>Ga0265339_10000243_pt1 | contig 43774 bp, 31 predicted proteins | sample 4CB219metaG_FD_202085 | JGI IMG/M metagenome (GOLD analysis project Ga0265339, IMG submission 202085) | Rhizosphere microbial communities from Carex aquatilis grown in University of Washington, Seatle, WA, United States - 4-CB2-19 metaG | ecosystem: Host-associated > Plants > Roots >... | reverse complement strand
TCGTCGAGGGAGTTGAATTCCTGCAGGGCCTGAAACCGCACCAGATCCGCGAGCTCGTCGTCGGGAGCCGGCGGCAACGAAAGCTGCTTGAGCTCGATGCTGGCCCGCCCCACGGCTACCAACCCTTGCAGTCGCCCTAATCGTCGCTCGGCAATCGCCGCAGCGATCAATTCGCCCGTGTCGTTCTCCGTCTTGCTCGGTACTTCGCCGCGCGCAGTCAACGGCACCGTAAAGGCCTGTTCGATCACTACCGCATCGCCCTTTGCCGTGGCCACAGCGATGCGGGCTTCACGGCTGTCCCATTCAAGTGCAAGGTAGCGTGGCATTAGGAAAGGGGAAAGGATGAAAGGTTAGATGCGAGGTAAGCGACCGAACTCAGGAAAGGTCATTTGTCACTTTAGTTGTCATTTGTGACTTGTCAGTGGTCATTTGTTAGAACCTGTTGCCATCGCGTGAAGGACTACCAGGGACCAATGACCAATCACAATTGACTAACGAACTGTGCTTCCACCGGGGCTCAAAATCCCGGGTGGATACCCCCGCCCCAGGTGCCCCAACTCTCTCCACAGTAATACGCGAGGCACCGCGTGGGTAGCGTCAATTATAACCTCTGCACGCGCGACTGGGCCGCCACGGTCGAAATGGCCGACAATCTGCGAGCGGAACACCCGGCCCACACCTGTGAGGTAGGGAGCGATTTTCTGGTACGTATTCAGGGGCACGATCCCCTCGGCATAAAGCCAGCTCGAGTAATTCCGGTTCGATCCCGCCGTGCTCGACGTCGTTTGCTGCGCTTGCTGGATCAGGGTCGCGGTTTGCGAATCCATGCCCGGAATGCCCATCAGTACCGGCAGCGATGCCTGGCTAGGGTTGATCCGCCCCGGCACGCTCGCGGTCGGAACGATCGTAAGGTTGTCAAAAAGCCTCGACGCGTAGCCGGCCATCGCCGTCGGGTCTGCCGGAAAGGGACTTGCCAGAACGGCGGAACCCGCGGTGGTACTGGCCTGCGAGGTAACCTGAACCTGGACCCCGATCAGGTCGGCAGGTGAAGCAAACTGGGTCGTGCCCGGCTTGGTCATATCGAGGCTGACGCCGGATGCGGACGACGATGCTTGCGACGACTGGCTGGCTGCCTGTGGCTGTCCCTGGCGAAAGGCGACGACGAATGTCGCCACATCGGCGCCCAAGACGGTGGAAACCTGCTGCTGAAGCAGCGATAAGTCTGTCTGGTTGAGGTTCACCTTGAGCTGACCATCCGGTCGCAGGTTCGACTCCTGGCTATAAACTGTCAGGTAGGCCGACCAACCTTGGTTCATCGCTCCTTGCGGCAGCGAGATGGGTGACGACGATGTGCTGCCGCCGCTCGAAGATGAACCGCTCGACGATGAGCCGCTTGCTCCGGACGCTGAGGAAGTGCCGCCGCTGGATTGCCCCCCGCTCGATTGTCCGCTGCTGGGTTGAAAGGCGCCCGTCTGCAGCGAACCGCTGAAGGCCATGCCACTGGCCGACTCCTGGGCATCGAGGTAGCCGTTGCGGTCGGCGTCGGCCCCGAACAGCCATTGCGGTGTCACACCCCGCACCAAGAGCAGTTCCTCGACCGACGAGAACGGCCCGTTCTTGGGTGCGTACGCGGGCGACAGGCCACTATAGTAACTGCGCTCGCACCCGTTGGCACGCGGATCGTCGTCGGCGTCGAGCCAGTCGAGGATCGCGTCGGCAATTTCGATTGTCATGCCGGGCAAGTTCATCAGTGCCGCCTGGCCATTGGGGTTCGGGTTGGGGTTGGGGCCGCTGCTCGCCGAAGAACTGCTTAACGATCCGCTACCGCCGCTGGAGCTACTACCACCCGAACTGCTACCACCGGCGCTGCTCCCGCCCGTACTACTTCCGCTCGAACTACTGGGAACAGGGTCGAGCAGCAGGAGCGTGTTCAAATTCAATCGCCCCGATTCGTCCTCGAGGCCAAAACGAACACCGGAGACTGCGCCGTACTGTGCCCGTGGAGCGAGTACGGAAAACCTGGCCCGGCTGCGGTCGTCATCGTCGTCGGAAACCAGAACGCCACGGAACAAGGTCGGGTTGTCATAAAGGCCGCCCGCCGGCATGGCCGTAGCTCCCTGCGTCGAGCCACTCGTCGGACCGGTCTGGGCCAGTTGGTGCTCGATCCAAGCGGCCCCCGAATCGACCGACGCCCGCGCTTGCACGGCGCGCGAGTGAGCCGTGGCCGCTTCTCGCTCGGCAAACATGAGTTGGGCGAAGGTGTAGCCCGCCAGGCTCAACAGCGCGATCGCCACCAACACCACCACCAGCACCATACCTCGCCGCCGACGTGGGGCCTCGCTGCGGCACTGCCACCGGCTACCAGAGCGTAGAACGGAATTCATTCCGTATCGTGGCGACGGAATGGATTTTGTTCTATCGGCATTTCGACGAATTCCTCCCATGGTCACCTCGATGTATTCGTCGACGAAGTCCCAGGCTGGGCACTGGGTACCTGACCGTTGACCTGCTGATAGTAGGTCGAATACGTATTGGGCGGACGCCATCCGGCGGGCGAGACCACTAATTTGTGCGTGACCTTTTCGCGCAAGTCAACCAACGACGCCGCGGAACCATCGGTAACATCGTGCGAGCCGGCGAGAAACGAAACCTCGATCTCGACGGCTTTGGGCAGCCCGACGCGTTGCCGCGAGTCCCACGATTGCTGCCACGATTGCCCGTCGAAGTAGCGGAAGCCGATGTTTACGACCTCGGGGGCCAGTGGTTCCACCGGCGGTCCGCTGGCGGCTCCGCCGCTGTTGGTGCGCGACCAGACCGCGACGGCGCGGTCCGATTCGCGGCGCACCAGGCCGCTCGCCTTCGGGCCGTTGACCGGTCCGGCGAGGCCTTGTGGCAAACCCGACGTACCGCCAAGGAAATAGGCGACGGTCTTGACGTCGCTGACTCGGTCCCCCGTCGGCGACATGGCCGCGGCCGATGTTCCCCCCGATGGCATTCCGGCCGCGGAAGCGTACTGGTCCGAGCGTGGAAACTTGCTCACGTCGACTTGCAACCAATTGGGGCCGCCGAATAGGCCCGGCAAGGGGGGCGCCGTCGGAGGCGGATCGGGTGTTGGCGTATTTGTGGTTGCGGAACTGCTCGACCCCGAACCGCCCGAGCCACCGGAGCTTCCGCCACCACTCGAACCGCCGGCCCCTGATGCGCCTGAGGCTCCGCTCGCGCCACTGGCCCCCGAGGCGCCTGAGGCGCCTGAGGCGCCGCTGGCACCCGAAGCGCCTGAGGCACCGCTCGCCCCAGAAGCACCGCTCGCCCCTGACGCACCTGAGGCACCACTGGCCCCTGAAGTACCCGAAGCACCGCTGGCCCCCGAAGCACCACTGGCGCCGGAAGCTCCCGAAACGCCGGACGACCCACCGCCTGAGCCCCCGGAACCACCCGATGAACCACCGGACGAGGCCATCGACGATCCGCCGCTGGCGCCAGACCCTGAGCCGGACGACTGCGATTGCCCAGTCACGCTGGCCGATTTCGATTGGGGCGGCGCGACGAGCGCCAACGGGTCGAAGGGTTCGTACCAGACGGTCTCGCGCACATCGTCGCCAATCCGCTTGAGCAGCGCGCGGGCAAGCTGCGCCTGGGCAACATCGACACGATTGGTTTGCGTCGCCCTCAATTGCACATGAATCGCTATCGCCAGCACGCCGATCACCAGCGCCGAAAGAGACAACGCCAGGATGACTTCAAGCAGCGTGAAGGCGGACCTCGCCCGGCGTAGAACGGAATTCATTCCGTTTGCAGGTGGAATGGGATTCATCGCGATGGTTGTCCCTGAGAAGATCCGCTTTGCGCGGACGTGGACGAAATGATCGTGCCGGTCGAGTCGTAGTACGCGCTCGACGGCGTATAACTGGCATGGCCGGTCGCCGCCGGGTCGAGCAGCCATTGCGTTACCGTAAGCCGTACGGGCCTGCGCTGCGCATCCGCGCTCTGTTCAACCGTGACGCGCAATTTGAGCAGCCCGGCCTGGTTCGCTCCATTCGACGAGGGGGCCGCGCCAGGCGTGGCCGATGCGTCGTTTTCGACCGAGAGCACCCAGCCGGGATACTCAGCGATAGGCGCTTGCTTGACACCCTGGGTCGGCAGCAATCCCGCCGCGATTTCTCCCAGCTTGCTCTCGCAGATGACCGCGGCCAGGCTCAGGTCGCGGGCCACTTGGGCATTGCGCGTACCGTTGCGCACTAGTTCACCCAATACGGCCAGCGCGCCAGTGAGAATGGCCAGGGCCAGGATGACTTCGAGGAGCGTGTAGCCGCCGGAATGAACCATTGCAAATTGCCAATTGCCAATTGCAAATTGCGGATCTGAGGACGATTTATGCCTGCGGCGGCGCCGCATCGTTGCCATTCGGCCGCGCATGCCCGAAGGGGCGCTTCGTGTCGAACCAATTTGCAATTTGCAATCTCTGACATCCTGGATAGGCTTCACTGTGTGGCTTTCGTTCATCGCTGCACTTCCTCGATCGAGAAGATCGGGCCCACGCGAACGTCGCCCGTCAGGCTGCGCAGCTCGATGGCAATCGCGCGGCCACGCGCGCCGACGACCACCACTTGGGCCGCGGTCGCCGTACCGTCGGGATAGAACAGCACCGCTTCCGACCAGGTGCCGTCGCCCATCGACCGAACCCGATCTTCGGCAGCCAACCGCGAGGCGCGCGAGTCGGCCATGACTTCACCGCCCGCGAACGAGACTCCGTCGGGCAATTCATCCTCGGCGGGTGGAACCGGCGCCGGCGGGGCGACAGATTGAACGGCCGCAGGCGGGACACCACCGCCCGGTTGACCCACCCCGCCCGACGAAGCGCTGAAGGCGGCGAGCAAGAGCTGCTGTTCCGTCCGCTGCTCGATGCGGTACCGGCCCGTGCCGGGCTGGTAACGAAACGACATCGCCTCGCCCGAGGTGATCGCCTTGGTGCGGGCCCGCAGCCAGTTCGTACGGATCTGGTCGCCAGCGCTGCGCAGGCTTTGTCCACCCATCGAACCGCGCAGGGCGGGCCAGGAAAACGCGGCCATGATCGCCAACAATGCGAGCACCAGCAGCAATTCCAGAAGCGTAAACGCCCGGCGGTTCTTAGTCATTGGTCAGCGGTCATTACTCAATCGTTTGTGGTCAATGGCGAGTAGTATTTGATCGTCGATCGTATGAATCGTGCCCAACAAATGACTAATGACAAAGGACCAATGACTAGTGACCAATCACCAGTTTCCAATATCATCGTCGGTGCCTTCGGCGCCGTCTGGACCAACCGACCAGATGTCGTAGGAATTCGGATTGTGGCGCCCAGGATTGGCGAATTGATATTCGCGTCCCCAGGGATCGAGGGGTACCTTGTCCATGTAGGGGCCTTGCCACTTCGACGATTGTGAATCGCCACTCGAGTTGACCAGGGCCTGCAAGCCGGCGGAGGCTGAAGGAAAATCGCCCATATCGAGCGCGAACGATTCCAGCGGTGTCTTGAACAGGCCGATCTGGCTCCTGGCTGCGTTGGCCAGACCCTTCTTATGGGCGCTGCGGATTTGAATTCCCACCAGCGATCCTAGGATCACCAAGATCACTAGCACCAACAACACTTCGATCAGGGTAAAGCCTTTGCGGCGGCGACGGGTCATGGCTCGGTCTCCTTCTATATCGTCGTACTCATCTTAATCACTGGCAGCAGCAGGGCGATGACCACCACCAGCACCGCCCCGGCCAGCACCAGCAGCATCAACGGCTCCAACAGGCGCACGAACAAGTCAAGCTGCCGCCAGGTGCGGCGTTCCAGCCCGTCGGCGATCTGCAACAAAACTTGTTCCAGCGTGTTCGATTCCTCCGCCACGCTGATCATCTCGACGACGGCGGAGGGGAAATGGCCACTGGCGGCCAACGGTCCGGCCAACGGCTGGCCGGCCGAAATGTTCTTGGCGGCGTCTTGCACCGCTTGCCTCAGTAGGCGGTTTCCGGTCGACTCGCTGGAAATCTCCAGCGACTTGATGATCGGCACGCCGTTGTGCAAAAGCGTCCCCAGCACGCGGCAAAAACGGGCCACCGCCAGGTTGAGTATGATCCGCCCGGCTCCGGGAATGCGAGTTTTCCAGCGGTCGCGCCAGAGCTTGCCCGATTCAGTGGCCAGTTGGGCGCGCGCGTAAAAACCGCCGCCAATCGCCAACGCCAACACGATCCAGCCCCAGCTTCGCAGGAAATCGCTGGTGGCCAGCAGCCAGTCAGTGACCGCCGGCAGTTCGCCCCGCTCGCGCAACTGGCCGAACAACTCGGCGAACTTAGGCACGAAGAACACCACGAGCACCGTGACCACGGCCGACCCGACGATTCCCAGGAAAACCGGATAGGCCAGGGCGCCCGCGGTGCGCCCCTTGAGATCCTCCTGCTTTTCCGTGAATTCCGAAACTCGGTTCAGCGCCTCTTCGAGAAACCCCCCCTCGCCGCCGGCACGGACCATGTTCACGGCCATTTCGCCGAACACCCGCGGATGGCGGCGCATGGCGTCGGCCAGCGTGCTCCCTTCCTCGACCTGCGACTTGACCTGCGAGAGCACTTCGGCGAGACCGGAATGCGAGGTCTGTTTCTGCAACACCTCGAGGGACCGCAAGAGCGGCACCCCGCTGCCGAGCAAGTCTCCCAATTGGCCGTACAGCGTGGCCAAAATCTGCGGGCGGATACGGCGGCCGCGCCAAACACGATTTGTCTGGCGTTCGGCCTGGACCGACAAGGGGAACAGCGAGCGTTGACCCAGCGAGCGCAATACGTCGCGCTGGCTGTCGGCCGACAGCTTACCGGTGATTCTCCGCCCGGTGGCGTCGCGAGCGATATAGGCGAATTCGGGCATGGTTACATTTTACCAATCCGGTCGCTCTTGGCGACTCGGACCACTTCCTCGACCGTCGTGCGGCCGGCGAGCACTTTTCGCCAGCCGTCCTGCCGCAGGGTCCGCATGCCGTCGGCCATGGCGGCCTGTTTGAGTTTCCACGTGCTGGCCCGTTCATGGGCGATCTGCCGGACCGTCTCGGTTGTGATCAATAGCTCGTAAATCCCCAGCCGGCCGCGGTAGCCCACCTGACGGCAGGCACGGCAGCCGATAGCACGGTACAAAGGCGCGCCGATTTTGCGCCAGTCGTCAAACGGAAAATCGGATGGCAGCTCGTCGGGAGCGGGCTCGTAGGCCTGTTTGCACTCCGCGCAAAGCCGGCGCACGAGCCTTTGTGCCATCACCGCTTCGACCGTGCTGGCCACCAGGAATGGCTCGACCCCCATGTCGATCAGCCGGGTGTAGGCTCCGGAGGCGTCGTTCGTGTGCAACGTGCTGAACACCAGGTGGCCAGTCAGCGATGCCTGAATGGCATTTTCGGCCGTTTCCAGGTCGCGGATTTCGCCGACCAGGACGATGTCGGGATCGTGACGCAGAATGCTGCGCAACGAAGCGGCGAAGGTCAGCCCAACTTTGGTGTGTACCTGGATCTGGTTGATCCCCTCAAGCTGGTACTCGACCGGATCCTCAGTGGTGATGATCTTGGTCTGCGCGTCCTTGATCTCCAACAAAGCGCTGTAAAGAGTGGTCGTTTTGCCAGACCCGGTCGGGCCGGTCACCAGGATGATGCCGTGCGGCAGCCGGATCAGCTCCTGGAAAGTCTTGTATTGGTCGGCTTCCATCCCCAGTTTTTCCAGGGCGAATTCCATGCCGCTCTTGTCGAGGAGCCGCATTACGATCCCCTCGCCGTGGATCATGGGGATCACCGACACGCGCACGTCGACTTCGCGGCCCAGCACCTTAAGCTTGATCCGGCCATCCTGGGGCAACCGTTTCTCGGCGATGTTGAGCCGAGCCATGATTTTCAAGCGGCTGATGATCGCGGCTTGAAAGCGGTTGATTTCCGGGGGGGTAGGTTGCGCGTGCAGCAGGCCGTCGATGCGGTAGCGGATTTTCAGCCCGGAACCCTGCGACTCCAAGTGAACGTCGCTGGCCCGCGTTTCGATCGCTTCCAGCAGAATCTCGTTCACGAGCCGGACGACCGATGCCTCCTGGGCCATTTCCGACAGTTCGGAGCCATCGGTTTCGAGTTCCTCGAGCAACTCGATGCCGTCGTCGGCGCTCTTGGCCATCATGCCGTCAATCGTTTCGCTCCCCACGCCCAGGTGGGTCTTGATCAGCTTGCCGATCTCAAGGCGGCTGGCCAGCACCGGCTCGATCGTCAGGCCGGTGGCGGCGCTCAACTCGTCGAGCGGATAGAGGTCGAACGGGTCGCTGGTGGCCACGCGCAGCGAACCGTTGTATCGTTCGATGGGGAACAGCGATTGTCGATGGATCAACCGGGTGGGAAAGTCTTTCAACAGCGCCAGGTCGATTTTGGCCGAGGCCAGGTCGATGAAATCGATGCCCATCTCCTCGCCGATGGCGGTCAGCGCGGCTTCCTCGGTGATGAATCCCAGCTCGACGGCCGTCTGATCGAGCCGCTGGCTTTCGCCTTGCGCTTGGCGCGCCGCGGCGAGTTGCCGCTGGTCGAGCAGGCCGCGTTTCAGCAAGATGTTCCCGGCTTCCATTTCCGTCCTGGCTGTCGATCGGGGTAGGGTGGGAACCGCCCACCTGCTCTATAGTATCTAGCTAGTATCATCGCCGGCGCCCTTGGTTACAACCGAGGAACCCCCCAGTTTAAGAGTAACGCTCGCGAAACGAAAGCCGCCGCCTCGAGGCAGGATCTTACGTTTATCCAAAGAAAATGGCGCTCACATGGCGGTTTGCCGCGGCGGGCCGCGACTATGACTTTAGGGATTCCGTTTTGCCTACGGCGGCGATCGAGAATCTAGTTAAAACACGCTGGCAAGACGGGCCGCCGACAAATACAATGGTGTTTGCCGATCGCGCCGGGACGTCGTGCGGCAATCCATCGCGCCGCAATCAATTGCACTGACGGCGGCGCGACGGAAATACCTTCGCAAAGCGTGCGGCATACGAGCCGAGGAAGCGACGTCACATGACGCGTCTGTTTAGGTTCAAGTCCCACTTCTTTTTTTCCGCATGCTTCGCGGTGGCCTTCGTGTCGCTGTTCGCAGCCACAGTGTGGGCGCAAGGGGGACGCGGATTTGGCCAGGGCGGGCGTGGCTTCGACCCAGCCCGGATGGAAGAGTTCCGCAAGAGAATGCAGGCGGGTCAGCAAGGCGCAAAGCCCGACGAAGAAAAAAAGGCGGACGGCGAAAAGAAGGACGAGCAGCCGAAGGTCGATTTCAAGGAGCCGGCAAAAGATGAAGGGCCACCTCCGGTTCAGCGCCCTTTGAGGCCGCGCCGCGAGGCCAACCCCAGCGAGCTGGACGCCGCGCCCGACGATGAGGGCAAGATCTCATTCAGTTTCAAGGGTCAGCCCTGGCCCTCCGTCCTGGAATGGCTGGCGGACGTTTCGCATATGAGCTTACAGTGGGAAGAGGCGCCTGCGGGCTACCTCGACCTGACGACGCGCGGCAAATACACGGTCGACGAAGTCCGCGACCTTTTGAACTCGGTGCTTCTGGCCAAGGGCTTCACGCTCTTGCGCAATGGCGAAGTGCTGATCGTGGCCAACCTCAAGAAGCTCGATCCGGGCTTCGTGCCGCGCGTCTCCGTCGATGAGCTGGACCAGCGCGGCAACTACGAACCCGTCAAAGTGTTCTTCGATCTCGATTGGCTGGTGGCGGAGAACGCCGTCGAGGAAGTCAAGCCGCTGTTGAGCTCATTCGGCAAGGCGACGGCGCTGAAGGCCACCAACCGGCTCGACGTGCTCGACACCGCCGGAAACCTGCGGCGGATTCGCGAGCTATTGGCCGAGGAGCAATCAGACACCGGCCAGCAGCGGCTCGTCCGCGAATTCAAACTACGCCATACGCGCGCGGCCGAAGTGCTGGAAACGCTCAATTCGCTGTTGGGCATCGAGCCCAAAAGCGCTACTGGTCAGGCCAACCCACAGCAAATGTTTCAGGCCATGCAGCAAATGGGCGGCCGCGGCCGTGGTCGCGGCCAAGGAGGCGGCGGCCCTGGAGGAGTCGAGGGAGGCGAGGGCGCTGGGCCTGGTGGAGGCGGCGAAGCCATGTTCGGCATGCAGGCGCAACCCCAACGCAAGGAATCGCCGGTTTACTTAGTGGTCAACCGCCGCGAGAACAGCATCCTGGCCAATGCTCCGCCCGACAAGATGGCCGTCGTCGAACAGGCCATCCTGGCGATCGACGTCGCTCAGGATCGCGACGGCTCGCTGCTGGGCGGCGTGCAACGGATGCAGGTCTACCGGCTAGCCGGCATTTCGCCCGAGGCGCTGGTCAATGTGCTCAAAGAGCTCGGAGGACTCGACCCGACCACCAAGCTGGAAGTCGACACCAAGAGCCGCGCGCTGATCGCCTACGCCCCGCTGGTCGACCACGTGATGATCCGCGCGCTGGTCGAAAAACTCGACGGCACCGCCCGCAAATTCGAGGTCATCCAGTTGCGCACTCTTAGCGCCGAATACGTGGCCGGCTCGATCATCACCCTGATGCAGGGCCCTGAAAAGACCACCTCCAGCCAGGATTCGCGGATGCGCTTCTTCGGTTTCGGCGGCGATGCCAGCCAACAGCAGACTGAGAACTTCGACAAATTCTGGGTCGAAGCCGATGTCGAACGCAATCGCTTGTTATTGCGTTCCAACGAAGTCGAACTGGCCGAGGTGAAGGCGCTGCTCGTCAAATTGGGCGAGATTCCCTCCAACGATCGCAATAATCTCACGCGGCGCCTGGTACCCGGTTCACCTGGCGAAGAAACCGAGGAATTTCTCCAGCGTTTGCAGAAGGTCTGGCAGCGGGTATCACCCAACCCGTTGGAGATTGAAGTTGGCGACAAACGGCCCATGAAAACCAAGCGCCCTTCAGGCCGACGGGGCGACGGGCACCGCCCCCCACCGCCCGACGCGCGGCGCGCCAAGCCCCCCGCCGAACGCGCCACCGACGCTCGTAACGGCCACCGCCGCGACCCACGCTACCGCCTGGCCCAAGAGCGCCAGGTGAAGCCGGAGGTGGAAGAGGGGGACGAGGCTGCCGAGTGGGACCAGCAAGTGGAGATGGACCAGGAAACCGACGCGACGAATGCGGAGAACGATGGCGGGCCGACGGCCGAGGAAACGCCGAAGGCAGAGGAACCGATGGAAGCTGAGGACACCGGCTCGCCAACGGCCGAGGATGACGGTGCGACGAAAGCAGACGACAATGACGAGCCAGTGGCCGAAGAAGCGACAACAGCCGAGGAAGCTCCGGCAGATGGGGACAACGCGAGGCGAGAAGAGGTGACAGGCAACGAGGCCATGTCCACCGACGACCACGCATTGCCGCCCGAAGCGCGCGCCCCCGTAAAGATCACTGTCGAACCCGAGGGGATCGTGATCTCGTCGAGCGACACCGACGCGCTCGACCGGCTCGAAGAACTTTGGTCCAGGCTGATGCCGACGAAAATGACCTATAAGGTGTTCCACTTGGAACACATCGATTCCGTCGAAATGGTCTTGTTGCTGAGGGACTTTTTCCGGGAACAGGCGGCGTCCTCGGGCAGGTCGAGCGTGGACGCCGAAACCGGCCGAAGCTCCACGCCGCCGAGCCGCGCCACACTTGGCAAGCGAAAGGCCTTGAGTTTCGTATATGATTCCAGGACGAACACCGTTTTGGTTCAAGGGGCGGATGAGGCCCAACTGGAAGAAATCGAGTCGCTGATCGAATTCTACGATGTTCCCGAACCGCCCAACTCCGAATCGGTCCGCCGCACGAAGCGCGTGCCGCTGCGCTACGCCAAAGCGAAAGAAACGGGCGAACTTGTCAAAGATGTTTATCGCGATCTGCTCAGCCCCAACGATCGGGCACTCGTCAACGGTGCGCCACAGCGGCAACAGGCCGACGGCTCGTCCTCCGCTTCGATGAGCGGAAGCTACCCTTCGGCCGACACCAGCCGCACGGGCCTTGTGCCGCGGTTCAAGGGATTGCTCTCGGTCGGCGTCGATGAACGCTCCAACGGCCTGGTGCTTTCGGCACCGCAGAGTGTGCTCACGGAGATCGTCGCCATGGTCAAGGATCTCGACGCCGCGGCGCGCTCGACCCGGCCTGTGATCAAGTTGCTGCGGGTCAAAGGCGCCGGCACCAGCGCACTCGTCAAGCAGGCAATCGCGCCCGAGAAATCGGAAGCGACCGCCGGACAGGCGAACGCGGGCCAGGTTAACGCCGGCCAAGCACCGGCGATGGTTCCCGGTCCGGGCGGCGCGAAAACCAATGGCCAAACATCGGCAGGTTTTCAAGGAGGCGTACCTCAAGACACCTCGCAGAGCTCGTCGCCTGGCGCTTCTTCCGGCGGTCAAGGGGGGCGGCGTAGCCAGCGCGGGCAGTGACCGGCGAGCGGTACATTTCTTTCGCATCGCGGCGGTTTTCGCAAGGGAACGTGACTAGTGGTTTAGGGGGCAAGCGCCCCGACCTATGCGAAACCGAGCTCGACTTGAGGCAACTCCATGACGATCCTTCGCCCCTACCATGACCCCAAGACCGGAAACGTCCGCCGCGTTTACGTCCGGCGGCCCCAATTGACGGCCAAGCTCTGGTTCGAGAAATCAAAGCTGTGGGATGCCAACTTTGACGTACGGTTCGACTCGACGCGGGGGTCATTCAGTGTGGATTGCGCAGCCGGAGAAGCAACCCACGTTGCCGAAGCTCGCGCGGCGCTAAGCGATGTGGGCCTGGATATGACAAGTTGCTCCTGGAACGAGATCGTCGAACGATCGATAGTCAGGGCCACGCGATCACAGTCCTTGGTCCAGCGGTTCGCTCGGTTCCTGCCGTTTTACAGGCGACGGCTGGCGTCGTGATGGATGGTTCCCTGTGCACTGAGCCTAAACATGCCCTCCGAGTCCGGCCATTTGTTATCGCAAGCCCAGCAGGGCTCCCAAGGCGCACAAGGGGCCTTGCTCGAAAAATACCGGACTTACCTGCAACTGCTGTCGCGCGTCGAGATCGGTCGTCGCTTGCAGACCAAGGTTGACGCCTCCGACGTGGTTCAGGATACGTTCCTGGAAGCTCACCGAAACTTCGACAACTTCAGGGGTGGGAGTGAAGCGGAATTCGTCGCCTGGCTGCGCGCGATCCTGGCTGGCAGAATCGCCAATCTGGTACGGCACTATTTGGGCACTCAAGGCCGCGACTTACGACGTGAACAAGGGCTGAACATCGACTTGGACCAGTCATCGCAAATGATCGACCGAGGGTTGTTCGCGCTATCGAACACCCCCAGCCAGCAGGTCGCCAAGCGCGAGCAAGGGTTGGTGTTGGCCGACGCCCTCGAGAAGCTGCCCCACGACTATCGGGAAGTCGTGGTGCTGAGGAATTTCGAGGAGCTCACGTTTCCGGAAGTTGCCCGTCGAATGGAGCGCTCGGAAGACAGCGTCCAAAAACTTTGGGTGCGGGCGCTGGTGGGCCTGCGGCAAGTCATGCAGGAGGTAACATGAACGAGCCCGACATCAGTCAGACCGTGTTCGACCCGTCGAGTTCGCCCGCCACAATTCCCGCCGCCCAGATTCCGACGGGAAATGTTGCCCGCGACGTGCTCGACGATCCGCGCGTGGCCGCGGTGGTCGGCGAGTACCTCGAGCGATTGGAACAGGGGCTCGCTCCCGACCGTGGCGAGTACCTGAATCGCTACCCGGAGTTGGCAGGGCCGATTGCCCAGTGCCTGGAAGCGTTGGAACTCGTTCGCGCGGCGGCGCCGCGAGCGACCGCCACCGCCGATCGTGCCGGCGCCGCCGTATTCACCAACGAACAGGCACCGCGCTCATTGGGCGATTTCCAGATCGTGCGCGAGCTCGGCCGAGGAGGGATGGGAGTCGTTTACGAAGCAATGCAGTTGTCGCTCGGCCGGCGCGTCGCGCTGAAAGTGCTGCCGTTCGCCGCCACATTCGATGCGCGGCAGTTGCAGCGCTTCAAGAACGAAGCCCAGGCGGCGGCCCTGTTGCACCACACGAACATCGTGCCGATCTATGCCGTGGGATGCGAGCGCGGCGTTCATTTCTACGCCATGCAGCTCATCGAAGGCCAATCGTTGGCCGTGCTGATCCGGCAACTGCGTGTCCAAGCCGGATTGGCGCCAGGCGCCGTGGAAGGCAAGTCGGCGAGCGGCCAGAGAGGATCGTTGGGCGGCGGCGAAGGGTCTTACGCCGAGGTCCTGGGTGCCACCGATCCTTATATGGCAGGCGTCTCGCCAACCACCGCGCCAGGCATTGGCGGGCACTCGCGATCGCTCTCCGACGTCACGGTGAGTGTCACCGCCGGAACATCACGCCGGGGTGAAACCTACTTCCACAAGGTCGCCAGGCTGATGGCACAGGCGGCTGACGCGCTCGACCACGCTCACCAACTGGGGATCGTACACCGCGACATCAAGCCGGCCAACTTGTTGGTGAACACCGCGGGCATGCTCTGGGTCGCCGACTTCGGGCTGGCCCAGTTTCAAGCGGAGACGGGCTTGACGCGGACCGGCGACATGTTGGGCACGTTCCGGTACATGAGCCCTGAACAGGCCGGCGGGCATCGAACCGCGCTGGACCATCGCACCGATATCTACTCGCTCGGCGCAACTTTCTACGAGCTGTTGACCTTGCAGCCGGCGTTCGCCGGCGAGACGCGGCAGGAGTTGCTGTACCAGATTTTGCACACCGAACCACGCGCATGCCGCGCCATTAATCGCGCAATACCCGTGGAACTGGAAACGATCGCGCTCAAAGCCCTGCGCAAAACGCCCGGCGAGCGCTACGCGACGTCGGGAGAGCTTGCCGACGACATCCGACGTTTTCTTGCCGACCGGCCGATTTTGGCCCGTCCCCCTTCTCCCGTTGATCGGCTGCGCAAGTGGTCGCGGCGCCACCCATCGGCGGTCGTCGCGGGTGCGCTGCTGTTGGTGTTTGGCGTCATCGGCCTGGCGGTCAACAGTTGGATGATCGCCGGCGAACAACGCAAGACCGCCGAGGCGCTGCAGCGCGAAGAGCTCCGGGCGAACGAGGCGGAAGACCTGTTTCGTCAGGCTAAAGAAGCAGTTAACGTGATGATCGAGGTCAGCGAGGAAGAGCCCGCCCAGGAGCACATTCGCAAGCGTTTGCTGCAAACGGCGCTCACTTTTTACGAAGATTTCATCGAGCAGCGTCGCGGCGACACGGCATCCCAGGCCGAGTTGGCCGCCGTGCAGGACCGTGTGAGAGGCATCCTCCGAGAACTGAATCTGTTGCACCGGGAAATGCAGGCGGGACTGCTGAAAGATCAGGCCGTGCTGGCGGAGTTGGGGCTCAGCGACGATCAACAGCGGCGGCTCGCTGATCTCTGTCAGAAATGGGACGAAGATCGCGCGAATTTGTTTACGGAATTCGGCAAGCTCAACGATGAGACGCGCCACCGCCGGTTCGTCGAACTGGCCGAGCAGCACGAGCACTCGTTGGCCGAGGTACTCGCAACCGAGCAGACAAGGCGATTAGGGCAGATCGCGATCCAGTCGGATGGGTTGGGGGCATTCAAGGAGCCGGAAGTCGTTGCGGCATTGCAGCTCAAGCCCACTCAACGCGCGGCGATTCGCAAAATCGAGCGCGAGACGTACACCAAGATCTTCCACCACGGCCGCGAGGGCAATAACCGCGAACCGGGGCCTAAGAGGGATCCAGGGCGAGAGAAGGGACCGGGGCAAGACCGCCGCTGGGAAAACGACCTTGCGGAGCAAAAGCAGACGTTCAAGGACGCACTGGCGAAAGTTAAGGCTTTGTTCAACGACGAACAGACTCGGACTTGGAACGACTTGACCGGCGCCCCGGTTGAAGGACTGGACGAAATGCCGTTCTGGCGATGGCCCGTCGGTGGACGACCAAAATGACTTAACGGCCGACCATCACCGGTTGAAAAAATCGGCACGGCGCGGCGGTATTCCGCCTCCAAACGTTACCTATCGTTCAGGGAGCACGACCTGGTCGCTGAAAGGTAACACATGATGACGACGATCTCGTTCGCACGCCGGCACGCTCAACCCCCTACGCACGAGGTGGTCGGCTTCGGTGACCTTGACTTGATCTACGGTGTGCCGCGTCCGCTGCAGTTGCGTACGATTCTGGTGCTGGCACTCTGGATCGGGGCGCTTTCGGTCGCGGGAGCAATGGAATGGCCGTGGCTTTGGAGAGGAATCGTTGTCGTTGACCTTTTTGCTGCAAGCGTCGTGTTCGGGCTTGCGGCGTGCCGTCAATGGATCATCAACGCCCCAAGTCCGCAACAAATCCATAACTGATGCGCCATCCAATCGTGTGACAGCACGATATTGGAGAAATGGGCAATCGAGGCCAACTACGCGACCCCGAATACTCTGGGCGATGAGTTGGTCTTGATCCAAAGGCGGGTTTTGTAGAGAACTAGCCGCGGCGCGAGTGATAACGGGCGTAGGTCAGGCTGAAAAAGCATGACTTGCGAGGTTGGCACATCAGGAAGGGATGCCGATGGCCGACGAACTGCGGCAGGTCGATCGAGACGCAATCGAGCAATTGCTCGCTGAGGCCGAGCGCACTGCGGCGTCCGGCGACCCTTCGAACGGCGGCATACGCCCCGCGGTCGTCCCGTTCGAACTTGTCGAGTTCACCAACGACGCGCCCATTACCGAAGACGCCCAGATCGATTCGCATCGCGACTTGGAACTGAACCTTGCGCTCGAATTCGGCCGAGCGCGGATCGAACTGCATGATCTGCTCCGTCTGCGCAAAGGTTCGGTCGTACCATTGGACAAGCTCACCACGGATCCGGTCGATATCGTCGTTAACGGGCGGTTGATCGCCAAGGGAGAAGTGCTGGTGCTCAACGACAACTTCTGCGTCCGCGTCGCCGAATTGGTCAAGGGCGACCGCGGCCTTTGACCGCACTGCGAAAGGCCGGGATGCCTGCAAAATCACTCTCACTTGTGTTCCTCTTGGGTATCGCCGCGTTGCCGGCGACGGCCCGCGCCGACGGTGCCACAAAACGGCGCGGACCGGTGGCGCAACGTCCCGGCGCCGAATCGTCCCCCAAGCCGGGCGCGGACGAACCGTATGCGGACGACGACAACGAGGCACGGCAGACATCGTTCACCGCGCCCGTTTCGGATGGTCTTGAAACGACGCGCGGCGTTTCACCACGGCAGGGCGCCCGGCGACCGCCGGGAAAGGTGTTGCCGCCTCGCGGCGACAAGCCGCCGTCGAATGCCGAACAGCGCGGCAGGGCGCGGCCGATGAGCGCCGCGTCGTCATTATTCACAGGCCTGGCCAGCCTGGCCGTGGTCTTGGGTTTGTTTTTCGCGGTGGCTTGGGCCATGCGCCGTGGAATGCCAGCCGGTACAGCGGCGCTCCCGAGGCAGGCGGTCGAAGTCCTGGGCCGAACGACTCTGGCGGGCCGCCAATATGCGCACCTGGTCCGCTGCGGCAACAAGATCCTGCTCGTGTACCTGGCGCCGGGCGTCGCCAAGACACTCACCGAAATCACCGACCCGGCCGAAGTCGACCGCCTCGCCGGCATCTGCCGCCAGGAACAGCCGACAAACGCCAACGCTTCGCTACGGCGGATTTTTCAGCAGTTCAGCCGGGAAAAGAGCGCGACCGGTTTGTTCGGCCGCCAGGTCGCTCCGCCGAGGGTCGACGCGAGGGATGGTGCCGATGCGTGACATCAAGAAATGGATTGGCTGCGCGGTGGTCAGCTTCGGGTGTTTGTTCAGTCCCGCGGGCGCGCAAGAACGGCCGGGTACATTGTCTGGCCTGGAATTGCCGGAGATGCTTTTCGGCGGTCCGCAGGCCTGGACCAGCCCCGAGGGGCTGACGTCGACGATTCAAATGGCGTTGCTCTTGACCGTGCTCAGCATGGCTCCGGCCGTACTGCTGATGACCACCAGCTTCGTTCGCATCATGATCGTGCTGGGGTTGCTTCGGCAGGCGCTGGGAACGCAGCAGTTGCCCTCCACCCAGGTCATCACGTCGATCTCGATGTTCTTGACGCTTTTGATCATGACGCCGGTCTGGAAGCAATCGTACGATCAGGGGATCGAACCCTATGTGCGCCGGCAAATTGACCTGGAACAGGCATGGGAGGCCTCCGTCCAGCCCGTCCGGCGCTTCATGAGCGACCAGATCGAGCGCACGGGAAACAGCGACGACATTTGGTTGTTTCTACAGTACATGCCGGACGCGCCGACGCCCGAAAGCTACGACGAAGTCCCGCTGGCGGCACTATTGCCGGCATTCATGCTCAGCGAGTTGAAGACGTCGTTTCTAATCGGATTTCAGATTTACCTTCCGTTCGTGGTCCTCGACATGGTGATCTCCAGCGTGATGATCTCGATGGGCATGTTGATGCTGCCTCCGGTGCTGATCTCGTTGCCATTCAAGTTGCTGCTATTCGTCCTGGCCGACGGTTGGCGATTGGTGGTGGGGATGTTGTTGGAAAGCTTTCAGCCGTTTGGATGACCATGGAAATCGTCGACGCCATCGACTTGGGCCGTGAGGCCATGATGATCGCGCTGGTGATCAGCGCGCCGGTTTTGATTGCCGGGCTGGTGGTCGGGCTGTTGATCGGCCTCTTGCAAGCGCTGACCCAGGTGCAGGAACAAACGGTGGCGTTCGTACCCAAGCTCGTGGCGATGGTGTTGGTGTTGGTGTTCTGCATGCCTTGGTTGCTGTCGCGAATGGTCGAATACGCACAAGACCTGATCTCGAACATCCCCAACACTCTGTGATATGGACTGGCTCCTCGAATTCACTCGGCACCAGTTCCTGATCTTCACCTTGGTACTCGCTCGGGTGAGCGGCCTGATGTTCGCCGGTCCTCCGTTGGGTGGCTCGGAGATTCCGAAGCAAGTGCGCGCGTTTCTGACGGTCGTAATGGCCGTGCTCGTTGCGCCGGCCCAGTGGAACGTCGCGGTTGAAGCGCCTCCTGCATTGGCCGGCCATTTGCTCGCCATCGGTGGCGAGCTCTTGATCGGATACACGCTCGGGTTCGGAATGACGATCTTGTTTTCGGGCGTGCTGTTGGCCGGGCAGATCGTGGGGCAGTTGAGCGGCATGACCCTGGCCGACGTTTACAACCCGGGTTTCGACGCCGATATCCCCCTCTTTTCGCAGCTCTTCTACCTCGTGGCACTGGCCGTGTTTTTCGTGGTCGGTGGCCACCGGCTGCTGATGGCGGGACTGCTGGAGACCTTCGTCGCGATTCCACCCGGCGGCGCTGGGCTCGATATGTCGCTGGCCGACATGCTGGTGACCATGGTCGGCGAGAGCTTTTCGCTCGGCATTCGGCTGGCTGCGCCGGCGATCGTGGCGGGGCTGTTGGCATCGCTGGTGTTGGGGTGCATCAGCCGCACGCTTCCGCAGCTCAATGCAATGGCCCTGGGCTTTGGCCTCAACGCCTTGACGACGTTCAGCGTGTTGTCGATTTCGTTGGGCTCGATGGTGTGGGTCTTTCGCGACGAAATCGAACCGGCATTGCAAGGCATCGTCGAGGGGCTTTTGAATATGAACGTGGGGCAGGTTTCCAACCTGCCATAGAAAAATCGTATGGCAGGTTGGAAACCTGCCCCACTCCCATGGCCGAACACGACGCCGAAAAGTCGCAAGAGCCGACGCAGCACCGCCGCGAGCAAGCTCGCGCGCACGGGCAGGCCGCGCGCAGTCAGGATCTTTCGTCCGCCGTGCTGCTACTGGTTGGAATGGTTGCCGTCTTGTTGCTGGGAGGACGGCTGGTATCAACGATGGGGCAGGTCGCCGAGCGGAACCTGGGTGGCGAACCCTGGCTCACGGCCGACGTGACGACCGTCTCTGCCCATTTGAGCGAACTCGGCTGGACTTTGGCTGGAGGATTGCTTCCTCTGCTTGGTTGCATCCTCGCGGCCGCCGTGATTTCGAACGTAGCGCAGGGTGGGTTGCAATTTCTGCCTGAGAAACTGGTCCCGGATCTGACCCGTATCGACCCCACGAAGGGGCTGGCACGGATCTTCTCATTGGCGGGAGTCGTCCGGCTTGGTTTCGGCCTGCTCAAGATTGCGCTGGTCTTCGGCGTAACGTACGCCTGCCTGGCGGGCGAGCGCGATCAGATTCTCGGCCTGGCTGGGTTGGAGCCACGGCAAATCGGCGCGTTCCTGGTTGACATATTACTCCGCACTGGCATGAAAATCGCCTTAGCGCTGCTGGCCTTGGCGCTTTTGGATTACGGATTCCAATGGTGGCGGCAGAAACAAGACTTGCGGATGACGGCGCAGGAAATCCGCGAGGAAATGCGAACTCTCCAGGGCGACCCGCAGATGGTCGCTCGACGCCGTGCCGCGCGGCGGGTTATCCCTTGATAACTCCGATAGGCCGCATGCGCGCGACCTTCTTGGCCAGGCCCGCGCGGTGGACGACGTCGACCACCAGGTTCACGTCCTTGTAAGCATCGGGCTGTTCCTCGGCCAGGCCCTTCCAGCTCCGCGCGCGGGCGATGACCCCCTTGCGTTCCAGCTCCTGATCGATTCGACGCCCCTGGGCATGCTTGACGGCCGCCGTGCGGCTCATGACGCGCCCCGCGCCGTGGCAGGCCGTGCCGAACGTTTGCTCCATGCTCCCCGACTGGCCGGCCATCACCCAGCTCGCTCGGCCCATGTCGCCTGGAATGATCACCGGCTGGCCGATGCGACGGTAAATGTCGGGCACTTCGAGATGGTCGGGCGGAAAGGCCCTTGTCGCACCTTTGCGGTGGACCCAAACGCGCCGCGACTTGCCGCCGACGGCGTGCTCCTCGAATTTGGCGATGTTATGCGCCACGTCGTACACCAGGTTCATCTGAAGACCCTGCCACGGCTCGCCGAACACGCTCTCGAAGGCCTCGCGAGCTTGCCACATCAAGAGCTGCCGGTTGCACCAGGCATAGTTGGCCGCGGCCCGCATCGCCCCCAAGTAATGCCGCCCTTCGGGGCTCTCCACAGGCGCGCATGCGAGTTGCCGATCTGGCAGTGAAATGCCGTACTTCTCCGGCACGCCTCGCAGCAGTTTCAAGGCGTCATCACATACCTGGTAGCCCAGCCCCCGCGAGCCGGAATGGATCATCACGCAGACCATGTCCTTCGCTAGACCCATCGCACCGGCAGCCACGGCGTCGAACACGGCATCGACCACCTGGACTTCCATGAAATGATTGCCCGAACCAAGCGTGCCGCATTGGTCTTTGCCGCGTTCCAGCGCCCGTGGACTCACGTTTTCCGGCTCTGCGCCGTCGAGGCGCCCGCGAGCTTCGGTATGGTCGATGTCGCCGGGAGTTGCCAGGCCGCGCTCGGCCAGCCGGCCGGGGCCCTCGGCCATCATCCGCTTGAGCTCCTTGGGATCGAAGTGGTATTTTCCTTCGCGGCCCACACCGGTGGGCACCGTACGAAACATCTCTTCGATCAGCGGTTTCAATTGTGGTTTGACGTCCTGGTAGAAAAGGTTCGAACGCACCAACCGCACGCCGCAGTTGATGTCGTACCCCACGCCGCCGGGCGAGATGACACCTCCCTCGTTGGGGTCGGTGGCGCAGACGCCGCCAATGCAAAAGCCGTAGCCCCAATGGATGTCGGGCATGGCCAGGCTGGCGTGCTGGATGCCCGGCAGGAACGCGACGTTGGCCACCTGCTCCAGCGCCTGGTCGTCCTTGATCGTGTCGATCAGCTCGTCGTTGGCGTAGATCAGTCCATCGACGCGCATTCCCTGCTTGTAGCTCTTGGGAATCCGCCAGCAGCAGTCATTGACCTTTTCGAGCGGGCCGTGGTAAGTGTCTTTCGGCATGGGAAGAAGGCGAGCGGGGGGCGTTAGCCCCCTGTTTGTCCAGGGTTGTGTTTGGGGTTAAGAGTCAGATATCCACAATCACCTCCGCCAGCCAACCGCCATCGCGCTGTTCAACCTTCAATCCGTGGTACGTGATGGCTTTCACTTCGTGCTCAAGTTGATGGCGATCCAAATCGAGTGGCTCGCCCTGAGCCGTGGCTTCCAAGCCAGTCTCGCCGACGTGGACCTCGAACCGAGCCAACAGCACGTGCTCCGCCTCGAAAGCGTAGAGGATTTCGTTCAGCCAATCGAATAGCAGCTCGTCTCGCGACTTGCCAGATACTCGAAAGGCCACCTCCCGGACAAGTTTCACCTGGTCGAGGTTCGCCACGATCATCGACGTCAAACCCTGCGCCGCCTCGGCGAAAAGCGTGTCGAGGTCGGGCGAGACGACGCGCAAACCCAGGTCGGCGGTATGCTCAAACGTCTCATACATGCGGAGGCGAGCGGGGGGCGTTAGCCCCCTGTTTGTCCCAGGTTGCGTTTGGTATCGGGAGTCAGCAGCCAGCACATGGAGCAACCAGGAGTGGGGTTCCGAAAACAAATGACTACTGACAAATGACCACTGACAATTCACTAATGACGAACCATCACCCTTCCTGTCACCCTCCCCGCCAGAATTTCCTGGATCTGAGGCGCAAGTTGGTTCAGGCGCACCTCGGTCGCCAACGATTCCAACCCTACCGGCTTCCACTCCCCGGCAAGTTGGTTCCAGACCGCCCGGCGGAGCTCCTGCGGGCATTCGGCCGAGTCGATGCCGACGAGCTCGACGCCGCGGAGTATGAACGGATAAACCGAGAGCGGCAGATCGATGCCGCCAACCAGGCCGCATGCGGTAATCACACCGTATCGCTGTGCCGAACGGACCAGCGTGGCGAGTGTTCTGCCGCCCACGGTATCGACGGCGCCGGCCCAACGAGGAGCCAAGAGCGGCTTTTCGCTCATGTCGCACACGTCTTCACGGCCGACGACGCGCGCGGCGCCGAGCCGCGAAAGCAATTCGCGGGCCGACGGTTTGCCGGTCGAGGCGACGACGCGGTAGCCGGCCTTGGCCAACAGAGCCACCGCCAGGCTTCCGACTCCTCCAGCGGCGCCGGTGACGACGATTTCGCCGCGCTCGGGCGTGACGCCGTGGTCGACCAGCGCCTGCAAACTCAATCCCGCCGTCAAGCCAGCCGTGCCGTAGATCATGCTCTCGCGCAGTGTCAGCCCCGCCGGCTTGGGCACGACCCAGGCGGCGGGCACACGTATATACTCGGCGAATCCGCCCCAGGTGTTCTGTCCCAAGTCGAAGCTGGTGACGATCACCTCGTCGCCAACATGCCAGTCGGTCGAATTGCTTTCGGCTACCGTGCCCGCAGCGTCGATCCCAGGCACGTGAGGGAACTTGCGGGTGACGCCTGGATGACCCGTGGCCGAAAGGGCGTCTTTGTAGTTGAGCGACGAAAAGGCCACACGGACCAGCACGTCGCCGGCGGGCAGGTCGTCGAGCGACCGTTGGGCCAGCTCGGCCTTGAACTTACCTTGTTCATCTTTGGAGACGAGGTAACACTGGAACGTTGTGGAAGCCATCGCTGGTGGAAGCCCTGTGCATGCTGTTTGGCATTCGATGGTCCGCCATGATTTCCGGCTCCGCACCATCGACTTGGTATAATGTATACCACGATAGCCATCCAAACCAAATGGTCTGGGACTGGCGCGCAGTGAATTGCGCAAGGTTGTTAGGCCCGTATTTTTGTTTCGCTACGTCTGGCAGTTTCCAAAAATGCCACCGGCTTACCGGTGGAGAATCACGTTGGCAGCTTTAAACGACTGACCCAAAATAATCCCCTCCCCGATTGCCCGGACGCCGCCTTCGGCAGCGTCCGGGCAATCGGAGTATGACGACAGGACGGAGGCCGCCTTTGAGTAGCCGCCAACGTCACGGACCACCGGGCAAGCCGATGGCATGGCTTGCATGGCGGAAACGACGGACGGTGGCATCTTGCGCACCGCAGTTTGGGAATACCTGACGACCGGCCGCGCTCGTCCATGATGGGCTTTTCATTCGAACGAGCACTCCAATGCAAATAGCAAGCTGCCTGCTCCTCGCGTGCCTTGCCGCCGAACCCTCTCCAGGTTCCGGCGATTACTTTCGCATCTCCGTGGTCGATGCCGAAACCGGCCGAGGTGTGCCGCTGGTCGAACTGACGACCACGAACCAAATCTGCTATGTGACCGACAGCAACGGCGTCGTCGCTTTTAATGAACCAGGGCTGATGGGCCGCAAAGTTTTCTTTCACGTCACGAGCCATGGCTACGAGTTTCCCAAGGATGGTTTCGGCTTTCGCGGCAAAGCGCTCGACGTGCGCGTGGGCGGCAGCGCGAAGCTGGAAATCAAACGGCTCAATATCGCTCGGCGGCTCTACCGTATCACGGGTGCGGGCATCTACCGCGACAGCATATTGGCGGGTTTGGAAGCGCCGATCGCCAAGCCGCTCATCAACGCGCAGGTCTTGGGCTCCGATAGCGTGGTGAGCGCGGTCTATCGCGGCCGGCTCCACTGGTTCTGGGGCGACACGCTGCGGCCGGCCTACCCCTTGGGCAATTTCCACGTGCCGGGGGCCACTTCGCAATTGCCGGACGACGGCGGACTCGATCCGGCCGTGGGAGTGAACCTCAACTACTTCGTCGATGACGAAGGCTTCGCCAAGCCGACGTGCAGAATGCCCGGCGAAGGACCAACCTGGATCGACGGCCTGGTCGTGCTCAAAGGCGACGACGGTCGGGAGCGGCTGTTCGCCGCCTATGCGAAGGTCAAGGGTTCGCTCGATGTCTACGCGCGCGGGCTGGCCGAATTCAATGACGAACGGCTCGAGTTCGAGTGCCTCGCCGAATTCGATATGCGTTCGCCCGTCTTTCCGACTGGGCACCCGTTCATCCACGTCGTAAACGGGGTCGAGTACGTGTACTTCGCCGACCCGGCGCCCTTGTTGCGCGTGAAGGCCAAAGTCGAGTCGCTCGGCGACCTGGCACAGTACGAGGCATTTACCTGCCTGGCCCCAGGCAGTCGTCTCGATAACGACGCGGCGCATTCGGCCCGGCTCGACCGCGCCAGCGACGGCACGCTGCGCTGGGCCTGGAAGCGCGACACGCCGGTCGTCGGGCCGCAATTGCAGAGCCAACTGCTCAAGTCGAGTAAGCTTAAGCATGGCGAGGCGACGGTCGATCTCGAAGACCCCGACACCGGCCAGCGCGCCGTGGCCCACCGTGGCAGCGTTTACTTCAACGAGTTCCGCCGCCGCTGGATCATGATCGCGACCGAATCGGGTGGTGCATCGCCCTTGGGCGAGGTCTGGTACTCGGAAGCGGCCGCGCCCGAGGGACCATGGCGCCACGCGCGCAAAGTGCTGACCCACGACCGCTACAGTTTCTACAACCCCAAACTGCACCCCTATTTCGACCAGGAAGGGGGCCGCATGATCTATTTCGAGGGGACGTATACCCACACGTTTTCCGGCAACCTCTCGCAGACACCGCGTTACGATTACAACCAGGTGCTGTACCAGCTCGATCTCGCCGATAAGCGGCTGAAACTGCCGGAGTAAGGGCTTTTTCCGAATCGGCTTTGCTGGTGCGGGCGTCCCGCTCCGCCGGCGGCTTTGAGTTCGTGACGTAGCCGCTGATTCAAATTGACCTTGCCAGTGTTGGGCCAGGCGGGCATGATTGCCGGGCCTGTTTGCAGCGTTCCACAAGGAATGAGGCGTCGTCCTTCATCCCTCATCCCTCAAACAACCGTCGCTTGCCCGACCATGCCACTTTCCGGCTCCGTATTGAAGCGAAGCATTCGGCGGCGTGGGTCGCTCACCTCGATTGGCCCATGCGAACCACTGCGGGAACCGAAGCGCGCGTCATCACTTTCTCAATCGGATGACACGACGATCGCGCCGAGCGCGGTGGCGTTGGTGGTGCTGGTGGCCGGCGTGTGCGGGGTTTATTTCGGCCTGACTTCCGCTTGGCAAATTCCCGTGGAAAGCGCGCAAGTCGTCGCGGGTATCGTGAGCTACCCGGCCGACAACCCGTTTTTTATGTACCACATCCAATCGTGGACGCTGCTCCACCAACTGCCCGCCGCGGCATTGGCGTGTGGCCTTCCGGAACCATTCATCTCACTGGTCTTGGGTTGTCTGGCGGCGGTCCTGAGCTTCGAGGCGTTGGCGCTTTCGACTTTGGCCTTCAGCCGCGACCGTTTCTTCGCCTGCGCCGTGCCCTTGATTTGCCTTATGACCAAGGTCTATCTGGAGTGCGGCGCCGTCTACCAGACGCACCTGGTATCGCACACCTACTGGACCACGTACGGCGTGATGGGCAACGCCTATGTGATGTGTACCTGGTCGCTATTTGGACTACGTTTTCATCGCACAGCGGCGCTCTTGTGCGGTCTGGCCCCCGCGGTACATCCGCTCCTGGGCACTTGGTGCGCCGTATTCGCGGCGGCCGCCTTGGCGTGCGATTGGCGCGCCCAGCGAACTCACGCGATGGCGCTGGCGCGATGGTTCGCGGCCGGCGCAGTAGTGGCGCTGGTGAGCTTCGCCGTGCAGCGCTATCTGGCGCGCGGCCTCCCCTCGGCCGATCCCGAAATGGCGAGCCGGCTGTTGGAGGCCTTCGTCGCGGCGTGGGACAACCATCGTTATCCATATCCCTTGGAGCACATCGAGTGGAAGATCGGCTGGTGTACTCTGGCGGTAGCGTCGGCCGCCCTCGCCTGGCATGCCGAACGACTACCGCGCGAGTCGCTGGTCCTTTTGCGCGCCATTTTGTTGTCGTCGCTGGTGAGCCTGGCACTGTGTCCGTTGACGCACTTTCTCGATCGGCTGCCGCAGGCGATTGCCATGGCAATGCCGGGCCGTTTCGTCAACCTGGCGGCGCTCGCCTTTCCGGCGCTGGCGATCGGCCTCTTGGCGCGCTGGCGCCAGACGTCGTGGTCGGTGCGGGGATTACTAGCCGGCTTGATGATCTTCTGCCTTTTGCGCACGCTGATGCTCAAGAAGCAATTGATTTATGTGCCGGTCGCTTCGAAGGTCTTCGTCGTCGCCGGCCTGATCCTGGTTTACCTGCTGGCGACGGTCCCACGCGACGGGCGAAGCGACGGTCCACGGCGCATCGCGCGTTGGGGAGCGTTGGCCTCCCTGATTCTGGCGGGCTGGGCGTGGCGTGGCGATTGGCACCTGGCGGCGCTAGTATGGATTGCCGTGCCACTGTTGGGGCTCGCGCGGCGAATGCTGGCGGTACCCGCCGCGCCGGCACTCGGGACATGCCTTTACGGCATTGCCGTCATTTGCGGTGCGGGCGTGGCCGTCATGGCCCTCGGCCCCTGGTTGGCTCTTGGTCTGGCAATGGCCGCACTGGTGCCGGCGATCTGGTGTGGGACGGGCTTTCCAGCCGGTTTTAGATGGCCTGAGAAGGCCATCCCACGAATTCAACGACGGTTCTTTCCCACGATTTGGCCGCTCGTTCGGTTCGTCCGTTTTCGCCGCGCATTTGCCGTCGTGGTATGCTGTATTGCATTCGGCCTGATCGGCGCTCAATTGGCGGCGCGCGCCGACGCGGGCTGCGCCCCATTTCGCCAATGGCGTGACGACCCAGTCTTTTGCGCGGCGCGGGCCGGCGAGGGCTTGATACTGACTGCTCCGCGGATGGGTATCGTGCAGTTGCGCACCCGCCGAGGCGTAGTGCTTAACGGCGAGGCGATGAACCAGATCACTTACGTACCTGCCTCGGGCCCCAGCATGAACCGCATTCTCACACGCATCTACGGCGACGACATGCTCAAGCCGCGTCCCCCGGGCTGGATCAAGCTTGGCGGCTTGCTGGATGAAAGCGGCCGAGATCTCTGGCAGAAGCGTGACCCGGAGGAATGGCGGCAACTGGGTCGCGAATTCGGCTTCACCAACGTGATGACGTATGGCCAGTGGAAGCTTCAGTTGCCGGTCGTCGCCCGCGACAAGAATTTGATTCTTTATCGGGTGCCTTGACGGCGCCGCCGGCAAGGTTAAGCCGCTGCCAAAACGGCAGGCCGCCAAAAACGTGAGTACTCGCAATTGACAGGTGAGACTCGGTTAATGCTACTATCAGCCGTCTGGCAGACCATGTTTAGGTATAACCATGGGCAGGTATAACTTCGAAAAAAAGCGCATCAAAACCGGACAAAGCGCTCGGAATTGATGCGCTCGACGAAGGCTGCCAAAATGACAGATGGCGACCATGCAATGCCCAGCTTCGCCGCTGAAAACCTTTGTGAGCAGCAAGGCCCGCGCGAACGGTAGTTGAAATCCGGACCCGATGTGAGGAGCGACACGCGATTCGCAACGATGCTCAATGCAGCGGCGTTCGAATCCGTGGCGACTCATCGCTGAAGCTGACCGCCACTTCGAAGCGGCGGTGCTATTTGTGGCCCAGACGCAGGTCCGCGACGTGGATAGCGCAAATCGATCCCTATTCCGTTGCGATCTTGTCGCCGCTGATGAACTCGTGAACATGAAGCGGTGACTACGGCGAAGGCGATACGTTCGCCCGGGGTTGTTTCAAGTTCCTGGCGCTCGACTCGAACCGCGGCCAGTTTGAGAAATCGTGACAGGGGCTGTGCGGCACGTCGCTTCCATACGTCGAGCTTGCATACGGCTTGCGCGACAGCGACGAGCCTCCCCCTACGCGAATGGTTTCCACGGGGAATGGGGAGATCAGGTTTCAGTTTGACCAAGGGCGACGGTTCACTTCCATCGTCGTTTCGAACGATTGCGCGCCCGGACGTCTCGCCTTCGAGGACGGACGTTTGAAGTCCCCGCCGACGGCGAGCAGGGCAAGACCAAAGCCGAGGAAGCGCGTGGCGGGTTACGGGAGCTGGGGCTGGATGACGATGTGAGGTTGGAGTGAGCGCGAAAACCATGAAGCGACCGACGATCGCAAATACGCAGTCCCAGACTGAGACCAGCCGTGGCGAACGGCGAAGACGGTTTAGCAACACCGGCAACGACCTGCCGCCGGGCAGGCCGCGCTGGCCGTTCACAAACGACTGGTTGAGTCGTAAACGAAACCCTGTCGGAGATCAGGGCATTTCCCGCCGACCAGGCGGAGGCACGTTTTTGGCTTTTAGCAAGGACATATTAGCAAGAATTCGATCGCCTTGCTCGGCGGGCATGCGTATTTCCCGGCGGATTTGAGGCAACTGCCGCGTGCTTAGCAACCGGATCTTGCTAAAGCTGAGGCGATTTGAGCGTTTTTAGACTGTTTTGAGGGCATTTTGAGCGAACATGAAATGCGGAAACGTGCGCAAAACCACGATGCGGTGGACCAGGCTTCAAAGCGCTGGAAAGCCTATTCCTGTCAGGCTGGAAAGCCTAACCCACGGTCAGTCTTCCAACTGTTGGTAGAGCGGCAGGTGGCGGTAGTAGACTTCGAGCATCAAGAGCCTGAGCGACGTGGCGTACAACCGGCCGGCCGATTGCTCCCACTGGTCTTGCGGGTCCCAGGTGCCGGCCTGGTGGCCGTCCTTGATTTGAGAGGCCACGAGTACGTCGCGCAGATGCTCGTTCCAGCGGGTCCAGTAGTCGCCTTGCATGTGGTACATCACCTGCGTGGCGTAGTACCAGTAGTAGCTCGTCTCACGGCCCGGCTGCGGCAGGTTCTGCAACAAGTAATTCGCCCCGGCGCGCATTTGCCCCTCGTTGCGGCGGGCGCCGAGGAACTGCCGGCAGAGCATTCCCTCGGCCGTCATCGCCGGGCTGCCGCCGGGCCCCTGGTAGCCAAATGTGCCTAAAGAGCCACCCGTGCCCGCCGCCGAGGCAAGCCATTTGTTGGCCAGTTCGAGCGCGGCGGCCGGCACGGCGAGCCCAGCCATCTCGCCGCTCTTGAGCGCCATCACCTGCCAGCCGACGACCGAGGTATCGCCCGCCTCGCCGGGCAAGTAACGCCAGCCACCCGTCGCCGGGTTCTGCGAGGCGACGATGAAACTCAATGCCCGCTGCGCCGGCTCGCGCAGGGCGGCGTCCTGGCTCAGGCCGTAGGCTTCACACAGTGCGATCGCCGCAATGCCGTGGCTGTACATGTGGGCGCTGGAGGGTGGGCCGACGAACAGGTCGCCCGTGGGCTTCTGGTGTTCCGTCAGCCAGCGAACCGCCTGAGAGACGGTGACTTGATAGTCGCCCGCCTTGTGAGTGTGCCCGCTTGCGAGAAACGGCAACAAGCCAAAACCGGTCGCGGCGGTGTCCGACTGTGTGCCCCCCGCCCCCGACGTGGCGGGCAACTTCTTTTCGGGCGGGTCGAGTTGGTGCAGACTCCAATGCCCGTCGGCGTGCTGGTGCTGGGCGAACCAGTTCAAGCCCAACTTGACGGCGGCCTCCGACTGATCGGTGCCGCCGACCAATTCGATGAACTCGCGCCGCGTGTCGCCTTGCCGCAGAGCGAACATGGCCTGCATGCCAATGTTGTCCTCGGCGTATGCCACCGGCGTCGCGCGCGCCGGGGGCCGCTGCAATTGTGTTTCCAACGGGGCCAGCGACGGCATTGCGTCGACTGCCTTATCGGCCAAGCTACCGGCTGCGAGCTCGCGCCGCGCGGCATCGGCGGGGCCAGTCAGCTTGTCGGGCGTTTCGACCTCCAGTGTGATTGCCGCCGCGTCGGGCTTGAGCTCGACCATCGCACCGGCCAACGCCGCGCCGACGGGCATCTCGACCGACGCGGGCGGTGGGGCGTCGTCGGCAAGTGAGTCAAGCGGCCGATGAACCAAAGGCCGCGTACGCGGCAATTGCTCTTGCTCTCGCATCGTCTCGTCCGGAATCGCTTCCGCACGCAGCTTCGCAGTGTCGGCTTGCACGATGGCCCGCGGATCGACGGGCGCGGCCACTTCGGCCGGTTGCTTCAGCGTTGGCGCTGGCGCTGGCGCATCGCGGCGTTCGACGGCTGCCTTATCGACGTCGGCCGGCAGCGAATCGAGCCCGGGCACCGGCGCGGCCGAAACCAACTTGACATCTTCGGGCTTTTCGCTCGCGGGGGAGATCACGTTCCGTGCGTCACGCCGCGGAACCGTCATCGCCGTCGATGGTCCCGTCCCCGATTCGGGCATCTCGGCAACGGAAAGCGGTGCGGCGGCTCGCTCCGAGGCGAGTCGCGGCGCAAGCGACGCGAGCTGCCGCGGGCTCGGCCGGGTGTCGGCGGCGCGGCCAACTCGACTCTCGGCGATCGGCAATGGGCTTTCGACGATCGCCTTGCCCGACAGTGTGGGGATTTCCGCCTCGGGCACGAGCGCCTCGGCCGAACGTGGCACCGGCGCGCGGCGCGCTTCGCTTACCTCCAGCGGCGCGTCGGCAAGCGACTCCGGCATCGCGTCCATCGGCTCGCGTTCAAGCTCCGCGGGCTCGATACTCAGCTCCAAAGGGCCCGATGCCATGAGCGGCGCCGTGCGCGCTGGAATGACGACGGGAACAGAGCTTGCGATCTCGACTTTCCGATCCAGGGGCGCTTCGTCAGGCATTGCCTCGCCTTGCGGAGGTTCGACCTCCAAGGGCTCGATCTCCGCCGGCCGCGGCGCGATCGCCATATCGGGACGCTCGATCTGCGCCGGTTCCACCGCCGGCGCCACGCGCGGCGGTGGAACGAAGATCACGCGGTTGGGCGGCAGGCGGGCCGCCAATTCCGCCGGAAGAGTGGGCGCCGGCATGTCGCTGGGTACCGGTACGTTCGGCGGCTGGACGACCTGCCGGGCCAGATCGGGGATGGCAACAGCATCAACCGAGCGCAAGTCGGCCACGCGCTCGTACGCCTCCACGCCCGGCTCGTGCGACTGGTGCAAAACGTCTTCGAACATCTCCGTCGCCGCCTGGCTCACTCGGATTTCTTGGACTCGTTCGGCAATCTCCTGGCTCAAGGGAACCAGCAGCAGGAGTCCGATGATGAGTGCGTGCAAAAGCAGGCTCGCGAAAAGGAAGCGGGCCATCGACGCCGCTTCGAACAGCCACCCGCGCGAGTAACGGACAACGGCCGCCACCGCGGCCAAAAGCAAAGTGACTCCGAGCGCTTTCCACCAAACCGCGGCAAAGGCCTGCCAGTGGCTGGTGTCCCAGGCCGTGACGCGCTCGACCTCGGCGGCCGTGCTGCGATAAATTGCCCAACGGCGAGTTTCGCCGTAGGTCGTTCGATTGCTCGCCAGCACTATTTCAAAACCGTCGGCCGAAAGCGCCGCGCCGGTCTCATCGGCCGAGGTGTTGACCCCCGGTCCGATGTTTTCGGGCTTGCCGGTTTCGGGCTTACCGATTTCGGGGTCGTCGGTTGCCAGCCTGTCGCCGGCCAGTTCGAAGCGCAACAGCCGCGCACGGTAAAGATCCAAATTGGCCGGTTCGCGCGGCCGGGAGGGGCGATCTGACGAGAAATACAGAAACGCGCCATCCGGCGAAACCAGCGGGCTGCGCTCGTTGGAACCGGCGAGGTTTACGCCCGGCAGTGCGACCGCCTCGCCCCAAGATCCTTCGGCGGTTGGCCGGCGCAAAAGATAAAGATCGGATTTCGCGGGCGAAGTCGAGCGGTCGGAAGCGAAGTATAGCCGCAGTCCGTCGGGCGCCAACGCGAGATCGAGCTCGTCGGCCTCGGTGTTGACCTTCTTGCCGAGGTTGCGCGGCAACCCCCAGCCCGCCTTCGTCCGGCGGCTGACATAGAGGTCGAAGCCCCCCTCGCCGCCAGGCCGGTTGGAAGCCAGGTAGAGCTCGTCGCCGTTGGTAGCGACGGACACGCCAACTTCGTCGGCTGGGGTATTCAGCTCGACCAGCGGCACGGCCTGTTCCCATTGGCCGTCGATCCAGCGGGCACGGTATAAATCGGCATCGCCCCGCGCGCGGCGGAGAGTGAAGTACAGCGTCTTCCCGCCGTCGGCCCAATGCGGATGGCTGAGGCTGTCGGGCGGATCGCGCGGCGGCACCAGATCGGTCAATTCAGCGGCCGGCTGCCAGACGATCTGCCGCCGCGCCGGCGCCCCCGCGGCGAGCCAACGGTGACCGCCCGCGACAAGCGCGACTCCCTCAATCCGTCGCGGCGCCAGCCATGCGCCCAGCGCGACCACGGCGACGGAGACAAGTACCATCGGCAAATTGCGAGGCCGGAACAGAACCCAGATGTGGGAAGTAGAAGGAAGCATCAAGTTTACTTCGGCCCGGGGAGCTTACTGCGCTGGGATCACGCCGACGCGATAATTGGTGATGTTGGCCTGGTTGCAAAAACCCATCACACGGACGCCAAATTTCCAGGCGGCTTCTTCATCGCTGCGGATCATCACCGAGGCGGTGCCGGGGTTCTTCAATGCCGCCTGCTGGATCAAGGCGACCACCTGTTCTTCGGAAAGCTTTTCCCCCACGACGATAAATTCGCCCGCGCGGGTCACGTTGATCACCAGCTCTTCGGGTGGCATCGACAGCGGCTGCGATTCCACCACCGCGGGCAGAACCGCGCTCACCTCTCGTTCCTCCTGATCGAAGCGCGTTGCGCAGAGGAAGAAGATCAGGAGCAAGAACACCATGTCGATAACAGGCGTCATGTTGGGCCCGTCGCTTTCAGCTTCACTGGGGGGTAATCGCATGAGTGGCAACTTTCCTAACGGCTCGCCATCAACGGATTGCCAATGGCGGGCTTCGGCGCACCGCCGCCTTGCTCCATCCGCTGGATAGCGGGGAGTGCCGCGGTTAGGTGGTCGTCGATCTCGCGCATCAACCGCTCACCCTTACCGTGGAAGTACGACGCGAACAACAGCGCGGGGATGGCGATCACCAACCCGGCGACGGTCGTTTCCAAGGCGAGATAAATTCCCTCGGCCAAGACCTCCGCTTTGCCCGTCCCCACCTGACTGGTGACTCGGAAGGCTTCGAGCATTCCGACCACAGTGCCCAACAGACCAACGAGCGGGGCCACGTTGGCGGCCACGGAAAGAGGGCGGAGACGCGCCCGCATTTCCGTCATCTCACGGGCCGCTGCGTCTTCCATCGCCTTTTCGACCTCGGGCAGCGCGCGGCCGGCGCGGAGCAACCCAGCCTTGAAGATATTGGCCAGCGGCGACGGACTGCGCAGGCAGACTTCGCGGAAGCTCTCGGCCCGTGATTCCCCCTTTTGCACCAGGTCGGCCAGATCGCGCGCCAGGTCCGCGGGGGCGACTCGCCGGCGTGTCAGGTGGGCGAGGCGTTCCATCGCCGTCGCGGCGGCGACTAGCGAAATAAAGCCCAGAAAGGCCATGAAGCCGATGTTCACGGGACCGCCGGCCGCGATCATTTCCCAAAGGTTGCTCGGCGGGGCTTTCTTGGTAACGGCCGTGAGCGGCGTCAGGGTTTCGCCCGTCGTCGGTTTGGCCGTCGTCTTGTCGGCTGCCGTGATGTCGTCTTTTGCCTTTTCGAGCGCCGGCGCGGCGGCAACCGTGCCGGGTTCAGGCGGCGCCGGCTCCTGAGCGCGGAGCTTCGAACGAGAACCCCATATCAACAACGCTGCTAGGGCGGCGACCGCAACGGCGCTTCGGAACGGAGATTGCAAATGGAAAATTGCAAATTGCGAATTGCAAATTAACTCCGGGCTGCGTTCTACGAACACTTCGGGTCTGCGGCCGACCTTGAATAAAAATGCTTTGCATTTCTCATTTCTCATTTTGCACTGTTCCTGACTAACCGCCCTATCGCGCGGGTGGGTCCAACATCCATCGCCTATTTCTTCAAACTCGCGACGAGCGCCATCGCGTCTTTGGCCTTGGGGTGCTGAGGAAACTTCTTGATGACCGTTTCGAGCGACTCGATCGCCTTCTCGTTTTCCTTGAGCTCGATGAAAACACGGCCGGCCTCGAAGTGCCCCAAGGCCTGCCACTCTTCATAAGGATAGCCGAGCGCGGCGGTGAGAAAGTGCTCGACCGCCTCCTCGAATTTCTTCTCACGGAAAGCGCACTCGCCGATCATGAACCGGGCTTTGGCCGCCGTCTCGGTCTCGGTCTCCTTGGTGACTTGCTCGTAAACCGCTTTCGCCTGGGGCAGCTTCTCCTGGTTCTGCATCGCCCAGCCGAGGCCATAGCGAGCTTCGCTGATCAGCTCGAACTTGGGAAACTGCGTGACCAGCGCCTGGTACTGCGCTTCGCTCGCGGGCCATTGCTTCAAACCCGCGGCGCAAGCACCCGAACGATATAAGGCGCGCGGCAAGTACTTCTCCTGCTTTTGTTCGACGGCTTTGGCGAACAAGGGGAGCGCTTCGGCGAATTTGTCCTGGCGAAACAGGCACTCGCCGGCCAGGTAGGTGGCGTCGGCCACAAGCGCCCCCTGCGGAAACGCCTGCACTTGAGTTTGGAAATCGGCGGCCGCGTCGGCGAACTTTTCGGCCTGAAAGTGCGACCAGCCTAGCTTGAACTGCAGCTTCTCCTTGAGCCCCGGTTCCTTGGCCTTCGGCAATCCGGCCGTGTAGGCCGCCGCCGCATCGGCCCACTGCTTTGCACTTTCGTGGAACTCGCCCACCCGAAACCAGCTCTCCGCCGCCAGCGGACTGTCGGCCAATGAGGTGGCCAGCAACTTCCGCGTGTCGGCCGCGTCCTTCTCCTTCTTCAGCTCGTCGTAGGCGAAGGCCAATTCGTAATAGACCTTATCCGCGTGAACGTATTTGGGCGCCTGTGTCAAAATCGCCGAGAGGGTGGTAGCGGCCTGATCGGGCTGCTTCAGCCCCATTTGGCAGAGCGCCACCGCATAGCGAGCGTCGAGCTCATCGTCGAGGGGCGGCTTGGCGGCGAGGAACGACTGCAAATCGGCCAGGGCGGGCTGAAACTGGTTCAGTCGCTGTTGCGCCAAACCACGCACGTACTTGGCCCGCGGGGCGATATCGCTCATGGAAAACCGATCGACCACCACAGCCAGCGCTGTCACGGCGCCGGCGTAATCCTGTTTGGCGAATTTGGCGCGGCCAATGCCAAAGGCCGCGCGCGGCGCGATCGTGCTCATTGGAAACTGCGACAGCAAGGTCTCGTACTGCTTGACCGCGTCGTCGAACCTTTCCTGCTCCACGGCAATTTCGCCCAATTGGTAGAGCGCCTGGTCGCGCAGGCGACTCATGGGGTACGCCGAAAGAAGCCGGTTCAGCTCGGCCGCGGCTTCGGCCGGTTTGGCCAGCGCCCGCAGGCTGTCGGCCAAGACCAGCGAGATTTCGTCCGCCCGCGTCCAGTCGGGCTTCACACGCAGCGCGTCTTCGAGCGATGCGACGGCCAATGGCAAGCGTCCCGCGTCGCGATGGGCACGGCCCAGGAGCAGCCGGGCTTCAGCTCCTTGCGCGGGATCGAGCAGCTTGGGCAAGGCCGGCATCAATTCGGCGATGACCGCATCGTTTTTCTTTTGCAGATAAAGGCAGAGCCCCACCCGCACGAGGCTTTGGGCTGCATGGCGGTGCGTTGGGTACTTGGCGAGCAGATCGCGATAGAGTTTTTCCGCCTCGACCGCCTGGGGCACCGCATCATTGACACCCGCCGCCAACACCAGGCTTTCCGCCGCGATGAACGTCAACTCGGGCTGCAGCGTGTGCTTCGCGTACTTCGCGTTTGACATGAATGCGGTGGCGTGCTTGTGGGCCTCAGCGTGCTCACCCAGCGTGAGCGCGGCCAATGCGGCCATGTACGCGGCCTGCGGCGCCAGATCGTGGTCGGGGTACTGTGCTGCAAACTGCAAGTAAAGAGGAACGGTTTCCTTGCGGCGATCGAGGAGCTCGTAGAGCACATCGATGCGGCCGAGTTGCAACTGGGGCAAGAGGGCGCTTTGAGCATAGGCTTGAACGCCCCGGTCGGCCTCGACCAGCGCGGCCGGCACCTGGTTCAGCTTGACTAGCGTCTTCGCCAACCAGTATGAAGCCTCCGGCGCGGCTTCGCCGCTGTTGGGCGCGCTAGTGCCGGCGATGCTGGCGGCGAGCGCCGCTTGTGCTTCGGCAAATTTGCCCGCCTGGTAGAACGTTTTGCCCGCCGCTGTTTGGGCCGCTTGTAAGTACGCGCTCTTGGGAAACTTCTGCGGCAGCGAAAGGTACAGCGCCGCGGCCTGGTCCAATTGCCCCTGCTCCTGCACACATTGCGCCTGGCGCAGGAGGGCCAAATCCGCCTGCGCAAAATCGGCGATTGCCGCGGCCTGCGCCAACGTCTGCGCGGCCTCAGGGTATTTCTTTAACCGTAACTGGGCCAGTCCCAGCCGCAGCTTGCACTCGTTGGCTTGCGGATGGGCCGCGTGCGCCGTGAGGAACGCCTGGAATGTCGCCGCGGCGGCCTCGTCGAGCCCTAGATCCTGTTGGGCCGCGCCCAACGCGTAGCGAGCATCGGGCACCAGCTCGCTTTGCGGGTAAGTGGCGATCAGCTTCTCGTAGAGCGGAACGGCGGCCTTGGCGTCGCCGGCCGCGTAAAGGCACTCTCCCTGGTATAAAGTCGCGCCGGCGGCCTGCTTGCTTTGGGGAAACGTCGCCGGCACAACGGCGAAAGTCTCGGCGGCCGTTTTGAGTTCCTCTGGCTTTTTCGTTTTCATAGCCAGGTTGTAGAGCGCCAGCGCCAGGTTGAACTGCGAGGCATCGCGCGAGGTGAACTGTGGGAATTTCTGCAATGCCAGGCGGAACGTGGCCACGGCCTTGTCGAACTCACCTGCCTGAAGCTGGCAGGTGCCCAGGTAGTGGTGCGCCCGGTCGAGCCGATCGTCCTTGGGGTAGGTCTCAATGAACTTCGACCAGCGGGCCGCGGCTTGCGGATAGAGCTTCTTGTTCTGCAAGCCCACGGCCACGGCATAATCGCGCGTCGCCGCCGCGTCGGGCTTAGTGTCTTCCGCCCGAGCCGTTGACGAAGCCGCCGCTAAAATAGCGATCCATGCAGCAAGCCCCATTGCGCTTACGGCCGGCGCGGCTCGATAGACGGATATTGCGGCGGCGTGGGTATTCCGTCTTTTGCAGCCGGGCATTGGGTTTCCTTCCTGTCGACCGTCGCATCTTCACCCGGCCACCAACGTATGTCAAGTTACTGATGGTCTGTCAAAATGGCAGTGCGAAATTGTCCCACGTCCCCGGAACCTGCCGTTCATGGCTCAAATCAGATCATCGCCAGATCGCAGGTTACAAGACTAAGCTCTTTAGCCGCTTACGGTTAAAGATGTCGGGCCGCTTTGGCGCGCCAGTTGCGTAAGCTGGTTGCACCGGCGCCACGGATGCGCATCAATGGCAGCCCAATTACTCGAGCCAGGACGGCGAGATTTAAGCTACGCAAAACAATCAGTTCCATCGAGATTCCGGAGGCTAGTGAGCAAATGGCAGTCGCGACCAAGGAAAGAAAAAAAGCCAGTTCCACCCACATCAAGCTGCAGCCACTGGGCGACCGCGTAGTGCTGGAGCGGGAAGAATCGGAAACCACCACCTCGGGCGGTATCGTGCTGCCCGACAGCGCCAAGAATAAACCGGCCCGCGGGACGGTGATCTCGGTCGGCGACGGGAAAATCTGCGACGACGGCAGCCGCCGCCCGCTGCAAATCAAGACCGGCGATCGCGTGCTGTTTTCGTCGTACGCCGGCGATGAATTCAAGATCGGCGACCGCGAGCTGCTTTTGATGCGCGAGGAAGACATTCTGGCCGTGATCGAGTAACGGCCCAGACAACCGAATTACTTTTTGGAGAAGGATTGACATGCCAAAGACCATTGCATTCGAACAGGAAGCGCGCGAAGCGATCCGCCGCGGCGTTTCCAAGCTGGCCCGCGCGGTCAAGGTGACGCTGGGCCCCAAGGGCCGCAACGTGATCTTGCAAAAGAGTTTCGGCTCGCCCACCGTGACCAAGGACGGTGTGACCGTGGCCAAGGAAATTGACCTGGAAGACGTCTACGAGAACATGGGCGCCCGCATGGTGCGCGAAGTGGCCTCCAAGACCAGCGACGTGGCCGGCGACGGCACCACGACCGCAACCGTGATGGCCGAGGCGATCTTCAACGAGGGGCTCAAAGCCGTTGTGGCCGGGGTCAACCCTTTGCACATGAAGCAGGGGATCGAAAAAGCGGTCGAAGATATCACCGACAAACTCAAGAAGATGTCGATCTCGATCAAGAGCAAGAAGGAAATGGCCCAGGTTGGGGCGGTGGCCAGCAACAACGACCAGGAAATCGGCGACCTCCTGGCCGAAGCCATGGAAAAAGTTGGCAAGGACGGCGTGATCACGGTCGACGAAGGCAAGAGCCTCAAGACCGAAGTCGAGTGGGTCGAGGGGATGCAGTTCGACCGCGGCTACTTGTCGCCGTACTTCGTCACCGATCCGACCAAGATGGAATGCGTACTGGACGATCCGTACATCCTCGTGCTCGAGAAGAAGATCACGAATGTCAAGGAGTTCGTTCCGGTGCTCGAGGCGGTAGTGAACGCCGGCCGCCCCCTGTTGATCGTGGCTGAAGACGTCGAGGGTGAGGCCCTGGCGACCTTGGTAATTAACAAGCTCCGCGGTACGTTTAAGTGCTGCGCCGTCAAGGCTCCCGGCTACGGCGATCGCCGCAAGGCCATGCTCGAAGACCTGGCAATCCTCAGCGGCGGAACGGCGATCTTCGAGAGCCTGGGCATCAAGCTCGAAAGCCTGCCGATCACCGATCTGGGGCGGGCCAAGAAAGTGGTCGTGGACAAGGACAACACGACGGTCATCGAAGGGGCGGGCAAGAGCGCCGATATCAAAGCGCGCATCGACCAGATTCGCCGTGAAATCGACAACTCGACCAGCGACTACGACAAGGAAAAGTTGAGCGAGCGGCTCGCCAAACTGTCGGGCGGCGTTGCCAAGGTCAATGTCGGCGCGGCAACCGAGAGCGAGATGAAGGAGAGGAAGGCGCGTGTCGAGGACGCGCTTCACGCGACCCGCGCGGCGGTCGAAGAAGGTATTCTACCCGGCGGAGGCGTGGCCCTGGTGCGCTGTGCCGCGGCCTGCAAGGCTGAAGGGCTGACTCACGACCAGGAGGTTGGCTACAACATCGTCCGCCGGGCCTGCAAGGCTCCGTTGACGATGATCGCTACCAACGCAGGCGAAGATGGCGGTATTATTTGTGGTAAAGTGACCGAAGGCAAAGGAAATTTCGGTTACAACGCCGCCACAAACGTTTTCGAAGACATGGTCAAGGCCGGGATCATCGACCCCACCAAGGTCACCCGCATCGCTCTGCAGAACGCCTCGAGCGTTGCCATCCTGCTTCTGACCAGCGATGCGTTGATCGCCGAAAAGCCCAAGGAAGGCGGCAAGAAGGGCGGACACGGAGGCGACCACGATATGTACTAGGTGGGAGGCAAAAGGCGATGGGCGCTAGGCTTTAAAGAGCTTGGCGCAGTATCAATTTCCGCCGCCGACAGCCCACACTGACGAATTAACGAGGCCCGCCGGTTGCTGGAGCGACCGGCGGGCTTTTTTTGTAGGCCAGGCTTGTAACCAGCCGGACAAACCGCTTACAAGAACTTCTCAAACGGCTCGGCCATTTCCCTGAACCGTTCGGCGGGCATGGCGACCGTGTCCCAACGGGGAGAGATCTGCCTGGCATAAAAGGCGTACTGCGTCAAGCGGATGCCAACGAAGCCGTACAGGTTGTCGCGGAATTCGAAGAGTTGCTCCTGAGCGACCGGAGCGCGATCGCCCATAATGTCGTATGCGAAGACGAACAGGCCGTGAAAGCGGTCGCCGAAAAGCCGTTCCCACTGGGCCATGCTCACCAGGTCGTCGCGCGTCGACCAATTCTTCCAATATTGCTTCTGCGATCCGCCCGGAAAACGACGTCCTTTGACATCGACCAGCCACGTTGAGCCGGATGGCGATGAAACGATGAAATCGAGGCTCTTGATCGAAGCCTCGGCCAAAAGGCTGCGTTTGCTTTCATCGACGGCCACATACGGCACGGCCCGCGCGCGGAGGTACTCCTCGAAAGCAGCCTCGTAGTGGTTGTCGCGATTGGCCATCGTGCCCCCACGGCGATTCAGCGCACCGGCTCATCGTCCGCATTGTGGAGACTTGTACAGGCATTGTCAAGCGTATACAAGTCGGACGTCGCTTAGCGCAACAGTCGGCCGAGGAGACTGTATCCTTGCGTTGGCCGAGCCCAAAGTAGCCTAGCGCGGGCCTTGGAACCGACGCTATCTGGTTTCCAGCACGCGCTTGACGGCGCGAGCGATCATCAAGGCCTCTTCCGTCACGATCCCCCGGACCGCTACGCGACTTCCGTCGAGAGAGATTTCCCCTCGCGAAGACAACGCCTCGCTACGACCGATTGCCCGGTCTTCATTTCACCGCGGCCCGTGCCCGTTTCGCCGCAGTTCGCCAAAACGGGTTCCTCACCCCTCGGCCGGGAGGAACCTGGCAGATTCCTGCTTTGAATGACCGTGGCGACTAGGTAAACTGAGATAGGGCGCCTTTTTGTGCCCTCATGTCTTGCGCGCTTGCGCAGCGGTGCATTTTGCCGTATGGCACGGCCTGGTTCGGCGGGGCGGAAGAGGTGGAAAAGGCTTGCGAAGGGGATCATTTTGCGTAGCCTGCGCGGTCGTTTGCCAGCTTTCGGTCTGGAGTGGGCTCTGCTGCGCGCAGGTTGCTGGCAATGGGAAACCAGCTGGCGATGCGAAACCGGCCGACAATGGGAAGCCGGCGGAGCCCAATCCACCGGCCAGCCAAGATGCCGAAGATGCGTCGGATGACATTGACGAGTCGCCTTTTTCGTTCACCTATCTGATCGACAAGGACGGGAAGTTGCAACCCGTCCTCAATTTCAAGTACGAAGACTTTGAACGGTTGCTCGTGCAGGCCGAAGGGCCTCGACGGCCAAAATTCACGATCGAGCGGATGACAGTCACCGGTGAGGCGGCGCTGTCGCACGCCCGACTTTCGATCGAATTCACCATTTCGGCCAGCGACAAACATTGGGTCCGAGTGCCGCTGAAATTGAAGGGCGCCGAGTTGGCCGAGCCGGTTACGTTTCACGACGAAGGTGAGTGCGTCTTGGAGATCGACGCCGCCTCCCGGGAGTTCGTGGCCTGGTTCCGCGGCGTGAACGAAACGCCTCATCGTGTCACCATGCAGGTTTTGGTTCCGCTGGAAAACCGGGGTGGGCAAACTCGATTGCGCCTGGCCGCGCCTCTGGTGACCTATCCGGAACTGCTGCTCAAAGTGCCGCTGGCTCGGGCCGTAGCCGAGGTCACTCAAGGGGGCGTACTGGCGGGTACTCAGTACCTGGACGGTAAGACTCAGATCAAGGCTATTGGCTTGAAGAGCGATTTCGAACTTGCGTGGCACGACGCCGCCGAACCCGCGGTCAAACTTCAGACCTTACTCGAAGCGAAAGGCGAGATTGCAACGAAAATCGAAGGGAGCAGCATTCATAGCGAGGCGATGTTGGCGATCAACAGTTTCGGTGGTGAATTCCAGAGTTTTCGAGTCCGCCTCCCTTTTGGCGCAACACTGGTTCCCGAGGCGCACGAGGCATATAGCGTGACGTTGCTGGATCCACTGGGAGAGGCCGCCGAAGAGGCCGAACCACGAATCGTCGAAGTACGTTTGAAGAACAAGTCGGCGGGTCCGATCAAAGTGCAATTGGCCACCCGGCAAGCGCATGACGCGGTACACCCTAACGAGCCGCTAGAGTTGGGTGGTTTCGAGGTGCTGGGGGCCGCGCGGCAATGGGGTTATATCTCGGTGACGGTCGACGACGCCTGGCAAGTCGCGTTTGGCAAATTACAGCGCGTGCGGCAGGTTGAGGATTTACCTGATGAAAGGCACCGCGGTGCCCTTGCGGCGGGCTTTGAGTATTTCGGGCAACCCTACTCGTTGCCTGGGCGGATTATGCCGCGAGCGACCGTGCTGTTCGTCGAACCGAGCTACCTGGCGCAGGTCTACGCCGACCGTATCGAGCTGGCCTCGACGATCAAGTACCGCATCGACGGCGCCAAAGCGTTCGCGTTGGAAGTCGACTTTTCCGGCTGGGACGTGGACCTGACAAGCATCGACAGCGTGGATCCCCCAGGAATGCTAGACGCGGCCAACATCGCGTCAGGCGAGGGAGTCCCGATGACGATTCCACTCAAACAGGCAATGAAGGGCGAGCTTAAGCTCGCGATCCGTGCAAGCAGGCCGGTCCTCGCCGGCGCTGATGCGATCGAATTCACTCTGCCTCGCCCCAGGGCCGACAACCTCGGGCAAGCCGAGCTGGTCGTGTTGTCGGCCGACAATGTCGAGCTCGTCCCCAACGAAACCGAAGTTTTCGGCCTGGTCCGAAGGCCGGTGCCGCCGACAACGGTGTTGCCCTACCATCAGCACGAGCCGTTGAGTTACCGGAGCGCTTCGGCCGGGGCGCGGTTTGCCGCAATGTTCCACGTCGATACTCGTCGCGTGACCTCGCATGTGAAGTCGATCGTGTCGTTGGCACGCTCCGGCGTCAATGTGTCGCAGACCATCGCATACGATATCGCACACGAGTCGGTGGATTCGTTCCTGCTCGAAGTGCCGCGGGCGCTCTCAGAGCCAGGCATGATTGAAGCCAGCATCGAAGGGCACACGCTGCCCGTGGAAGAGATGGGACCGATCGAGGACGTTGGACCCGCCGAGAAGCGTGATACCGGGAGCTCCGGTGACGATCAGCCGCTGCGAGTGCGGGTGACATTGCTCGAAGAGCGAATCGGACCATGCGCCTTGACGCTCAAGTACAAACTCGCCAACTGGCAGCACACTCGGCAAGGTGAGGTGTCGATGAAGGTACCGTTGGTCATGCCGGGAGAGGGACAGTGCCTGGGCAACGAATTGAGCGTGTTGACGCGACCAGGGATCGACGCGCGACTTCTGGACGCGGCATGGACGTTGATGGATGACGAAGCTGGCGCAATACGGTTGACTGCGCCGGCGCCGCGGAGCGAGATCCA
>Ga0265339_10000241_pt1 | contig 43977 bp, 41 predicted proteins | sample 4CB219metaG_FD_202085 | JGI IMG/M metagenome (GOLD analysis project Ga0265339, IMG submission 202085) | Rhizosphere microbial communities from Carex aquatilis grown in University of Washington, Seatle, WA, United States - 4-CB2-19 metaG | ecosystem: Host-associated > Plants > Roots >... | reverse complement strand
GGAAAGAAGACCGCATCTATCTCTTCTTCTTGCGCGGCGCGCTGGCTGAGCGGCAAAAGCACTTCGACGCCGCGGAAGACCTCTTCCGTCAGGCACTCCAGATTGATCCATCCAACGCCATGGTGCTCAATTACCTGGGCTACATGCTCGCCGACAAGGGCCTCAAGCTCCCCGAGGCATTGAAGATGATCCGCACCGCGGTCGACCAGGAGCCGATGAATGGCGCCTACCTAGACTCCCTCGGCTGGGCCTACTTCAAGCTCGGCCAGTATGAGTTAGCCGAGGAGAATCTGCGCCAGGCCGTAGAGCGCGATCAGACCGACCCCACCGTCCACGAGCATCTGGGCGACCTTTACGAAAAGACAGGGCGCATTCGCCTGGCCGCCGCCCAGTGGCAACTTTCACTCACCCAGTTTGGTAAGTCGGCTGCTGCCGATGTCGAGCCTGCCGACGTAGCCAAGCTGCAACATAAGCTAGAATCCGCTCACGTCAAGCTGGCCAAGGAAGAAAGTATCAGCGGAGCACCCAAGCCCGAATAACAGGCACTCCGCACCATCAAAACCGCAAATCAAAGGCGGCCGCCCATCTATGAGCGGCCGCCCTTTTTTCTATTTGTTGCATGGAACCGTAAAACACCATCCTCCCGCGCACCAGGATTTTCTTACTTCGCCTGGGCCGCTGAAGCGATATAGAGGTCTATGTTGTTCTTGTCGACCAGCGTCGTTCCCGTATCCACAAACACTGGATACGGCGAGAAGGGATCGGAATTGAAGTCCTTGTTGAGTTGTGTCGGCGGCGCATGGAAGATCTCATCCAACGCCTTCAATCCAAAGAAGGCCATCGTGTAGGGCTTCTGCGCGATCGTCGAGTCAATCACTCCCGCCTTGATCGAATCCAGCGTGTCCGGGTTTGCGTCCCAGGCAATCACCACGCGGTCGGTGGCGTTGGCCCGCTTCACCGCATCTGAAACCGGTTTGCCGCTGGCCGACTCAAGGCAAATGAATGCGTCGATCTTCTTTGGCCCTGTCAACGCCAGCTGCTGCTGCGCCTGGTCAAAGGCCACGCGCGCGTCGCTCTTGGTGTCGATTACGTCCACGACCTTGATGTCCGGCCGCGTGGCCAACACGTCCTTAAAGCCCTTGAGCCGCTCCTCGATGTTCGGCTGGCCCGCCAGGGTGAAGAACACAACGTTGCCCTTGCCCCCCAACCTTTCGATGAGACGCTTCCCACCCACTCTTCCTGCTTCGAGATTGTTCGTCCCGACGAAGTAAAGCCTGTGGCTTCCTGCCGCATCGGAATCCATCGTGATCACAGGAATCCCCGATTGAATCGCCGTGTCGATCTCCGGCTGCAGCACCGACACATCGGCCACTGAAATTAGAATGCCGGCAGGCTTGACGGCGACCGCCTTCTGAAGCTCTGCGAGTTCGGCCTGCGGATCGTAGTTCTCCGGTCCCACCACCTTGGCCGTCACTTTGAATTGAGCCGCGGCTTTGTTAAATCCTGCGGCTGCCGTCTGCCAATACGGCAGCGATGCATTCGCGGTGACCAAATAGAAAACTTCCTTGTTCGAATGACGTTCGCATCCCGAGGTAAACGCAATTCCGAGCGCCAACAAGGTCAGCGCGAGCTTTTTCGTCGTCTTCATCTCTGCCTCCTGGTCCACATGTGCAAATGTGCGGGAAGCACACAGCGCCGCGCGCTCCCCTTCCAAAATTCCGGCTGGATGGTACTCCCGGATCCCCGGTGTTGTCCATCGCTTGCCCCACGAGGGCCTTTATATCAATCCGTGCCACGGTGGCTACGTGATTCCCGGCACGCTCGACGCGCAACACTAAGGCGGGAACAACCGACCCAGCGCCCGCATAAGGTATAACGAGACTTGAACGCGCCTTCATCATGCCTGCTGCCCCCCCCATGCCCGACGCACTCCCCCCTGGAATCGCCGTCGATGGCTACGGCACACTTGCCCAGCGCATGCATCCCCAGCCGCCGCACGCCTACCGCACCCCCTTCGCTCGCGACAGCGCCCGCATTCTGCATGCCCGCGCCTTCCGCCGCCTGGCCGGCAAAACCCAGGTCTTCGCCCGCCTGCCCGACGATCCGCCCGGTGATCACTTTCGCAGCCGCCTCACTCACACCCTCGAGGTCGCCCAAATCTCGCGAACCCTGGCCTACGCCCTTGGCCTCAACACCGAACTAGCCGAGGCCCTGGCCCTGGCCCACGACATAGGCCATCCGCCCTTCGGCCATGCCGGCGAAAAGGCTCTCGACCACGCCCTGCAGGCACACGGCCTCGGCTTCGACCACAATCTGCACGCTCTGCGCATCGTCACCTGGTTTGAAGAGCGCTACGCTGCCTTTCGCGGACTCAATTTAACCCTCGGTGTGCGCGAAGGCATCATCAAGCATTCCCGCGACTACGCCCCCGAGAGCCACCCTGAACTGGCCGAATACTTCCTCGACAAGCGTCCCCCGCTCGAAGCGCAACTCATCGACCTGGCCGACGAAATCGCCTACCTTACGGCCGACCTCGATGATGGCCTCGACTCCGGCATCCTGCAACTCGACCAGGTTCGCGATGGAGTCACGCTCTTCCGCCACAACCACGACCTGGCCGTCAGCGAGTATCCCGCCGCGCGGGCCAAGCTCACCATCAACGAGGCGCTCAAGCGCATGCTCAATGCCCTCGTGACTGACCTCATTGGAGAAATTCGCGTAGGCGTAGCGGCGTTGGGCGCCACCGGGCTCAATGAGATTCGCAATGCTCCGGGAAGGCTTGCCGGGCTCAGCCCCGCTTTCGAAGCGGAGCGCGCCGCCGCCAAGCAATTCCTCTATGCCAACTTCTACAACTCGCCGGGAATGGAAGATGTGCATGCCCACGCAGCCAAAGTGGTTGCAGAACTTTTCGCCGCGATCATGGCCGACCCGAGCCTGCTGCCCGAAGACCACGAAGCACAGATTCCCACCGAAGGCCTTGCACGCACGGTTGCCGATTACATTGCCGGCATGACCGACAGCTACATTGAGCAGTTGTGGACGCGCGTGCGCAGCTGACTACTTAGCGGGAAGAAATTCAATGCGCGCCACGTCCTCGACTGCCTTGAAACCGTAGTCTGCCGTCACAAGCACGTGCTCCGCCGAGTCCATGGCCAGATCGAGTGCGAACGCATCGGCGTAGGCGATCTTTCGATCAACTCGCATTTCAGCCGCACGCACCGCTCGTTCCCCACTGACTGAAATTATTTCCGCTTCAGTTGGCAATAGAGCACTCAAAACTCGCAACTCCTCTTTTTGGCCGAGACGGTGACGTAGCCGGCCTGCGACTTCGCCCCACTGCATAGCAGAAATGCACACGCGAGCCCGCCACGTCACGCAATCTTCGAGGATCGCCTCAACGCGCTCTGCCCCAGCTTCGTCGTCGATATAGCGAAGCAATGCCGAGGAGTCAAGAATGTAGATGGTCATCGAGCAGCTTTACCATCCCTCTTCTGCCAACTCCCGTTCGCGCTCAATCCGTCGGTCCTCCAGAAGTGCGTCCGTCATCGAAGGCCCGCCTGCAGTGATTCCACGCATCGCCCTGATCAGCCTCAGCTTCGCGGCCAGAGTCTCGGGCTCGAGAATCACACTCGTGCCGTCCAGGCGCACTGCCACACGCGTCCCTGGCTCGATTCCCAATTCCTGCCGAATCGCCGCCGGGATCACCAGTTGCCCTTTGCTGCTGACGGTGGTGTAAACCTTCTCCATGGCTTACATTGTAGCACCAGTAAGATACTAGTCAAAAGTAAGATGCCGACTCACAGTAAGACAAAAACGCCGCACCGCATAACGCGCTACTGCACCGTCCCCTGCGGCCTCAGCCGTCTCAAATCCATCGCACAATCGACCGCGTTCTGCGCATAGAGTCGCAAATTATCTGATCCCGCCCAAAGCCACAAGCGACTCGTTTCAGATGGATTACGTGCGCCAGGCTCAGGCCGCAGCCGCACCAGAACATCGCTCTGTCCCGTGGCCGCAAGGTTCGAAGGAGAATCCGTGTCTTCGAGCACCAGATCGAGATGATCCCCGCCGAGAGCCTCCTCAACCAGAGTGATTTCCACGGGCCGTTCCAATTCCACGGCAATCGAAAACATGTGCCCATGAAAAACCGGCGCGTGAATCGCCTGCAGCGACAAGGCAGGCCACCGATTGCCCGCCAGGATCGCAAAGTGACGGCGAATCCGCGCTTCCACGCTGCTCACGCTGGCCTTCGCGCTCTCCCCCAACCCTGAGAGCAGGTTGTAGGCCACCTGCGCGTCGTAGGTAGCGCGCGGCAGCGTTTGAAAGCTGAGGAGGTTTACGGTCTGCTGGTGAAGCTCGTCCATGGCGGCGCGGCCAAACTCGCTGGCCGGCAGCAGCACCGTCGCAGTCGCCAGCCGCACGGGCAACGACTCCTGCAACCGCTCCATCAGCAGCGCGAGAGCCAGCGCCGCCGGATGAGCCGGCACAATCGCCGGAGTGAACAGGTCCGCGCTGCCATCGTCCGCATCGATCCACGGAGCGCGCACCAGCACTCCCGTTTCCTGATCCAGCGCGCCCGAGAGATCCAGTACCGTTGACCCTGCGCGCAGAGCGTTCCGCCAATGCCTTCGCGTCAGCTCTTCCGATCCGCAGAAAAATGTGAAGTCCACACGATCGAACGAGTCCGCGTCGATGGGCTGGATCACCGTGACTTCGTCGCCCACCTGGTCCAGTTGACCCAGGCCCTCCGCTTCATCCAGCAGCATAAAGGTCGCCGCAGCCAACGGCGAATCCGACAGAGCTTCCTTCAATTCCTTGCCCAGCAAGGTCGAGGCACCTGCAATTGCGATCTTGTACACAGTTTCCTTCTCTTTTTGATTGGAACTCTACGAGTGGACGGCCGGGTCAGGATCTCCGGACGCAAGCGCCGCAGCAGCCTCGGCGCCGGTCTGCCTGCGCCTCCGCCGCGACCACGAATACACCGCGCGCGCCCAGATACCCGAAAACACATACGTCAGCCCGATGGCAAAGAACACCACATTCGAATAGCGCAGCATGACATAAAACACGATGGCCAGTACGAACAAAAGCTGAAACGGGTGCGCACGCGAGAAGTTGATCTCCTTGCCAGACCAGAACCGCCACGTGCTTACCATCAGGAATCCGCTCAACCCCACAAAAATCAACCAGGGAATCGCAACCCACCATGCCCTTACCGGGATGCCGTAGAAGAAATGTACGGTCGCTGCCAGAAATCCCGCCGCCGCGGGAATCGGCATGCCGACAAAATACTTGCGGCCCGGCCTTCCTGGATTCTTTGGCTGCGCATCGTGCGAAATATTGAAACGCGCCAACCGCGAAACCCCGCCAATCAGAAACAGGAAGCAGATAAATGCGCCCGCCTGGTGCAGATGCAAAAGAAGCTGGGGATTGCTCGTATCCGACAGGAAATGAAATCCCCAGATCAGCGCCAGCAGGGCCGGAGCCATGCCAAACGTGATGGCGTCAGCCAGGGAATCCAACTCCTTGCCAAACTCACTGGTCGTATTCGTCATCCGCGCGATGCGCCCGTCAAGCGTGTCGAACGGTATGGCGAATATAATCGCGATCGCCGCCCAATCCAGATGGGTCGCCGCATCCCCGCTGATCGCCTTGATCGTTTCCGTGATCGAAAAGAACCCCGCCGCGATATTGCCCACCGTAAACAACGACGGCAACAGGAACATGCCGCGCCGCAATCGCGCCTGCGCATTCGCTTTCGCTCGGGCAGAATCGAGTTGGCTCATGCGGGCCCTCTCTGCGCCTGATTCGCCAGCGCACCGGCGCTCACAACCGCAGCCTGCGCCGGAAGGACCACCGCCTCCTGGAATCCCGGCATCGCCGCAAGTACGCTGGCCCCGCCCTGCACCCGCTGGCCTACCTTCACCTGCAGTAACGCTTCCGACGGAATAATCACGTCCACGCGCGAACCGAACTTGATCAGGCCCACTCGCTGCCCGCGTTCCACTCGGTCGCCCTCCCGCAGATTGAACACGATGCGCCGCGCCAGCAGTCCTGCAATCTGCTTGAAAGTGACTTCAAATCCCTCGCCGCCCACGGTCACAATATTCTGCTCATTGCGATCGGCGGAAGCTGGGTTCATCGCATTCAGATACTGGCCCTTCTGGTAGCGCACAGACGTCAGGATGCCGGAAATCGGTGACCGGTTGACGTGCACGTCAAACACGCTGAGAAAAATACTGATCCGCTGGCGGGGACCGTCCGGCGTGGAAATCGTAACTGCCTCAGTCACAAGGCCATCGCCGGGCGAAACAATCAGGCCGTTGCCGGCCGGAATCATGCGATGCGGATCACGGAAAAACCACAGGAAAAATGCGGCCAGCAGGACCGGCAATCCAGCCCAGACCAATCCGTGGGTGGTCCACGCTACCAGCGCCGCCACTGCCAACAAACTCAAACCGTATATGTAACCTTCGCGAACCATAGTCCCCAACGATTATACGGTCGATTTGTCAATCACACAGGCCGCTGCGGTGCACACAATCTCTCGAAGAGACGGCGGAAGCCGCCGATGCACCAATCGCCCGCAATTCCCTTGATCTGAAAAACTCTACGCCATCACCGTTACGCGATGCTCGAGGGCGTAAATAAGGTCCTTTGCGTGGAGCTTTAACTTCTTCAAACGCACCTCTTCGAGCTGTTCATCCTCTGAGAGGTAGGGCTTTTGAATTAATTCTTCTAACCGTTGAGCGTAGCGACGATGTTCGGCTTGCAGGCGATTTATTTCTTCGCTCAACGTAGAGTCCTTTATTTCATCCATCAAGCACCCCCGCGATTTAAGGAACATTTACATATAGCGCCGTCTCGCACTAATGTGCAAGCGGGAAGAAAGGCGAACCTGCCTCTGCCTGTGGATTTTTCGCTTCTGACCCAACATGAGTGACAAAGATCACACGATCAAAGCCGTTTGGGCTCGCAGCTCCTACCGCTCCAGGGGCCTGTTTCCCTACCCGATCTCCCGCCGCAGGATGATCGCATCCTCAACCGGGTCAGCATAGTACGCCCCGCGCCTGCCTACCTCCCCAAACCCAAGCGACCGGTAAAGCCCAAGGGCCGCTACGTTGGAGGCCCTCACCTCGAGCAGAATCCGTTTCACTTGCGCCGCAACAAGCTCTTCCTCTACCGCCTCAAAAAGCTTCCCAGCAATTCCCCGTCGCTGCAGCGTTGGAACGACAGCGATCACTTCGAGCTCGGCCTCGGGAGGTATCAGACTGGCGACGGCAAAACCGGCAATCTCACCGGTCGTCGAAATGCCGGCCACCAGGGCAACGCGACGAGGCACATTCGACGCATCCAGAGCCGCCGTGTACGCTGCCCGCGTCCAATCTGGCGCAGTCCCCAGCCCATCGGCAATCTCGACGATCGGGTCGAGGTCGCGCCCTTCCATCGGCCGAATCGAGAGCGACAGCGGCCCGTTCATGCGATCCGCGCCGCCACAGCCGGATCGCCAAAAATCTCCGCGTCCGACCGCCGCAGATAATGCCCGTCCAGCAGCGCCAAATCCTCAAATTCCCCAGCCACAATCCGCGGCAATGCCAAGGCCATCGCATCGGCAGCCGTGGGAGCCGCGGTTTGAAGCACTTCTGTCTGCGGCCACACGACCCGCAGAAACGCCTCCGCCGCCTCATCGCATACCGCAATCCGATCCGGCGCCCCAAAACTCGCCAGCTCACCTACCCCAGACAGCAACTCCCGCTCCGCTATCCGCAGAAACACCTCATGCCGATGCGCATCCAGCGCCGCCGACAACACTCCGACCTTGTGCGCCAGCACTTCCAACCGCGAAACCGCGACAACAGGAATCCCCGACGGTTCCGCCAGCCCTTTCACCGCGCTCAGTCCCACGCGCACCCCGGTAAAGCTTCCCGGCCCGCTCGTGACGACGATTGCGCCGAGTTGTGCGGGCCGAATCCCCGCCTCGCCCAGCAACTCACCCACCGCACTCACCAGAGTCGCGGAATAGCCCCGCCCTTCCAATTCCCGCCGGCCCAGAACTTCCACCGCATCTCCGCCCAGCCGCGCCAGCGCCACCGACCCCATCGGCCCGCAGGTGTCGATGCCGAGCACAAGTTTGCGTTCCTCCCCGTGCGGCTCTGCGGCAGTCAGTTGATCAGGCATATCACCCTCAGCATGACACAGCCTCCGCCGCCTCTACCACCGCACCCAAATCCGATACTCTGGTAGGCGAGTCCCCTGATTCGAACGAATACACTCTGCCGCGATTGCGGATAATCTTCCAACAAAGGAGCCTCCGTTGGCGGCCGCGGCGAATCCCTCGTTCCACGACACATGGCGCCCCCGCGCCAACCCCTGGGTCATCGCCATCACCGTCACCATGGCCACGTTCATGGAGTCGCTCGACACCTCCATCGCCAACGTCGCCATGCAGCACATCGGCGGTTCCCTCTCCGCCAGCACGGAAGAAGCCACCTGGGTCCTCACCAGCTACCTTGTCGCCAACGCCATGGTGCTGCCCATCAGCGGCTGGATCGCCAACCGCATCGGCCGCAAGCGCTTCTACATGAGCTGCGTCTTCCTCTTCACCGTGGCGTCCTTGCTCTGCGGACTGGCGCCCACGCTGGGGATGCTCGTCTTCTTCCGCGTACTCCAGGGCGCGGCTGGCGGCGGCCTGCAACCCTCCGAGCAATCCATCCTCGCTGACACGTTTCCACCCGAGAAGCGCAGCATGGCCTTCGCCGTCTACGGAGTCGCCGTAGTCATGGCGCCCGTCCTCGGCCCCACCGTCGGCGGATGGATCGTCGACAACTACAGTTGGCGCTGGATCTTCTTCCTCAACATCCCCGTCGGCATTCTGTCGCTCTACCTCACCAACCGCGTCGTCGAAGACCCGCCCTATCTCGCCGCCATCCGCAAACGCCGCGAAGGCATCGACTACTGGGGCCTCGGCCTCCTGATCGTTGCCATCGGCGCACTCCAGATCATGCTCGACAAGGGACAGGAAGACGACTGGTTCAGTTCCCGCTTCATCGTCACCCTCGCCGTCACCGCCACCATCGGCCTAGCGCTCTTCTTCTGGCGCGAACTCTCCGTCGAACACCCAATCCTCGACCTGCGCCTGTTCATGCGGCGCAACGTTGGCATGACACAATTCGTCATGTTCATGGTGGGCGTCTCGCTCTACTCCTCCACCGTTCTCATTCCGCAATTTCTGCAGGAAATCATGGGCTATTCCGCGCGCCAGGCCGGCATGGCCGTCTCCAGCGGCGGATTGGTCCTCATGTTCCTCTTCCCTGTCGCCGGCGCCCTCGCGCCCAAATTCGACCCACGCCGCCTCGTCTCCATTGGCTTCGTCATCACCACCTTTGGCCTGTGGCGCATGACCCTGATCAATCCCAACGTCAGCTTCGGAACCGCCGTCAGTTGGCGCATCTTCATCGCACTGGGATTGCCCTTCCTCTTCATCCCCATTAACACGCTGTGTTATGCAGGAATTCCGCAGGAAAAATACAACGAGGTCAGCGGGCTCACCGCGCTCATGCGCAATCTTGGCGGCAGCGTCGGCATCAGCTTCGTCACAACGCTTCTCGCGCGCTCAAGCCAGAAACACCTGGCCATGCTCATGCCAAACACCGCCGACGGCAACCCCGCCTTCGAGACCATGCGCCGAGGATTGGCGGGCGCATGGCACCTGCGCGGCTCCGCCCTGCCCGACGCCATGCACCACGCCGGCGCGCAAATTTACGGCATGGCCCAGATGCAGGCACGCTTGCTCGCTTATGTCGATGCCATCTGGGTAATGGTCGGGGTCACAGCGATACTGGTGCCAATTCCCTTCCTGATGAAACCCCCAAAGAAGGTCGCCGGCCAGACGCCCGTGCACTGACATGGTCCCATGCAATTCTCGTAACGTGTGAATAAGTTTTACTAGAAATCGCAAAATGCATGACCATGACATTTCAAAGTTTGGAAATGCAGTCACTGTTAAGCCCGCGATTCAAGCGTTCACACGAGATCTCTAAGCCGTCCAGCGGTCGTACAACCCTCACAGCCACAACCAACCACTCTGCCTCGTTCGCTCAATGGCAAATCGGCGTGCTGCTGGCACCATTCGACGTCATCGAGTGCCCATGAGCGATGATCATGCAGGAAATTCTCAATTGAGGCTCGGAGTTCCTCGTGAACTGAAATAGTTCCCATAAGCATTTTGGTGTCTCCATATAGATAATTTCAATAACTTCGATAAAATGCTGAGCTAGAGTATCTCACAGAAGCCGCAATGTCTTGGGGTGCGAACACTCATGGGGATTTTCGATCGTCTGAAGAGAATGAGAGCCGAAAACAATGCCGATCTCTGGGGGGAATGGTGCGCTCGAACTATGATCACGGCCTTCAAGATCATGATGGAACAACACCGATCCGCCAACCCCACTGGAGCCTTCATAGCGCGGGAAGCTTTGCTCGCTCGGAACAAGTGGAAAGCTGTCGGTTCAGACGCGGTATACTTCGCCGAAACTCGGGAAGTTGTTCAGACCATGAGCGATTTCAATCTGAGACTTTCAATCCACAAGGTAATTGATGTTGAGTATGGATATGAACTCAGAAATAGTCCTGAGCTCGAGAAGAGCGAGATGTTGCAGCGCTGTCATAACGGAGCAGAGCGATTTCTGAATAAATAAAAAGCGAAAGCCCATTTGTACGGAAGCGTTGCAATAGAATTGCACGCTTGCGTTTTATTTCGAATACTGCTGAGGGCCCAAGTCTCGATTGGGAGGCTTGGGAATGCTTCCACAAGGCGATATCCTTCACACCGCCTTCAGCGCCTGCTCCAGATCGGCGATTAAATCGTCCTTGTCCTCAATGCCCACGGACAACCGCACCAGCCCCTGCGTAATCCCTATCCGCTCACGCTCTTCATCGCTCAGCGCAAAATGTGTGGTCGTCGCCGAATGCGATGCCAACGACTCCACTCCGCCCAGCGATTCAGCATTCAGAAAAAGCTTGATAGCGCCGAGGAAACGCCCGGCCTTCTCGCGCGTCCCCAGGTCGAAACTCAGCATCGATCCAAAGCCTCGCTGCTGCTTCACGGCCAGCGCATGCTGCGGATGGCTCTTCAAGCCCGGATACGCCAGCCGCGTAAGTTTCGGTTGCCTCGACAGGAACTCCGCCACCGCGCGCCCATTTTCTTCGTGCTGCTTCATGCGCAGCGGCAGCGTCTTGATGCCGCGCAATACCAGGAAGCATTCAAACGGGGACATGATACCGCCGGCCGCCTTCTGCACCAGCAAGAACCGCTCCTTGTGCTCCGGTTTGGTTCCGATCAACGCGCCGCCCAACCCATCCGAGTGGCCGTTGAGAAATTTCGTCGTCGAATGCATCACCACATCCGCGCCCAGCGCAATCGGGCTCTGCAGCGCCGGCGACATGAATGTGTTGTCCACGCTCACCTCGACACCCTTCGCATGCGCAATCTCGCTCACCGCCGCAATATCCGTCAGAGACATCAGCGGATTGGTCGGCGTCTCCACATGAATCAACTTCGTATTGGGCTCAATCGCCGCGCTCACGGCATCCAGGTTGCCCATGTCGACATACTCGATCTCGATACCGTAGTGCTGCACAATCTGGTTGAAGAGCCGCGCCGTCCCCCCATACACATTGTGCGAGCACAGCAAACGATCGCCCGCATGCAGCGTAGCCACCAGCGCATAAATCGCCGCCATGCCGCTGGCAAATGCATGCCCGCTGGTGCCTCCCTCAAGTGCAGCCAGCGCTTCTTCCAGCCGGTCCCGCGTCGGGTTCCCGGCACGCGAGTAGTCCCAGCCCTTGTCCGTGCCGATGCCAGTTAATTCAAACGTGGAGGAAAGATAAACAGGCACATTCACCGCGCCCGTCAACGGATCGGGATGCTGCCCCGCATGAACAGCAAGAGTCGAGTATTTGTAATCAGACATGATGGATTGGCGACAAGCTCCTGATTTCTAGCTTATCGCGTGGGCCTCTAAGCGGGTTTCTCAACCCACACAACCAGGCTCGTAGATCACCAAAAACTTGTCATCCTGAGCGAAGCGCAGCGGAGTCGAAGGACCTGCGGTTGCTTTTCAACCACCTCTGTCGCTCCAATGCGCTAATCTGCATTCCTATGGAGAAGGGCAGTTACTTCACATACATCGCGGCAAGCCGCAGTCATACGCTTTACATCGGCATTACGAGCGATCTGCAGAAGCGCATGTTCCAGCACAAATGGAAAGAATACGAGGGCTTCTCTGTCACGTACAACTGCGATCGACTGGTGTGGTTTGAGCGCTATCAGGATGTGGTCCAGGCAATCAGACGGGAAAAGCAATTAAAGGGATGGAGGCGATTCAAGAAGATCGCTCTCATTGAAGCTACAAATCCGGCATGGATTGACTTGAGCAAAGACTGGTTCGACGTGGAACCGGCAGACGAGAGAAGAGCGCCTGATCGTTTCAATTCTTGAAGAGACAACCACCGATCCTTCGACTGCGGTCGCGGCCGCGACCTTCACCCGGGATGACAAGTCCTGTTTGTTATTGAGCGAAAAACAGTACCCCTACACCCCACCCTCAAAAATCCTCTTCGACAAATACCGCTCCGCCGAATCGGGAATGATCGTCGCCACGCGCTTGCCCGGCCCCAGTTCGCGCGCCAACTCGACCGCGGCAAACACCGCCGCACCCGCACTCGACCCAGCCACAAGCCCCTCTTCCGCCGCCAGCCGCTTCACCATCGCAAACGCATCGTCGTCGCTCACCATCGCCACGCGATCGCAAACATCGCGGTGAAATGTCTTTGGGACGAAGGACACACCAATCCCCTCCACGCGATGCTTGCCCGGCGCGCCGCCTTGCAAGATAGACCCCTGTGTTTCCACAGCCACCGTAATCGCCGCCGGATTCTTTTCCTTCACAAGGCGCGCCACCCCACTGAACGTTCCGCCCGTGCCCACCCCGGCCACAAAGCCATCCACGCGCCCCTCCATCTGCTCCCAGATTTCCGCAGCAGTGGTGTCATGGTGAAATTTCGGATTCGCCTGGTTGGTGAATTGTCCCGCCGTAAACGCACCCGGAATCTTCGCTGCCGCTTCTTCAGCTCGGCGAATCGCGCCGGCCATGCCCTCCGCCTCCGGCGTGCGCTCCACCTCCGCGCCAAAACCGCGCATCAGGATGCACTTCTCCTCCGCGAAACCTTCCGGCACAATCAACTTCACCTTGTAGCCGCGATTCACCCCGATCAGCGCCAGTCCAACGCCGGTGTTCCCCGCTGTCGCTTCCAAAATCGTCGACCCGGCATGCAGCAGCCCCCGCGCCTCCGCATCCAGAATCATGCCGAGCGCGGCGCGGTCCTTGATGCTCCCGCCGGGATTGAGAAATTCGAGCTTCGCAAACACCGCCGCGCCCGTCGCCGGCGCAACCCGCCGCAGCTGCAACATGGGCGTGTGGCCCACCAGTTGTGTGATGTCGGCGGCAATGCGGGAAGGGTGCGAGGTGGGACTTTCAGCAGTCATGCGAAATCCAGTCTACGGCATCGCCACAACCGGCTGCTGCCTCAACGCGCCTTACCGCGGGCTCACAACGTGCGGCTTCTTTTCCACGCGCGCCGCGGGATAATAGCCGGTCCGCGTCCGCACTTCCAGCTTGCCCATGCCCTGCGCCTGTGCCGTTACCAGCACCTGCCGGAAGCTTTGGTCTCTGGTCGGCTTGGTCGAGCGGTAGCCGATGGTGTACTGGCTGCGAATGTCCCGTGCCACTTCAGCGGCAATCTCGTCCACCTGCTCAATCGACTTTGGGAAAAATGCGATGCCTCCCGTCTCCGTCGAGAGCATTTCCAACGCACGCCGCGCATGCCGCACTTCGGAGCGAGTCTGCTCGTCGCCAAACAGCAATCCGATTGTGTAAATCACGGGCCCCGAAAGCTGCTGCACCCGCCGAATTGTCTGCTCCAACGTTAGCGTCGACGCGTTGTCTTCGCCATCCGTGATGATGATCAGCACCTGCTTCGGCCGCTTGCCGTCGGCCACCAGTTTGTCCGCCGAGGCCACCACCGCGTCGTAAAGCGCTGTGCCACCACGCGATTCAATGTGAGAAAGACCATCGCGCAGCTTGCTCTCCGTCGAAGTGAATTCCTGGTCGATAAACGCCTCGTCTGAAAAATTCACGACAAACGCTTCATCCTGCGGATTCGAAGCTTCAATCAGGTCCAGCGCGCTCTTGTTCACCGCCGGCCTCTTCTTCGACATCGATCCCGAGTTATCCACTACCAGCCCGATCGACACCGGCAAATCTGTGTGCTGAAAGCTGAGAATGCTCTGCTTCACGCCGTCTTCAAATACCTGAAAATCTTCTTCCTTCAGGTTCTGAATCAGTTTTGAGCCTTCAAGCACCGTGGCGTTCAGCACCACTTCCTCCACGTTGGTGCGCAGAATGTAGCCTTCGCCTTCTTTTTTGAGTGGTCCCCCCGTGCCGGCGGGTGGCTCCACATCCGGCGAACGCACTGGATCACGGTCCTCATTCAACGACGGGGCCGGAGCCTGCGCCGGCTTGCTGGGCGCTTGTTGCGGCCAGAGCGTCAGGGTCGATGCAGAAAGAAAAATACCAAGAATCGCGTTATTGCAAAGGCGCATAGTACCCGGTGCGAGCATGGACAGTCAGCTGCGGTAATCCCGGTGGAGGATTGAGCTTCACTTTCACTTTACGCCACTTGCCGTCGCGGTTCTTGTCCTTGGGGGAGTAGCCGACCACATATTGATTACGCAATTCAGTGGAAATCTTCTCCGCGATATCGCCCATTTCGGCGAGGTCATCCACGCGGTAGAGCCGCCCGCCCGTCTCTTCTGACAATTCATTCAGCAGCGCTGGCCCGGTACGCTCTTCAGGGGTAGCAGCATACGGGTCGAAGATGCCGATCGAATAAATTTCCACATCCGACTCGCGCACCTGCGACCGCACTTCGCCTTCTGTATACCGCGAGCGATTGTCACCGCCATCTGAAACCACCAACAGCGCTTTGCGCTCGTGTTTCGCGTCCTTCATCTTCTGGACGCCGTAGTAAATCGCGTCCAGCAGTGCGGTGCGGTGGCCGCTGCGCACCGTCGCGAGCCGCGCTTCAATGTCGTCCGTCGAGCTGGTGAAGTCCTCAATCAGCTCCGGCCGATCATTAAAGCCGATCACAAAAAATTCATCTTCGGGGTTCGCCGTCTTCACGAACTGCAGAATCGAATCACGCGCCCTCACCAGCTTCGACGTCATCGAGCCCGAAAGATCGAAGATGATGCCGATCGAAACCGGCGCATCTTCGCTCGCAAAGCTGGCGATCTTCTGCTCACCGTTGTTTTCGTATACCTGAAAATCTTCTTTTTCGAGCCCCGTCACCAGGCGGTTCATCGGGTCAGTTACCGTGATCGGAACCAGCACCATGTCCACGTTGATGCGGATCAGCGCGCCCGGCCGCGCCTTGGCTGCGGCAGGTCCGGTGGCGGCGGCCGGTTCAGCCCCCGGGGCCGCACCGGTCTCAGGATTCGCGGCTGGGGGCGGCGTCACATGCACTTTGTTCAGCGGATCGTCCTGCGCCCCGGCAAGCGGCGCAACCAGAAGCAGCGGCGCAACAAGTATCACCGCTACCGGCAACCACATCCCTGGCCACCAACAGGGAATGCATGTCTCGCGGCGCTTGCTCGGAGATCTCTCGCCCCAATCGGATTGCATTCTCATTCCCTGACACCCGAAGATTGAAGGCGATATTAGCACGGTTGGTAGACGGATGGCGTCCCTGCTATGTCATCCGTTTGTCACAAGACTCTTCGTTTTTCACACGGCCAAATCCAATCGCGACGCTGGGATACAATCAAGCTTGAGCGCGCAGCGTCCCGGCCCCCGGCCGAACGGGTTGCAATCTGGGCGCAAATCCAACCGTTTCAACGGGGAGCACGACCACCCTCATGGCTAACATCTTTCCATTTCGCGCCTGGCGCTATAGCCCTTCCGCGGTCAAGCTGGACGACGTCGTTACTCAACCCTATGACAAGATTTCTCCGGCCATGCAGCAGGCCTATTACCAGCGCAGCCCCTACAATCTCGTCCGCATCATCCTTGGTCTGCCCGAATTATTCGATGCCGAGCGTGGCGAAAGCGTTTATACCCGTGCCGCCCGCGACTTCAAGGCTTGGCGCGAACAAGGTGTGCTCGTTCAGGAGAAAGATCCCTGCATCTTTGCCTACGCTCAACAATTCAAGGTGCCCGGTTCTGACGTCATGAAAGAGCGTCGCGGTTTCATCGCCCTCGGCAAGCTCCACGACTACTCCGAACAAGTCGTCTTCCGCCATGAGTACACGCTCTCCAAGCCTAAGAGCGACCGCCTCAACCTGCTCAAGGCCACGCATGCCCACTTCGGCCAGATCTTCATGCTCTACTCTGACCCCGCCGGCAGCGTCGAAAAGATTCTCTACGACGGCAACGGTCCCGCCGAGGTCGAAGTCACCGACGAGTACGGCGTGCTCCACCGCCTATGGCGCGTTAGCGATCCGGCCGCCATCAAGCTGCTCGCCGCCGCCATGGCCGACAAAAAACTCATCATCGCCGACGGCCACCACCGCTACGAAACAGCTCTGGGCTACTCCAAGGAACACGCGCCCGCCGCAGGCGCCAGTGTTGAACACAGCACCGGCCAGTTGCCGCAGCCCGCATTCCCTGAAGCCGCCGTCATGATGACCTTCGTCAACATGGACTCCGACGGCCTGGTGATTCTTCCCACGCATCGCGTGGTGCACAGCCTCGCCGGCTTCGACCCCGCCGCGTTCGCGCGCGCCGCCGAGAAATTCTTCACCGTCGAAACGCTGCCTGCGGGCGATGCCGCCAGCCTCGTCGAAAAACTCAAGGCTGAGACAGCCCCAGCCTTCGTCGCCGTCACCCGCGGCGGAGATTTCCTGCTGCGCTCTAAACCTGCAGCCGCCGCCGAGGCACTCGCCGCCCTGCCCGAGCAGCAGCGCCAGCTCGACTTGAGCCATCTCCACACCATCATCCTCGACCGCCTCCTCGGCCTCGACGCCGACAAGGTTCGCGAACAAACCAACATCCGTTATCTGCGCGATGCCGCTGAAGCCGTCGACCAGGTGCGCCGCGGCGAAGCCGACGTCACCTTCCTTACCAACCCCGTCACCATGGAGCAGCTCAAGGAAGTGGCCTTTGCCGGCTCGGTCATGCCCCAGAAGTCCACGGATTTCTACCCCAAGCTCCTCAGCGGCCTCACTATCTATGCATTGGAGTAAGTTAGTCCCCGGGCCAGCCAGAATTCGGCGGGTGTCCCAGAGCTCGCAAAGACCTGGGTGGAGGTGGGTGCCCCAGGTCTCCTTCCTGAGACCTGGGTGGGATTCGCACAGTACTGTATTCCTCCTCGCTGCCCTTGCCATCGCTCTGCCCGCCGCAACGCAGACACCCGCCCCGCCAACTTCTCCCATGCCCGCGCCGCCGCCCCGCTACGTCATCGTCCTCGACGCCGCGCATGGCGGCGACGATCCGGGCGGCCGCCTCGCCAGCGGACAACAGGAGAAGGCAACTACCCTGGTGCTCAGCGTTCGCCTCCGCTCCCTGCTTTCTGCCCGCGGCATCGGAGTCATCACCACCCGCGAATCCGATGCGACCCTGGATCCCGATCGCCGCGCCGCCATCGCCAACCACGCACGGGCCGCTGCCTGCCTCAGCCTCCACGCAACGGAGAGCGGTTCCGGCGTTCACCTCTACACCTCGTCCCTCAACCCCGCCCCGGTCACGCACTTTGTCGCATGGAAGACCGCACAGGCCGGGTGGATCACGCGCAGCCTCGCTCTCTCCGGCGCGCTCAATTCCGCGCTGCAGCATGACAGCATCACCGTTACCCTCGGCCGCACGTCCCTCATTGCCATCGACAGCATGACCTGCCCCGCCGTCGCAATCGAAATTGCACCCGAGCGCGGGCCCGATGGCAAAGTCACCGCCGAGCCCGACGATCCCGAGTACCAGGCACGCATCGCGTCCACGCTGGCCGCCGCCATTCTCGCTTGGCGTTCCGACGCCAATCGCACGGAGGCCCGCCTGCCGTGATTCCCCGCTACCAGAAGATCCTCTTCTTCGTGCTGCTTGTCGCCGCGCTCGTCATGGGCGCAGTGCTCTGGCATCTGCGCCAGCGTGCCCATCAGCGTCTCCTCGCCGGCGAAGATTCCGCTCCCACTAAAGCGCCCCTCGTCGCACCCGATGAACAAGCCACGCTACTTGTCGCCAATGACGCGGACGGTTCGCTGACCGTGCAGGCGCGGTCCCTTCCGCTGCCCGCCGACCCCGGCGCCCGCGCCCGTGTCGTGCTCGGCGAGTTGCTCGATCTCTACTCCCAGCCGGGAGCCGCCCACCCCGTTTCCGGCGGCGCTGCCTCGGTGGCCCAGGTTTTTCTGCTGCCCGCCCAGGGCGCCAAAGACTCCGCGGATCCTGACGCCCAACTCGCCGTCGTCAATCTCACCGCACCTTTCGCCGCCAGCCATCCCTCCGGCCTCGAGACGGAAACACTCACCGTGCTCTCCATCTGCGGAACACTGCGCGCTAACTTGCCGCACGTTTCCCAGGTCCGTTTCCTGGTCGACGGTCAGCAACGCCCCAATCTCGCCGGCCACGCCGACCTCACACGCACCTATCTCACCGCCGACGCGGTCCCCACCGGAGGACCCACTCCGTGACCCACTCACACGACACCCCCACCATCGGCGTTTTCGATTCCGGCTTCGGCGGACTGACCGTTCTGCGCGCCCTCGTCGATCGGCTGCCGCGCGCTCACTACGCCTTCATCGGCGACACCGCCCGCTTGCCCTACGGCTCCAAATCGCGCCGCACCATCGCCCGCTATGCCGTCGAAAGCGCCCAGTTCCTCGTCCGCGAACAAGGCGCCGAATTCCTCGTCATCGCCTGCAACACCGCCAGCGCCCTCGCCCTCGATGCCATTCAGGACGCCGTCCCCGTGCCCGTCCTCGGCGTCATCGAACCCGGCGCAACTGCCGCCCGCGCCGCCTCCACCAGCAACGACGTGCTCGTCATCGCCACCGACGCCACCATCCACAGCCACGCCTACGCCACTGCCTGCCAGAAGCTCGGCATGCGCGCACTAGAGAAGGCCTGCCCCCTGCTCGTTCCCCTTGTGGAAGAAGGCTGGACAACGCACAGCGTTACAGATCAAGTCATCCGCATTTATCTCGACGAACTCAACGCCGAAGCCACAGCGCAGGGACTGCACCCCGACACCCTCGTCCTCGGCTGCACCCACTATCCCCTGCTCCGGCCGCTGATCGAACGCGCCGTACCCGCAGGAATGAAGGTCATCGACTCCGCCGAATCCGCTGCCGACGCCGCCGTTCACCTCATCGGCGGTACCGAACCTGGGTGCCCCATCCAATCCGAATCCGCCACAGCGGAGACGGATTGGGTGGGAGACCATCAAAGCCCCGTTCTCCCATCCACGCAAATCCGCTGCTTCGCCACCGACTCCGTCGAAAAATTCGAGCGCCTCGGCTCCCGCTTCCTCGGCCGCCCCGTCGGCCAGGTCGAACTCGTCGACCTGGGCGGCTGACGATTTCGACTGATATCCTATAAAACGGTAGCCCGAACACTTTCCCGCACAGCGCATCCACTCGGAGGAACAGGAAAAGCATGATCGATTTGGCAGGTAAGACGGCCGTTGTCTTCGGGCTGGCCAACAAGCGTTCCATCGCCTGGGGCATCGCCCTTAAGCTGCACGAAGCCGGCGCCACCCTGGCCATCTGTTATCAGAACGAACGCATGAAGCTCGAAGCCGAGGGCCTCATTAACGAGCTTCCCGGCGCCAGCGGTTTCCAGTGTGACGTCTCCGTCGACAGTGAAATCGATACCCTTTTCGCAGCGCTCAAGGAAAAGTACGGCAAGCTCGACATCGTGGTCCACGCCGTCGCCTATGCCCCCGCCGCCGACCTCCGTGGCGAGTTCATCAACACCAGCCGCGAAGGCTTCCGCGTCGCCCTCGACGTCAGCGTCTACTCGCTCATCGCTGTCACCCGCGCCGCCACCCCGCTCATGACCGACGGCGGCAGCATCATGACCCTCAGCTACTACGCCGCTGAAAAAGTCGTCCCCAACTACAACGTCATGGCTGTCGCCAAGGCCGCGCTCGAATCCACCGTTCGCTATCTCGCGTGGAACCTCGGCACCCGCAACATCCGCGTCAACGCCATCTCCGCCGGACCCATCAAGACCCTGGCCGCCCGCGGCGTCGGCGACCTCAGCGAGATGATGCGGTCCCATGCCGATCGCGCGCCTTTGCATCGCAACGTCGATCAGCTCGAAGTCGGCGGCCTCGCCCTCTTCTTCGCCAGCGACCTCTCCAGCGCCATCACCGGCGAAGTCACCTACGTCGACTGCGGCTACAACATCATGGGCTTCTAGTGGTGCAATTACCCCTGCGGCTCCCTATTTTCCCACCGCCGTTTTCAAGTAGCTGATAATATCCCTGCGGTCCTGCAGCTTGCTCACCCGGAACTCCATGTTGTTTCCGGGAACCGCAGTATCCGGATCCGTTAGCCACCGATCCAGTGTCGCGTCATCCCAAACCATGTGCGCATTCTTCAGCGCCGTCGAATAGGGATAGTTCGCGATCGTGCCCGCACTCCGCCCATAGACTCCCTGAAGCTTCGGACCTTCGCGATTTTGAGCCAGCGCGTGACATCCGGTGCAGCGTCTCCCAAACACTTCCTTTCCTCTGACCGGATCTCCCGCACTCGCATTCGGCGCATTGCCCCCATCCGGACCCTGCAGCCGACGCGCCCACTGCGACAATTCCAACTCCTCCCTATCGGTGATTCTCGCGTTCCAATGAATCACTCGATATTGCAGGAGGGGCATCTCGTGCGATTTCGTCTCCTGCGCGATTTTCGCTGTCAACGCCTGCTGCTGATCGGCCGAATAGCTGCTCCACAACGAGAGATTCATCGCCCGTCGTCCGCGCACAATGTCGCGCTCCATCAGCCATGACACCGGCGCGAACCTGCCGTAAAACGGTGCGCGTGTTTCATTGGAATGACAGTCCACGCATTTTGCCGCAAGAACCTGCCGCACCTCGGGCGGTACTTCCGACTCCTCCAACATCGCCCCTTGCGCAGCAGGCCTCGTAAAAAGCTCGGCATCGCCAAACGGATGTATGCGAGCCAGAAGCAGCGAGGCACCCAATGCCAGTGTGCCCGCAATCGCTCCGGTCTTGAACCCTCTCAAGCGGGATCCTCCAACGAAGCATCGACGATCGCAAGAGGTCTATGCCTGCCGATGTATTTTACTTCCGTGATACCCAGAATGCTTTTCAATTTCCCTGCAGGCACCGCCATCGGACCTGCGCTCGGCGCCTTGCCCGGTGCAGCCTGCGGAAACGCCGTCGAAGTTGCCGTGTGAAAGGCCACGTTGCCTTCCACCTTCTGCACCACCTGGTGGATATGCCCGTTCAACACCGTCACAGAGCCAAAGCGCTTCAAATACGAAAGCGCCTCAGCCCCATCCTTTGTGCCCCATCCCCAATCCGGATACACCATCCACAGTGGAATATGCGCGAAAATCACGATCGGCGTCGACGACGAAAGCGACGCAAGGTCCGCCTTGAGCCACGCCAACTGTTCCGGCCCCAACCTGCCCATCGCGTCAATCTGCAAAACATTGTTGAGCCCGGCAAAATGCACGCCCTTGTGAGTGAAGCTGTACCAGCCCTGCCCTACGGTGCCCTTGCCAAAGCGCTCACGGTAAGCCGCGCCATCGTCCGTCGCCGTGTCGTGCTCACCCGGGACGTAAAAAACATCGCCCGCCTTTACGCCTTTGATCAGTTGCTGCGCCGTGTCGAATTCCGCCTGCTTCGAAGAGTGCGTAATGTCTCCCGTATGCAGCAAGAGGTCTGGCGTCGTCGGCAGCCCGTTGATCTTGTCGAGCGCCAACTTGAGCGTGCCCGTCACGTCCTGGTTCGCGGCCTTATTGAATCCGATATGGCTGTCGCTAATCTGCACAAAGCTGAAACTGCCGCTCTCCTTGGCATGCGTCGTTGGCCCACTCGCACCCGCCGCAAAGAGCCTGGATGTGGGCACTCCGCCCGCCATCGTCCACAAAAGTCCAGTACCGGCCCATGCCATGCAACTCAAAAAATTGCGCCTGTCGATTCCATCGCTCTCCGTCAGGCTCTCATCCGCTTTGGCCTGTGTCGCTTGAGCCGCATCGCCGGCGCTGCCCCGCGGTTCCACGTTTCCTTCACCCTGCGTTTCTTTCATCACAGAAACCCTCCACTGAGGAAAACCGCGGGGTGCGCACTTTATTCCGAAGAATTTGGAATAAATCGACGGACTCTCAGTTCTAATCTTTAGAGAATAGAAGTCAGAGCCTCATGCCGTGACCTTGTTGTCCTTCAAACGCGCAGCTCGCGAGTCTGCCCCACAGGCCCCAGGGTTTGAGGAGCTCGCCCTGCCGTCGCTACCTTCGCTCTACAACGTTGCCTATTGGCTTTCTCGCGATGCCACAGAAGCAGAAGACCTTGTGCAGGAGACTTTTCTGAAAGCCCTGCGCGGATTTTCGAGCTTTGAGCCCGGCAGTAACTTCAAGGCCTGGATCTTCCGCATTCTCAGAAACACTTACCTGACCTCTCGTACCGGCCTCGCTGCCGTGCGCACCGTCGCGCTGGAAGATGAATTGCCCAGTGGTGCCGACTCCCAAGCGGCTCCCTACCCTGCGGGAGCAATCGACCTTCAGACGCCGGAAATCAACCTCATCCAACTCTCTGATCGTGCCGTCTTGCAGGCAGCAATTGAAAAGCTTCCTCCTCCGCTGCTTGAAGTGATCCTGCTCTGCGATCTGGAAGAAATGAAATATCGTGAGATCGCTCAAGTCCTCGAAGTACCCATAGGCACCGTGATGTCCCGCATCGCCCGCGCGCGTGCCGCTCTGCGCCGGTCCTTCGAGGAATCCAACGCCTTGCCCAGGGGGTTCCGCGCATGAGCAACCATCTGACGCCCGAAACTCTCAGCGCCCTTGTCGATGGAGAACTCCCGGTCGACCAACTCGCCCAGGCCAACGAACACCTTTCCGCTTGCCCAACCTGCACTTCGAGCGCCCTTGCCCAGAGCCTGCTCAAGTCAGCCGCCGCAAAGACCGCTCCGCGCTATGCGCCACCCGCGCATCTGCAGGTACAACTTGCGCGCATGGCCCGGCAGGAAGGGATTCCCACCCAACGTTCGACGACCGAAAGTGCGCCGCGGCCCTCAATCAATCTCGCCTTTGCCGGATGGGCCTCCGCATTTGCGCTGTTGCTGATTTTAGGATTCGTGATCTACTACACGCGCAACACGCTGCAGAAAACGAAATCTACCGCCGATTTTGCCGGCCTCGTCACCGAAGCATCCGACCAGCACGTCGCCACGCTGGCAGCTAATCTGCCGCCGCAGGTTCTCTCTTCCGACAGGCACACCGTCAAACCATGGTTCCAGGGCAGGCTTCCCTTCAGTTTCAACCTGCCTGACAATCTGCCCGGCGACGTCCGGTTGGAAGGCGCGAACCTGACCTATCTTCACGGCCATCCTGCCGCATTGCTGCTCTACAGCATCGGCAAACACCGCGCCTCTGTCTTCGTCATGGAGAAGAACTCCGGTAAAGTCTCCGATCCGATGTCTGTTGACCACGAGGGTTTTCATGTTCTCGGATTCAGCACAAATGATCTCGAAGTCGTTGCGGTCAGCGACGTGGATCCGGCTCGATTGTCTGAATTGGTGGACATGCTTCACAACGCCCAGGCGCTCGCATCCCAGCCAGCAAACGCATATTGAACGTCCAGCATCTTTGCGATGCAACGCGACCAATTTAATCTGCTCAATTCATATTTTTTCAGTTTTGCCAGAAACTCAGTGCTGGCCAGGTGGCACAGCCCCTCGATACGGCGCGCGCCTCGGGTGAGGTTCCACGCCTACGGCCACCGGTTGTGTGCTCTTCCCGGAAATCTCAGTATCCGCGGATTCAATCGCGATCACCACAGGCTGCGCGTTTCCCTGCTTGTTCTTCGAACCGCTCGATGCCACCCCGGTCACCACCTTTGTGCCGCTCGATTCAATCCCCACCACCACGCGCTGCTTGTTGCCGCCCACTCGCTTGGTATCGCCCGATACGATTCCCACTACCACCGGCGGAGCGTTAGCTTTCAGCGGGTGCACCGGCACTGCCTCGCGCGGCCCATTATTCACCAGTTGAATTTCATGCCTGGTCCCGTTCAGAATCTCCACCTGCATGGTGGACTTCGCGACATGCGCAGCCTGCGGCGCATCCTTCGCTGCGGCCGTCTTGCTGGGCCGCTGCGTTTGGCAATTGAAGGTCATCGTCTTCCATGCCTGGCCGTTGATGACCTCAACGGAAACAGGGCTGCAGCCATCTTTCGCATCGGCGCTCGACCGGTCGGCGTCGAACACCTGCCGCTGCGTCACCGTACCGTTAATGACCTCAACCTGCGTTTGCGGCAAAGCAGTCTTCGCAAGCTTCTTTGTCGCAGTTTTCTGGGCGGGATGGTGCGCAGAGTCAGGCACCGGGACCGCACTTGCCTGTTGCGCGCACACCAGTCCCGGCGTCAGCAAGAACGCAAGGTACGCACCCGCGCGGCACAACGACATAAACAAGGAACCCCGTGCGCCAAAGTATATCGGTCCCGGAGGGGCGCGTAAAGAAGGCCCCTCTCACGGCAGCCACTCCCTCGCGCTACTTTGCAGTCGGAGCCAGTGCTCCCTTCAGCGTGACGTCGCCGCTCACCGTCTTGGGATCGACCGTAATCTCCTTCAACTTGGCCGCAACATCGTCCGGAACATCCTGCTGGTACCGGCCACCCAGGTGCTTCGACAAAAACTCCTCCATCGCCGTCACCATCGCCAGGTTGTTGATGGGCCTCGCAAATCCGTGCCCTTCATCTGGAGCTACCAGGTACTCGATCGGCTTCCCGTTGTCCCGCACCGCCGCCACAATCTGGTTGCTCTCGCGAATATTCACCCGCGGATCGTTCTTCCCCTGCACCACCATCAGCGGCGTCACAATCGCCTTCGCCTGCGTCAGGGGCGACTCCGCCACCAGCAGCGCTTTCCCATCCGCCGTCGTGGGATCGGCCATGCGCGCGTACATCTGCTTGCGCCCAGCCTCCCAATACGGCGGAATTGCATCCAGCAGCGTGATTAAATTCGAAGGCGCCACAATCGCCACCGCCGCCGCATATACATCCGGCGTAAACGCAACACCGGCCAGCGTCGCGTAGCCTCCATACGAGCCGCCCGCAATGCCCGCGCGTTTCGGATCCACTGTGCCGTCGGCCACCAGCGCTTTCACGCCCCACGTCAGGTCATCCTGCATCTTGCGTCCCCACTCGCCATTGCCGGCATTCAAAAACTTCTTGCCGTAGCCCGTCGATCCGCGGAAATTCGGCTGCAACACCGCATAGCCACGATTCGACAAGTACTGCGCGAATGTGTCGTACCCAAAGAAGTCACGCGCCCACGGCCCGCCGTGCGGAAACACGATCAGCGGCAGGTTCTTCGCCGGCAGCCCCTTGGGCAGCGTGAGATAGGCCGGAATATCCAGGCCATCCGACGACTTGAAGTGATACGGCTTCCTTTCCGAAAGCGATGTGCGCGGCAACTCCTCGCGAATGCGATACTGCAGCGTCAGCGTCTTCGCTTTTCGGTCCCACACATAGGTCTCGCCGGGTTCAGTGCTGCTCGACGCACTCACAATCCAGATGTTTTCGTCCTTCGAGCGCGCGCCAAAAGCAATTTCCTTGCCCTCCAGCTTCGCCTGCAGCCACTTGTATTCCTTCTCAAACTCCTTGTCTTTGAAATACGGGCGAACTCGATCGTCGGTATACGACGTGAACAAAACGTGATAGTCCACCTCCGACGTCAGGATGCCCCCAAAATCGACCCGCCCTTCCGGGTCGCTTTCAAATTTCGTCGTCGTTCCCGTTGCCAGGTCCAGAAGCTCCAGCTCCGACAAGTCCAGCGCGCCCTTGTTGGTTTCGAGATAGACCTTGCTGTTGCTCGCGTCAAAGTCGTCCACCCCGCATCCTTCCAGCACGCTGCAGCTGTAGATCTGCTTGAATCCGTCCGGATCCACGCGCAAAATCTCCGTGTCGCCCACCTGGTTCGTCCGCTCCGCCAGCCGCAGGTTGCCGTCATGATCGAAATCCCACGACGCCACCCGCTCCGTGTTCTTGCGCAGCAGTTTCTTTTCACCGGTCGAAATCGTGAGTTCATATAAGTCATGCCACTGCGGATCGCGATCGTTCAGCCCGATGTACAGAATGTCCGGCTTCGCTTTCGGCGCGGCAAAAATTAGCGTCCGCACGCCCTTCAGGCTCGTCAGCGCGCGCGTCGGTGGCACACCCGTCGCCGCATCTGCCGGCTGCGTCGGATCAATCGCGTACACATTAAAGTTCTCGTCGCCGCCCGCGTCCTGCGAATAGAGGACGTACTTCGAATCGCGGCTCCAGAAATAATTGCGAATCGGCCGCGTCGCCTCCGCGCTCAACGGCCGCGCCGCGCTGAACGGCCCATTCGCCTTCTTCACCCAGATATTGCGTGTGCCCTTGTAGGGCTTGAGGAACGAGAGATACTGCCCGTCCGGTGAAATCTGTGCGCCGGCAATTTGTACCTCGCCGAAAAACTGCGCGCGATCGATAATCGGGGGCTGCTGGGCGCGGGCCGCCAATGAAACCACAACACTGAACAGCAAAACGGCGCAAATCGAAGTTTTCTTCATCTCTGGCTCCGAGGGGAAGTCTATTCCCCTTGAAGCATAACTCCGCCGGATGCGAAGAGCCAGAGTTTTGGGACGAGCGTAGAACAGCGCGCTTCGAATTGCGGCGACATCTCTTCGATGCCCCAGCGGGAGTTCTGAACTCCCGCCTATTCCTTCAGCGTTACAGAGATCTTCCGCGCGTCGCCACCCGCCGAAGAAATTTCGATCTCGCCCGTCGCCTTCTTGCGGATGCTCTTGAACTTGTCACCCCACTCCACCAGCACCAGCGCATCCGGCGTCAGCAACTCGTCCAATCCCAGCGTCTCCAGTTGCCGTTCGCCTTCGAGGCGATACACATCCAAGTGGAAGAGCTTCACCGCTTTGCCGTCCAGCGAACCATCGTACTCATGCAGCAGCGTAAACGTCGGGCTCGTCACTTCGTCCGGCTCGGCAGCATCCAGTTCCTGCGCAATGCCCTTCACCAGCGTCGTCTTGCCCGTGCCCAGGTCGCCGCGCAGCAGCAACAATTGCGGCGGCTGCAGAAGATGTGCCAGCTTCCGCCCCACTTCAATCGTGTCCGCTCCACTGTGCGTCGTGAATTGGAGAATCCTGCCTTCGGCTGTCGGTGTCGCGCTGGTCATTCTTGAACCCTCGGGCTGGACTTGCTGCGAACAATTAGGCTGACTATCCCTCAGCCCTCATAGGAGGCTACCGAATGAATACCCCTGCAACCAAACATAACCGCTCGGGCGTCGCGAGCGAAAGCGAAAAGCCCGAGAAAATTCCTGCAGCGTATCCGTCGCCAACAACGTGTGCTCATCTACGTCGCGCACCGCCAGGTCCGCGGCCAGGCCATGCAGGTAGACTGCCGCCTCCACCGAACGCGCAGCCTCCTCGGGATACTGCGCCAACAGCCCTGCAATCAAGCCCGTCAGCATATCGCCGCTGCCGCCTTTGGCCATCGCCGGGTTCCCGGTCGTGTTCACCGCCACGGTTCCATCGGGATGCGTGATCAGCGTGCGCCAACCTTTTAACACCAATGTCACACAATGCTTCTGTGCAAAAGCGCGTGCCAAATTCAAACGGTCAGCCTGAATTGCCGCAACGGTCGTGCCCGCCAGCCTCGCCATTTCCCCGGGATGCGGCGTGAGCACAATCGTGCGCCCCGCTTTTCCCATCTTGCTCACCTTCGCCAGCAGCGCAGGATTGGCCGCCAGCATGTTCAACGCATCCGCGTCGATCACCGCCGGCACCTTTGTCGCGTCCAACAAACTCGCAATGAATTTCAGTGTCCCCGCACTCTGCCCCAGCCCCGGCCCAATCGCCAGCACCGTCTTTCCTTCAGTCAGCGATCGGAAAAACTTCGGCGTCAACCCCGTCGCCGCGATCTGTCCGCGCGCATCCGCTGCCAGCGGCCACGTCATCAGCTCCGGAGCAGCCGCACCCACCTGCGCCGCCGCAGGCATCGGCACCGCCGCAGTCACCAACCCCGCGCCCGCACGCAACGCCGTCAGTGCCGTCATAGCCGGTGCGCCCGCCTTCCCCCCGGCCGTTCCAAACGAACCACCCACCACCAGCACGTGCCCAAACTTGCCCTTGTTCGAATCCGCTGGACGCGCGGTCTCCGTCAGCGCATGCGACGCACCCGCCCAGGTCAGGCCTAGCTCAGAAACAATCGCCGCATCCGGCGACCCGATCGGCGCCACCACAATCGGCTGATCCCACCGCCGCGTCAGTTGCCCAAACACATGCGCAGGCTTGGGCGCGGTAAATGTAATCACAGCATCCGCAGGAAAAACTGGCCCCCCAAAAGTGCCGGAAGAAAAATCCGCAGGCCACCCAGACGGCAGATCCACCGCCAGCACCGGCGCCGAGCTCTTCTTGATCCACTCCAGCGCAGCCAGCGCCATGCCCTTCAGCGGCGGAGTGAATCCGGTACCCACCACCGCATCCACAATCAGGTCCGTCTGCAGCGCGGTGTTGAACTGCGTCAGCTCGCCCGGCGTCTTCACAATGTGGATGAGGCCTTGCGCGGGGCTGGCCAGTTCGCGCCACGCCGCCGCCGCGTCGCCCGCCATCCCTTCCGGCGTGCCCAGCAGAATTGTCGTCACCTTCACGCCGGTCGTCGCCAGCATGCGCGCCGTCATCAGCCCGTCGCCGCCGTTGTTTCCCCGCCCGCATAGCACCGTCACGCGCTTCGCATCAGGAAATTGCTGCCGCGCAAACTCCCCCACTGCCGCCGACGCCGCACGCATCAGCTTCAACGAGGGCACCCCAAACCGCTCCGTCGTCACGCGGTCGCACGCCTGCATCTCGGCAGCGGATAAAATACGCATCGCCTCTATCGTATAGTGATTCCGCGCTCAGCGCTTTACACACTAACCCCTAAAACGAATAGCGCAATCCCACCGTGACCGCCCGCGGCGTAAGAAAGTGCGTGCCCGAAAAGGTGGAGAGAAAGTTGTAGAGTGCGCTGGTGTTGTTCAGGTTCACCACTTCCGCGCGCACACCCAGGCTCTGACGCTCGTGATGGAAGATATTGTCTTCCCCCGCCGATAGATCGACCGTGTTGCGTACCGCAATGCGTGGCGGATTCCTATCGTCGTTCTCTGTCCCGGCCGGTGGAATACGAATCCGCGTCGCGCTAATCGCTCCCGAACAGGATCGCAGCGGCGTCAAAACCGTCGCGAAATCTGCGCCGCAGTGCAACCCCATCTGTTGCTGCTCGTCGCCGGTAAGCTTCAGTGCTGCGGCGATAGTAGGAACCGCGACGGCGACCAGCCCACCGTCATAACGATAGGAGCTGTTGGCCCATGGGCCACGATGCCCAAATTGATAGCGCACATTCAGGTTCATCGCGAGGCCTTCATCGTGGTCGGGACGCGCCACATTGCCGTAAGGCGCGCTGAAGCTGATGCCGCCCAGTTCCGGGCCAAATAGACGCGACCGCACATGGCTCACGGTAAGGAACCCGTTCACGCCGCGCACCGGGCTCAACGTCACGCGCACCAGTCCGCCGTCAATCTTCGATTTGCGGAATTGCGTGGGAAATGTCAGCGGGCTATTCAGAAGGACATCGAAATCGTAGGCGCCATAGGTGACCTTCCAAAAGTATTCGCCACTCACTGAAAAGCGGCTCAACGTGGATTCCAAGCCTACGTTGAATTGGTTGCGATGGCCGGTGTCGAGAATCGCCGCATTCGCCGCGCCCAGCGACGCTGAAACCGAACCGGGCCCGCTTGAACTCGCAACAATCAGGTTCTCGTTGTAGGGCGTGATAAACACGCGCGAGTAGTCAAGATGAAAGCTGGTGCCCACCTGCGGCACGCTGTAGATAAGTCCCATGCGCGGCTGCACGCCGTGATTCCGTGCCAGGCCGTTGTATTTGTCGAAACGCAGTCCGAGATCCGCCATGAAGCTTCCAAGCTTGATGAAGTCTTGCCCGAACAGCGCTGCCTGCTTGATGTCTGTCGATCCATCAAAGCCGTAGATCGTACCGCCCCGCGTGAGATCGATGCGCAGCAGGCTCGCCAGAAACGCGGCGTTCGCCGCAAGACCGGCACCCTTGCACTGCGACGGATCGGTCAATGCCGTATCCGGCGACGAAGTGCCGTCGGAATTGACGCACGGGCTGTTGTAGGTTGCGTCCGTCAATCCCGTTGCAAACTGCTCCGCCAGAAAAGTGTGCTTGAACTCAACGCCGCCGATCGCCTCGTGCCGGCCCTTGTTCCAGGTTATCTCGGAACGCATGCCCGCATTCGTCAGGCGGCGCGCCTGCTGAAGATAGGCCGGTGTATCTGAAAACATGTCTTGCGAAGGCCTATAGCGAATCTTGTCCTGCCGCACCCACAGGTTCGTTTGGTCAAAGCCATGATTGTTGAAGGTGTGCAGCAACTGCGGCGCCGCGTTAAAGCTCACCACCGTCTGCCTCTGGTTTTGCGCCAGCGCCTGCTGGTCAAACGTGTTCGGCGTCTCAAACCATGACCGGCTCATACTGTTGTTCATCTGCAGGCTCGTCCTGCTCGTCGCCTTATAGTCCAGACGCTCAATGAAGTTCTCCGCATTCCCATCCGCGTGCAGTGCCACGGTCTCCGGCGCATCGAGAAAGCGTCCGCTGTTCAGCGCATCCACGGCCGTGAACGAGCCGAAGCGCGGCGTGCCGAAGCCCACATTTCCGCTACCCGTCGACGTGGCGAAGGTGCCGCGGCCGAATGCGACCGCCCCGTGCGGCGCGCGCTGATCAAGCCCGGAACGCGTCTGCGCCACAATCACCATGCTGGTTTTGTCACCCACATCGGCGCCCGGCGCTCCCTCGCGCACTTCCAGCGACTGCAGCGCGTTCAGCGAGACCTGCGTGGAAAACGTCCGGCTCTGTTGGTCCGTAATCGGCTGCCCGTCCACCACAAAGGAAGCCTCGGCGTGGTCGCCCAGCGGATGAAATGAGCCATTCGAGTCCGCAGACACACCCGGCGTCGTCATCGTCACCAGCGAGCTGAAGGGCGAGCTCATGCTCTCTGTCGGCATCTGCTCGATCTGCTGCGGCGTTACATCCACGTGCGCGGGTTCGGTGGGATCGTTGTTCGCGGCGCTCACAATTACTTCGGTCAAAGCTTCTGCGGTGGACAGCGCAATATTCAACCGGAGCAGAACACCCTCATACGTCACCACCTGCGACTTGCCGGCGAATCCCTGAGCTTCGACATCGACGCGATAGTCACCCGCGCTCAGTTGCAGAAAAAGAAAGCCTCCTTCCGGCCCGGTAGCGGTCTTCCGTTCCGCCCCGCTGTGCACATAGGTCAGCGTTACGCTCGCGTCGGGCAGCACCGCGCCTGTCAAATCCGTCACCGTGCCAGAAAGTCCGCTTGATGTGCCGCTCTGCGCGACCAACGTCCAGCCGTTAATCATGGTTAAGAAGGAGAAACTGAGAAGGAGAACCCTGATCGATTGCGTACGTTGCATCCGAAAACCTCCAGGGGAAAGGGGGAAGAGAGTATCAGCGGCCCATCGCCGTCTGCACCAGCAGCCAGCCATTCAACCCAGCGATGACCGCCGCTGTCGTCCAGGCCAGCGTCTTCAGCCACGGCGCATTCACAAACTCACCCATATGTCTGCGGCTGTTGGTAAACAGCACCAAGGGCACCACGGCAAAGCTCAGTTGCAGCGACAAGATCACCTGGCTCAGGATCAGTAGCTTTTCCGTGCCCTGCTCGCCGTTGACGGCCACCACAAAAATCGTGGGAATAATCGCGAGACTACGAGTGATCAGCCGCCGCAGCCAAGGTGAAACCTTCAGGTGGATGAACCCTTCCATCACGATCTGCCCGGCCAATGTGCCTGTGATTGACGAATTCTGTCCCGACGCCAGCAACGCCACGGCAAACAGCGTGCTCGCGCCTGCGACACCGAGAAGCGGACTCAGCAGTTTGTATGCGTCCTGAATCGCTGCAACCTCAAAATGTCCACTGCGATAGAACACCGCGGCCGCCAAAATCAAAATCGCCGCATTCACAAACAGCGCCAGCGTCAGCGCCATCGCCGAATCCATATTGGCCATGTGAATGGCTTCGCGCTTACCCTCCGGCGTGCGCTTGTACTGGCGGCTCTGCACAATCGACGAATGCAGATAAAGATTGTGCGGCATCACCGTCGCGCCCAGTATGCCAATCGCAATGTAAAGCATCGCGGGATTCATCACGATCGCCGCAGACGGAACAAAAAGGCTGTGCAGCGCCGGCCAATAGTCCGGCCGCGACAAGAACATCTGCACGCCAAACATCGCCAGAATCGTCCCGATCAGCGCGATCACCAGCGCCTCCACATAGCGGAAGCCCCATCGCTGCAGTAGCAGAATCAGCAGCACGTCGAGTCCGGTGATCAGCACGCCGTAAAACAGCGGAATGTGAAACAGCAGTTGCAGCGCAATCGCCGACCCAATCACTTCCGCCAGGTCGCACGCGGCAATCGCAATCTCCGCGCCCACCCACAGCACAAAACTCGCCTTGCGCCCGTAGTTCTCGTGGCACAACTGCGCCAGGTCGCGCTCCGTGGCCACCCCCAGCTTCAGCGCCAAACTCTGCAGCAAAATCGCCATCAGGTTCGACAGCATGATCACAAACAGCAGCGTGTAGCCGAAGCGCGAGCCGCCCGCAATATCCGTGGCCCAGTTGCCTGGGTCCATGTAGCCCACCGAAATCAGGAACCCCGGCCCGATGAATCCCAGCAGCCGCCGCCAATAGACCGGAGACCGCGAAATGCTCACGGTCGAATGCACTTCCGGCAGCGACGGCTCGGATACAGCAAGAGGGTTTTGAATTTCAGCGGCCATAAGAATTGGGGGACGACCGGATGCAGCGCAGGTCTGGACGAGCTTCTACCCTGCCGCCACTTTGCCAGTATGCCACAGGTTGTTAATCATAGTTAACTATTTTTATTATTTTTGATTATGCCTGTGCCGCTGGCCGAAGCCATACCGCCTCTGCCGCCGGACGCCCCAGAATCGAAACGCCTGCAGGTAATTCAATCGAAACGGTTTGGTCGTAGTTCTGGCTCACCACCCGCAGCCCGCGGTTAGGGCCAATGCCCATCTGATGCAGAAACTGCAACAGCTTCGGGTCCCTCTCATGCAGGCTCGTAACCGTATAGCTCTGCCCCTCCGCTGCTTCCGACAACGGCACTTCTCCCCGCTTCTTCCGCTGCGCGGGATTCTCCGGCAGCACCGCATTCCCGTGAGGACACGCCCCACCCTCGCCCAGCTTTTCCCTCAGCTTCGCCTCAAAGACCGGCGATACCGCATGCTCCAGCCGCTCCGCCTCTTCGTGAATCTCGTACCACTCCATCCCGAAAACTTCGCTCAGCATGCGCTCAATCAAGTGGTGCCGCAGCGCCGTGCGATACGCCGTCTCGCGCCCCGCCGGAGTCAGCCGCACAATGCCATCCCCCCCCACTTCCGCAAGACCGTCGCGCTTCAGCCGCTTCAGCGCCATCGTCACGGCTGGCGCCGACACCTCAAGCCAGTGCGCCAGCGTCGCCGGAATCACCTGGTGGCCCTCCGCCTCTGCTTCGAGAATGGCCTTCAGGTAATTCTCTTTCGATACGTAGATTGCGTCTTTCATGGCTGTCTACCCAATGTAAATCGTCGGAACTGTAAGGAAGTGTCGGTTCGCGCGTCTTTTCGTCCTGCCCAGGGTCTCCTCCATAGGACAATACGCCCATGCACAAACATCATCCTCGTCGCCTGCGTTGTGCCTTCATCTTTGGCCTGCTGTCCCTCGCGATTCCCTTGTGCGCGCAGCAGTGGACAAGTTCGCCACGCTCCGACGGAAAGACCACGCCGCTGCTCGTTTATCCGGCCGCAGGCGCGGGCACCGGCTGCGCGCCCCTCGCCGTCATTTCGCACGGTGCCGGCGGCACCGAATACGGCTATCGCTACTTAGCCCAGTTCATGGCGCAAAGCGGCTTCACCACCGTCGTCATGGGCCATGCCGAGAGCGGCCTCGACGCATTGAAAGCCAACATGCGCGCCAAAGGCATCATGCCCGGCCTCCGCGATCTTGTCGCCGATCCCAACGCCGAGGGAGCGCGCCTGCTCGATGTCGGTGCCGCTCTCGCATGGGCCGACAGCCAGTGCCACGCACCCTTTCGCGTCCTTCTCGGCCACTCCATGGGCGCCGAAACCGTTATGCTCGAGGCGGGCGCGCGCAACATGCTCGGCATCGCTTCGCCCCCAGCCGGTCGCGATCGCTTCGACGCCTACGTGGCGCTTTCTCCTGAAGGTCCCGGCGTGGTCTTTCCCGACCATGCGTGGAGTGACATTCACAAACCGCTCATCGTACTCACTGGTACCCGAGACCAGTCACTGCAGGGCGGCCCGAAAGCTCGCCTCGTTCCCTGGCGCGACATGCCTGGCAACCCCGCCCACTGCCAGTGGCTCGGCGTCATCGACAATGCCACGCATATGAACTTCGCCGGAAATGGCGTCGGAGCCGATCAAGTCGAGCCGCTGATCACCGCAACCCTCACCAGTTTTCTCGCCGGCGTACGCAACCGCTCGTGCACCCTGCCCCCCGTCCAGTCTGGCATCACCCTACAGGCCAAATAGATCCCCCAGCCACCCGCCAAAAAGGGATACCCACCTCTTCTGGCTCTGCTGTATCTTTGGTGTCACGCCTCCGCGACAGGAAACCCAAATTACCCGTCGGTCCCCCCGGGACGTAAGAAAGAGGCACGAATGAAGATTCCCCGTTCACTTCTCGCCGTCGCGATCTGCTTTGCCTTCACCCTCACCCTGCACGCGCAGGTGTTTCTCCCCACCGGTGGCTACCATCGCGTCGCCTGCTTCAAAATCAAGCCCGGCAAGGCTGACGAGTTCTCCAAATTTGCCGCAGGCGATCTCCACAAATTCGCCCAGTCCCGCGTCGATTCCGGCGCCCTCACCACCTGGTACTTGCTCCGCTCCGTCATTCCCGTAGGCGAATCGGCGGAGTGCGACTACCTCTCCGTTTCCATGTATGCCGCTGCTCCCACAGCACCCATGACTCCCGACGACACAACCAACGCCCTCCATAAAGCCGGCCTCAACATCACCGCCGAGGATTACAACGCGCGCCGCGATGCCCTCACCACCCTCATCTCCAACAACCTGTTTCAGAACCGCGCATCCGTAGGCTCTGCCAAAAAGGGCGATTACTTCGTTGTCAACTACATGCACACCAACGGCACCGACGATTGGGTCGCCTTCGAGAAAAAGATGTGGCAGCCGATAGCTGAAGATATGCTCAAAGACGGCTCCCGCACCGGATGGTCGCTCAACGTGGCGGTGCTGCCCTTCGGCAGCGATCTGAAGTACGACGGCGTTACCGTAGACGTCTATTCGAGCTGGGATTCGATCTTCAGTGGAGACCCGCATTTCGCCGATCGCTTCCACAAGGTGCATCCGGATATGGAAATCGGCACCACCTTTGAAGCCTATGACAAACTCCGCACACTGGTGCAAGGCGAGCTCTATCACCTCGACGACGCGATTATTGCTTCAAAGTAGCTGAAAAGGCTGGGGCTGCAGTCATCAGGCGCTCACAACCATCGTCCTATCAACCAGTTAGACCCCGGCAGCGCAAGTTGCCGGGGGCCCGCCTTCCCTCTCGATTCGCTTCTCCAGCGCCACCCTCGAGTACCCCTTTCGCCGCGCCCGTCTGCCGGACAGTTGTACCCCGATACCACCATCGCGGGATAACGCCAAAACTCGCGTTTCCCTAAGATTGTTTGCGTGGAGCCGATTATGAATCACGATATCAACGCAGATAAATATCGCGCCGCCTATGACGAGGCCGCTCTGGAACTCCGCAAGATTCACACCGAGTTCGAGCAGCTCTGCCTTCGCAAAGAACGCATCGCCAAGGTCGTCGAAGTTCTCAAGCCCAAGGTCGGATTTGACGGTCACGTCCCCACCGGCAACATTTCGCTCACTACCAAACGCTCCGGCATGACCATCGTCACCCGCCTCGCCGTCCTCGAGAAAAACCTCGGCGTGCAGGAGTAAGTTCCCGCGCATTCCATAATCCGCGCAATTCCCCAAACGTGCCGCACGGCGCCCACAAATCTCCGCCAACAAAAAAGCCAGCCTCCGAAATCTCGGAGGCTGGCTTTTTAGCTAGAAGCTAGTGGCTACAAGCTAGAAGCTGATTTACTCACTTCACCGTCACCTTGGGCTCTACTGACAATCCCGGCCGCAGCAGATGGTTGGCGTCTTCATCCTTCAGATCTGTAAAGTCGATGCGCACCGGCACGCGCTGCACCACTTTTACGTAGTTGCCCGTCGCATTCTCCGGCGGAAACAGCGAGAGCACCGAGCCCGTGGCGCCGCCAATCTGCGTCACCTTGCCCTTGTAGTCCTTACCCGTCGAATCCACATGGATATCCACCGACTGCCCGGCGCTCATGTGGCGCAGCTGTGTTTCCTTGAAGTTCGCCGTCACCCACAGATCCTCCAGCGAAACCAGCGTCAGCAGGTTCTGTCCAACCCCGACGTTCTGGTTCACCTCGACGCTCTTGCGCGTGACGATGCCCGCCACTGGCGCAACGATCTTCGTGTAGCTCAGGTTCAGCTTCACCTGATCCAGTTGGGCCTGCGCTTGCTGCACCTGGGCCTGCGCCTGCTTGGCCCGTGCGCTTTGTGCCGCCACCTGCTGCGGACCCGTCTCCGCCGCCTTCAATCCCGCAACCGCCTGCGACTCGCGCTCGTGCGCCACCCGAATTCCATCGGCCGCCGCCTGCTGGCCTGCGCGCGCATCCGCCAATGCGGCCTTCGCCGCATCTGCCGCCGCCACGGCCGCGTCGAATTGCTGCTTGCTGATCACGTCTTTCTCAACCAGCGGTTTATAGCGCGCCAGGTCCGCTTGCGCCTTCACATTGTTGGCGTCGGCTTGTGCCACCTTGGCCTGCGCCGCCACCAGTTGCTGCTCCGCCTGCTCCACACTGGCAGCCGCGCCGCTCACATCTGCCCCTGCTGAGCTCAAATTGCTCCCCGTATTCGCTGAGGTAATCGGCACGTTCACCTGCGCCGCCGCTGCCGCAGCCTGTGCGCTCGCCAGCGCCGCTTCCGCATTCTCTACCGCAACTTGGTAATCCCGCGGATCCAGTTCGGCAATCTCATCGCCGGCTTTCACCAACTGGTTCTCATCTACATCGACCTTCAACACCTGCCCACCCACGCGCGAACTGATCTGGATCAGGTGACCATTGATCTGCGCGTCGTCGGTGTCTTCGCTGAAGGTGGACCGCCACCATAGCCCTACTGCTACCAGCACGAGGATCACGACCACAACAATGATGATGCCTCTGCGGCGGGACTGCGGCTGGACAGGCTCCGTGCTCTCGTCCTTCTCCGGCTGGACTGTTGTTGTTGTTTCCGCCACGTCTACTTTCCTCCAAGATAGTTCTTGTAGTTCTTTGCCGCGCCCAGGGCACGCGCCAGGCTGAGCTTCGCGACGTTATGCCGGTAAAGGCTGGCTACATACTGATCGTTTGCCTGCGCCACGGATTGCTCCGCCTGGCTCACCGCCAGGTTGTCGCTCACGCCATTGGCATACCGCTGTTGCGCTTCGCTTAAAGCTTCATTCGCCAGGTCGACGCTCGACCGGGTCACTTCAACCTGCTGTTGCGCCGACGCAATATCCAGCAGCGCATCGCGCACATCGGCGTCCACTTGCGCATTCATGTCGCTCAGTTGCGCCTTCTGCGTATCCAGTTGCGACTGCGCCACCTCGGCTTCGCCGCGTAACCCAAATTCCTTGAACAGAGGCGCCGAAAGCGTGCCCTGCGCATCCCCCGTCCCATGCGAGTGGCGCACATTCACTCCAATGTCGCCATAGTCGCCGGCAATCTGCGCCGTGGGAAACCGGTCCGCCGTAGCCGCCTTACGCTGCTCTTCCGCCCCTTTGGTCTGTTCTATCATCGCCGCCAGATCCTTCCGATTGGCATGCGCATTCTTGATTGCCGCATCTACATCGATCTGGTCAAACGCCGCAAACGGCGCCGTGTCCGTCAGGTTGAACTTCTGCGCCAGCGGCAATCCAATCACCCGCGCCAAAGCCAGCTTGTCCTTCTCCAACCCGTTCTGCGCCACAATCAGCTGCTGCTCCAGCGACTGGTAATCCACCCGCGACCGCAGCTCATCCAGCAATGGAGCGGTGCCCGCTTCATGGTTCGCCACTGCCTGGTCAAGCGATACCTTGGCCGTCGTCACCTGCGCCTGCACGCTGCTCACCCGCGTTTGGTCGGCCAACACCAGCAAATACGCATTGCCCACCGTCAACACCACCATGTCGCGTGCATCTTCCGCCGACAGTTGGGCCGCCGCAAAATTGTGCCGTGCCGCCAGGTAGTTCCTCAAAGAAGCCACATTCACCAGCGACCACGTCAGCGAAGCCCGCAAATCGGTATAGCCAAATGGCCCGATGACCGTGGGAAAGCCCGGTATGCGTAGACCCTCCGCCGCCAGGTCCACTTCCAACGCAGCTTCCTTCGCACTGAAATCCACTTCGGGCAACAACGACTGCAACTGGCTCATCCGCTGACCGCGCGCTGCGACGGTCTGCGTGTTGCTCAGAATGACGCCAAGATTGTTCTTCAGCCCGCGCTCCATCGCCTCGTCAAGCGAAAGATCGATGGGCTGAGCCGATGCCTCGCCAGCCGTCACGCTGCCCTGATAGCTTTGCGCCGTCGGCCCCGAGGACTGCCCCAGAGCCTGCGACGGTACTGCCTGGCCAGCCAGCATCGCCGGCAAACCAAGCGCCAACACCAGCGCTAGCGCCCTGAAGGCACAGGTAGAGTCCGAGTTCTTCTCTGCGTTCTTTGAGAACATCAACATTCTTCTTCGAGTCACCGCGGATCGTTTCAGGTACCGCCGGAATTGTTTGCTCGTATATGGATGCCCGAGCAAGCCGGCCAGCTTCTTAAATGTAGCCTACCGAACGGCAGACCGCAGGGAATGTGGCTGTTAGCACCTGGTTGTTTTGACCAAAACACCTATTCTGGTCAATCCGGGCACAATTCAGCCGTCGGTCCATCCCAGGAAACTCCGCCTACCGCGCCGTGGTCGCGTGAATCAGTTGCGAGGCCAGCGAGCACAATGCCTGGCGGAAAAGCTCCCGCACTGCATCCGCATTCCATCCCGCGGCCTTCGGGCCTGCCTGCGCCGCCAACAGCTCTGCCGTCTCCGGCGAAGTAAACCCGGCCACTGCGCGCAAAACAAAAACCGTGCGCAACTCGACCGGCAAACTCCCCAGCCAAGTCCGTACCCGGTCCCGGTCCGGCCCCGCCATCATATTCGCCAGTTCCTCGCGCGAAACACCGGCCGCATCCAGATCGTCGTCCTCGATGCACGTGCTCACATGCTGCAAACCCTCGGGAAAGGCGAGACACCCTGGCTCGCGCCGATCCAATACTTCAATTGCAGCCCTGCACAATGCCAACCGGCTGCTGCGGCGCGCTTCCACCGCGCTTTCGCAAGCCGAAATCTCGGCCGTTGCAATCGCCTTCTCCACCAACCGGATGCTCTCCTCGCCTTCACCCACCAGCATCGATGCCATGCTGTAGAGACCCGCCGCGATCATCTCAAGTATGTCGTCCTGCCCTTCCAGCGCCTGTTTCACGGTGGCTTCATCCTTGGGCTGGCCGTCCAGCAGGCCATGCACTCGCTCTGAAAACACCTCAGCACCGGCGGGTATCGGCTTTGCGGGAATCAGGCTTTCCGTTGCAGAGGGGTATTCCTTTTCCATGGGCGGGCTCCTCTCTTCTGCGGGGGTACAACGAGATCGTCGAGTCTCTATCCTCAACCCATCGGGCAGAGCAGGTCAATTCGTTACTGGCGAAGGATGCACGATCGTCCCAATTCTGTAATCGACCGAGATTCCCTTCCAGTTCGGACGCTCAAAAATCACCGTCGACACGCCGGGAAGTGAAACCTGCACCTTATGGGCCTCGGAACTGGTGATCAACGGCAACGTCCCCCTCCACTGCCCCGGATCGTAGCGGAACAGAAGCGTCTTCTTGTCAGCTCCCGCCTTCTGCGAGACCTCCAGCGTCCCCGCTTCGCCCACAAAAACGCTCACAAACTCGCTCTTTTCCAAGTCGTCGATATGGGTGTCCGTTACTTCAAAATCCGCACCCGTCAGGCTCGTCACCAGCATGCGCGTCTCCGTCACGCTCCGCGGAGGAAGCTGCGATTTCCGCACCGCTTCGAAAACCACGTAGCCCACCGCCGCCAGCACCATCGCGGTCACCGCAACGGCCAGCAGCCGCGTCCATATCCTCTTCTTCTGCTTCATCGCGCGACCGTTTCCACCTGCCTCATTTGCCGCAGTCTATCCCCGCAACCGCCCTTTCTTCTAGCAAATAGAAGGCGATGGATTAGGTCGGCCACACACTGCGCCACACCGAAGGCTGGCTTCACAGACTTCAAATTCGAAGGACTGCCGCGTTTGAAAGCTCCTCCATCGATCGGAGACTACAAGCAATTCGTGTACATCTCCTCCACCCTCGGCTCTGACCGGACATTCCCTTCGTTGTCGATATCCACCGTGACTTCGATCATGACCTCGTCTCCACATCCGAAGAAGTGCGGACAACCAACATCCTGAGCGGTACCCACGATTCGAGGCGGCCCGAAGTCTGTGCGGAAGGACGCGTGCAGACCATATTCTTCAAGAAAACGAACAACGTCCTCTCTTTTTGTTCCTATTCCGATCCGCACGGATGCCTCTTCTTTAAGTTTCTTGATGCGAGCATCGAGAGCCGCACCTCTTCGCTCACAGGCCGCGTTCTCGCGATACCAACGGAATCCCAGCCAACAGCCGGCTCACGTTAACGCCAGTAGCAGCACCACAACCCACCACCGGAAAATGCCACCATGTCCGTATAGAGCCATCGAATTTGCTTTCGTTCCCTTTTTTGCCAGCCGTTAACACTTTTACGGGCCTCGTCCTGTATCAGTTCCGGTATACAAGTGTTTCTGATCTGGATCACTGCCCTTTAATGCCGCAAACCCATCAAACGCGGTAGACTGACCAACACAGCGCAACGGACGCACGCAAATGGCCCGCACAACACAGAAACAAAAGCTCTTCAACGGCAGGGACTACTCCTGGATGCAGTTCAACAGGCGTGTCCTCGAAGAGGCCGAAGACCCGGCCAATCCGCTGCTGGAGCGCGTCAAATTTCTGGCCATCACCGGCTCCAACCTCGACGAATACGTTGAAATCCGTCAGGCCGGCCTCATGCAGCGCATTGAAGACGGCTACCGCGAGCAAGGCTACGACGGCAACCGTCCTGAAGAATCGCTGCGCACCCTCACCGCTGAGATCCATAGCTTCGTCGACGCCCAGTATCGCTGCTGGAACGACCAGTTGCTCCCCGCCCTCCGCAAAAGCGGCGTCCGCCTATTGGAGTGGGACGAGCTCGACGAAACCGCCCGCAACTACGCGCAAAGTTACTTCCAGCGCGAAGTCGATCCGCTCCTGACCCCCATCGCCATCGACCCCGCCCATCCCTTCCCGCGCGTCCTCAACAAGGCCCTCTGCCTCGCGCTCCTCCTCCGCCGCAAACGCAAAAGCTCCGGCCCGCAGGTCCTCGGTGTGGTCACCGTACCCCGCGCGCTGCCCCGCTTCGTGCGCATTCCGGGAGCCGACGGTGCCTACGACTACCTGCTGCTCCACGATCTCATCGCGCAAAACCTGGCCGGCATGTATCGCGGCTATGAAGTCCTCGCTCGCACCGCCTTCCGCGTTACCCGCAATTCCAATCTCTACTTCGAAGAAGAAGAAGCGCGATCCCTGCTCGAAACCATTCGCGTCGAACTCCACAACCGCCGCAAAGGCGACGCGGTTCGCCTCGAAATCGAAACCAGCGCCGATCCCGAAATCGCCGAGCGCCTGCGCGTCAATTTCGAACTCGACGAAGACCAGGTCTTCCGCGGCGATGGACCCGTCAATCTTTCGCGCCTCATGTTCCTCTACGGCGATGTCCAGCGTCCCGATCTCAAGTTCCCTCCCTTCACGCCCAAGCCGCTCGCCCTCACTCGCAAGGCCGTCACCATCTACGAGGAGTTGCGTCACCGCGACATCCTCCTCCACCATCCCTACGACTCCTACGATCCCGTCGTCGAGTTCATTGAAAACGGCGCCATCGATCCCGCCGTCGTCACCATCAAGCAGACCCTCTATCGCACCAGCCAGGATTCGCCCGTATTTCAGGGTCTCATCGAGGCCGCCGCTACCAAAGAAGCCACTCTGGTCGTCGAGCTCATGGCCCGCTTCGACGAAGCATCCAACATCCGCTGGGCGCGCAGCATGGAAGACGCCGGCGTGCAGGTTTTTCACGGCGTCGTCGGACTCAAGACCCACTGCAAGCTCGCCATGCTCGTGCGCCGCGACGAAGATGGCGTCACCCGCCGCTACTGCCACCTCGGCACCGGCAACTACAACCCCGTCACCGCGCGCTTCTACACCGACCTCAGCCTCATCACCTGCGATCCGCAGATCACCGAGCGCGTGCACATGGTCTTCAACTACCTCACCGCGCATGCCGAAATTGACGACTACCGCCCCCTGCTCGTCGCGCCCCTCACCATGGCGGAAAGTTTCCTCGGCCTCATCCGCCGCGAAACCGAACACGCCCGCGCCGGACATCCCGCCCACATCGTCGCAAAAATGAATGCCCTGCTCGAGCCCAGCGTCATTGACGCGCTCTACCAGGCTTCGCAGGCTGGCGTCCAAATCGACCTCATCATCCGCGGCCTCTGCATCCTCCGCCCCGGCGTCAAAGGGCTCTCCCAAAACATCCGCGTCCGCTCCATCGTCGGCCGCTTCTTGGAGCACTCGCGCATCTTCCACTTCGCCAATGGCGGCGATGATGAAATCTATCTCGGCTCTGCTGACTGGATGCCGCGCAATCTCTTCGAACGTTGCGAAGTCGTCTTCCCCGTCCGCGATGCCGCGGCCAAGGCCCGCATCCACGACGAGATTTTGCCCGCCTATCTCGCCGACACCGTCAAAGCCCGCCTCCAGCAGGACGACGGCAACTACATTCGCGCTTCCAAAATCTACAAAGACGCTCCCGCTTTCTCCGCGCAGGACTTCCTGATGAAGCTCGCCGAAGGCAAAGCCGACCTCGACGGGATTCCCAAGCCGCAAGCCGCGAAAATCGCCGCCAAATCCTCCGACGGCGCCGGTGCCTCGTCCTCCCGCAGTAAGGGTGGAAAAACAAACTCAGCCGCAACCAAAAAAGCCCACGCCGCCGATTAATCGTCTATTTCTCCATCATCCCGGAGTCGCAACAAGCAATCTGCCATCCTATAGACATGACCCTTCTTCCAGCCCCGCGCGACGGCCAGCGCTTCGTGAACCCCACACCCACCAGCGTCGGCGGAATTTCGGTCATGTTCAAGGTCATTCCGCGCTTCTTGTTTGGCGCAGCCGCACGTTCGCCCCGCATTCCGCCCGGCCCGTTTCATACCGATCCGCGCGTCTACGAAATGCAGCCTCAGTCCGGCCTGCGTGTCACTTGGTTCGGCCACTCGTCTTCCTTGCTCGAAATCGACGGCGTGCGAGTCCTCATCGATCCCGTCTGGGATAAGCGCGCGTCTCCGTTGCCGTGGTCCGGTCCCAAACGATTCTTCCCC
>Ga0265339_10000239_pt1 | contig 44164 bp, 43 predicted proteins | sample 4CB219metaG_FD_202085 | JGI IMG/M metagenome (GOLD analysis project Ga0265339, IMG submission 202085) | Rhizosphere microbial communities from Carex aquatilis grown in University of Washington, Seatle, WA, United States - 4-CB2-19 metaG | ecosystem: Host-associated > Plants > Roots >... | reverse complement strand
ACGGGGGTACAGGAATCGATCTATTGCATCCTGATGATGCAGGGCCGGTTCATGTGCGAGAGCGCCCACATCACCGAGCTCGATCCGGCCTTTGCCGACATGCCGATCCTTCGTGCGCGGGTCGACGATGCCGACATCGGCGTCGCGCTCTCCAACAGCTTCGGCTTCGGCGGCACGAACGCCACGCTGGTGTTCCGGCATCCCGATTTGATCTGAACTGAGTTCGGGGGCCGACCAACTCGGACCCTCCATTACCCCACGTTGTCATCCCGGCGAAGGCCGGGATCCAGAATTCACCGCCCGTCTTGTTAGTACTGTACCCCGGCCTTCGCCGGGGTGACGAGCGAGAGACGAGGACGACCGCTAGAAGTCCACATCCGTGAACCTGCCGTCGCGGCCGCTATAGAGTAGCAGCCGGCCGCTCAATGGCGTGCCGACACCGGTGATGATCTTCACCGCCTCCACTGCCATCAGGGTGCCGATCACGCCGGTCACTGCCCCGAGCACCCCGACCATTTCGCAGGTTGGCGTGTCGGCCTCGTCGGGCGCGACGGGATAGAGATCGGCGAAGCGCCGGCCGCCAGGCAGGAACGCCGTGACCTGCCCGTCCCAGGCCATCACGGCACCTGAGACCAATGGCAGTCTTGCGCGCTCGGCCGCCCCGGCCACCACGCGCCGCGTCTCGAAACTGTCGCTGCCGTCGACAACCACATCGTAACTCTGGAACAGCGCTCCAGCGTTGTCCGCATCGAGCCGAACCGGATGCGCGACAAACGCCACGTGCGGGTTGAGCGCGGCGACAAACGCGCCGGCGCTTTCCGTCTTGCCCGCCCCGATCGCATCGGTGCGATGCACGAACTGCCGCTGCAGGTTGCTGAGCGCAACGCTGTCATCATCGACGACGCCGAGCGTGCCGACGCCCGCCGCCGCGAGGTAAGCGATCACCGGGCTGCCGAGGCCCCCGGCGCCGATCACCAGCACACGCGCGGCCTTGAGCTTCTGCTGGCCGGCGCCACCGAGGTCGCGCAGCACCAGATGCCGTGCGTATCGCCGCGTCTCGTCGGGCGAGAGTGCCATCTCAGCGTCCGGTTGAGCCGAAGCCCGCGCCGCCGCGCGCCGTCTCCGCCAGCGTTTCGCGCTCGGCAAAACGCACGGCGCTCACCGGCGCGACCACAAGCTGAGCGATACGCTGGCCGCGTCGTACCGTGAATGCTTCCTGCCCGAGATTGACCAAAATCACCTTCACCTCGCCGCGATAGTCGGCGTCGATGGTGCCCGGCGCGTTGAGCACGGTAACGCCGTGCTTCGCGGCAAGACCCGAGCGCGGCCGCACCTGCGCCTCGAAGCCTTCGGGCAGCGCCAGCTCGAAGCCGCACGGCACGATGGCGCGGGCGCCCGGCGCCAGCGTCATCGCTTCCGAAATGCCGAGCGCGGCGAGGAGGTCCACTCCCGCCGCGCCCGCGCTCATTTGCCGGGGAAGCTCGAGACCGCGGCCGTGGTCCAGCCAGCGCAGCGCGATCTCGACCGGCTCCCCCATCTAGTTGGTCGAGACCACCGCGTAGAGCTCGTCGGGGAGCTTGGCGGTGCCGTTGAACAGGTCAGTGAAGGGGATCTTGATCTCGGCCGAGGTCTTGTCGTCCGAGATCGTCATGTTGCTGTCGGTGATCGCCTTGCCGCTGATGCGGATGGTCAGGAAGTGGTTGGCGAACATCTGCTGCATCATCGCCTGGCCCTGCGGGTCCTGCGAAGCCGAAGCGTCCGAGCTGCCGCCGCCGAGGCTGCCGGCCATGCCGGCGGTCGGGACCGCGACCTTGACCACGCCCGGCGAAACGGTGGTGAACACCGGCTTGCTGTCGCCCTCCTGGAACACCAGGTCGGCGAAGGCGCCCTCCTGGGTGGCGACGCAAGTGGCGCTGCCGTCCTTGTTTTCGGTGAGCTGTTCGCCCGGCTTGGAGCAGAACTTCTCGGAGGTCGTCGCGCCTTCCTGGCTGGCGCTGTCGGCGGCCTTCAGCATCGAATAGATGTCGGCGCCCATGGTCATGGTCATGGTCGTCTTGGCATTGGTGTCGGAGGTGACGTTCACCTCCTCGGTCATGTCGACGCATCCCGCCAGCGCGATGGTAACGGCCAGCGCTCCGGCGATCTTGCCCAGAGTGGTGAGTTTCATGTTGGTGCCCTCGTTGTCACGCCCCGCCCATCGCCGAGCGCGACTCTAGAGTCGCCCGGCTGGCGCGGCAAGCACGCCCTGCCTAGGGCGCGGGCGATGAACGCCTCATGAACTAGCGCAGTGCAATGTCGAACAGCAGTGCGGCAGCGATGATCACCAGCACCCAGAAACCGGCGACCATCAGCCGGCTCATGCGACGCCGCGCCGGCGAGCGCTTTTCGGCATCGTAGTCGTCGAGCGCGGCTTCGGCGCGGTTGACCAGCCCGGGCAGCTTGCCGATGGTCTCGAGCGCGGTTTCGGCCTGATCGCGCAAATCCTCGAGCCGGCCGATCGGCCCGGCCTCGCGGCGCACGAAATCGCCGACCACCGGTTCCGAGATCGCCCAGATGTCGAGGCCCGGATCGAGCATGCGCGCGACGCCCTCGACCAGCACCATCGATTTTTGCAGCAGCACCAGCTCGGGCCGCGTCTGCATGTCGAACAGCTCGGTGGTCGCAAACAGCTGGCCAAGCACCTTGGCCATCGAGATGTCGTTGGCGGTGCGCCCCTGTAACGGCTCGCCGATCGAGCGCAGCGCCAAAGCAAAATCGTCGACCGATTGGTGCTTGGGCACGTAGCCGATGTCGAAGTGGCGCTCGGCGATCATCCGGTAGTTGCGGGTGATGAAGCCGTGGAGGATGTCGGCGAGAAAGCGCCGCTCGCGCCGGGTGATGCGCCCCATGATGCCGAAATCGACCGCGATCACCGCGCCGGTCTTCGTATCGGCGAAGAGGTTGCCCTGGTGCATGTCGGCGTGAAAGAAGCCGTCGCGGATGGCGTGCTTGAGGAATGACTGGAGCACAATTCTAGCGAGTGCCTTGCGGTCGAGCCCGGCGGCATCGAGCGCGGCGACGTCACGGATCGGGATGCCGTCGACCCAGCTCGTGGTCAGCACCGTTTCGGCGGTCTGGTCCCAGCCCACCGCCGGAATGACGAAATCGGGATCGTCCTTGATGTTCCCGGCCATCTCGGAGATCGAGGCGGCCTCGAGCCGCAAATCGAGCTCGAGCCGCGCCGAGCGGTCGAGGGTCTTGACCACATCGGTCGGCCGCAGCCGCCGCAGCGCCGGCACGAACCGCTCGGCGAGCCGCGCGCCGGCGTAGTAGCTTTCGAGATCGGCGCGAAAGCGCTCCTTGACCCCGGGCCTGAGGATCTTGACGGCGACGCGCTCCGAGATGCCGTCGCGGGTCAGCGTCGCCTGGTGCACCTGGGCGATCGAGGCCGCAGCGATCGGCGGCGAGATCTCGCTCAGTGCCGCCGCCTTGTCGCCGAGCGCGGCGACGAGCAGCCCCGGCACCAGCGCCGGATCGAAGGGCGGCATCTTGTCCTGGAGTTCGCTCAGATGCGCCGCGACTTCAGGCCCGACGAGATCGGGACGGGTCGCCAGGCTCTGGCCGAACTTCACATAGGTAGGGCCGAGCCGGTCCAGCGCCTGCCGCAGGTTTTCGGCCGGGCCGCGGCGCTTGACCGAGCCGCGCTCGATCAGCCGGCCGAGCCGCACGCCTGCCCGCATCGCCGGCGGCAGCGCCGCCGGATCGATGATCGAGAACGCCCCTTCGCGCGCGAGAACGAAGCCGGCACGCATGAGTCTGAGGGTTGCAGAAAAGGTCATCGCGCCCCATCCACAACGTCATTCCCGCGAAAGCGGGAACCTCCGTTTGCGATACGGGTGCGGTCAACAGAGGTCCCCGCTTTCGCGGGGATGACCCGGTGCTGGGGAAACATACGTGCCAAACTACAATTTCCACGCCGCGTGCAGGGCCGCGATGTTGCCGCTCATGGCCGTATGGGTAACGCGCGAAAAGCCCGCCCTCTCGATCATCGCCGAAAACCGCCCTGGCGGGGGAAACTTACGGATCGACTCGATCAGATACTGGTAGGGCTGGCCGTCGCCGGTCACGGCCGCGCCGATCGGCGGGATCGCACGGTCGCTCCACTCCTTATAGAGCCGGTCGAGCAGCGGCAGGTCGACTTTGGAGAATTCGAGGCAGAGGAACCGCCCGCCCCGCTTCAGGACGCGATAGGCCTCGCTCAGCGCGAGCTCGATGCGCGGCACGTTGCGGATGCCGAAGGCGATCGTATAGGCGTCAAAGCTCTCGGCCTCGAACGGCAGCGTTTCGGCATTGGCTTCGACGAAGCTGGCCTGGGTGCCGAACCGCCATTGGGTCGCCCGCTCGCGCCCTACGGCCAGCATGTCGGCATTGATGTCGGCGACGGTCACCTCGGCGTAGCCGGCGCTCGCCGCGATGATGCGCTGGGCGATGTCGCCGGTGCCGCCGGCCATGTCGAGCACGCGATAGGGCTCGGAACCGGTCTTGGGCGGGGCGAGCCGCGCCACCATCGCGTCCTTCCACAGCCGGTGGACGCCAGCCGACATCAGATCGTTCATCAGGTCGTAGCGCGCCGCGACCTTGTGGAAGACGTCGTCGACCAGCCCCTGCTTGTCGCTCAGGGGCACCGTGCGCTCGCCGAAATGGGTGGTTTCCGCCATGCTGCCAGTCTTTGTCCGTTCGCGGGCTATATATAGAGAACGCCTGCGGGTTGGAATTGGCCAATCCGCGGCGATGGTTGCCGTTCCCTCATGCCCGAACTGCCCGAAGTCGAAACCGTGCGCCGCGGCCTCGCGCCCTATCTCGAGGGCGCGCGGATCGACAAGGTCGTGCTCAACCGCAAGGATCTGCGTTTTCCGTTTCCGCGCGGCTTCGCCAAGGCCCTCGAAGGCCAGACCATCACGGCGGTCGGCCGACGGGCGAAATACCTCCTCTTCCGTCTCTCGGGCGGCAAGACCTGGCTCGGCCATCTCGGGATGACCGGCGCCTTCCGCTTCGCCGAGGGCCGGTTCAAGGAGCCGTCGCGCTATTACGAGCCGGCGGAGGACGAAAAGCACGACCATGTGCGTTTCGAGCTCACCCATCCGGCGCGAGGCCAGCTGACCCTCATCTATTCCGACCCCCGCCGGTTCGGCTTCATGGACCTGTTTTCCCGCGACGAGGACTCGCCCTATCTCGAGGGGCTCGGCCCCGAGCCGCTGGGCAATGCGTTCAACGCCGGGGAGATGGCCGGCCGGTTTACGAAGAAGGCCGCCCCGATCAAGGCGGCGCTGCTCGACCAGCGCGTCGTGGCGGGGCTGGGCAATATTTATGTGAGCGAGGCGCTGTGGCGCGCCCACATCCGCCCGACCGTGCCGGCCAAAAAGCTGGTGCTCAAATCCGGCCAGCCCTCGGCGCGGCTCGAATTGCTTGCCCAGGGGGTCAAGGCGGTGCTCACCGACGCCATCGAGGCCGGCGGCTCGACGCTGCGCGATTTCCGCAAAGCCGATGGCGAGCCGGGCTATTTCCAGCACCGGTTCGACGTTTACGACCGCGAGGGCGAGCCCTGCCACACCCCCGGCTGCACCGGCACCATCAAACGGATCGTTCAGTCCGGCCGGTCGAGCTTTTACTGCCCGGTGTGCCAGAAGCCCTGAGCGGGCGGCTCCTGCGCCGCCGCCGGTTGACGCCCAACCCCGTTCCGCCTATACACCCGCCAGCTTTGGCGGCCCGGTGCCGCCGCTTTCATTTTCATATCCGGCGTCTGCCCTGGCAGCGACCGGACAAAGAGGACCCGGATGGCCAATTCTTCGTCGGCGAAAAAGTCGGCCCGCAAGATCGTCGCGCGCACCGAGATCAACAAGTCGCGGCGTTCGCGCATGCGCACCTTCATCCGCAAGGTCGAAGAGGCAATTGCCGGCGGCAAGCACGACGAGGCGATGGCCGCGCTCAAGATCGCAGAGCCGGAGATCGCGCGCTCGTCCAGCAAGGGCATCGTTCACGCCAACGTCGCCTCGCGCAAGGTCAGCCGCCTCAATGCACGGGTGAAGGCCCTCAAGGCCTGATCCTTCCGGCCCATCGCTGAATTGAGAAAGGCTCCCTGTCGGGAGCCTTTTTGTTTTTGGCGCGCGGCTCGCCTCACCGCGCCCGCGTGTCCGGCCAGCTGTCTGATATCCCCGCGACCATCGCCGGCCAATGCGTGCAGCGAAGAAAGGTCGCGTGACGAACGTGTGTCGTTTGGGCGACACCGGTCGGGTTTCGGGCAAGCCCTTGATTCAAGCAGCCTTCGTTGCTCGCATCGCAGGCAGCGACGCCGATGCGGGGATGAATCTTTCCGTTTGCCCCCATCGTCCGAAATCTGGAACGCCGCTCCAGACGCGCGGGCGTTTCCGGATTCAGCGTTGAGTCACAGGCCCTTGCTTTTGCCCGCGTGTACGTCCCTCGCAGAAACCATTTTCCGCGCCTCGCCGACGCCGTACGTGTCAAGCGCACGTGGTAAAAAATGGGTGGTTGCGAGGCCCATGGGCCACCACTAAGATGGCTTCACCGCTCGCGAGACGAGAGCCCGAATGGGTCGGCGAGCAGCGTGCGGTGTGCGTGTTGGGCAAATCGAATTTTCGCCGAAGCGATCGATTGGATCGTGGGTGGAAGCGTCGTGAGTACCATCCGTTGCGGCAAGTGGGATGGCATTTATCGTCTTCGCGTGGGCGTAAGAGATAGGCGCGAACCGGAGCGCTCCAGAGAGTCCGGTATCACTGTCGAGTGAATGCGTAAGACCGCCGCGTTGCTGGCGGGCGTATGGCGGATTCGTCTCTGGCGCATGAGCGCCGGAAGGCAATGCAATGATCTGAAGAGAGCCCGGCAAAGGGCTCCTGGCGGCACAGGTTTGGGGCAGGCGGCAATGACTCTTGGTGCAAGCGGCGGACGCGATGAGACCGGTAAGGCTCACGCGAAATCGACCGGCAAGACTCCTCTCATGACGACGAGCGGCAATGAACGCGAGCTGTTCTCGCGGGTCCGGGCGCGGTTGCGCGCCATGGTCGGCGAGGACGTCTTCAACTCGTGGTTCGCGCGCATCGAGCTTGAAGAGATCGTCGAGGACAAGGCGCATCTGAGCGTGCCGACGCGGTTCCTCGCCTCGTGGGTGCAGTCCAACTACGCCGAAAAGATCCTCGACACCTTCAAGTCGGAAGCGCCCGAAATCGCGCGCCTCCACTTCACGGTGCGCATCAATGGCCAGGCGCGGCCGCGTCTGGCGCCGGCGCTCGAAGCCGAGCCAGTGGCGGAGGCCGAGCACGCGACGCAGGCGGCACGGCCGCTGCGCGAAATCTCGGCGCCGCGCGGCGACGCGCTGTCGGGCTCGGCGCTCGACCCGAAAATGACGTTCGAGAGCTTCGTTGCCGGTCCCTCCAACGAGATCGCGCTCGGCATCGCCAAGCAGGTCGCCAATGCGGCGCTCAACGGGACGGTGAGCTTCAATCCCGTCTATATCCACGCCACGGTCGGCCTCGGCAAATCGCATCTGCTCAACGCCATCGCCTGGGCGGCCGGCGCGGGCGATGCGTCGCGCAACATCGTCTATCTGACCGCCGACCATTTCATGTACCACTTCATCACCGCGGTGCAGCGGCAGTCGGCGATCGCGCTCAAGGATTGGCTGCGGCGCGTCGACCTGCTGCTGATCGACGACATGCAGTTCCTGCAGGGCAAGTCGGCCACCGAGTTCGGCCACACGCTGGGCACTCTTCTTACCGGCGCCAAGCAGGTGGTGGTCGCCGGCGATGCGCCGCCGCGCGATCTCGAAATGCTCGACGAGCGCGTGCGCTCGCGGCTCTCCGGCGGGCTGGTGGTGCCGATCGCGGGTTTCGACGTCGAGCTTCGCCGCTCGATCCTGATGCGTCGCGCCGACCATGCGCAGGGCCGTTTCAACGTGCATTTCCCGCCGCAGGTGATCGACTACATCGCCCATATCGTGGTGAGCCACGGGCGCGACCTCGACGGCGCGATCAACCGGCTCGTCGCCGCCAATCAGTTGACGCAGGAGCCGATTACCGTCGCGCTCGCCGAGCGCACCCTCGCCGACCTGATCCGGGCGCGCGAAGCGCGGCGGGTGCGGATCGAGGACATCCTCAGGATCGTGTCGCGCCACTACAAGGTGCCGCGCAACGAACTGCTGTCGTCGCGCCGGTCGCGCGACGTGGTACGGCCGCGCCAGATCGCGATGTATCTGGCGAAATCGCTGACCTCGCGGTCGCTGCCCGAGATCGGGCGACGTTTCGGCGGCCGCGACCACACAACGGTCTTGCATAGTGTACGAAAAGTCGAACAGATGATGAAAGACGATGGCGATCTCTGTCAGGAGATCGAGCTCCTCAAGCGAATGCTTGAAGAGTGAGTGAGTTGACCAGAGCTTCGCGTTAGCGAAGCGACGGGCAGCCCGGACCCGATCCGGGACCTCGAGCCTCGAGCTCGAGGATTAAGGCGGCGGACCCGGGGCCATTTGCCCCGCGGCATGAGGGTGTAACGGGGCGTGGCGGCGTGCCCCGAGTTGCGTGCGGTGCGTGATCGGCCCCTTTCGGGCCTCCCAGTCAAATAGTTGCGGCGTTGCGTTGCGTGGAGGTTGGTGTGTTGCCACGGTTGGTGGTGCGTGTGCGTCGTGCTGTCGGGCACCTGACGGGTCTGACTGCACATGAGCCCGAGCTTTCGGGCGAACGGAATGTCGAGAGCTGGGACAATATGATGGCCCAGGTTCGTGGTCGCGATCGCGAGTATGAGCGTCGCATCCGGCGGGCCGAACAAGCTCTCAACCGGTTGAGCCTGCAGTAGCAGCTTCAACCCGGACATTCCCTGGGGACGCGCAGGCCGGGTACGGCCTGCCGCGCTTGCGTTTTGCGCCCTGAATTGCAAAGCTTCGGACCCGGATTGCCGGAGCGCGCTCAGGTCGGGCACTGCCCGTTTTCACCGCAAAGCGCGCGCGGCGCAGTGTTCGTTTTTTCGCCTCCCGGGGGCGGGGGTCGCGTGCAATGAAAGTCACTCTCGAGCGCAACGCTCTGCTCAAGTCGCTGGGCCACGTCCATCGCGTGGTTGAGCGCCGCAATACCTATCCGATCCTTGCCAACGTGCTGCTGAAGGCAGCGTCGGGCGCGCTCGACCTGCGCGCCACCGACCTCGACATCGAGGTGACGGAATCGGTGCCGGCGATGGTGGCGACGGCCGGCACGACGACGGTGCCCGCGCACACGCTCTACGAGATCGTGCGCAAGCTCGCCGACGGCGCCGAAGTGCGGCTCGAAACCGAGGGCGAGCAGATGCTGCTGACCTCGGGCCGCTCGCGCTTCCATCTCGGCTGCCTCAGCCCCGACAGCTTCCCCGACCTCAAATCAGGCGCCTTCTCGCACAGCTTCTCGATGCCGGCCGCAACGCTGCGCGACCTGATCGAGCGCACCCAGTTTGCCATCTCCAACGAGGAGACGCGCTACTACCTCAACGGCATCTACGTGCACACGCTCGAGGCCGGCAAAGAGATGGTGCTGCGCGCCGTCGCGACCGACGGCCACCGCATGGCGCGAGCCGAGACCGAGGCCCCGGCAGGCTCGCGCGGCATGCCCGGCATCATCATCCCGAAAAAGACCGTTGGCGAAGTCCTGAAGCTGCTCGAAGGCGCCGAGGGCGACGTCGGCGTCGAAGTGTCCGACACCAAGATCCGCTTCACGCTCAACGGCGTGGTGCTGCTTTCAAAGCTCATCGAGGGCACCTTCCCCGACTATGAGCGCGTCACCCCCAAGAACAACGACAAGGCGCTGAGCGTCGATCGCGCCTCGCTCGCCACCGCTGTCGACCGCGTCTCGACCATCGCGTCGGATCGCGGCGGCAAGGCGGTCAAGCTCGCGATCAAGGACGGCAATCTCGAGCTTTCCGTCACCAATCCTGACCATGGCACGGCGACCGAAGAGGTGCCGGTGTCGTTTGAATCGGACAGCTTCGAGATCGGCTTCAACGCCCGCTACCTTCTCGACATCATCGGCCAGATCAAATCCGACAATGCCGTGTTCGAGTTCAAGGATTCGGGCTCGCCCACCCTCGTCCACGAGGAAGACGGGGCGCACGCGCTCTATGTCCTGATGCCGATGCGGGTCTAGCCCTGCGCGGCTGGTTCCGCAGCGTCGCGATCAGCCTGTTCACGGGCTCGCGCGTTGTTGGAGCGGTGCTAGCCGAAAACAGCCTCGCCACCACCGCCTGGTTCTTCCTGCTGCACCGGCTGGGGCGCGTCCGGCCGATGCTGGTGACGCTGGGCGGCGTGAAGGTGTGGCTGAGGACGGCGACCTCCGACATCTATGTGGCGGTCGAGAGCCTCGGCAGTGAGTTCGATCCGGCCATCGCGCTTTTGCCCGCGTCGTGCAGCGGCCTCGTGATCGATGCCGGCGGCTATATCGGCACCGCCGCCATCAAGCTGGCGCGCGCTTTCCCGCACGCCCGCATCGTCACCATCGAACCGTCGAGCGCCAATCTCGCGATCCTGAGGCGCAACGTCGCCGGCTTTGCCAATATCGAGGTGATGCACGCCGCCCTTGCTGCGCAGCCCGGGCCGGTGGTGCTCAAGGATACCGGGCACGACCATTGGGGATTTTCGATCGTCGACCACGCCGGTCACCACAAGCCGCTCGAGAGCATCGGCGCGTTGAGCCTCGCTGACGTGCTGGAAAAGTACGCGGCCGAGACCGTCGCGCTGCTCAAGCTCGATATCGAGGGCGCCGAGGGCGAGGTGCTCGCCGCGGCGGCGGACTGGCTCGCGCGCGTCGACATCGTCGTCGCCGAGCTGCACGACCGGATCGTCCCCGGGGTCGAGGCGATCTGGGCCAGGGCGGTCGCCGGCCGGCGCAATTTCACCCCGCGCGGCGAGAAGGTCATGTCGGTCCATCCGCGCTTGCTGTCCCCGCCGGAAGGTGCGACAGGGGGCGTGCCCTGACCGAACCGGGCGTCCCCGACATGCCCGATCGCTTCATCTCCCGCCTGCGCCTCAGCGCCTTTCGCAACTACGCCGCGGCGGCGCTCGATCTCGACGGCCGGCACCTGGTGCTGACCGGTCCCAATGGCGCGGGCAAGACCAATCTGCTCGAAGCGGTGTCGCTGCTCGCCCCCGGTCGAGGCCTCAGGCGCGCGCCGTTCGAGACCCTGGGCAACCAGGCCTCGGGCCAGCCGTGGGCCGTCGCCGCCAGCATCGAGACGCCGGACGGGCCGGTCGATATCGGCACCGGCAGCACCGAGGAGGGCGGCCGGCGCGTCCGCATCAACGGCGCCAATGCGCGCACCATCGAGGAGATGAGCGATTATCTGCGCCTCCTGTGGCTGACGCCGTCGATGGATGGGCTGTTCACGGGGCCGCCGGCCGATCGCCGGCGCTTCCTCGACCGGCTGGTGACGACGCTGATCCCGTCGCATTCAGCGGCGGTTTCCGACTACGACCGCGCGCTGCGCCAGCGCAACCGCCTGCTCGAGGAGAACGCCGATCCACTCTGGCTCGATGCACTTGAGGCCGAGATGGCGGCGCATGCGGCGGCGCTCTATTTCGCCCGCACCGATGCGATCGCCCATCTCGAGGCGCAGATCGAGGCGAGCATTGCCGATCTCGCCTTCCCCGCCGCGCAATTGTCGCTGACGCCGCTGTTCACGGACCGAGCGGTTCCCGCTTCATCGGCCGGGCTCGAAGCCGAGCTCAGGGCGATGTGGGCCGCGTCACGCGGGCTCGACCGCGTCGCCGGGCGCACGCTCGAGGGCCCGCACCGCGTCGATCTCGAAGTGCTCTACGCGCAAAAGCACGTGCCCGCGGCGCTCGGCTCGACCGGCGAGCAGAAGGCGCTGCTGGTCGGGCTGATCCTCGCGCATGCCCGGCTGGTTACCGCGCGCACCGGCATCACACCGTTCCTCTTGCTCGACGAGATCGCCGCCCATCTCGATCCCGACCGCCGCGCCGCGCTGTTCGCGGCGCTCGATGCGCTCGGCACGCAATGCCTGATGACCGGCACCGACCCGATGCTGTTCGAAGCGCTGGGCCCCCGCGCACAGCGCGTCACGGTGCGCGACGGACGGCTCAGCGAGACCGGCAATGGCTAGCGCCACCTACGCCCTGTTCCTCGCCGCCATGCGCGAGAAGAAACAGGTCATCTGCGTCTATCAGGGCCAGCGCCGCGAGCTCTGCCCGATCCTTCTTGGTCGCACCGGGCTCGAGGAAAAGGCGCTCGTCTTCCAGTTCGGCGGCAGCACGTCCGAGGGACCGGTCAAGCCCGGCGGCGACTGGAAATGCCTCAAGCTCGCCGAAGTCCGGAACGCCGCGCTCCGCGACGGCGCCTGGCACTCCGGACAAGAGCATTCGGCCACCCAGAGCTGCATGAAAATGGTCGAATACGACGTAAATCCTCAGAGCCCCTACGATCCGGCCTTCCGGCTCTGACCGGAATGGTCCAAAGCCCTTGAAATCCGGCCAAAAAACGCCATTTCCAGTGGGTAAATTCCCCCCGATCCGCTAGACAGTTTGCGAGCGGCTTTCGCCTCTGATTCGGAGCCTTCTTGACCCCTCCCGCAGCCAGTCCTGCCGTGCCTGACCCCGACGACTACGGCGCCAATTCTATCAAGGTGCTGAAGGGCCTCGACGCCGTCCGCAAGCGTCCCGGCATGTATATCGGGGACACCGATGACGGCTCGGGCCTGCACCACATGGTCTACGAGGTCGTCGACAATTCGATCGACGAGGCCCTCGCCGGACACGCCGATCTTGTGACCGTCACCCTCAATCCCGACGGCTCATGCACGGTCATCGACAATGGCCGCGGCATCCCCACCGACATGCACCCCACCGAGGGCGTCTCGACGCCCGAGGTGGTGATGACCCAGCTCCACGCCGGCGGCAAGTTCGACCAGAATTCCTACAAGGTTTCGGGCGGGCTGCACGGCGTCGGCGTCTCCGTGGTCAACGCGCTGTCGATCTGGCTGAAGCTCAAGATCCGCCGCAACGGCAAGATCTTCGAGATCGATTTCGCCAATGGCGACGCGGTCGGCGATCTGCGCGAGACCGGCACTTACACCCCGCACAAGGCAGCCGGCACTTATGAGGGCCGCTCAGGCACGGAGATCACGTTCCTCCCCTCCTCGGCCACCTTCACCATGGTCGAGTTCGACTTCAAGACGCTCGAGCATCGGCTGCGCGAACTCGCCTTCCTCAATTCTGGCGTTCGCATCGTCCTCAAGGATCTGCGCCACCCCGAGCCCGTGGTCGTCGAGCTGCACTATGACGGCGGCCTCGCCGAATTCGTGCGCTATCTCGACGCCGCCAAGACGCCGCTGATTGGAGCGCCGATCTATCTGATCGAAGAAAAGGACGGCATCACCGTCGAGATCGCGATGTGGTGGAACGACAGCTACCACGAGAACGTCCTCGCCTTTACCAACAACATCCCGCAGCGCGACGGCGGCACGCATCTCGCCGGTTTCCGCGCGGCGCTGACGCGGCAGGTCGCCGCCTATGCGGAGTCGAGCGGCATCCTGAAGCGCGAGAAGGTCACGCTTTCTGGCGAGGACTCGCGCGAGGGGCTGACCTGCGTGCTCTCGGTGAAGGTGCCGGACCCGAAATTCTCGTCGCAGACCAAGGACAAGCTGGTTTCATCCGAAGTCCGGCCGGTGGTCGAGAACGTCGTCAGCGACAGACTGGGGCAGTGGTTCGAGGAGCATCCGCAGGAAGCCCGCATCGTCGTCGGCAAGGTCGCCGAAGCCGCTGCCGCGCGCGAAGCGGCGCGCAAGGCGCGCGAGCTCACCCGCCGCAAGTCCGCGCTCGACGTCAACTTCCTCGCCGGCAAGCTCAAGGACTGCTCGGAGAAGGACCCGGCAAAATCCGAGCTGTTCCTCGTCGAGGGCGACTCGGCCGGCGGCTCCGCGTCGCAGGGGCGCGACCGCTACACCCAGGCGGTGCTGCCGCTACGCGGCAAGATCCTCAATGTCGAGCGCGCCCGGTTCGACCGCATGCTGGGGAGCGAGCAGATCGGCAATCTGGTAATGGCGCTCGGCACCTCGATCGGGCGCGAGGAGTTCGACCTATCGAAGCTCCGCTACCACAAGATCATCATCATGACCGACGCCGACGTCGACGGCGCCCACATTAGAACGCTGCTCCTGACGTTCTTTTACCGGCAGATGCGGCCGCTGATCGACGCCGGACACGTCTTCATCGCGCAGCCGCCACTCTACAAGGTCAAGCGCGGCTCGTCCGAGCAGTATCTCAAGAACGAGCGGGCGCTTGAGGATTACCTCATCGAGGGCGGTGCCGACGATGCCGTGCTCGCCACCGCGACGGGCGTCGCGCATGCCGGTCCCGGCCTGCTCGGGGTAGCGCGCGAATCGCGCGACATCGTCAACCAGATCGCGACCTTCAACTTGCGCTACAACCGCTCGATCCTGGAGCAGGCGGCGATCGTCGGCGCGCTCGATCCCGATGTCGTCGCGGACCCGGCGCGGGCCGCCGAGATCGGCCGGCGCATCGCCACGCGGCTCGATCTCATCTCCGACGAAGTCGAGCGCGGCTGGAGCGGCGAGCCTGACGGCCAGGGCGGCTTCGTCTTTGCCCGCACCATCCGCGGCGTCGCCGAGCGCCACGAGTTCGACGCCAGCCTTTTGGCCAGCGCCGACGCGCGCAAGATGCGCCAGATGATCGAAAAGATCGGCGACCTGTTCTCCGGCGTCGCGACGCTGACGCGCAAGGATGCGGCGACGCCGATCTACGGCCCGTCCTCGCTGTTCGCCACCATCACCGCCGCCGGCCGCAAGGGCGTGTCGCTGCAGCGCTACAAGGGCCTGGGCGAAATGAACCCCGAACAGCTCTGGGAGACGACGCTCGATCCCAATATCCGCACCCTGCTCAAGGTCGAGATCAAGGAAAGCGACGAGCACGACCGGCTGTTTTCCGAACTGATGGGCGACGCCGTCGAGCCGCGCCGCGAGTTCATCCAGGACAATGCGCTGAGCGTCGCCAATCTCGACGTCTAGTTCGAGCCGGCAGCGATGTCGGTTGCCGCAGGCGGCGCCGCCAGCTCGGTGGTGATCAGGGCGGCGTTGTCCATGATCCCCTTGCGGTCGACCCCGTCGATCGCCTGGGTGCCCGCAGGTCCGGCGAGCCGGTTATAGGCGTCCAGCACCTCCTCGTTCACCGCCTTGGCTTCGTCCCACTGGCCGAGCCTTCCGAGCTTTGGCACGATGGCGTAGAGCTTGAGCTCCCAGCCGTCGTTCTCGGTGAGCGCCTGCCGGATGTCGTCGAGGCGCAGATAGGGCTCGAAGTCCGACGCCTTGCGGGTGTGCGCGACGTCGACGGCATCGGTGATCTCTCGCAAATGCGCGACGAGGTCGGCCTGCAATCCCCAGGGGCTCAGCCCGACGCCGGCGAGCAGATGCACCTTGGTGAACAGGTAATAGGCGCCGTCGAACCAGCCGCGCAGTCCCTTGAGATAGGCCTGGGTCCAGTGCTCGTGCCGTTCGAGCAGATGCACCCAGTCCTGACAGGAGAACATGGTCTGGAAGGCGCTTTGCGGATCGTCGGGATGGCTGTCGAAGCAAAGCTGCAGCGCGTCGTCGAGCTGGTCCTGGGTGAACTCCGAGCGATAGGCGTAGACCGGCACGGTTGCGCCGGCAAAGGCGGGCAGCAACAGCAGGGGCAGGCGGCTCTGCTTGTCGCCGCTCCAGGTGATGGTGAGCGTCATCGGCTGCTGGTCGTAGGCGTCGGGCGCAACTTCGAGCGGCTGCGGCGCCCGCGAGAGATCAAAGGTCTGCATCCCCTTGGAGGCGATGACGGCGACCGACAATGGCGCCGGCGTTCCCGATTCGACGCTGATCGAAACCTTGGCGTCGTCGGCCATGGCAGGCACGGCCAGGCTGCCGACGATGAGCGTGAGCGCCAGTCCCCTCAACATCATTTCGCCCCTCCGGCGGCGCTGAGGCCGATCATCAGAAACACGAAGATCCCCAGATTGCTGGCCATGTCGGTGAAGAGCGCCGGGATCTCCTGCGAGACCTGCGTGGCCGAAAAGGTCTGGAACAGCAGCGCCGCCACGAGGCTCGCGACGAGCCCGCCCAGGGGCAGCAGGAACAGGCCGCCCGCGAGACGCGCCGCCCGGAACCTGCCGAGATTGAGCCCCGCGAAGAGGCCGGCAAGCGGCAGGATGAGCTTGTGGATCAGCTCGAGGATCGATTTGCCGGACCCTGCGAGCGCACCGAGGAAGATGACGATCCCGTCGGTGTCGATCGATGCGCCATCGGGGCCGGCGCTTGCGTAGAGCTGCCAGGCCGCGTCGACCAGCGCAACGAGCGGCACGAGGCTGTAGAGCCCGAGCAGCACGACGAGCGTCGCGAATTGCTGCGTGGTCTGTGCCGCCCCCGCATCGGCCTGCGGCACCGCCGCGGGCGCGGGGTCCGCGGGCGCCGGCGCCGGTTTGCCGTCCATCGGAACGTCGCCCATGATTTTGCCCCCTGCCCCAAAGGGGACGATAGCGCCGACGTGGCCGGTGGACTCATTCGCGTGACTACCTATCCGGAGGCGACGGACCCCCGCGCCGGACGCGGCGGATCGGACCTTGACGCCGCCGGCCCGCGCCCGTCTCAATCGCCTGAGGAGACTTGCCCATGCCCATCCGCCCCTGGTCCGAAACCGCGCCGCTGCTCGTCGATGTCGCGATGGGCCGCGCCCCGGCCGACATGCTGATCACCAATGGGCGCTGGGTGAACGTCCATTCGAGCGAGATCATCGCCGGCACCGATGTCGCGATCGCCGCCGGGCGGTTCGCCGCGGTCGGCCCCGATCTCGGCTATACTCGCGGCGACAAGACCAAGGTCATCGACGCCGCCGGCCGCTATCTCGTTCCCGGCCTCTGCGACGCGCACATGCATGTCGAGAGCGGCATGGTGACGGTCACCGAATTCTGCCGCGCGGTGATCCCCCACGGCACCACCTCGATGTTCATCGATCCGCACGAGATCGCCAACGTCCTCGGCCTCAAAGGCGTCCGGCTGATGCACGACGAGGCCGCGGCGATGCCGATCAACGTCTATGTCGAGATGCCGAGCTGCGTGCCGGCCGCCCCCGGGCTCGAGACCGCGGGGGCCTCGATCGACGAGCGTGACGTCGCCGAAGCGATGGGCTGGCCCAACATCATTGGGCTCGGCGAGATGATGAATTTTCCGGGCGTCGCCGCCAACGATCCCAAGATGCTCGCCGAGATCGCCGCGACGCAGCGCGCCGGCAAGACGGTGGGCGGGCACTACGCCTCGCTCGATCTTGGCCGGAGCTTTGCCGCCTACGTCGCGGGCGGGCCCGCCGACGACCACGAGGGGACGCGCGCTCGATGCCATCGCCCGCGTGCGGCAGGGGATGCGCGCCATGCTGCGGTTCGGCTCGGCCTGGTACGACGTCGCGCCGCAGATCAAGGCGATCACCGAGCATCGCCTCGACAGCCGCAACATGATCCTGTGCACCGACGACCGCTTCGCCGCGACGCTGATCGATGACGGCCACATGGACCACACCGTGCGCCACGCTATCGCGCAGGGGCTCGATCCAATGACCGCGATCCAGATGGCGAGCCTCAACACCGCGACGCATTTCGGGCTCGAGCGCGAGCTCGGCTCGATCACGCCGGGCCGCCGCGCCGACCTCATCCTCAGCTCCGACCTGCCGTCGCTGCCGATCGAGACGGTGATCGCGCATGGCGAGGTGATCGCCGAGAACGGCGCGCTGGTCCGCGACATCGCGCACTGGCCCTACCCCGATTTCGCCCGCGACACGGTGCGCGTCGGGCGGACGATCACCGCCGCCGATTTCGCGATCCAGGCGCCCGCCGGCCGCAACAGCGTCACGGCGCGGGTCATCGGCATCGTCGAGAACCAGGCGCCCACCCGTGCACTCGAGAAGACCCTCGGCGTCCTCGATGGCCTCGTCGGGCCCGACCGCGCGCAGGACGTGGCGCAGGTCGCCGTCATCGACCGGCACAGTGGCAGCGGACGGGTCGCAAACGGCTACGTGTCCGGCTTCGGCTACACCGCCGATTGCGGCATCGCGGCGACGGTCGCGCATGACAGCCACCAGATGATCGTCGTCGGCACCAATCGCGACGACATGGCGCTCGCCGCCAATCGGCTGCAGCAGGTCGGCGGCGGCTTCGTCGTCGTCAGCGGCGGCCGCGAACTCGCGCTGGTCGAGCTGCCGATCGCCGGGCTGATGTCGGACGAGCGCGCGGAGATCGTCGCGAAAAAATCCAAGCAGCTTGTCGTCGCCATGGCGCAGTGCGGCTGCCATCTCCACAACGCCGTCATGCAGCACATGTTCTTGGCGCTGCCGGTGATCCCGCAATTGCGCCTCACCGATCTCGGGCTCGTCGATGTCGACCGCTTCGCCTTCACCGATCTCTTCGTCGGGCCGGCGCGATCTTAAGGGCTTGGTCAGGAGATGGTGGGAGTAATCGGCGGGCCTGTTTGAGCCGGGGGGTGAACGGTGCGAGCTTCCGCCTTCGTGGTCGGATCCGGCAGCGCCGCCGGCGCCGGGCTCATTGCCCTTGCCCGCTCCCTCGGCTTTTCGCGCGTCGAGCCCTATTCCGGCATCGAGATCATGCTGCAGCGGGCCGAAGCGACACCGCTCATCTACGTGCTTTGCGCGGCGGTGCCCGATGTCAGCAAGCTGAAGCCGACCGCCAAGCTTCTCCGCTCGTCGCCAGATTATCGGCTGCGCTTTGCGCCGCTCATCTACTTTCCGCCCGAACCCTCGATCGAGACCATCAAGGCGTGCATCGGCATGGGCTTCGACGACGTCATCGCCATGCCCTATTCCGGCAATGACCTCGGCCAGCGCATCGGGCGGCAGATCGGCGGCACCCACATCTACTACGAGACCCCGACCTATTTCGGACCCGACCGCCGCAACCGCGTCGGCGAGACCCGCTCCAGCGAGAGCGACCATGGCGGCGGCGAATACCGCCGCATGGAGATCCGCCGCAGCGAAGCGGGCATCGACGTGCTGAGCGACGAGTTCGAGGTCGTGATCTAGGCAGGGTCGACGGCCGCGAGATGGTTGAGGTGCTCGCCGCTCGCAGTGCTGACTGCACCACCCCCACCCTCGTTCCCTCCCCTCAAGGGGGAGGGAAGCCAGACTGGGCGATCAGAGAACAATCGCGAGAATAAACCGCAAAACCCTCGCTCCCCTCCCCCTTGAGGGGTGGGGGTCCATCGGCCCTTGCCGTGCCGAGCGCACCACCAGCCCTCGATCGCAGCCGTCGCGCGCTAATAGCGGTCGGTCTCGTGATGCACCGGCCGGTAGATGAAATCGGAAAAATCCGCCGGCAGCGCCGTGCCGTTGAGGTCGGACGCCGCCATGCCGACAAAGGCGCCGGTGAAGCTGCCGTGCTCGGCGTGGCCGCCGCATTCGTCCGACAGGATCGAGGCGTCGAGCACCGGGCCCACCGGCTGCCAGGCGCCGGCCTCAAGCGCGTAGAAGAACTGCAGCGACGGCCCGCGCACCTCGATCTTGAGCCGCACCCTGCCAGTCTGCGGCAGGGGCACCGGCGCCGCCGGGAAGCTCAGATCGCCATCGGGGAACGACACCAGCGAGCTCATGATCAGCAGCTCACGCCTGCCGTCCTCATGCGCGGTCACCGCAAGGTAGTGGAAATTGTAGCGCGAGTAGTAGCCGGTGATGCCGGCAAACTGCCGCTCGTCGGTCGGCGCGAAATCGAGCGTCACCTCGGCATCGTAGGAGAAGTGCGTCTGCCGGCGCGCCACCAGCGCCTGCTCGAACCAGCTGCCGATCGACTCGCGGCCGATGAGCCGCAGCGCCTTGCCCTCGAGCTTGAAGATGCGCTCCGTCTCGGGCGTCCTGAGCCACTGGAAGTCCTTGTGCAGGCCTTTGGCAAAATCATAGCGCTGCTCGGCCCAGTATTTCGTCTCGTCGCGCGTGCCGGGGACATCCACCTCGAGCTGCGCAACATTGCCGCCCGCCTTGAGCCAGGGCCAGCCGTCGTCGCGCCATTCGAGCTCCTGGATCGCCGTCTCGCGGCCCAGCACGCAGCGGCGCTTCTGGGTCGTCGGCCGGCCGGTGAGGTGCACGATGTACGAGCGGCCGTCGGGCGTATCGACCCAGTCGCCATGGCCGGCTCGCTGCAGCGGATTGAGCGGGGTGTCCTTGGCGGTCACCAGGTATTTGAGCGGGTGGAGCTCGTACGGCCCGTCGATTTTTCTTGAGCGCGCAAAAGTCACCGCATGCTCATAGCCGGTGCCGCCTTCGGCGGTGACCAGATAGTACCAGCCATTCTTCTTGTAGAGGTGCGGACCCTCGACCAGCGCCAGCTCGGTGCCGTGGAAGATGTTCTTGCGCGGCCCGACGAGCTTTCCCGCCTTGGGATCGTACTCCTGGAGAGCGATGCCGGTGAATTTGTGCCGGCGGGCGCGATGGTCCCAGAGCATGTTGACGAACCATTTGCGCCCGTCCTCGTCGTGGAACAGCGACGCATCGAAGCCCGAGGAATTCACATAGATGGGGTCCGACCACGGCCCTTCGATCTTGGGCGCCGTGGTGATGTAATTGTGCGCGTCCTTGAACGAGCCGTCCTTGCGCTTGACGTCGGTGTAGACCAGCCAGAACTGCGTTCCATCATGGGTCAGGCACGGCGCCCAGATGCCGCACGAATCCGGATCGCCGCGCATGTCGAGCTGGCTCTTGCGGGTCAACGGCCTGGTAACGAGGTCCCAGTTGGCGAGATCGGTCGAGTGGTGGATCTGGACGCCCGGATACCATTCGAAGGTCGAGGTCGCGATGTAGTAGTCGGCACCCACCCGCACGATCGAGGGATCGGGGTTGAAGCCGGGCAGGATGGGATTGCGCAGTGTGGGCATGGATGGCTCCAAGGTTTTGACCCGCGGCTCCGTCGCCCTCTCCCCTTGAGGGAGAGGGTGCCCGAAGGGCGGGTGAGGGGTTGTCTCCACATCGGCGATGTCTGAGAGAACCCCTCATCCGGCGCTGCGCGCCACCTTCCCCCTCAAGGGGAGAAGGAGCCCGATCGCGCCATTGGTGGTCACACGAACCGGTTGATCAGGTTCTCGAGATATTCCTGCTGGCCGGATTTCGGCTGCGGGTTGACGTTGTCCTTCAGGACGCGGGACGCGATCTGCTCGAGGCTGCGCTTGCCGCCCAGCATCGCCTTGCCCTCCTTGTCGGCCCAGCCGGCATAGCGATCTTCGCGGGCCTTTTCGAAAGTGCCGTCCTCGAGGATCGCCGCAGCCGCCTTGAGCCCGCGAGCGAGGATATCGAGACCGCCGACGTGGGCGTGGACGAGATCGGCCGGGTCGAGCGACTGGCGGCGGACTTTTGCGTCGAAATTGAAGCCGCCATTGTGGAGGCCGCCATTCTTCAGGATCTCGATGAAGGCCAGCGTCATCTCGCCGGGATTGTTGGGGAACTGGTCCGTGTCCCACCCCGACTGCAGATCGTTGCGGTTGGCATCGACGGAGCCGAGGATACCGAGGCACCGCGCCAAATGCAGCTCGTGCTCGAAGCTGTGGCCGGCAAGGAAGGCGTGGCCGACCTCGATATTGACCTTCACTTCTTTCTCGAGCCCGTACTTCCTCAGGAACCCATAGACCGTCGCGACGTCGTAGTCGTACTGGTGCTTGGTCGGCTCCTGCGGCTTGGGCTCGATCAGGATGGTGCCCTTGAAGCCGATCTTCTTGGCGTGCTCGATGACGAGGGTGAGGAACCGCCCCGCCTGGTCCTGCTCGCGGCCCATGTCGGTGTTGAGCAGCGTCTCGTAGCCCTCGCGGCCGCCCCATAGAACGTAGTTCGATCCGCCCAGATCGTTGGTGATCTCAAGCATGGTCTTCACCTGGCCCGCGGCATAGGCGAACACATCGGGGTCGGGATTGGTCGCGGCGCCCGCCATGTAGCGGCGGTTGGAGAAGAGGTTGGCGGTGCCCCACAGCAGCTTGGTGCGCTGCTTCTGCATCTTCTTCGCAAAGATGTCGGTGATGGTCCTGAGGTTCTTGTTGCTTTCGGCGAGCGTCGCGCCCTCGGGGGCGACGTCGGCGTCGTGGAAGCAGAAGAACGGGATGTCGAGCAGGTCGAAGAATTCGAACGCCACGTCGGCCTTGAGCTTGGCGCCGTCGAGACCCTTGTCATACCACGGACGGTTGAAGGTGCGGCCGCCGAACGGGTCGCCGCCTTCCCAGGCGAAGGTGTGCCAGTAGGCGACGGCGGGACGGATGATGTCCTCCATCCGCTTGCCCATCACCATCTCGTCCTTGTTGTAGTGGCGATAGGCGAGCTGGTCCTTCGAGCGCGGCCCCTTGAAGGTTACCGGCTTGATGCCCTTGAAAAAGTCAGTCACGAACGAGCCTCCTCGATGGCGGGATAGAGCGCGCGATAGCGCTCGTATTGAGCCGAATAGGCGTTCCGCAACGACGCCTCCGGCGTGATGATCTGCTTGATGGCCGGCATGGTCATGACCTGTGCCGGATCGGCGCCCTCCGCGGCGCAGAGCCCGAGCCGCGCGGCGCCGAGCGCGCCGCCGAAATCGCCGTCCTCGGGCACAGCCACTTCGATATCGAGATTGGTCGCGATCAGCTTCAGCCAGAGCGGCGACTTCGACCCGCCGCCGACCGCGAGCAGCCGCGAGAACGACGTTCCAGCATCGTTCAGCACGCGCTTGCAGTCTCGGAAGGCAAAGGTCACGCCCTCCATCACCGCCTGCGCCAGGCGCGCCTGGTCGCTGAGATGGCTGAGGCCGACGAAGCTGCCGCGCGCGCCGGCATTGTTGTGCGGCGTGCGCTCGCCACTGAGATAGGGCAGGAAGATCTCCTCGCCCGGGCCCTTGAACTGCGCCTCGGCTGCGGCGCTGAGATCTGCCTGCTTCTTGCCGGTGACGCCCGAGAGCCAGTTGAGGCTGTCGGTGGCGGATAGGATCACGCCCATCTGGTGCCAGGTCGCGGGGATGGCGTGGCAGAAGGCGTGCACCGCGCCCGTGGTGTTGGGGCTGAATTTGGCGTTCGATACGAAGATCACGCCCGAGGTGCCGAGCGAAACGAACCCTTCGCCGGGCCGAACCGCGCCGATGCCGCAGGCCGCCGCGGCATTGTCGCCGGCGCCTCCCGCGACGACGATGCTCCCGCTCATCCCCCAGCGCTTGGCGAATTCCGGCTTCAGCATCGCCGAAGGCGCCGAGCCTTCGACCAGCCGTGGCATATGTTCACGGCTGAGGCCGGTGACGCCGAGCAGCGCATCCGACCAGTCGCGCTTCTGCACGTCGAGCCAGAGCGTGCCCGAAGCGTCGCTCATTTCCTCGACGTGCTCGCCGGTCATCAGCAGCCGGACATAGGCCTTGGGCAGCAGCACCTTGGCGATTTTGCTATAGATTTGAGGCTCGTGCTTGCGCACCCAGGCGATCTTGGGGGCGGTGAAGCCGGGCATCGCGATATTGCCGGCGATCTGGCGCAGGCTCGGCAGCGCCTTTTCCATTTCGGCGCATTCGGCCGCGGACCGCCCGTCATTCCACAAGATACAGGGGCGCAGCACCTCGTCCTTGCTGCCTAAGAGCACCGCGCCATGCATGTGGCCCGAGAGCCCGATGCCGCGCACCTCAGCCATCTCGGCCGGGTGCGATTTGCTCAGCGCGTCGCAGGCCTTGAGCACCGCGTCCCACCAGTCGGCAGGATTCTGCTCCGACCAGCCGGGCTGCGGGCGCACCGGCTCGACGGATTTGGCGGTCGCCTCGCCCAGCGCCTTGCCGGCGCGGTCGATCAGGATCGCCTTGACGCCGGAGGTGCCGATATCGATGCCAAGATAGCTCATGAGGCACGTGCCTCACAGCAAGCCGGTTGCATGTCAATCCCCTCCCCGTGGCGGGTTGGCCCCGCCGTGACGTTGTCCGCCATTACCGCAAATTGTCGCGCAGGAAGACGCCGATTTCAATGGGCTCGGAGTGGATGGCAGCCATCGGCGACAGCGCCACCTGGCGGGCGGCCGCGATCGCGGCGCGGATTTCGCCGTCCGGGTTCTGGTCGAGGACGACGTCGAGCGTGCCGGCGCGCAGCGCGTCGCGGGTCGTGTCCGTCAATTCGTGCGCGACCACCCGGATGTTGCCGGCGCGGTGCGTCCGGCCGAGCGCCGAGACGAGGCCAGCATTGCCGGCGCCGAGGTTGTAGATGCCCGCGAGATCGCGTGTCTCGAGCAGGTTCAGCGCCGCCGCTTCGGTCGCGGCATCGTCGTCGAAGCCTTCGAGCGGCCCGACGATGCTGAGGTTGGGGAATTCGCGGCCGAGCACGCCGGCGAAGCCCTCGAAGCGTTCGCGGTGGTCGCGCAGGCCGAGCGAGCCGGCGATGATGCCGATCCGGCCCTCCCCGCAGAACCGCCCGAGCAACGAGGCGGCGCTGCGGCCGGCTGCCTGGTTGTCGATGCCGATGAAGTGGCGCCGCGCCGAGGTGGGAAGGTCCGAGACCAGGGTGATGACCGCGACGCCGCGGCGGCTCGCGGCGTCGATCGCCTGGGCCACGGCGACATCGTCCGGCGCGACGACCACGGCGCAGTCGACCTGCCGCCCGTCGAGGGCATCGAGCCGGCCGACCAGCGCCATCGGATCGAGCGCGTGATAGAGCACCGCCGTCATCGTCAGCCGCTCGTTGCGGCTGGCGCGGGCGCGCCGGCCGACGGCGGCGACGAGGCTCGCCATGAAGGCATTAGCGCCGTCGGGGATCAGGAACACCACGCGCAGATCGCGGGCTCGCGCCAGCAGCGATGCCGACAGATCGCGCCGGAAATCGAGGGTGCGGATCGCCGTCTCGACCTTTTCTGCCGTCGCGGGCCGCACGCCGGGCCGTGCGTTGAGCACCCGGTCGACCGTTGCGAGCGATACCCCCGCGGTGCGGGCGACGTCGTGCACCGTGGCGCGCTTGTGTCCGGCTGGCTCGTCCATGGCTCTCCCCGACAAAACCGTGACCGGCCGTCGGGTCGGCGTCAACCCGATTTTCGGCTTGGAGGCCGCGCCGCCGACGCGATAAACCCTCGGCGGTCTTGGGGAGGATCGCATGGTTTCGGTCAAGTCGTTCGGCAGTCACGAGGGGCGGCGCGTCGACCAGTTCACACTCAGCTCCGAAACCGGGGTCGAGGTCGATATCCTCAACTGGGGCGTAGTGGTCCGCGACTGGCGGGTGCCGGTCAAGGCTGGCAAGCGCTCGGTGGTGCTCGGCTTCGAGGCGTTCGACGCCTATCCGGCGCATTCACCCTATTTCGGCGCCACGGTCGGACGCGTCGCCAACCGGATCGGCGAGTCGCGCTTCACGCTCGACGGCAAGGCCTACACGCTCCCCGCCAATGAGGGGCCGAACTGCCTCCACGGAGGACCCGAGAGCCTCGGCAGGCTCATCTGGGATGCCGCGCCCGACGAGGCAGGCAATGCCGTGGTGTTCTCGATTGCCTCACCCAACGGCGCGATGGGCTTTCCGGGCAACGTGCACATCACCGCAACCTACCGGCTCAAGGCCAACCGGCTGACGCTGAGCCTTGCCGCGATCACCGACCGGCCGACACCGATCAGCATGGTGCAGCACCAGTATTTCAATCTCGGCACCGGCGCCGACGTGATCGACCACAGCTATTGGCTCGCCGCGCACGCCTTCACCGAAGTCGACAGCGCGCTGATCCCCACCGGCAACATCCTCGAGGTGAAGCCCGGCAGCGAGCGCGACTTCAGCACGCCGCGCAAGCTGCGCGACGCTACCGGCCAGCCGCTCGCCTATGACGGCAATTTCGTTCTCGACGCCGGCCGCAATCCTGCCGACCCCGTCGCCGTGATCGCGTCACCCGAGGGCGACCTCACGCTCCGGCAATGGACCGACCAGCCGGGCCTGCAGTTCTACAACGCTGTCTATACCGACATTCCAGTGCCGGGCATTGGCGGCAAACGCTACGGCAAGTTCTCGGGCTTCTGTATCGAAGACCAGGCCTTCCCCGACGCGGTCAACCATCCGCATTTTCCCTCGATCATCATCACGCCCGACCGGCCCTATCGCCATGTGTGCGAGATCGAGATCAAGTGAGCGAGGACGACCTGTCCGAACCGCGTCGCGAGCCGAGGGGCGAGGCCAACACGAGGCTGATGGCGCTCAGCGACGGCGTGATCGCGGTCGCCATCACGCTCCTCGTCCTCGACATCCACCTGCCCGAAGCCTTCGAGAACTGGAGCGACGCGCAGCTGTGGAGCGCGCTGGTCGCGCTCTGGCCGCGACTGCTCGCCTATCTCCTCAGCTTCTTCGTCATCGGCAATCTGTGGAACAGCCACCGCGCCAAGTTCGAAGCCATCGTCAAATCCGATGCCGGGCTGATCTGGATCAACATGCTGTTCCTGTTGACAATTGGGCTCTTGCCATTCACCACCGACCTCATCGCCGAAGGCGGCAGCACGCTGACCACCGAAATCTACGCGGCGAGCATGGTGGTTTCCGGCTTGTCGCTGCTCTGGCTATGGGGCCATGCGCGGCGCAACCACCTCGTTGATCCGTCGGTGACCGCTGAAGACAGCCGCCGCCAGTATGCCTCGGTGATCGTCATGGTGGTGGTGTTCGCGGTCTCGATCCCGCTGTCGATCGCACAGGCCGACCTCGCGAAATATTTCTGGATTCTGATGGTGCCGGGCAATTTCCTCGCCCGGGCGCTCGCTGTCCGGCGCTGGAAACGCGAGCATCCCGGCGCGCCACTGCCCTGGCGCGGCGGCAAAGCGGATGCCCGAAAGCCCGGCAAGGATTAAGCGCGGGCGGCGATTGTTGTTGTCCTCACACCCGGACTGATCCGGCACAGGAGACCCAATCATGACCGCTTCCAACCTCGGCCGCTACGCCGGCGTGGCGCTCGTCGCCCTCAGCCTCGCCATCAGCGTTCCGGCGCTCGCCATCGATACCGGCGGCGGCGACACCAGCAGCAGCAGCGCCTCGACCTCCATGGCCGCGGGGCCGACGCTCGCGACCGGGCGCGCCGACATCGCGGCGCAGAACTGGACGCAGGCGATCACCGATCTCAAGGCCTTCCTCAAGGGCAATTCGAAGAGCGCCGATGGCTGGAACCTGCTCGGCTTCGCCTACCGCAATCACGGCGACCTGTCGCTCGCCGACACCGCCTATGACCGCGCGCTGAAGCTCGACCCCAAGCACACCGGGGCGCTGTCCTACCAGGGCATCCTCTATATCAAGATGGGCAAGACCGACGAAGCCAAGGCGAACCTCGCTAAGATCCAGACGATCTGCGGCAACACCACCTGCCCCGAATACGTCGCGCTCGCCAAAGCGCTGGGCTAAACTGTCGTTCTAATGATGATCGCTGCACCCGGGGATCGCATTGCGCCTCCGGGTGTCGACGCGTGGACGACGCCGGCCGTGCCGGTCGACTTCACGTTTGCGCGGCGAGGAGTGCCGCACGGAATAACTGCGGTGGCGGCGCCGTTTGTCTGACCATGCCGGCTCCTCCGGCACGGAGACACTCCATGACCCGACTCAAGCTCGGCCGGCTCGCCGGCGCCACGATCCTTGCGCTCAGCCTCGCGCTCAACGCTCCCGCCTTCGCGCACAACAGCGGCGGTGGCGGCGGTGGAGGCGGCGGCGGTGGTGGGTCCAACAGCGGCGGTGGCGGTGGCGGCAGCGGGAACAATGGCGGCGCGCAATCGGTCGCGACCGACACGACCGCAACCCCAGCCGCGCCCTCGATGGATCTCATTCAGGCGGACATCAAGGCGGCCGACTGGGTCAAGGCGATTGCCGACCTCAAGCTGTTCCTGCGCGCCAATTCGAAGAGCGCCGACGGCTGGAACCTCCTGGGCTATTCCTATCGCAACCACGGCGACCTGAAGCTCGCCGATGCCGCCTACGACCACGCGCTGAAGCTCAACCCCAACCACATCGACGCGCTGTCCTACCAGGGCATCCTCTATGTGAAGATGGGCAAGACCGACGAAGCCAAGGCCAATCTTTCGAAGATCGGCAAGATCTGCGGCAACACCACCTGCGTGCAGTACACCGAGCTTGCCGCAGCGATCGGCTGACGGCACCCGAAACAGCGCAGGACGCCCGGTCGCATGACGCGCGCCGGGCCGTCCCTTTCGTGACATTTCCGTGTCGGTTCAATGACGTAGCGGGCCGGCAACAGGGCTTCTGTCACACAGCGTCACAAACAAGACTCCCGTTCTTTGTGACAGGTCCGCGGCTTAGGCATCGACCCCGAGGCGGTCGCATGGTGCGCGCCGCGCGCTGTCGGAGTGGCTCTCAGCAGACGATTTTTTCGCGCGACCTGCGTCGCGGAAGGATCGTAATTCTTGAGTTACTCGACAGGATCAGTAGAGTTACCAGACCGCGACGTGCGGACCTATCGGGGGACATGATGACTAAGACCACTACCTTCCTTCTCGCCGCCGCGCTCGCGGCCCCGGCCGTGGCCGCCGTTCCGGCCGTCGCCGCGGATTTGATGGCAGCGCCCGCCGCCGCGGCACCCGCGCCTGCCGCTCCGGCAAACACCACGCTCGGCTTCGAAATCAGCCCGGAATTCATTTCCTCGCCGAACGCCTTCGCCAATGACATCACCGACGGCTACGCCAAGGGCACGATCACCGAGACCGTGGCGCCGGGCTGGTCGGTCAGCGGCATCGCGCAATATACGCTCAAGGGCCTGAAGCCGGGCTCGGCGTCGCAGACCTGGCAGGGCCAGGTCGAGGTCAACGCCGCCTACAAGGCGAAGCTCAACGACGATTTCTCGGTCACCGTCACCGGCGGCCTCGGCTACTCGTTTGGCAACACGGGCTACACCGGCGGCGCGCCGGTTTCGGCGGGCACCGACCCGTTCTTCTACTGGTACGGCAGCGCGGCGTTCGACTACAAGCTCGACTCGCACTGGACGCTGAACATCGTCAACGTCCGTGCCCGCGACGCCTTCAACGTCGCGTGGTGGACCCCGAAAATCCAGACCGGCGTCACCTACAACATCGACGCCACCGACGCCGTCTACGGCAATATCGGCTACGCCTGGAAGGACAACACCGGCGGCTACGCCTTCACCCCCGACAAGTGGAATACCGCGGTCGGCTACAAGCACTCGTTCTAAGGGATACTGACCTCTCCCTGACCGACCGGCGGCCGTCGTGCCGCCGGTTTCGTTTTGATCCGCTTACGGGCGCTGGCGGCGCGGCCTCTGCTGGCCTATGACGGCGCGGCAACCAACCCGTCCGTCGCCTTGTCCGCTCCCGCCTCCCCGTCCGGCAATCTCTTCGCCTCCTCGCCGTTCCTGCTGTTCCTGTCGTCGCGAACGTTCTCGTCGATGGCCTTCCAGGGCACCGGCGTCGCCGTCGGCTGGCTGGTCTATGACCGGACGCGCAGCCCGTTCGACCTCGGGCTCATCGGGCTCTGCCAGTTCCTGCCCATGGTGGTGCTCACCTTCGTCGTCGGGCACGTCGCCGACCAGTTCGACCGCCGCCGCATCGCGCTCGTCTGCCAGATCCTCGAGGTCATCACCCTCGCGGTGATGAGCCACGGCGTCCTGCAGGGCTGGCTGGGACTGCCGGCGATCTTTGCCGCGATGGTGGTCTTGGGAGCGACGCAGGCCTTCGAGCGCCCGACCATGGCGGCGCTGCTGCCGGGGATCGTCACCGCCGAACAGCTGCCCCGCGCCATCGCCAACTCGACCTCGGCGATGCAGGTCGCGATGGTACTCGGCCCCGCCTTTGCCGGCGTCCTCTACGGCGTCGGTCCCTTGGTGCCGTTCGTGGTTGCGGCGGCGTTCTTTGCGATCGCCGCGGTCTCGGTGCTCTTCATCCGGCACCTTGGGTTCGTGCCGAGGCGCGAGCCGGTGACGCTCAGCGCCGTGTTCGCGGGCGCCGCCTTCATCCGCTCGCGGCCGGTGATGCTGGGCACCATCTCGCTCGATCTGTTCGCCGTGCTGCTCGGCGGCGCGACGGCGCTGCTGCCGGCGTTCGCCCGCGACATCCTGATGGCGGGCCCCATCGGGCTCGGGCTGCTGCGCACCGCCCCGGCCATCGGGGCCGTGGCGATGTCGCTGTGGCTCGGCCGGTTCCCGCTCAGGACGCATGTCGGGCTCACCATGCTGTGGGCCGTCGCGGTGTTCGGCATCGCGACCATCGGCTTTGCGCTCTCGACCAGCATCCCGCTCTCGGTCGTGCTGCTGGCGGTCCTCGGCGCCGCCGACACGATCAGCGTCGTGGTACGCACCTCGCTGGTCCAGCTGCTCACGCCCGACGCCATGCGGGGCGGGTCAACGCCATCAACTCGCTGTTCATCGGCACCTCGAACCAGCTCGGCGAGTTCGAATCCGGGCTCGTCGCCGCGGTCACCGGACCGGTCTGGGCGGTAGCGCTGGGCGGCCTCGGCACGCTGGCGATCGTGCTGCTGTGGACCCGGTTGTTCCCGGCGCTGCCCAAGGTGCAGACGTTCGGCGAGGCGTAGCGCCCGCAGGGCAGGCCACATCGCGTCAATCGAGCCGCACCTGATGCCAGGCCGAGCGAGTCGGGCGGGTTCCCCGCCGACTTGATCCTCAGCCAAGGCGCTGATATTCGTCTTGAGGTACGTACCTCAGACTTTGGGATGGGCGTACGGATTGAGGGGCAGAATGGCGCAGATCGCGGCAAATCCGGCGTTCGTCATCGGCGACGAGCAGGCACTCCGCCGGCTGTTCGACGCGCAGACCGCGCTTGCCATCCACAAGGTCCAGCACGCGCTCGACGTGCATGCGCAAGCGTTCATCCGGCGATCGCCGTTCCTGTGCATCGGCACGCAGGATCGGAGCGGCAACGCCGATGTCAGCCCCCGCGGCGATCCTGCCGGCTTCGTCCGGATCCTCGACCCGACGACGCTGGCCATACCTGACCGGACCGGCAACAACCGTCTCGACAGCCTCGTCAACATCCTGGCCAACCCCAGCGTCGGGCTGTTGTTCATCGTGCCGGGATTCGATGACACCCTCCGCGTCAACGGCAGGGCGCACCTCGTCGCCGACCCGCAGATTCTGGCCGGCATGAGCGTGCATGATCGCGTGCCCAAGCTCGCCATTATGGTCGAGGTGATCGAAGTCTTCATGCATTGCGCCAAGGCATTTCGGCGCTCGCATCTATGGGACCCGGATCATTTCCAGGACCGCCGGGAGATGCCGTCGCTCTCGAAGATCATCCTCGACCAGACCACCGGGGCGCCGAGCGATCCCGATGCGATGCAAAGGATCGACGACGACCTCGAGGACGAATATAAAAGGACGCTCTACTAGCCCGGCTCAGCCTGCCCTGAAATTGAGCCGATAGCTCAGCGCTTCGGCGATATGCGGACGCGTGACCTTGGCGCTGCCGCCGAGGTCGGCGAGGGTGCGGGCGACCTTCAGCACGCGGTGATAGGCGCGGGCACTGAGCGAGAAGCGCTCGGCCGCCTGCAGCACGAGGTTTTGGCTCTCTTTGTCCGGATCGACGACCGCTTCGATCAGTGCCGCCGGCGCCGCGGCGTTGGTCATCACCTCGGGGTGGCCGGCCTTGAGGTAGCGCTCGCGCTGCAGCTCGCGCGCCGTGCGCACGCGGGCCGCGACGATCGCGGAGGATTCGGCGTCGTGCGGGCCGAGCATGTCGGCGGCGCTCACCGCCGGCACGTCGATGCGGATGTCGATGCGGTCGAGGAACGGGCCCGATACGCGCCCCTGGTAATCGGCGGCGCAGGCGTCGCCGCGCTTGCAGGTATGGCCCGGCGTTCCCGCCATGCCGCATTTGCAGGGGTTCATGGCGGCGACGAGCTGAAAGCGGGCCGGGAAGGTGACGCGCGCATTGGCGCGGGCGATCACGGTCTCGCCGCTCTCGAGCGGCTGGCGCAGGCTGTCGAGCACCGCCGGCGCAAATTCCGGCAGCTCATCCAAGAATAGAACGCCGTTATGCGCCATGCTCGCCTCGCCCGGGCGGATGCGGAGGCCACCGCCGACCAAGGCCGCCATCGAGGCCGAATGATGCGGCGCGCGGAACGGCCGGCGATCGCTGAGCGCCCCGCCCGCCAGCTCCCCGGCGATCGAGGCGATCATCGACACGTCGAGCAGCTCGCGCGGATTGAGCGGCGGCAGGATCGAGGGCAGCCGCTGCGCCAGCATCGACTTGCCGGCGCCGGGCGGCCCGATCATCAAGAGGTTATGGCCGCCCGCGGCGGCAACCTCGAGGGCGCGGCGCGCGACGTCCTGCCCGCGCACGTCGCAAAGATCTGGCAGGCCACTTGTCGCCTCGTAGCGCTTGGGCGAGGGGCGCGGGCAGAGCTGATAGCCGCCGAGGTGATTGACCAGCGCGAGCAGCGAATCCGGCGCGACGATCTCGACGTCGTCGCCCGCCCACGCGGCCTCCGGTCCCGAGGGCGCCGGACAGACGATCGCGAGGTCGCGGGCGTGGGCGGCGATCGCCGCGGGCAGCACCCCCGAGGTCGGCGCCAGCCGTCCGTCGAGCCCGAGCTCACCGAGCGCGAGATAGCCGTCGAGCGCGTCGGCCGGGAAGGCGCCGATCGCCGCCATCAGCGCCAGCGCGATCGGCAGATCATAGTGGCTGCCCTCTTTCGGCAGGTCGGCGGGCGCGAGGTTGATGGTGATGCGCTTGGGCGGCAGGCCGAGCCCGGAGGCGACCAGCGCCGCGCGCACCCGCTCGCCGGCTTCCTTGATGGCCTTGTCGGGCAGCCCGACGATGGCGAAGGAGGGCAGGCCCGGCGCGATCTGCGCCTGGACGTCGACGGGCACCGCCTCGATGCCCTGGAACGCCACGGTCTGCACGCGCGCGACCATCCACCCCCCAATCCCGTCCGCAAAACCTAGCAAGCACGACTCAGGCCGGCAAGAACATTTAGTGAACACCCAGGATTGGGACGGGCGCTTGCGTGTCACCGGTCGGTCTGTATGGTCGGCCCGCCATGGCCAATACCATTTCGATCGCCTGCCGGTGCGGCAAGGTTCACCTGACGATCGAAGGCCCGCCGATCCTCGCCGTCGAGTGCTGCTGCAGCTCCTGTCAGGCAGCAGGCAGCCGAATGGCGGCCCTGCCCGGCGCGCCCGACGTCCGGACCTCACTCGGGGCGACGCCCTATGTGGTGGTGCGCAAGGACCGGGTACGGATCGTCAGCGGGGCGGAGCAGTTGCGCGAGTTCCGCCTAAAGCCGGACTCGCCGACGCGGCGTGTCGTCGCCGCCTGCTGCAACACACCACTGTTCACCGATTTCGGGCTGGGCCATTGGCTGAGCGTCTATAGGGACCTCTGGCCCGAGGCCACGCGGCCGCCAATCGAGATGCGCACCAATGTGGCGAGCCTGCCGGAAGCCCATGCGCTGCCGGACGACGTGCCCAACCTCAAAGGCCAATCGGCCCGCTTCTTTGGCGAAGTGCTCCTGGCCTTCGTGGCGATGGGATTCAGGCGTCCGCCGAAGATCGCGACCGCCGGGGAATTGCCGGTCTAGCCCTCCGCTTCGGAGAAAGCTTGCCGGTCGGGCGGCAGGTCTCACCCGTCGCTGTTAACCATACTGATTTATCAAAGGCTTAGCGCAAGGTTTCGTTTACGGGCGCATGTTGAATCGAGGGCTGTTCATTCCATGCCCCGATCTCGCCTGCCGATGCCCGACTTCGCCAAATCCGCCCCGCTTTCCGTCGTCCGCGCCCTCGGCGCGGCGCTGCTGCTCGCCGTGCTCGCGGCCTGCGCGACCAGCCCCACCGGCTATCACAGCTCACTGGTCGGCCCCCCGATCCCGGGCGACAACCGGCCGCATCCGGGGGTCGCGGCGGCGCGGAGCATGCCGATCCAGGGCATGGACGTCGCGCGTTATCAGGGGCCCATCGACTACACCAAGGCGCAGGCGGCGGGCGTGCGCTTCGTCTACATGAAGTCGACCGAGGGCAACGACTATGTCGATCCCGCCTTTGCCGATAACTGGGCGCGCGCCAAGGCCGCCGGTCTTGCGCACGGCGCCTATCACTTCATGACCTGGTGCTCGACCGCCGCGACGCAGGCGAAATGGTTCGACAAGAATGTGCCGGCCGATGCCGATGCGCTGCCGCCGGTGCTCGACCTCGAATGGAACAATGCCTCGAGCTGCAAGCAGAAATTCTCGCGGGCCGACATGCTCGAAAAAATCCACGTGATGCTCGACGCAATGGAAAAGCACACCGGCAAGGTGCCGGTGATCTATACCGATGTGAGCTTCAACGCCGACGTGCTCGACGGCGAGCATTTCGACAATCCGTTCTGGGTGCGCTCGACCGCGGCCGAGCCGCCGGCGCGCTATGGCGACCGGCGCTGGACGCTGTGGCAATGGACGCAGACCGGCACGCTCAACGGCGTCGTCGGCGAAGTCGACCGCAACGTGTTCTACGGCAGCGAGGACGACTGGACGGTGTTCCTCCTCACCGGGTGCGACCCGCGCCTCATCGACGCGCTCGGGCCCACCGGGCGTTGCCAGCTGGTGAAATGACCGTGCCCGCGCTTGCGCGGTCCCGAACGCAGTTTTAGCGTCGCGCCTCAGCCGGCAGCGGTTCGGCGCTCAATTGGGAGAGACGAGATGGCAAAAGGTCAGATGCGGTCGAACAAAGAGGCCAAGAAGCCGAAGAAGGAAAAGCCGAAGGTGCTGGCCACCGCCGGCATGAGCACGCCGGCACCGGCGGCGGGCAAGAAGAAGTAGGCTCGCCGATAACGCCGGGTGGCGTGACTCACGCCTCCCGGTGGTCGATCCATTCCTCGAAGCGCGTCACGAGGCGGATGCCGCCGAGGCTCTCGCCGGAAAAATGCGCCCGCGAGACGGCGTCCAGTTCCATCACGCCGTTGATGGGCCGCCAGGTGAAATGCGCCCGCCAGTTGACGTAGGCGTCGTCGCCGCTGACCGCGACCGAGACCGTCTCGAAGCCGACATCGCGCTGCAATTCGTAGACGATCAGATCCCAGTAGTCGCGAATGGATTCGATGCCCGAAACGCCCGGATGGAAGCGGCGTTCGCGATAGGTGGCGTCCTTGGTGAACAGGCGGACGATCTTGTCCGGATCCTGGGTGGTCCAGGCCACGCCGTAGGCGTCGAACCAGGCCCGCGCCTCCTGCTCGGTGATCATCGATTGCCCCTACCAATGGCTTGGATGCTAGCGGCAAGGGGTGAACGAGGTCAATCTGGACCGGACGGGCGCCGCCTAGGGGGTCAGGAATCCGGCCGATTTGATGCCGTCGATGACGAATTGCAGCGCCAGCGCCGCGAGGAGGACGCCGACGACGCGGCTCACCACGGCGAGCCCGGTGATGCCGAGGAGCCGCTGGATCGGAATGGCGATCAGCATGCCGACATAGCAGAGGGCAAGGATCAGCAGCATCGCCGCGACGACCGCCAGCCAGTCGAGCGAGAACAGCCCGGTCGAGGAGGCGAGCAGGATCGTGGCGCTGATGGCGCCGGGTCCGGCGATCAGCGGCGTTGCCAGCGGAAAGACCGAGATATCGGGGCGGGTTCGCGCCTCGTCCTCCTCTTCGCGCGTCGTGCCGGTGCCGCCCGAATGGCGGGCGAACACCATGTCGATCGAAATCAGCAGCAGCAGCACGCCGCCCGCGATCCTGAGCGCCGGCAGGGTGATGCCGAACAGGCCGAGCAGCGCCTGCCCGAAGACGGCAAAGAACAAGAGGATGCCGGTCGCGATCAGGCCGCCTCGCACCGCAAACTGCCGCCGCTCGTTGCGGGTGCTGCGCTCGGTCAGCGCGGCATAGACGAGGATCAGCTCTGCCGGCCCGAGGGTCGCAAAGAAGGTCGAGAGCGCGAGCAGGAAGGTTTCGGCGTGCATCGGAGCGACAATGGCCGAGCGCGGGCACAAATGCGAGTGTCCGGCCTCCCAAATGCGCCGCAAAAGCCGCTAGAGTCCGGGCGTGAGCGACGCCCTCGCCCTTGCCCCCTCGCTGCGCCAGCGTCTCCCCGGCTGGGGAACGCTCGCCTCGCTGTTGCTGCATCTTGGTCTGGCGGCGTGCATTCTCCTGCTCTCGCCGCTGAGGCCCCTGGTGGTGCCGCCACCGCAGCCGGTGTCGGTCGAGATCGTCACCGAGCAGCAATACCAGGCCGTGGAGGCGCCCGCGCCGCCGGTGCTGGCCACTCCCGCGCCGGCGCAGGACGAAGCGCCGCCCGCTCCGCAAAGCGGGGTGGGGACCACGCCTCCATCGACCGCCACGCCCAAGACGGATCGCGGCGTCGTCACCGCCACGCAGTTCTACGCCGCGGCGATGCTGAGGGAACCGGGCATGGCGCGCATCCGCGCGACGCTCGGGCGGATCGATCCCGGCGAGCGGCTGGTGCAGCTCTGCAATATCGAAGGGCTCGAGCAGATCCGGCGCGCTGACCCGGGCTTTAGTCCGGACACGCTGGTCGCCTATGCGATGGCCGACATGACCACCACCGGCTTCACGCTGAGCGCCACGGGCGGCGCCTTCCGGTCGCGGCGCAAATGGTACAGAATCGCGTTCCAGTGCACTGTCGCCGGTGACTATTCCGGCGTCACGGCGTTCTCGTTCAAGCTCGGCGACGCGATCCCGCAGGATCAATGGGAGGCGCACGACCTCAACGCCGAGGACGCCGATGAGTGATACCGCGCTCGAGCTCGGCGATGCAGAGCACGACCCATTCGCGCCCGGAACGCGGGTTCGGCGGCAGGCGGTCTGGCCGCTGCTGGCGTCGGCCGGGCTCCATCTGCTGGTCCTTGCGTGGCTCGTGCTGCCGCGCGTGCCGACGCTGGTGCCGGCCGAAGCGCCGGTCAATGTCGACATCGTGACGCCGGGCCAGCTCGCCTCGCTCGAGCGCGCCAGTTCGTCCGAAGCCTCGTCGGCGCCCGCCTCGAGCGCATCCGCCTCGTCATCGGAAGCCGCGTCATCGGCCCCTGCGTCCTCTACCGAGCCGGCATCGACCGCCGCCGCATCCGAAGCGCCGCGCACACCGGCTTCGGCCGAACGTCCGCCGGCCGGCAAGCCCGCGGCCACACGGTCCGGTCATCTCGTCGTGCCGGTCGGCACGGCCGAGTCCTCATCGGAAGAACAGAGTTCCGAGGCGTCCTCGGCAGCATCGGACGCAGACGCCTCCACCAGCGCGGCATCCGAGGCCCCGCCGCAGACGCTCACCGCCAATGGCGGCAGCGACGACGGCGCCAACGCGTCGAGCATCGCACCGCCGACGCCGGTGGGGGGCGGCACGCTAGAGCCCACCAAGCACTTCTATCTGAGCGACATGCTGCGCGCGCCGGGCCTCGCGCGGGTCCGCGACACGCTCAAGTCGCTGCCGCCGGAGCGCCGGCTTGCCGAGACCTGCGAGATCGAGGCGCTGGGACAGGCCGGGCATGCCGGCTACAATTCCGACGCGATCATCGCCAATGCCTTTGCCCCGCCGGTCTTGTCGGGGCAAAATTACGTCGCAAGTGGCGGTGCGCTACGCGCCACCGGCGCGTGGTACCGCATTGCCTATGACTGCACGCTCAGCCCGGACATGAGCAAGGTCACGGCGTTCTCATTCCACATCGGCGCCGACGTCACCGACGTGATCACGGCGCGGCTTGCGGCCGGCAAGGGCTAGCGCGCCGAGGAAGCCCGCCGCCGCTCGATGGCGTCCCAGATCATCGGGGCGATGTCGGGACCGCCCAGGCGCTTGATCTCGCGGATGCCGGTGGGCGAAGTGACGTTAATCTCGGTGAGATAGCCGCCGATGACGTCGATGCCGACGAAGATCAGGTCAAGCTCCCTGAGCTTCGGCCCGATCGCCGCGCAGATCTCGCGCTCCCGTGGCGTCAGCGCGCTGAGTTCGGCCCGGCCGCCGACGTGCAGATTCGAGCGTGCCTCGCCCTCCTGCGGCACGCGGTTGACGGCGCCCACCGGCTCGCCGTCGACGATGATGATGCGCTTGTCGCCCTTCCGCACCTCGGGCAGATAGCGCTGCACCATGAACGGCTCGTGGAACGCCGTTTCGAACAGCTCGATCAGCGAGACGAGGTTCTGGCTGCCCTCCTCGATCAGGAACACACCGGCGCCGCCATTGCCGTAAAGCGGCTTGATGATGATGTTGCCGTGCTCGCGGCGGAACTCCTGGATCAGCGTTCTATCGCGGGTCACCAGCGTCGGCGGCATCAGCTCCGGAAATTCGGTGACGAGGATCTTTTCTGGCGCATTGCGCACCGCGGCCGGCGCGTTCATCACGTAGGTTTTGGGATGAAGGCGCTCAAGCAGGTGCGTGATGGTGATGTAGTTCATGTCGAAGGGCGGGTCCTGCCGCATCAGCACGACGTCGTACCCCGAGAGCTCGGCGCGCCGGGCCTCGCCGAGCGTAAAATGCTGGCCCTTCTCCTTGTCGATCACCGTGATCGGCGCGATTTCGGCACTCAGCATGTTGTCGCGCAGCCCGAGCGATCCGACGGTGTAATAGTCGAGCCTGTGCCCGCGCGACTGTGCCTCGAGCATCATGGCGAAGGTCGAATCGCCGCGCGGATTGATCGAGGCGATGGGGTCCATCTGGACCGCTACTTTGAGTGCCATTTTCGCTAGAGCCCCGTTGCGTCAAACGCGTTGACGATGTGGCGCGGCCAGGCAAACGGCGCAAGGAAAATCACATCGAAGCGGAGCGGCGTCCCAGCACGGTCCGCATGGCGCGACAGCCAGTATTGCGCGGCCCGCACGATCCGCCGCCGGTTGACCGCGGCGAGCGCGTCGGCCTCGCCCGTCGAGAACGCCCGCGCCTTGACCTCGACGAACACCGTCACGCCACCTCGCTCGGCGATCAGGTCGATCTCGCCCACCGGCGTCTTCACCCGCCGCGCGCTGACCCGGTAGCCCTTGAGAGTGAGCAACAGTGCCGCCCAGGTCTCGCCGCGGCGACCTGAGCTTTCGTTGAACTGGCGCGTGGCCTTGTCCGAAGGCCGGCGTCCATTTTTCGGGGCCATGCGCGGCTACCGTTCCGCCTTGAGGGCGAGCGCGGCATCGTAGACCTCCTTGCGCTTGAGGTTGAACCGCGCCGCGATCTCGTCGACGGCGGCGCGCAGCGGCTGCGTGTCCATCGCCTGCGCCAGCGCGGCCTGCCACTCGTCGGCATCGGCGACGATGTCCGGCGCGCCCGCGACGACGATCACCGCTTCGCCCTTGGTGTCACCGACCGCGAACTGCGCCGCCAGTTCCGCCAGCGTGCCGCGTGCCACGCGCTCGAATTTCTTGGTCAGCTCGAGCGCCACCACCGCGGCGCGGTCGCCGCCGAACGCCGTCGCCATCGCGCCCAGCGTTTCACCCAGCCGGCGCGGCGATTCGTAGAACACCAGCGTCTCGCGTACCCCGGCCAGCCCGCGCAGCGTGGTGTCGCGCGGCCCGTCCTTGGCCGGCAGGAAGCCGTGAAAGCTGAAGGCATCGGTCGGCAGTCCCGCCACGGCCAATGCCGCGAGCAATGCCGAGGCGCCGGGCGCGGCGACCACCGGCAGTCCCGCTTGCCGCGCGGCGCGGACCAGCGGAAAGCCGGGATCGCTCAACAGCGGCGTGCCGGCGTCGGAGATGAGCGCGATGCGCGCGCCGCGTCCGAGGTCGGCGAGGATGGTCTCGACCAGGGCGCGCTCATTGTGCTCGTGGAGGGCCTTGCGCGGCGTGGCGATGCCGTAATGCTCGAGCAGCTTCAGGCTCTCGCGGGTGTCCTCGCAATAGACGACGTCCGCGGCGGCCAGCACCTCGAGGCCGCGCAGCGTCATGTCGCGCAGGTTGCCGATGGGCGTTGCGACGATGTAAAGGCCGGGCGCGAGTTCGGGAGCCTCGAAGGGCGTGCCGGCGATGAAATAGCGGCGACCGGCCACGGAAAGTCCTGAATAAGACCTAATGGGCTGTCTTTAAGGATCGGCCCGCGTTTTGTATAGGATTTGGCGGCGGGTGGAGCGGCAGACCATTTCTTCTTTCGAGAACATTCGGATCACGCGGCGTGGGCTGCTGGGCGGCCTGTCGCTTTTGGCGCTGAGCGCCTGCAGCGGCGGCATCGGCCTGCCCAACCTCGGCGGCGGATCGCCGACGCCGCAGGACAACGGCCAGAACCTGCCGACGGCGCAGGGCCAGACCTTCGGCACGGGGCCGGTGCGCGTGGCGATGCTGCTGCCGCTTTCGGGCGACCCCTCGCTCACCACCATCGGCAGCTCGATGGCGGGCGGCGCGCAGCTCGCGATGGAATACATTTCGTCCAATGCCAGCCTCAAGGACAACATCACGCTGGTGGTCAAGGACACCGGTACCACCGCCCAGGGCGCCGCGGCGGCCGCCAACCAGGCGGTGCAGGAGGGCGCGAGCCTGATCCTCGGGCCGCTCAAATCCGACCAGGTCACGCAGGCGGGCGCAGTCGCCCACGGCGCCGGCATTCCGCTGATCGGCTTTTCGAACAATTCGGGCGCGGCGCAGCCGGGCATCTATCTCCTCAACGTCTTGCCCGAGAGCGAACTCCACCGCTCGATGGCCTACGCCAAGGCGCAGGGCAAGAAGGCCTTCGCCGGCATCTTCCCCTCGAACGGCTATGGCCAGATCCAGCAGAGCGCCTTCCAGCAGGCGGCCGCCGATCTCGGCGTCCACGTCGTCGGCGTTTACAATTTCGCTTCGGAGACCGACGCCCGCACGGTGGTGACGCAGGTCACCCCGACCCTGCTCGCCGGCCAGATCGACGCGCTGTTCCTGCCCGATCACGGCACCGCGCCCAGCTTCGGTTCGCTCCTGCAGCAGGCCGGGGTGCCCTCGGGAAGCCTGCTCATCGTCGGCTCGAGCGACTGGAACGGCGACCAGAACGTCGTCAACACGCCGTATTTCGTCGGCGCCGTGTTCCCGGCGATCGACGATGCTGGCTACCAGGCACTGCTGCCGCTCTACCAGCAGCGCTTTGGCGGCACGCCGCATCCGTTCGTGACGCTCGCCTATACCGCGGTGATCCTCGCCAACGCGCCCTCGCTCGCCTTGGGCACGCCACGCTACAGCGCCGCGGCGCTCACCGCCCCGGGTGGCTTTTCCGGCCGCGACGGCGTCTTCAAGTTCCTGAGCGACGGGCGCAGCCAGTACGCGCTGGTGATGAAAAAGATCGCCTCGGGCAGCGCCAGCGTGGTCGACGCGGCGAAGATCTAGCCGGCGGCCTGCGGGCGGGCGCGCGGCGTCAGCGTGCCGTGCAGCACCCTCAGCGCCGGCTTCTCGATCAGCACATGCACCAGCAGCGCGACGACCGTCGCCAGCGCCACGCAGCCTGCGACCAGCGCGACAAGGATGGGCGCGTGGGTCACCGGCAGCAGCTTTGCCGCCACCGCGACGACGGCCCCGACGATGAACATGTGGATCAGGTACATCGCGTAGGACGCATCGCCGATGGCGACCAGCGCCTTGACCTGCGGCAGGCGGGACTCGACCCTCAGGCCGAGGAAGACCAGGCTGCCGGCGAACACCGCAAAGCCGATGAACGGCTGCCACGGCGCGGCGGCGTCCTCACCGATAAGCAGGCCCACCACGAGCCCCGCAATGCCGACGACCAGCACCAGCGCGTTGGCCACGCGCGGCAATCTCAGCAGCGTGCCGTTGACGGTGGCGAGGCCGATCCAGCAGCCGATGCAGAAGGCGAGTGGAGCATAGCCGGTGTAGAACTGGGCCGCCGCGGTGTGCGGCGCGAACAGCAGGCCGAGGACGGCCAGCGCCGAAAAGAACAGCGTCAGCGCGATCACACGGTTGCGCGCCAAAAGTCCTGCGAGCGCGGCAAAGCAGATGTAGAACCAGACTTCATAATTGAGCGTCCAGCCGAGCGCGAGGATCGGGCTGAAGCTGCCGGTATCGGGGGCCGCGTGCGGCACGAAGAGCAGCGACAGCAGCAGATGCTGCCAGCTGAACGCCGTCGACCGGAACAGCGCCGGCACGGCCAGCGCAAAGGCGGCGGTCAGCAGCGTCGCGAGCCAGTAGAGCGGCACGATGCGGATGGCGCGGCGCTTCAGGAAATCGCCCCAGGCGAAGCGCCCCTCGCCGGTGATCGCGACCATGATGAAGCCCGAAATCACAAAGAAGAGCACGACGCCGAGCTCGCCCAACGCCCCGGCCAAAGCCGGCGTCTGCGCCAGAGGGTGATCCCAGGAATGAGCGACGACGACAGTGAGCGCCGCGAGGCCGCGCAGATACTGGATGGAATTGAGCTTGCCCTTGATCATCGGACGGCCTCGCAGGGAGACCTCGTCGTAGCATCGGCAGGCGCAGAGGCCGCGCCGGCGCTGGTCTTAACCTTACCGGCGGGCGGGGTTCGGGGAGGCTACGCCGCCAGGTCCGCCACCACGGCGTCGAGCACCGGCCAGCCCTTGTCGGTGACGCGCAGATTGCCGTTGGGAAGGGTTTCGACGAAGCCGATGCGCTTGAGCTCCTCGATCTGGCGCGGCGCGATCTGCCGGCCGCTGAGTTTCGCGAAACGATCGGGGTCGATGCCCTCGCGGAGTCTCAGCCCCATCACGAGCAGCTCGTCGCCCTCTTCTTCCCAGGTGAGGATGTCGTCGGTGGTCATGCCGTGGCCGCGTGCCGAGACTTTCTTCTGCCAGTCGAAGGGCAGCTTTTCGATCGCGGTGGCGTGGCGCTGTCCGTCGATCAAGAGCCGCCCATGCGCCCCCGGCCCGACGCCGGCATATTCGCCGTAGCGCCAGTAGATGAGGTTATGGATCGATTCCTGCCCCGGCCGGGCGTGGTTGGAAATCTCGTAGGCCGGCAGGCCGGCGGCGCGCGTCAGCTCCTGCGTCAGCTCGTAGAAATCGGCGGACAAATCCTCATTCGGAATCTTGAGCTTACCGGCCTGCCACAGGTCGAAATAGCGCGTCCCCATCTCGATGGTGAGCTGGTAGAGGCTGATGTGGCCTTGGCTCAGCCACAAAGCTTCCTTGAGCTCATCCTCCCAGTCGGCAAGCGTCTGGCGTGGCCGCGCGTAGATCAGATCGAAGCTTGAGCGCGGAAAGATCGATTGCGCCAGCCGCACGGCGCGCACCGCTTCATCCACCGTGTGCCGGCGGCCGAGCTCGGCGAGCGGGCCTTCGCGCAATGACTGTACCCCGAGCGACACGCGATTGACGCCCGCAGCGCGATAGCCGCGGAAGCGCTCGGCCTCGACCGAGGTCGGGTTGGCCTCGAGCGTGATCTCGGCCTTTGGAGCAATGTTCCAGTAAGAGCCGATGGTCTCGAGAATCTGCCCGACCGAGCGCGGGTCCATCAGCGACGGCGTGCCGCCGCCGAAAAAGATCGACTGCACGGTGCGACCGCGCGTCAGCCGCGCGAAATAGCCGATCTCCTGCTTGTAGGCCTCGACATAGGCAGCCTCGTCGAAGGCGCCGCGGTGGACGTGCGAATTGAAATCGCAATAGGGGCATTTGGCGGCGCAGAACGGCCAGTGGACGTAAACACCGAACAGGCCGTTGGAGCGATCCTGAGGCTCAGCCACCGCAAGCCTCCTTCAGCCACGGGGTCATTCCCGCGAAAGCGGGAACCTCCGTTTGCGATGCTCCTTCGGTCAACAGAGGTCCCCGCTTTCGCGGGGATGACACGCAATGGAAAGGACGTGCCGGTGAGGAGGGCTCACGACAGCTCAATCGCGCCCTCCACGAATTTTGCGAAGGCGCGGGCGCGATGGCTCAGGCCCACCTGCCCCGGCGCCCAGGAGTGTTTCGCCGAGCTCGGCATTTCACCGAAGGTGATGTCGAACCCGTCGGGCATGAACATCGGGTCGAACCCAAAACCTTTGTCACCGCGCGGCGGCCAGACCATCGTGCCCGTCACCTGCCCGACATAGAGGTCGTCGCGGCCGTCGGGATGCGCGAGGCAGAGGGTGGCGTTGAACGAGCCTTTCCTGAGGCCTGGCGAATTGGCGCCGATCGCCTGCAGGCGGTCCTCGACGCGGCGCATCGCCATCGCATAATCGCGGCCATTGGGCGTCGCGGCCCAGTCGGCGGTGTAAACCCCGGGCTCGCCGCCCAGCGCATCGACGCAGAGCCCCGAATCGTCGGCGAGCGCGATCATGCCGGCAGCGCGCGCCGCGGCATGCGCCTTGAGCCGCGCGTTTTCGACGAACGTCGTTCCAGTCTCCTCGGGCTCGGGCAGATGCAGGTCTC
>Ga0265339_10000237_pt1 | contig 44308 bp, 44 predicted proteins | sample 4CB219metaG_FD_202085 | JGI IMG/M metagenome (GOLD analysis project Ga0265339, IMG submission 202085) | Rhizosphere microbial communities from Carex aquatilis grown in University of Washington, Seatle, WA, United States - 4-CB2-19 metaG | ecosystem: Host-associated > Plants > Roots >... | reverse complement strand
GCCGACTATAAGGCCGTGGCCGGGAAATCGCAGCCGATTTAGCGACCAGGTCACCGCGATACCGACGATCAGTGACAGGATCGTCGAGAGCGTCGCCTGCAGGGTCGTGATGTAGACGAGGTAGCCGAGGTCGAGGTCAGAGCTGCCGGAGGGATGGCTGGTCGCAGCGGCGCTCAGGATCGACCAGAACAATGTTGTGATGAGCGCAGCCACCAAGGCTGCGACGGCCGCCCCGCCGATGAGGCGGAGCGGCCGATAGGGCAGGCTGAGGTCAGCGGATGGCCGCAAGGGCTTCGTCTATCCAGGCGGACTTCTGTGCGGCGATCGTGGCAGGGTCCAGCGACAGCACCCTGGTCGGGAGCGGCGGGAAACCGTCGGGCGGCGTGCCGGCCAGAGGGTACATCCAGTTGGTCTCGGGGATCACGCCTTGAGCGTCGGGCGTCACCAGCCAGGCGAGGAATTGCTTGGCAAGGTCCTGGTGCGGCGAGGCCTTGAGGATGCCGGCGACCTCGATCTGCGGATAGAAGCCCTCGGTGAATTCGGCATAGGCGTAGTTCGGCTTCTTCTCGGCGATCGCGTGATAGGCGGGCGAGGTCGTGTAGCTCAAAGCCATGTCGGTCTCGCCCTTGAGGAATAGCCCGTAGGCCTGGTCCCAGCTCTGCGCCATGGTCGCGATGTGGGGCTTGAGGCCCTTCCAGATTTCGGCGGCCTTGTCGCCGTAGGCGGCCTTGATCCAGAGCACGAGACCCAGCCCCGGCGTATCGGACCGGGGATCCTCCAGCGCGACCTTGAAGCTCGGCGGTTCGGCGATGAGTGCCTCGAACGAGGTGGGCGGATTGGCGACCTTGGTCTTGTCGTAGACGAAGGCGAAATAGCCGAAATCGACCGGCGCGAAGGTGGGGTCGGTCCAGGGCGCGGGCAGCGTCAGCTTGTCGAAGGTCAGGCCGTGCGGAGCGAAGAGGCCCGTAGCGCCCGCTTCGGCGACCAGCGAGGTGTCGAGGCCGAGCAGGATGTCCGCCTTGCTCGAGGCGCCCTCGAGCTGGACGCGGCGCAGGGCGCCGATGGCGCTGTCGATCGCAACGAAATCGACGGTGCAGTTGCAGGTCTTTTCGAAGCCCGCCTTGAGCCCCGGTCCGGGGCCGTAGTCGGCGGCGAAGGAGTCGTAGGTGTAGATGGTGAGGGTGGGCTTGTCGTCAGCCGCGGCGGGCGCCGCGAGCATCAGGACAGCCGCAAACCCGAAAAGGACAGAACGAAGCATGCCGGTTCCTCGATCGGTTGCGGCCATGCGATTGAAGAGAAATGCAAATGGTTGAGGCGCCTAAGTGCCCTTGCCATCTCGAACTTCCTCCGCCAGCATGACCTGGTTCAGGTTCAATGGGTGTTTCTCAGCTCCGTATCCGGAGCACCCCAGCGAGACGAAACGACACTTAATTCGAGTTCGACGACCGTGCAAGAGCGCGAATCTGTGCCCCCTCCGATCGTGGTCGACGGGCTGCTGGTGATCGTGGGCGGCGGCAACGTCGATCTCGAGCTGCTGAAAGAACTCTATCTACGCGGCGCGCGGCTGGTGGGCGCCGACGGTGGCGCGGACATGATCGTGCGCGCGGGGCTCATGCCGGAAGCCATCGTGGGCGATATGGATTCGCTCAACAATCCTGAGGGGTGGCTGGCGCGCACGCGGCTGATCCGGATCAGGGAGCAGGACACTACCGACTTCGAGAAGGCGCTCTATTCGTCGATGGCGACGGTGACCGTGGCGCTCGGGATGACCGGACGGCGGTTCGACCACACGCTCGCCGCACTCGATTCGATGGCGCGCCACGCCCGCGACCGGAACATCATTCTGGTCGACGAAGACGACATCGCGCTGGCGCTATCGGGCCCGTTCGACTTCGAGGTCGCCGAGGGCGAGCGCGTCTCGATCCATCCGCTCGCACCGGTGCGGTTCAAGCGCTCGTTCGGGCTCAAATATCCGCTCGACGGGCTGAAGCTCGCGCCGGGCGAACGAACCGGAACGTCGAACGAAGCGACGAGCGGTCTTTTCCGCATCGAGCCCGACGGATCGCGCGCGCCGTGGCTGATGATCGTCCGGCGCGGCAATCTGTTCAGGCTGATCGCCGCGCTGATCGAGGCGGATAAGGAAAAGCGCCAGCAGGCGTCCGAAGACTAGGCGTGCTCGCGTGCCCGGGCCTTCTCGCGTGCGGCGTGCTGCACGGCCTCCTGGACCTTCTCGAAGGCGCGGACTTCGATCTGGCGGATACGCTCGCGGCTGACGTTGTATTCCTGCGCCAGCTCCTCGAGCGTCGCCGGATTGTCCTTGAGCCGGCGGGCTTGGAAGATCGCCTTCTCGCGCTCGTTGAGGTCGCCCATGGCGCCCTGCAGCAACTGCATGCGCTCGTCGAACTCCTCGGAATTGCCGAGCGTGGTCTCCTGGTCGGGCGTGTCGTCGACCAACCAGTCCTGCCATTCGGATGAACCCTCTTCGCCGGCGCGCATCGGCGCGTTGAGTGAGGCGTCGCCGGTCAGCCGGGCGTTCATCGAGACGACGTCCTGCTCGGTGACGTGCAGGGTGGTGGCGATCTGCTTGATCTGGTCCGGATGGAGGTTGCCGTCGTCGAGCGCGGCGATCTGGCCCTTCACCTTGCGCAGGTTGAAGAACAACCGCTTCTGGGCGGCGGTGGTGCCGATCTTGACGAGGCTCCACGAGCGCAGGACGTATTCTTGGATGGCGGCACGGATCCACCACATGGCGTAGGTCGCGAGCCGGAAGCCCTTGTCGGGCTCAAACCGCTTGACGGCGTGCATGAGGCCGACATTGCCCTCCGAGATCACTTCGGAAATGGGCAGGCCATAGCCGCGATAGCCCATGGCGATCTTGGCCACGAGCCGCAGATGCGATGTGATCAGCTTCTGGGCCGCGCCGGGATCCTCGTGTTCCTTGTAGCGCTTGGCCAGCATGAACTCTTCGTCCGGCTCGAGCATCGGGAATTTACGGATTTCCTGCAGGTAGCGGCTGAGGCCACCTTCGGCGCTGAGGACCGGCAGATTGGATTGGGCCATATTGGCACCCCCTTCTCCCCCGCATTCGCGGCGGGAATTGCTCTTCGGTACCCGTAAGGCGCACCGATGGAGCTAGCGTTTATATAGGTCGAAAACACCCCTTGATAAGGGCGGCAGCGGCCGGCGTCCCAAGCGGAATGCCCGGGAAAGGGCAGGGTTCCGGTCAGCGGCGGACCACTCCCTTGTCGAACGGGGCCAGCGCGTCCTCGAGAGCCGCCAGATCGGGCGGGAGAGGGGCCTCAAAGCCCATTTCCTCGCCGCTCGTGGGGTGCTCGAAACCCAGTTCCGCCGCGTGCAAGGCCTGGCGCCCGAGCCCGTCGACGATTTGCCGCAGCGGCTCAGGGAGCCGCCGCGACTTGGTGGCGTAACCTGAGGCATAAAGCGGGTCGGCAACCACTGGGTGGCCAATATGGGCCAGATGCACGCGAATCTGGTGGGTGCGCCCGGTTTCGAGCTCGCAGCGGAGCTTGGTGATGTCCCAGCCTTCGCCGCCATACCGGGCCTCGACCGCGTAGTGGGTGATCGCCTCGCGGCCGTCGCGGCGAACCGATTGTTTCAATCGATTGGCCGGGTCGCGGCCGAGGGGTGCATCGACGGTGCCGCGGGCCTGCTGCATGGCGCCCCAGACGAAGGCGGTGTAGGCCCGGTGGAGGGGGCCGTTACGGCCGTGATCGGCGAATTGCGCTGCCAGATGCGCCATCGCCGCGTCGGTCTTGGCGGCGACCATCACACCGGACGTGTCCTTGTCGAGGCGGTGTACGATGCCCGGCCGCTTGACGCCGTTGATGCCGGGCAGGCTGCCCTTGCAATGAAACAACAGGGCGTTGACCAGCGTGCCGTGAGTGGACCCGGGCGCCGGGTGGACGACCATGCCGGCCGGTTTGTCGATGACGATGATATCCTCATCCTCCTCGAGGATATCGAGGGGAATGTCTTCGGGTTCTGGCGTTGCGTCCTCGGCGGGCGGCGCACTGAGGAGCAGGGCGTCGCCCAGCTTTACCTTGGTCTTGGGCTCGCGCGCCGTTTGGCCATTGATCGCGGCTGCGCCCGCAAGTATCAGGTCTTTGATGCGGTTGCGCGAGAAGGCCGGCAAGGCCTTGGCGAGCACGGCGTCCAGCCGCCCGCCGGCAAGGTCGGCGTCGACCGTGACGGCAAAATCCTCGTCCTCAGCTTCGGGCTCATCCATGAGTACGTCCAGCTCCGATCCAGCGCCGCTCAGCCCCGATACCCAGGCCCTGATCGCGCGCGCCCGGCGAGGCTTCATCGTTTCGATCGGGCTGTTGATCGTGGGCCTTATCGCGGTCGGCATCGCGATTGTCTACAAATCGTCGGAGGGCGCGCCGGCGGTTCCTCAGGCAAGTGCCTCGGCCGCCTATGCGCTCGGCGCGGTCAAGGTGCCGGCGGGCTCGACGGTAGTTTCGGCGACGGCGGCCGGCGGCTTGGTGACGGTGACGCTGCGCAACGGCGACACGACCAGCATCCGGATCTTCGACGGGCAGACCGGCGAGATGATCCGGGAAGTGCCGGTCACCAGCGAGTAGGCCTCAACTGCGCGACTGGATGTCCCTGAGCGCCGCAAGGCGATCGGAGAGGGCGCTGCCTTCGCCAACCGGCTCGGGGGCGCGCGGCCCGTCTTTGCGCAAGAGCGCGGTCTCGTCGGAGTATTTCTGCACCCGCTCGAGCAGCGTCTCCTCGCTGTCGGGCGCTTCGCCTTCGACGGCATAGACCAGCCGGCTGACCTCGGCGGCAATGTCGTTGAGCTTTTCGCGCAGGTGCGACTGCTCGATGCGCTCTGAATCCCAGTCGGCCATGATGGTGGTTTCGACCGTCAGGACCTTTGTGCGGAGCCGCTCGAGCTCGTCCTCGATGGCGAGCTTTTCGGCGAGCAGCTGTTCGCGCTGACCATCGGCGTCGTCGACCACGCGCGCGGTATCAGCGAGGACAGTGTTGACCCGTGCCTCGGCATCGGCGATGCGCGCCTCAGCATCGATCAGCTCGTTCTGCCGATCGGTGGCCGCGTCGTCCTTGCGAGCGAGCGACTCGCGGAGCTCCGCAGCAGCGGCAGCTGCATCGGCGTGGCGCTTGTCCGCGGTTTCGAGCTGGGCGATGAGGCCCTTGTTCTGCTCCTCGAGGAAATTGACGCGCTTGCGCTCGCCGTCGAGCTTGCCGAGCACGGCGTCCATGTCGCGGTTGTAGTCGCCGCTCAGCGTCTTGCCGTCGAGCTCGATGGTTTTGGGCAGCTTGCCGCGCAGGGCTTCGCGCGCGGTCTCGAGCTGGGCTGCCTTGTCGGCATATTCGCGGTCGCGCATGCGCAGGCGCTGGGCGAGATCGGCGCCTTCCTTCTCGAGATCGAGGATGCGGCGGCGCAGCTCGGCTTCGCGCTCCTCGAGCTCACGCATCTGCTGGAGCTGGTTGTCGCGCTCACCGCGGATGCTGCCGACCTCGGTGCGCTTGCGGTTGATATCGCGGAGCTGGTCGGAGAGGCGGCGGCGGAGAGCCTCGACGTTCATTTCGAGGCGGCGGGTCGAGAGCGCGAACTCGGCGCGCAGCTGATCCTTGTCGGCGCGGAACTCCGCCATGGTGATCGGCGTCGCTGCCTCGATCCGCTTCTTGGTGAGGCGGACGGCGCGCCGCCACACGGCGGGCATGATCGCCAATGCGATGAGGCCTGCGGCGAGCAGCCCCAACGCAAAGTACATGATGTTCTCGATACCCATCAGAGGCCCCGACACTAAGCCCGATCCTGGCCTCTGGCCGCGATCGGACGATGACAAAGACGGCGACGCGTCGCCATCTTAGCCGCCGATTAAGGTTACCGTGAAGGGCTCATCCGTGGTGTGGATATCGTTGTGCCATTCGAGCGTAGCTCTCATGGCCTTCTTCGCTAAAATCGCTCCACTGGAGCGATTTTCCCTTCGGGACGCTCAGAAGGGATTCCAGGTCGGCTTGTCGGTGAAGTGCAGGTAGCCGATGTTGACGCCGCTGCGCAGGCCGACGCCCGAACGGATCGGCACGATCACGACGTCGCCAAGCTTCATGACCGTCATCCCCAGGCCGCCAACGACGTAGACGTGGCCGTCGACGCCGGGAAAGCGGTTGAAGATGTCGTTGGTCGATTTGAGATTGTAGACCAGCATCATGACCTTGGAGCCGTCACCACCGAAATCGACGCCGATCGAGGGACCCTGCCAGAACAGCGGGTAGTCGCCCTTGTTGCGGGTATAGAGCGTGCCCTCGCCATAGCGGCCGCCGACGAAGAAGGCGCCTGACCCTTCCTGCCCGAGGATGTAGCCATTGGGCAGGCCGAACTGGCCGGCGGCCTTTTCGACGAGCGAGGCGAGGCCCTGCGACACCGAGCCGAAGAAATCGCCACCGGCCTTGACGATCTCGTCGGCCGAGAAGGTGTCGGAAACGGCGCCGCTGGCGGCGATCGCGGGCGCTGCGGGCAGCGCCAGTCCGAGGACCAGCGCCAGGCTCAGCACGAGACGTTTCAGCATGGGTCGACCTCCAATCCGGGGAAACCGGAACTTTACCAAGCGCTCACGCAAAAGGACTAGCCTCGCTGCTGCGCTGTCCCCGGCTTTCATGAGCGTGCAACGCGGCAATGATGCGACGGATCGCCAAACAAGCCCTGACTATCGTCGCCTGGCTGATTTTGGCGTCGCTGGCGCGCGCCGATTCGCTGGTGACGACGATCGTCAACGATCCGATCACGGGCGTGGCGATCGATGGATACGATCCGGTCAGCTACTTCATCGAGAGCGAGCCGCAGCCGGGCAAGCCGGACTATGAATATGTCTGGCAGGGCGTGCCGTGGTATTTCGACAGTGCCGCCAACCGCGACGTTTTCATCCGCAATCCGGATGTCTATGCGCCACAATATGGCGGACATTGCGTGACGGCGCTCAGCCGCGGCTATCTCAGCGACGGCAAGCCGCTGCTCTACGTGGTCGATGCGCTCAGGCTCTATTTGTTTTATTCGACCGCCAACCGCGACGCCTTCCTGATGAGCAAGCCGGAGGTGCTCAAGGCCGCGGGAGCGAACTGGCCGAAGCTTTCGGCTGACCTGATGGGGCCGACGAGCGCGGCGTCGTCGTTGGGCGCGTCGGGTGAGGGCAGCAGTGCGGCTGTCGATGCTACCGCGACGGCAAGTGGCGAGCCGTCGACGGCCAGTCCGTCGTCCAGTCAGGCGCCCTGAACGCCGAGCCGGGTGGCGATCTGCTTCCAATCGCGAAGGGCGAGAGCAATGGCCTGGTGCATGTCAAGATAAGTGTAGGTGCCGAGCCTTCCGCCGAAGATCACGTCCGGCTCGGCATCGGCGCGGGCTTTGTAGCGGCCGTAGCGGGCCCGGTCCTCCGCAGTGCCGATGGGATAGAACGGCTCATCGCCGGGGCCGGCGAAGCGCGGATACTCGCGGACGATGACCGACCGATCGAGCGGGTATGCGCGCTCGGGATAGAAATGGCGGTATTCGGCGACGCGGGTATGGGGCACGTCGAGATCGGCGTGGTTCATCATGGCTGTGCCCTGGACATCGCCGACGGCCGCGATTTCGGTTTCGAACCGCGTCGTCCGCCAGCCGAGGCGGCCCTCGGAATAGTCGAAATATTCATCGATGGGGCCGGTGTAGACGACCAGCGCCTTCGACGGCAGCTGCTCGCGGACATGCAGCCAATCGGTCGTCAGCCGAACCTGGATGTTGGGATGGCCAAGCATTTTTTCGAACACGCGCGTGTAGCCTTCGACCGGCAATCCCTGGAAGCGGTCGGAGAAGTAGCGGTTGTCGAAGGTGTAGCGGACGGGCAGGCGCGCAATGATCGAGGGCGGCAGGTCGCGCGGGTCGGTTTGCCATTGTTTGTGCGTGTAGTTCTTGATAAATGCCTCGTAGAGCGGCCTTCCAATCGAAGCGATTGCCTTGTCCTCGAGGTTCGTCGGCTCGGCCGTGACCTCCGCGGCCTGTGAGGCGACGAGGGTGCGGGCTTCCGCCGGCGTCATGCTGCGCCCGAAGAATTGGCAGATGGTCGCGAGGTTGATCGGCAGGGGGAACACCTCGCCGCGATGCGTGGTCCAGACGCGGAGCTCGAAATCGGTGAATTCGGTGAAGCGGTGCAGATAGGCCCACACGGCCTCGTTTGAGGTGTGGAAAAAATGCGGCCCGTAGCGGTGGATCTCGATGCCGGTCGCTGGTTCGGGTGACGAGTAAGCATTGCCACCGATGTGAGAGCGGCGATCGAGCACGAGGATTTTGAGGCCGGCCGCGCTCGCCCGCTCGGCAATGGTCGCGCCGTAAAAGCCGGCGCCCACGACGACAAGATCGGCGTTTGTGGTGGCTTCAGTCATTGCGGAATTGTCGGGCGGTAGGCGATCATCTAGCCAGTCTTAGCGGGATCGGCGGATTTGCATATGGCACTCGCAGCTTCTTCTGCACGGCGGACGCTGGTTGTGGTCCGCGCCGGCGAGAAAAGCCTCCACCGCGGTTGGCTCTCCGGTGAGAGGAACTGGGATCTCGTGGTGTCCTGGTACGGGGACGAGCCGTACGAGCCCGTAGCCGACGAGGTGGTGTTGCCCGCCAAGGGCTGGAAGTGGGACGTGCTCTGGGCCCAGGTCAGCGCGCACCCCGAGTGGCTTGAGCACTACGACTATTTCTGGTTCCCCGATGACGATATCGAGACCAGCGCCGCCGACATCAACAGGCTGATCGACATGGCGGCCCGCCATGGGCTGGAAGTCTGCCAGCCGGCGCTGACGATCGGGAGCTATTACTCACATCCGTTCACGCTGGTCTGCCCGTCTTTCGAGCTGCGATACAGCACCTTCGTCGAAATCATGGTGCCGATGCTGTCGCGGGCGGCGCTCGAACGTGTCCTGCCATATTTCGCGCTCTCGATATCGGGGTGGGGGCTCGACGGGCTCTGGTCCCGCCTCGAGGCGAACAACGAGCGCCGCGCCGCGATCATCGACGCCGTATGCGTAAGGCATACGAGGCCCATCGGGGTGTTCCTCAAGGGGCGTATGGAGAAGAATGGGCTCGACCCGCGCCGCGACTGGGAGGTCGTGCGTGCGAGGTTCGGGCTCGAGCAAAAAATCCGCGAGTTTCCCTGCTATGCCGGCTTGTCGCGAAGAGGGCGGTATCGCGGTGCAGCGGCGACATGGCTGCTGATGCTCCGGGACTATTGGCGCCAGCGCCGGCGAATCGTGTCGGACGACCTGGCCGAGTTCTTTGCTCTTGGGTTCAAATATGGACTTCGGGGCACGTCGCGGGCGCAGCGGGTCGATGCTGTCTCCGCTGGGGAGTAGGGCCGGAAGGCGCAAAATTGGCTGCACCCGGAAGGGTCGACACACTAGTGTCAGGCAGATGATTCGTGCCGGACGGAGAGATTTGGGCGATGACTGAACTGATCGAGCTGAGCGCAACGGACCTTGCCGCGATGCTCTGTTCGCGGGTGTGTCACGACCTGATCAATCCGGTCGGGGCGATCGGCAACGGCCTCGAGGTACTGGCCGATCCGAACCAGGCCTCGATGGCGGAAGGCGCGCAGGAGTTGATCGCCAATTCGGCCAAGCAGGCGCGGGCCAAGCTCGAATTCGCGCGGCTTGCCTATGGGGCCTCGTCGACCGCCGGCACGGAATTCGACACGCGCGAATGCGAGCGGGTGGCAAGGGTGCTGTTCGAGATCGAAAAGGCCGATCTCGACTGGCAGGTGCCGCTGATCCTGTTGCCCAAGCACAAGGCCAAGTTGCTGATGAACATGCTGCTGATCGCCTCGATGGCGGTGCCGCGGGGCGGGTTGGTCTCGGTCACGGTGAGCGGCCCCGCGGGCAGCGAAGCATTCAGCTTCCGGTCGACCTCAGATTCGACCAAGCGGCAGAAGACGTTGATGCCGGCTGGGGCGGAGGGCCTGTTGAGCGGCAAGCCGGAGGACGGCGTCGACGCGCGCGGCATCCAGCCGTTCTATACGGGAATCCTTGCGCGGATGACCGGGATGGAGCTCAAGATCGCGGTCGAGGGCGATGTTTTCACCTTCACTGCGACGCCCACAGCGATGGCGGCAGCCGCGTAGCTCCGTAAGGATTTCGTTCACCATTGCTTGGGACTTTTGTCGGATAGTGGAGCCGAGGCCATAGGCTTTGGCCCGGCGGAGGTTTTGCGCCATGAAGTCCTGCCTGATCGTCGACGACAGCAGCGTCGTGCGGAAGGTTGCGCGCCGGATTCTGGAAGACCTCGACTACGTCGTCGACGAGGCCGAAGACGGACAGGAAGCCTTCGACAAGTGCCGGCAGGAAATGCCGGACGCGATCCTGCTCGACTGGCAGATGCCGGTGATGGGGGGCATCGAGTTCCTGAAGCTGCTGCGCGCCTATATTGGCGGCACCGCCCCGCACATCGTGTTCTGCGTCACCGAGAACGATATCGGCCAGATCGCCCTGGCGATGAAGGCGGGCGCTTCCGACTACATGATGAAGCCGTTCGATCGCGACATCCTCGAGGCCAAGTTCATGCCCGAGGCGGAAGCCGAGTTGGCCCAGGCGGGCTGACTGTCGGCGAGGCCTGCGAAATACCCGCAACGTCATTCCGGCGTACGCCAGAATCCATCCCTGAATCTCACCTGACGCTCGCGGCTTCCGTCATGGCTGGCCCCCGGCCTTCGCCGGGGTGACGCGGAGTGGGGGCACCATCATCCCAACGGCCCCCTGCGGAGGCACACGCTCGCCACAAAACGAAAACCCCGGGCAGGGCCCGGGGCTTCGAGGAAGAGGCAGACTAGATCGATATTCCAGGCATCGCCTGATCGTCAGGCGACGCTCGACTCGGCAAACACTTCGCCTTCGTCCGGTTCGCGCAGGACGTAGCCGCGGCCCCAGACGGTCTCGATGTAGTTCTTGCCACCCGTGGCGACCGAGAGCTTCTTGCGCAGCTTGCAGATGAAGACGTCGATGATCTTGAGCTCGGGCTCGTCCATGCCGCCATAGAGGTGGTTTAGGAACATCTCCTTGGTGAGCGTCGTCCCCTTGCGCAGCGAGAGCAGCTCGAGCATCTGGTATTCCTTGCCCGTCAGATGCACGCGGGCGTTCTGGACCTCGACGGTCTTGGTGTCGAGGTTGACGGTGAGGTCGCCGGTCGAGATGACCGATTGCGCATGGCCCTTGGAGCGGCGGACGATGGCGTGGATGCGGGCGACCAGCTCGTCCTTGTGGAACGGCTTGGTCATGTAGTCGTCGGCGCCGAAGCCGAGCCCGCGGACCTTGTCCTCGATGCCGGCGAGGCCGGAAAGGATCAGGATCGGCGTCTGTACCTTGGCGACGCGCAGCGTGCGCAGCACCTCATAGCCCGACATGTCGGGCAGGTTGAGGTCGAGTAGAATGATGTCGTAGTCGTAAAGCTTGCCGAGATCGACACCCTCCTCGCCGAGGTCGGTGGTGTACACATTGAAACTCTCGGATTTGAGCATCAACTCGATGCTCTGCGCCGTCGCGCTGTCGTCCTCAATCAAGAGCACACGCATGCCGTTCCCCTTGAACGTTCCTTGCTGGAACGGGGCGAAGGCGGAAAAGCCCCGACCCCTAACCGAACCCTACTGGATATGACTCAAAGCTAAGCGCCATTAGTTAACAAAGTTTAATTCCAATCCGCAATATGCAAAGCGAATGCCATCGCATCTTAACTAATCTGTTGAATCACAACGTTAAAATAGCTCAACCGAACTTAAGATTTTAGGTTAAGAAAGGCTTTTAATCGACTCTTTCGACTCGTGCTTCGCGGCTCTGGGGCTGTGGAAAAGCGCCGCCTCGCAAAAACGCGGACAGGACATGGCGCGGACGCATGGTTAACCACTTTTGCTTAACGTTCGGTTACCGTGGCTAGAACGGCGATTCGGGGCGAATCTTGCGGGCATTGGCGGCGGACATCGAGGCGATTGACGAGGTCGAGGTGTTCGGCCGCGTCAAGACCGTGCAAGGCCTCCTGATCGAAGTCGTCGGGCCGGTGCGCGAGCTGCGCGTCGGCGGCCGGGTGCGGATCGAGACGGTCGAGGGGCAGGAGCTGGGCGCCGAGATCATCGGCTTTTCCGACGGGCACGCTCTTTGTCTGCCGTTCGGGCCGGTGTCCGGGGTGCGGCTCGGCTGCCGTGCGGTATTCCAGAGCCATGATGGCGCGGTCTATCCGGCCGAGGGCTGGCTTGGGCGGGTGATCAACGCCAATGGCGAGCCGATCGACGGCAAGGGGCCGCTGCCGCGCGGCGCCGAACCGTTCGGGCTCAAGCAGGTGCCGCTGCCGGCGCACATGCGCGCGCGTGTAGGCGCGCCGCTCGACCTCGGCGTGCGGTCGCTCAACACCTTTGCAACGATCTGCGAAGGCCAGCGCATGGGCATCTTCGCGGGCTCCGGTGTCGGCAAGTCGGTGCTGATGTCGATGATGGTGCGAAACGCGTCCGCGGATGTCGCGATCGTCGGGCTGATCGGCGAACGAGGCCGAGAAGTGCAGGAATTCATCTCCGATTATCTGGGCGCATTCGGGCTCGAAAAGGCGATCGTCGTGGTCGCGACGTCGGACGAGGCGGCGCTGATGCGGCGGCAGGCGGCGTACCTGACGCTGACGCTCTGCGAATATTTCCGCGACCAGGGGAGCCGCGTGCTCTGCCTGATGGACAGCCTCACGCGCTTTGCGCAGGCGCAGCGCGAGATCGGGCTATCGATCGGCGAGCCGCCGACGGCCAAGGGCTATCCGCCGACGGTGTTCGCCGAATTACCGCGACTGCTCGAGCGGGCCGGGCCGGGCCTCGTCAATTCGGGCAGCATTACGGGTCTATTTACCGTTTTAGTCGAAGGTGATGACCACAATGAACCCATTGCCGATGCCGTGCGCGGCATTCTCGATGGGCACATTGTGATGGAGCGGCAGATTGCTGAACGGGGGCGTTACCCCGCCGTCAATGTGCTGCGGTCCATCTCGCGCACGATGCCAGGATGCGTGCCGGAAAAGGTCCGGCCGGTGCTGCAGAAAGCGCGGGAAGCCATGTCGGTGTTTTCCGACATGGAGGAGCTGATCCGGCTCGGGGCATACCGCAAAGGATCGGATCCGCAGGTGGACCGCGCCATCGCGCTCAATCCGGCGTTCGAGGCCTTTCTGGGCCAGCACCGGGAGGAGCGCACCAGCATCGCCGACGGCTATCAGATGCTGGAGGCGATCCTGGAGAAGACCGGGCCCAAGCCGTGATGGGCCGGGTGACTTGAGTGTGTAAGGAGTACAAGTCATGAAGTCGCGCAGCGAGAGCCTGATCCGGCTCAAGAAGTTCCAGGTGGACGAAAAGCGCCGGCAGGTCACGCAGATCGAGATGATGATCGCGGACTTCGAGCGCATGGCCGCCGAGCTCGACCAGCAGATCGAAATCGAGCAGCAGAAGACCGGCATCTCCGACGTCGCGCACTTTGCCTATTCGACCTTCGCCAAGGCGGCGATCGCGCGGCGCGATAATCTCCTGGCATCGGCCGCGGACATGCGCGACCAGCTCGAGACGGCGCAGGACGCGCTGGCGGAGTCGGTCGAGGATCTGAAGAAGGTCGAACTGCTCGACCAGCGCGAGCATGGCCGCGAGGCGGACGCTGAAGCCAAGATCGAGCAGGACGGGTTCGACGAACTCGGGCGACTGCGTCGGCGGAAATAGCGCCACGAATATTGGTGGGTTGGGGAGGGCGCCGGTGGCGCCCTTTGTTTTTACAGCTAGTAAGTCTTCATTGCGCGGTGGGGGATGCTGGCTTCCTCGAACTCGTCGCCGAAGGCGATGAAGCCGAGCTTTTCGTAGAGCGGGACCTTGTCGCTTTGTGAGGTGAGATAGAGCCGCGTCCGACCGCGGGCGCGGGCCGCGTCCATCGCGAAGCGCACCAGCGACGTGGCGATGCCGCGGCCGCGGAAGCGAGCGTCGACGGCGACGCGGCCGATCTTGGTGTGCTCGGGCAGGTCGACCATGCGGAGCACGCCGACGACATCGCCATTGAGCAATGCGACGATGTGCGTTGCGTCGTCGTCGTAGGCGTCGCGCTCGATCTCGGGCGGAACCGATTGTTCGACGATGAAGACCCGGCGGCGCAGGTCGAGCCCCAGCCGGCCGAGATCGGAGTGCAGCGGGACGGCGAGGCAGAGCGGGGAGGTCACTCCCGCATAGAGCCATTGCGCTGCGCAAAAGAAAAGGCCCGCCGGGAGGGCACCGGCGGGCCCGCAGTTGCCGGCTTATTGGGCCGACGAGCTGGACGTCATTGCGCTGCCGCCCATGGCGTCGGATGCGCTGACGCCGATGTTGCCGCTCGGTGGGGCGGCGCTGGCATCGTTGGCGTTCACGGTTTTGAAGTCAGGCGCGTTGGTCAGCTGATCCTTGGTCGTCTGCAGGGTCAGGCGCTGCGTGTTGTCTGCGGCGGTCTGCCACTGCAGGGCGTGGAAATCGACTGCGACCTGCTTTTCGCCGAGGCCGAGGAAGCCGCCGACGCCGAGGATGACGGCGGCGATGCTGCCATCCTTGTTGACGATGAAGTCGTTGATCTTGCCGAGGTTGTTCGCGTCGGTGCCGGTGCCGTCATAGACCGGCGTGCCGATGATCTTGCTGGCAAGCTCGTCGGTGGTGGCCTGGGTGTAGCCGGACAGGATGTTGAATGGCGTAGCGGTCGCCATCACCGAGGATTCTGTCGAGGACGCGGCGGTCATGTCCGAAGCCATGGCGGACGAGGTCATCGAGGCTGCAACGGACGACGAGGCCATGTCGGATGACATCGCCGAGGTGCCCATGTCAGAGGACGGAGCCATCATCGACGAGGTCGCGGACATATCCGAGGACGATGTGGACTGGGCAAAGGCGCCGGTTGCGAGCACAAGCGCAATCGCCGTGCCTGCGCTGAGCAGACGGATCATTTGAGTCTCCAGATTTTCGGGTGCCCACGGGCTGGGCTTCGTGGCGTCAACGCCGCTCGACGGGAGCCGTTCCCCGCCGTGCGCGTGGCAGAGCAGGCAGGTGCGGCGGCAATTTTGTGCTAGAGTCGGGCATGTTCCTGTCGGTCTTCGACATCTTCAAGATCGGGGTGGGGCCATCGTCGTCCCACACGATGGGGCCGATGCTGGCGGCGGGGCGCTTCATCGCGCTGGTGGCGCGGACACCGCTCCCCGAAGGCGCCCTCAGGCTCGGATGCAGGCTCTACGGATCGCTCGCCTATACCGGCGAGGGCCACGGCACGATCCGCGCGGTGCTCTGCGGTCTCATGGGGATGCGGGCCGAGAGCTACGATCGCGGCGAGGCCGATGGGGCACTCGCCGCGTTGGAGACGAGCCGAAGCGTGCGGCTAGCCAATGGGCGGGTAGTCGGGCTCGATCCAAAGTCCGCTGTGATGCTCGAGAGGGGCAAGAGACTGGCGGCGCATCCCAATGGAATGACGTTCTTTCTGGCTGACGCCAGTGGAAACGAAGTTGTCGCGGAGAGCTATTTCTCGATCGGCGGCGGGTTCGTTCTGACGGAGGCCGAGATGGCGGCGACGCCGGTGCGGGCGGGCGAGGAGGAGGTGCCATATCCGTTCGGGAGCGCGGTGGAGATGCTCGCGATGGGCGAGGCGGCGGAGCTGACGATCGCGCAGATGAAGCGGGCCAATGAGCTGGCGCGCGGGGTGGTCGATCTCGATGCGCGGCTGTTTGCGGTCTGGGATGCGATGGAGCGATGCATCGATCGCGGGCTCGGGTCGGAGGGGGTGCTGCCGGGCGGCCTCAATGTGCGGCGCCGAGCGCATGGGCTGACCGAGAAGCTGCGAGCCCGACAGGGAGCGAACGATGCCCCGCTGCATTCGGCGGTCGACTGGCTCTCGGCCTATGCGATGGCGGTCAACGAGGAGAACGCCGCCGGTGGCCAGGTGGTGACGGCGCCGACCAATGGCGCGGCCGGCGTGATCCCCGCAGTGATCCGCTACTATCTCGACCTCGTGCCCGGCGCGTCGCGGGCCCAGGTGCCGGACATGCTACTGACAGCCGCTGCGGTGGGCGGGTTGATCAAAGCGAACGCCTCGATCTCGGGCGCGGAAGTGGGCTGCCAGGGCGAGGTCGGTTCGGCCTCGGCGATGGCTGCGGCGGCGCTCTGCGCGGTGCTTGGTGGCCGCAACGCACAGACCGAGAATGCCGCCGAGATCGCGCTCGAGCACCACCTCGGCATGACGTGCGATCCGATCCGCGGGCTGGTGCAGGTGCCGTGCATCGAGCGCAACGGCATGGGCGCGGTGAAGGCCGTCGCTGCCGCCTCGCTCGCGGCGCTCGGCGATGGCCAGCACATCGTGCCGCTGGACGCTTGCATCGAGACGATGCGGATCACCGGCCGCGACATGGATGAGCGCTACAAGGAAACGAGCCTGGGCGGGCTCAGCGTCGCGATGCCGGAGTGCTAGAAGCCGAGCCAAGCTTTGACCAAGAGCAGGACGCCGGCCGAGGCGAGGCCGGCTGACACGCAGCGCTTGCGATCAGATCGACTTCTCGAGGACCACGAAGCAAAGATCGTCGCGCAGGGGCCTTCCAAAGCGATCATCGCCATAGGGAAATGGCTCGGTGACTCCGGTGTTTGAGTAGCCGCGCCGAAGATACCAGGCGATCAGGGCCTCGCGGATGTTTATGGCCGTCATCCGGACGCGCTTCGCGCCGCGCTCGCGGACCCACGCTTCGGCGGCTGCGAGCATGGCGCGGCCGAGGCCGCCATTCTGCCGTCGGGGCTCGGCCGCCAATGAGCCTAGATGCCATGTGTCCTCAGCGATAGGTTCGACCCAGACACAGCCGGAAATCCCCTCGGCTTGGTCGTCCTGCCATTTGAGCAAGGACGCAGACGACCTCTCTTCGATGTCGGCGCGAAGAAGTTCCGCCGTGATCCTGTCGCCGGAGAGAAAGGCTTCCTCCGAGGTCCATCCGGAGGAATTGTCGGCTCCGCGATAGGCCCGGTTCATCAGCGTGACGATCGCTGGAATGTCGCCGTCAGTCACCGGTAGAAACATTCTTCTGCTCCGCACGCGCCCGAAGGCAAGGCTACAGGGCGGCGGGAGCCGTGTCGAAGAGCCTAGTGCAGAGTTTGCTCACCAGCTCGCGACGTGCCTAGAAGCCGAGCCAAGCCTTGATGAACAGCAGGAGCACGCCGGCTGAGGCAAGCGCCATGGCGATATACAGCGGTGCAATGATCACGCGAGCGACGGTCCGGCTCGGGCGACGGCGGCGCTGCGCGGGCGCCGTGCCAATCGAGGTGTCGGGGTCGGCACGTAGCACGGGTTGGTTCTGGTTGAGGGCCGGAGCCGGCTTCAGCGGTGGCCGCCGGGGATCGATGATCCGGATGGCGGGCGCAGGGTCCAGAGACGACGGCTGGGGCGTGGATGGCTCAAGCGGGGGGAGGGGCGTTCGACCAGCCGTGGGCTCGGTTCGCGCCGCACCGGCGGCAAGCTCCGCCGCGTCGTCCCGGTAAAAGCCGGTCGTCTTGCCCTTGGCAGCCACCCCGATGCCCCGACGCTACTCTACAACGTGAGCAGTTGAATCAGCGTCGCGGCTGTAAGTAAACCCGCGATGCGGAGGAGCCCGCAGGGTAATCCACCGGTTTCTGCGGAATGCCGATTCAATGAGCAGGTGCGTTGATCGGGATCGGCGCATCCGGACCCGGCACGGTCCATTGCACCTGTCCGGCCTGGCGCAAGACCCTCTGGATGAAGCCAAGCTTGTCGACGATGCCGGGAGTAAGCACGAACGGGTAGGCATCGTGCTGGCCGACGGCGCGATTGAGGTTGTTGATGAGCGAGCTCAGCGGCACCCAGCGATCGATGAGCTCGCCGATTCCGTCGAGCGTATAGGGGTCGAAGTCGATGCGGGTGCGCAGCTCGCCGCTGGTGTCGACCTTCGGCGCGAGCCGAATGCCGAAGGCCGAAGCCATCTCGGTGGTGTCGACGATGTGGAGGTAGTGCGCAAAGGTCTCGGCCCAGTCTTCCCATGGATGCGAGGTGGCGTAGGCACTGATGTAGCCCTGCTGCCAATTGGGCGGGGCTCCCTGTTCGTAGTGGCGTTGCAGAGCCGCGGCGTAGTCGATCTGCTCGTCGCCGAAGAGCGCGCGGAAGGCAGCGAGATCAGGCGAGGGCTCGACGAGCAGGTCCCAGTAATAGTGGCCGATCTCGTGACGGAAATGGCCGAGCAGCGTGCGGTAGGGCTCGTGCATGGCGGCGCGGCGGCGCTCGCGCTCGGCGTCGTCGGCCTCGGCGAGAGACAGGGTGATGATGCCGCTGTCGTGGCCGGTCATCACTGGCTTGTCCGCGCCGGTGTCGGCGAGGAACTCGAAGCGCAGGCCGTGCATCGGATCCTCGGCGCGGGTGGCGATCGGCAGGTTGAGGCGCAGCAGGGAATAGAACAGGCGCTTCTTGGCGCGCTCGATCACCTGCCATTCGGCGACGTTCTCGGGATTGTCCATCGGCGGAATGACACCGTTGTGCCGGCAGGCCCGGCAGAAGGGTTCGCCGCCGGGATTGTATTCGACCAGCCAGTTGCAGGCGCCGTGCTGGGAGTTGGCGCAGTAGACGAAGCTCTGGCCGGGAAGGGGCGGGGCGCGGAAATGATCGCCGTCCGGCTCGAGCGAGACCAGCATGTTGGTCGCGTGCCAATAGCCCAGGGCGTGCCCGCACTGCCCGCACACGGTGTTCTCGAAATAGAGGACGTTGCCGCAATGGTCGCAGCGGAAGAGTTTCATAGGAGTGCTCCGGCTTTCGAGAATGCCTGACTCGGGGCCCGGTTCCAAAGCGGACGGGTGCGACTTGCTATCAAGGACGCGAAATTCGACCTTGTCATTCCCGCGGAGGCGGGAATCCATCTATCGTTGAGCGCGCGAGGAAACGTGGATTCCCGCCTGCGCGGGAATGACACCGTGGTTGGGGGCACGCGGTGGAGGGTGGAACAAGCAAACAACCGCTAATCGAGCGGCTCTCGCCCAACGCGGCGCGGGCGGTGTTGATTTTGCTCGCCGTCGTCGCAGCGACCCTCGTGTGGGTCGCGCTCGGGATGAGCGAGGTGCCACGTCGCACCGGCCCGAGCGATCTGGATACCTATGAGCGGGTGGTGCGCTCGCTCCGCGCGGGCGGGGACTACTATTCGTCGCTGCATCAGGCGCTGCTCGACGGCGGCTATGGGACGATTTCGCCGCTCAATTGGCGCACGCCGGTGTTTCTGACGGTGCTGTCCTGGTTTCCAACTCTGGCGATGGCGCAATGGGCGCTGGGCGGACTGACGGCGATCGCGTGGGGTCTCACAGTGGCGTTCATCGTTCGTCGCGCCGGGATTGCGACCGCGATCTGGGCCGGCGTGGTGCTGGCGCTAAGCCTCGTCGCGATCGCGGCGCCGCGGGCGGAGCTGAGCTTCGAGCTTTGCGCCGGCACGCTGATCCTGATCTCGATGAGCGCCTATGGGCTCGGATGGCGATGGCTCGGAGTCGTGGCCGGGCTGGCGGCGCTGTTCATGCGCGAACTCGCAATTGTCTACGTGCTGGTGTGCCTCGTCGATGCGTTCCGGCGGCGCGACCGGGGCGAGGGCGTCGCGTGGCTGGTGGGTCTTGCCGCCTATGGCGCGTTCTACACGTGGCATATGCAGCAGATCGCCGCGCTGCTTGGATCGGCCGATCACGCCGCCGCAAACGGATGGCTGCAGTTCGGCGGGCTGGTGTTCGTGTTGCGGACGGCAGCGTTCAACGGCGTGCTGCTGGTCGTACCCTACTGGGTCGCGGCGATCGTGCTGACGGTGGGGCTCGCGGGACTGGCCCGGCTACCGCAGGCGCTCGCGACGGTCGCGCTCTACCTGCTGCTGTTCCTCGTCTATGGGCGGCCGGAGAACGACTACTGGGGCGGGCTGATGGCGCCGCTGGTAGCGCTCGGCGTGGTGTTTGCGCCGGCGATGATCGGCGCATTGTGGCGACGCGCCGTCGCGGCGGGCTCGACCTCCACCTGACGGTGCTAGACCGCGCCGATGGTGCGCAGGCGCACGCGCGGGTGCACTTCGTTCTGGCTCATGATCACCGTCTGCGGGCGGAAGCGCTCGACGATCGAGCGGACGTGCGGGCGAATTCCGGGTGAGGTGATGAGGACGGGCAGCTCGCCCATCTGCGCGGCATTCTCGAAGCCGTGCTGGATCGCGAGGATGAATTGCTGGAGGCGCGAGGGGGCCATGGCGAGGTGGCGGTCGTTGCCTTCGCCGACCATCGCTTCGGCAAAGTCGCGCTCCCATTGCGGGGAGAGCGTGAGCAGCGGCAGATTGCCGTCCGGTCCAAGATTGGCGGCGCAGATCTGGCGGCCGAGACGGGTGCGGACGTGTTCGGCGATGGTCTGCGTCGAGCGGCCTCCGCCGGCGATTTCGGCCATGCCCTCGAGGATGGTCGGCAGGTCGCGGATCGAGACACGCTCGCTCAGCAGATGCTGCAGCACGCGCTGGATGCCGGAGACGGAAATCTGGCCGGGCACCATGTCTTCGAGCAGCTTCTGCTGTTCCTTGGTGAGGCCGTTGAGCAGGCTCTGGACGTTGGCATAGCTCAGCAGGTCGGCGACGTTGGCCTTGAGCACCTCGGTCAGGTGCGTCGAGATGACGGTCGAGGGATCGATGATGGAGTAGCCCTTGAGCTCGGCCTCGTCGCGCAGCGCCGGCTCGATCCAAGTCGCGGGCAGGCCGAAGGTGGGCTCGGTGGTGTGGGTGCCGGGCAGCGCGATCTGCTTGCCGGAGGGGTCCATCACCATCAGCTGGTTGGCGTAGATGCGACCTTTGCCGGCTTCGACCTCCTTGATGCGGACGGTGTAGTCGTTCGGCTCGAGCTGCATGTTGTCGAGGATGCGCACCGGCGGCATGACGAAGCCGAGCTCGGTCGCGAGCTGGCGGCGCAGCGCCTTGATCTGCTCCGTGAGGCGATCGGTGCCGTGCTCGTCTTCCTTAACCAGCGAGAGCAGGCCGTAGCCGAGCTCGAGCTTGAGCTCGTCGATCTTGAGGCTCTCGGTGATCGGTACTTCCTCGTTCGCCTTCTGCGCCGGCAGGCTGGTTTGGGCGGCAGCGGCGGCCTTGGCGAGACGTAGCGCCTTGCCGCGGGTTGAGCGGATGGCGATGTAGCCGACACCGGCGGCGAGCGCGACGAACGGAATGAACGGCATGCCGGGCAGCAGCGCCATGATGCCGATGACCGCGGCGGACATGCCGAGCGCGCGGGGATAGCCGGTGAACTGCGCGATCAGCGCCTTGTCGGCGGAGCCGAGAACGCCGGCCTTCGAGACGAGCAGGCCTGCGGCGGTCGAGACGACGAGCGAGGGGATTTGCGTGACGAGGCCGTCGCCGACGGTGAGCAGGGTGTAATTGTTGGCCGCGTCGGAAAAGCTCATGCCCTGCTGCAGGACGCCAATCACCATGCCGGCGATGACGTTGATGAAGGTGATGAGCAGGCCGGCGATGGCGTCGCCGCGCACGAACTTGCTGGCGCCGTCCATGTTGCCGAAGAAGGCGGACTCCGCCTCGAGGTTCCTGCGACGATCGCGGGCCGTGGCCTCGTCGATGAGGCCGGCGCTCAGATCGGCGTCGATCGCCATCTGTTTGCCGGGCATGGCGTCCAAATTGAAGCGCGCCGCGACCTCGGCGATGCGGCCGGAGCCCTTGGTGATGACGATGAAGTTGACGATCACGAGGATGGCAAAGACGACGACGCCGATGACGAAATTGCCGCGCATCACGAAATTGCCAAAGGCCTCGATGACGTGGCCTGCAGCGTCCGGCCCGTTGTGGCCGTTGGAGAGAATGAGGCGGGTCGAGGCGAGGTTGAGCGCGAGCCGCATCATCGTTGCGATGAGCAGGACGGTCGGGAACGACGAAAATTCGAGCGGCGTCTGGATGAACAGCGCCGTCATCATGATGAGGACGGAAAAGACAATCGACACCGCCAGAAGCACGTCGAGCAGGAAGGACGGCAGAGGCAGGATGAGCACGACGATGATCGCCATGACGCCGATGGCGAGGCCGATGTCGGTCGAGCGGAAGAGCCGGTTGAGCTCGGCAAGCGTCGGCAGGCGGAACCCGGCGGCGCGGGTCGGAGCGGGAACGGGAGCGAGGTCAGCCATCGAGGTCTCCCATCTGCGGTGTCATTCCCGCGAAGGCGGGAATCCAGGGCAGCCAGAACGGTGGTCGTGACTCCTGGTTTCCCGCCTTCGCGGGAATGACACCGTGATGGATTGCAAGTCTCAGGCGCAAGATTACGCGATCTTCCGCTGTTCGCCGGGATTGGGAATGGCGAGGCCTTCATCCGCATACTGGTTGAGCTTGTTGCGGAGCGTACGGATCGAGATGCCGAGGATGTTGGCTGCGTGGGTGCGGTTGCCCAGCACGTGGTCGAGCGTGTCTAGGATGAGGTCGCGCTCGACATCGGACACGGTGCGGCCGACGAAGCTGCGCGAGATGCTGTCCGCCATCTGGGCGGCCTGTGTCGCGAGGGTCGCGGGCCGGGTGGCTTCACCGAGGCCGGAGCCGTCGGGCAGCACGATCGCCTGCGTGTCGATGATCTCGCCGCGTGCGAGCAGTACGGCGCGATGCAGCGTATTCTCGAGCTCGCGGACGTTGCCAGGCCAGGGCGCGCGCAACAGGGCCAGACGCGCCTCGGGCGTCAGCGTGCGGGGCGGCAGGCCGTTGGCCTTCGAGTATTTGGCGACGAAATGCTCGGCGAGCGCGGCAACGTCGAGCGGCCGATCGCGCAGCGGCGGGAGCTTCAGGTTCACGACGTTGAGGCGGAACAGGAGGTCCTCGCGGAAGGTGCCGTTCCGCACGGCGTCCGTGAGGTTGCGGTTGGAGGTCGCGATGATGCGCAGGTCGACCGGCACGGGTCGCGTGCCGCCCACGCGGTCGATGATTTTTTCCTGGATGGCGCGCAGCAGCTTGGCCTGGAGGCGAACATCCATCTCGGAGATTTCGTCGAGCAGGAGAGTGCCGCCCGAGGCCTCCTCGAACTTGCCGATACGCCGCGCGATGGCGCCCGTGAAGGCGCCCTTCTCGTGGCCGAAGAGCTCGCTTTCGAGCAGGTTCTCCGGGATCGCAGCGCAGTTGATCGAGATGAACGCGTGGCCGGCGCGACGCGACTTGCCGTGGAGGTACTTGGCCATCACCTCCTTGCCGGTGCCGCTCTCGCCGGTGATGAGGACCGAGGCATCGGAGGGGGCGATCTGATCGGCGAGCTCGACGATGCGGGCCATGCCCGGATCGCGGAACAGGAAGTCGGTGGTCTCGCGCGCCACGGCCGCGATGATCGCGGCGATCAGCTCGGCGTCGGGCGGCAGCGGAATGTATTCCTTGGCGCCGGCGCGGATGGCGTTGACGGCAGCGGCGGCGTTGGTCTCGGTGCCGCAGGCGACGACCGGGATGACGATGCGCTCGCCGTCGAGCGCGGCGATGAGGCCGGGGATGTCGACCATCACGTCGACGAGCAGCAACTCGGCGCCGCGACCGGCGCGCAGTGTCGCGAGCGCGATCTCGATGGTCGCCGCGTGGGCGACTTTTGCGCCGCCCTGCATGGCAAGCCGCGTTGCTTCAGTGAGCTGGCCCTCGAGGGCGCCGATGATCAACAAGCGCATGGGGATCTCCTCGATGCGAGATTTGGGCACGATGAAGTTGAAGGCACAGCCATCACTCGCATGTCATGCGGCCTTCACGATTTCGGTCATGGTGACGCCAAGACGGCTCTCGACGAGGACGATCTCGCCGCGGGCGACGAGCCGGTCGTTGACGAAGATCTCGACCGCTTCGCCGACCTGGCGGTCGAGCTCGACGACGGTGCCGATCTCCATCTTCAAGAGGTGGGCAATGGGCATGCGGGCGCGTCCGAGGACGACCGAGATGCGGACCGGCACGTCGAACACGGCCTCGAGGTCGGCGGCGGTGCGCTCGACGACGGGCTGCGGCGTGCCGCGCGACGGAGGGTTCATTTCTTCGCCGAGGCCGGGTTCATTGCTCATCTGTGACCTCCGGAATGATGACCGCGGCGGGCCGCGAGATAGGTTTGGACGCGGCGGTCGATCTCGGCCTCAAGCAGGGCCCGGTCGCGGACGAGGCCGCCATCGGCCCATTCGATCTTGACGTCGTCGAGACCGTAGCCCTCTTCGCCCAGGACGATCAGCCGGCCGGCGAAGCCGGATGCGGCGATGCGGGCGAGGGCGATCTCGCGTACGGCGTCGGCAAGGCTCGGGGCACAGCGGAGGACGAGGTGCGGCACGGCGTCGAGGCCCGCGAGACATTCGGTGAGCAGCGCGTCGAGCTCCGCGGTGGGGTCGGCGGCGAGCAAATGGTGGGCGAGCTTGCGGCCAATGCTGGCGGCGACTTCGACGGCTTCGCTCAGCACTTCATGGCGATGAGAGTCGATGGCTTCGGCGAAGGACGCGACCTGGTCAGCGAGCCGACTGGCGGCTTCGCCGAGCCGGACGGCCGCTTCGGCGTTGACTGTGCGCTGGCCCTCCGCAAGACCTTCCTGGCGGCCTTCGGCGCGGGCTGCGGAGATCAGCTTTGCCAGGGCGCTGTCGGTCAGAACGGTGTTCCGCTCCTGGCGGTGGCCGAGGTCGAGATCGAAGTGGAATTTTGCCGGGGCGGTGGACATCAGGCGACCATCTGCTCGTCGGCCTTGCCCTTGTTGAGGACGATCTCGCCCTTGGCGGCGAGGTCCTTGGCCATCAGCACGAGGCGGCCCTGGGCATCATCGACGTCCTTGAGGCGCACCGGGCCCATCGCATCCATGTCGTCCTTGAGCAGCTTGCCGGAGCGGGCGGACATGTTGGAGAAGAAGAAATCCTTGGCAGTCTCGTTTGCGCCCTTGAGCGCGAGCGCGAGTTCCTTCTTGTCGATCTTGGCGATGAGCGTCTGGATGGCGGAGCCATCGAGCCGGGTCAGATCCTCGAAGGTGAACATCAGCGCCTTGATGCGCTCGGCGCCGTCCCGGTCGATCTCGTCGAGCGAGGTGATGAAGCGCGCTTCGGTCTGGCGGTCGAACGAGTTGAAGATTTCGGCCATCTGCTCGTGGCTGTCGCGGCGCTTGCTATGGCTCAGCGTCGACATGAATTCGGTGCGCAGCGTGGTCTCGATCTTTTCGAGGATTTCCTTCTGCACCGGATCGAGGCTCAGCATGCGCTTGACCACATCCATGGCGAGCTCTTCGGGGAGCGCGGCGAGGACCTTGCTCGCGTGATCGGTGGCGATCTTCGAAAGCACCACGGCGATGGTCTGGGGGTATTCGTTCTTGAGGTAGGAGGCGAGCACGTCCTCCTGAACGTTGGAGAGCTTCTCCCACATGTTGCGGCCGGCTGGCCCGCGGATTTCTTCCATGATGGCATCGACGCGGTCGGCGGGCAGGAAGCTTGCGAGCAGCCGCTGTGTGGTTTCCGAGTTACCCGAAACGGTGCCGCTCGAGGTGATCGAGGTGACGAACTCGGCGTAGAGGGAGTCGAGCATCTCCTGGGTGATGGGTCCCATGCGCACCATGGCGCGAGACAGGATCTTGATCTCGATCTCGTCGAGCTCCTCGAGGATCGGGCGGCCAAAGTCGGGGCCGAGCGAAAGGAGAAGCACGGCGGCTTTCTCGTCGCCGGTGAGGTCGCGCTGCTGGGCGCCGTTGCCGACGACGAGCTGGCGGGTGAGGGCGTGATTGATCTGTGCGGGTGCGGTGGCGGCCATGGTTCAGTTCACGCGGCGCTCGAGAGCCAGTCGCGGACGATGACCGCGGCCTGCTTGGGGTTTTCTTCGACGAGGGTGCCGACGGTCTTGAGGGTCGCGGCTTGCGCTGCGCCCTGCTGCCTGGCGTCGGCCATCCAAGCCGGCATCATCGCCCGGGGCGGCGCCTGCTCCTCGACCATGGTGACCTGTGCGCCGGGGCCGGCGCCGGCTCCGTTGGCACCGGGGGCGACCGGCACTATCATGCCGTTCGGGCCCGCCGTGACCTCGGCGCTCACTGGCAGGGCCAGGGTCTGCGATTCGGGCGAGAGCACGCGCTTCAGCAGCGGGCGCATGACGAAGAAGACGAGAGCGAGAGCGATGATCAGCGTCACCAGCATTTCGGCACCGTTGATCAGATCGTCGCGGGTAAAATCGAAGAGGCCGGGCCCGGACGTGCCGACGACGGGCGGAGTCGGGCCCTGAGCGAACTGCAGGTTGGCGACGGTGATCTGGTCGCCTCGGGTTTGGTCGAAGCCGACCGCCGACTGCACCAGCGACTTGATTTGGTCGAGCGTCGCCTGGTCGCGGGGAGTGTAGTTCGAATTGCCCTTGGCGTCGGTGGCGTAGGTGCCGTCGACGACGACCGCGACCGAGAGGCGCTTGATCGCGCCGGGGTCGGTCATCTCGGTCTGGCTAACCTTGGAAATTTCGTAGTTGGTGGTCTCTTCGCTGTTCGAATTCTTGTCGGTCGGGGTCGAGCCGGTCGCCGCGCTGTTGGTCGCGGAACCGCCGGGCAACTGCGTCGAGGCGCTCACCTTGCCGTCGGTCGCGCCACCGCCACTCTGGCTGTTCGTGTCCTTGGTCTGGGTGGAGCGGACAACCTGGCCGTTGGGATCGAAGGTGTCCGAGGTCTTGGTGACGCGGGTGAGGTCGAGGTCGGCGCTGACCTGCACGCGGGCGCGGCCATCGCCGACGACGTTGGCGAGCAGGTCCTCGATGCGGGTCTTCAGCCGGTTCTCCACGGCGACGACGCGGTCGTCTTCCTGGCCGGCGAGGACGGTATCGCTGTTTTCGTCGCCCACGCCGGTCGCGAGCAAATTGCCGGAATCATCGGCGATGGTGACGCGGTTGGGGGTGAGGCCTTCGACGGCCGAGGCGACGACGTGCTGGATGGCGCCGATCTCTTCGGGCAGCAACTGGCCGCGGACTGAGACCACGATGGACGCCGTGGGATCCTTCTTGTCGCGCGAGAACAACGTGCGTTCGGGCAGGACGAGGTGGACGCGGGCCGATTTGATGCGGGCGAGTGACGAGATGGTGCGGGCGAGCTCGCCTTCGAGCGCGCGCACGTTGTTGATGTTCTGGACGAAGCTGGTCGCGCCCAGCGTGTTCTGCTGGTCGAAGATTTCGTAGCCGACCTGGCCCTTGTTGGGCAGGCCCTGCTCAGCGAGCGACATGCGGATGGTGGTGATCTGGTCGCGCGGCACGAGGATGGTGTCGCCTTCCTCGCCGCGGATTTCGTTCGGGATGTTCTGCTTTTGCAGTTCGGCGACGATGGCCGAGGAATCATCGAGGCTCAGGCCGGTATAGAGCGGGGCCATCTGCGGGGTGGAGGCGCGCATGATGAGGAAGGCGAAGAACCCCAGCATCAGCACGGCCACCACGCCCATTGCCGCGACGCGCTGCAGGCCGAGGCGATTGAAGAGCTGGACGATGACGTTCACTGCGTGCCCCCGAGACCGCGGGCACGGGGCCCGAACCTCATAGGCAAAAATTACCTAGCCGATGGTAAAGAAGGTCTTAACAATCTGTCGCCGAACGCAATTTGCGGCAGAAGCTGCCGTGAGGAGGTGTGCGAGATGCTCAAAGTGTTGGGACGGCTGACCTCGATCAATGTCCGCAAGGTGCTGTGGGCGCTCGACGAGATGGGCGTGGGCTATGAACGTGAGGACTGGGGCAAGCCGATCCGCGACCCGAACGTGCCCGAATTCCTCAAGCTCAATCCCAATGCGACGGTGCCGGTGATCGTCGAGGAAGGCTTTGTCCTGTGGGAAAGCGGGCCGATCCTGCGGTATCTCGCGGATCAGCATCGGAGCGGGCTTTGGCCGGCCGATCCGCAGGAGCGCGCACTGGTCGACCAGTGGGTGACATGGCAGGGCACCGAGCTCAACCCGAGCTGGGTCTATGCGGTGATGGGGCTGCTGCGAAAGAACCCGGACTATCAGGACAAGGCGATGATCACGCAGTCGATCGCGAAATGGACCGCGAATATGCGGATTGTCGACGGGCATCTAGAGCGGAGTGGCGGGCTGATGGCCAACGGGCGGGCCAGCCTCGCCGATATCGTGATCGCGCTCTCGACGCATCGTTGGCTGTCGGTGGTGGTCGAGCGGCCAGAGTTGCCGGCGGTCGAGGCGCACTATCGGGCGATGCAGGGCAACGCAATTGGCGCCAAGTACCTGGGAGAGGCGACACCGTAAGGGCGTGGATGTTGGGACAACCCCTCATCCGCCCCTCGGGCACCTTCTCCCTCAAGGGGAGAAGGCGATAGAGCCGAGGACCTCGCAGTCGGGTCCTTCCCCCTTGCGGGAGAAGTGGATCGGCCAGAGGCCGAGACGGATGAGGGGTTGTCTCGGCGCGCTCGAACGGAGCGCCTAGCCCTCGCGGTAGTGCTGGATCCAGGTGGTGCGCAGGCCGGCGAGGCCATGCTTGTCGATGGCCGCCTGCCAGTTGAGGAACTCGTCGACACTGAGGGTATAGCGGGCGCACGCTTCTTCGAGCGAAAGCAGACCACCGCGAACGGCGGCGACCACTTCGGCCTTACGACGGATCACCCAGCGCCGCGTGCTGCTGGGAGGCAGATCCGCGATGGTCAGCGGACTTCCGTCCGGACCGATCACGTATTTCACGCGGGGACGCATTGCGACGGTCATTTTACTCACTGACTCGACCTGACCTACGGTTGAGCCTAACCGAACGCGCTTAAAATTTGCCTAAGCTAGTGTCTACAAGCCGTTAAAATTCTCGAGCGTTGCAGCAAGGAATCACCGAGGAATCAGTGGCTTGCCGCTAGAGCGGCGTTCCCGATTCCATCCCGATCATGGCAGGTCTGTGACGTAGTTAAGCGGCGGTTACGAACTCGCGGCGAGCACTGACGAGACGCTCGAGAGGTTGATGCGCGAGTTGCCCACGAGCAGGACGGGCTCGGTGCCGGTGAAATCGACGCCCGAGACGGTGCCGGTGGTCTGGGTGGTGACGGCGACCGGTTTGCCAGAGGAGTCGGTGGCCGCCATCTGGATGCTGTAGGTGCCGTCGGGCATCTTGTTGCCCGCGGTGTCGGTTCCATCCCAGGTGAACTGGCCTTGTCCGCCCTGCATCGAGCCGGACTCGGAATAGACGACGTTGCCCGAGCTGTCCTTGATATCGACGTTAACGGTCGCGGCGTCGGCGAGATTGAAGTTCCACTGCGCCTGGCCATTGCTAAGGTCGGATTGCACGCCGGAGGCGGTGATGGTCTTGCCGATATAGCCGACGGCCGAGGAGTTGACCGTGTTGGAGTTCACCGAGACCAGCGAGCTTAGATAGTCGTTGGTCTTGAGCTGCTGCTCGACGCCGGAGAACTCGACCAGTTGCTGGGTGAACTGGTTGGTGTCGAGCGGATCGAGCGGGTTCTGGTTCTGGAGCTGCGTCGTGAGCAGCTGCAGGAAGGTGTCGAAATTGCCCGCGATCGTCGTGCTGTCGCTCGCAAGACCTGAGGTATCGCTACTGGTATTGGTGCCGGAAACGCCGCTGACGGTCATGGGCTGCTCCTAGACGAAGAGGTTGACGCCGCCCGCCGAAGCGGTGCCGCGATAAAGGGTGGTGGCCGACGCGGCAGTTGCCGCATCGCCGGTGGGATCGGTGATCAATGGCACGGCGGGCCCGGCGGGCGAGCCGCCCGACGGGCGCTGGTCGTTGCCGCCGGTCATGCCGGCGAAGGGGTTCTGCCTGAGCGAGAATTCGAGGCTGGTCTTGCCGCCGTCGAGGCCGGCCTGGGTGAGGGCCCGTTCGAGCGAGCCGCGATCGCGATTGAACATGTCGAGCGTCTCGGAGCGTTCAACGGTGAGGCGAGCGCTGACATTGCCCGTTGCGTCGACATGCATCTTGACGTCGACGCGGCCGAGATCGGGCGGATCGAGCCGGATGGTGAAGTGCGACGCGCCCTGCTGCGCCTGATGGGCGATCTCGATGGCCACCTGGTTCATGTTGAGGGCCGGCTGGGCGGATTGATAGGCGGTGGAGACGGCGCGCGCCGGAGCGGTGGTCGTCGCCGGTTGCACGGCGTTTGCAGCAGACGCTGCAGTGACGGCCGAGGGATCGGGCTTGTCCGTCTTGCCGTCAGTGGCAGTCGCCGCGGCGATGACCTTGGCGTCGGGCTTCGACTGGCCATCGGATGACGTCGGTTTGTCACCCGACCCAGAGGTCTGCGTCACAGCAGTGAGCGTCATCGTCGGGGTCGAGGTGCCCGTGGACGTCTGGGTAGACGGGGTTGTTGCGGCGGCCGTCGACTTGTCCGTTGCCGATGCTGAGGTGGTTGCTGGCGGCAGCGGCAATTGCGGCGTCGCGAGCTGCGGCGCGGCCGTCGCCAGAGTGGCGGCCGGGCTTGGCGCCGCGCTGGCCTGAGTATTGCCGAGGAGCTGCTGGACGAGCTTGTCGAGCGCAGTGCCGCTCGCGTCGGCCGCCCCCGCAATCTGGGCCAGCACCTGCGGTGCGGATTGCGCGGCGCCGAGGCGCTGGACGAGAGCATCGAGCTTTTGGGCGACGGCGGGCGAGGACTCGGCGACGATCTTAGAGACATTCGCGAGCTCGGAGGTGAGCTCGGCGATGCCCGGGAGCGGAGCGGCTGGCGTCGGCAGCGGGCCGTTGCCCGCCGGCGCGATGGCGAGCGGATCGGCGGTGGCTTGCGACGGGGTGGGGGGCGATCCCGCGGGCGAGGTGGCCGGCGGCAAGGTCATCAGGGCCGCGAGAGTGCCCGCGGCCGGACTGGTCGACGGCGGCGCAGCCTGAGCAGGCTGGGAATCGCCGGGCGACGAGCCGCCATCCGCGCTGCCGTTCCCTGCATTGCTGCCCGGTGGCACAGGTGGCGTCGGTGAGCCGGTGGGCACGCCTGGTGCGGTGAGGGCCGCCAGCGGATCGGTGCTCTGCGGCGTACCGGTGGTCGGGGGCGGGGGTGCGACGGCCTGACCCGGAAGCGCGATCAGGGCGGCGAGGGCATCGGCGGTGTCACCGAGCTTCTTCAGCAGATCTGGATCGGGCTTGTCGCCGGCGTCTAACTCGGCCTTCACCGCGGCGAGCGTCTTGGTGAGCTTCGCGACGAGCGCGATGCCCTGCGGCGTGGTTTGCGCAGCGGCGAGGGCGGCCGGGTCGATCGCCGTTCCATTGGGTGCGGTGGTCGTGGCTGTTGTGGCGGACGCGCTGGGGCCAGGGGCGGCAGCGGACCCGGCGAGGAGCTGGTCAATCAGGGCCTCGAGGAAGCCCGCGCCGCTATCGCCACCGCTGGTGCCAGCGGTGCCCGCGACGGTGCTCCCGGGGCTCGCGGCGGTGGCAGCCTTGCCGTAGGTGATGGTCAGATGCTCGCTCACTGGCGGTCCACGCAGACTAATCCAGGGACAGCAATGCAAGCGGCGGGCCAGATCGAAAGGACCCGGTTTGCAAGGTATTGGCTGTGAGGATCGGTCGGCAGGAACCGGCGGTCGGCAAGTCTTGCCGGGTACAGCCGAACTCTCGCGACGACCTTGGTAGCGGGGGAGGGACTTGAACCCCCGACCCCAGGATTATGATTCCCGTGCTCTAACCAGCTGAGCTACCCCGCCGCGCTGTGCGACGCATCGGCGGACCGACGGGCTCCAAGGCGCGGCCTTCTTAGGTTTGGCCCCTTGGGGTGTCAAGCCGCGGCGGTCGCGCCTCGGGCGCCATTGCCACGCCGGTCGATGAAGGCCTTGATGCCGCGCAGGTCGGCCTCGAAGCGCTTGAGCTCCTCCGCCTTGCGGTCCGCCTCAGGGATGCGCAGAAGATAAGACGGGTGGACCGTCACCATCAGGTTCGCGCCGTCGGGCAGTTCGAGCCTCTTGCCGCGGACCGAACTCACCGACACGGCCCTGCCCATCAGCGCCTGGGCCGCGGACGCGCCGAGCGCCACCACCAGCTTGGGCCGCACCAGCCGCCGTTCGAGACCGAGCCAGAACCGGCACGCCTGGATTTCGCCGGCATTGGGCTTCTGGTGGATGCGCCGCTTGCCGCGCGGCTCGAACTTGAAGTGCTTGACCGCATTGGTGACGTAGGTGCGGGAGCGGTTGATGCCGACCCTTTCGAGCGCACCATCGAGCACCTGCCCGGCGGGGCCGACGAAGGGTTTGCCGTGAACATCTTCCAGGTCGCCCGGCTGTTCGCCCTCGAACATCACCTCGGCGTGTTCCGGTCCCTCGCCGAACACGGCCTGCGTTGCGTGTTCGAACAGCGGGCAGCGCGTGCAGCCCTGGATAGCTGCGCGCGCGGCCGCGAGTGAGTGGATATCCTCGAAGGCCTGGTCCATCGCGTGCTCCTCGCGGGGAGGAACCGGCATGGGTTGGGGATGGTTGCGGGCTTCGCGCTCGCGGCGCTCCCGCTCTCGGACATCGCTGCAGAGCCTGTAGAGCCGCGCGACGTCCGGATCGGAGCGCGAGGCGAGGAGGGCATGGTCCTTCTGCAGGCGGAACAGCAGCCGGTAGAGCAGGGCCAAGCGCGCCGGGTCCGGATGGAACAGGGCGACCTTGGCGAGATCGACGAAGCGCTGCGGTACGACGCCGACGGCTCGTCCGGCGACTGCCTGGGTGTTGCCTTCGGCTGCCGTCAGCAGGTCGGCCTCGCCTTCCTCCCAGCGCACGTCGTCCGGGCGAGTGCCTGCGAGCAGCAGGGCCCGCGCCACGGCCCGCCACGCCAGGTAATTTTGCCCGTCAGCAAGCCGTACCGTTTGCATCTGTTCACTTTATGTTCTGACGCAGCCAGAGGCAACAAAAAGGGTCCGGATGGGCATCCGGACCCTTCGCAGCGGCGCAGCCAGGGAGGGAAACTGCGCCGGACCTCAGTTGATCGACGGGGAGGGCGAGGCGGGCCCTGGGCTATCGGGGGCCGCATCACTTGCGGGTCCATCCGTCATGCCGGGATGGTCGGGGTCCATCGTGCCCGCGAGCTTCACCAGTTGCACGAACTCGGCCCGATAGCCGTCCGGGTCGGCACCTTTGGCGCCGTTGGCGAGGTCGGCAATCTGCGCCCAGCTCATCCCGGCGCCATAGACCGAGCCCTTGAGCTTCTGGCCGAAGGCTGCGACCGCCGCGGCGAAGCGCTGGTCGTCGCCGGCCTTGCTCACATCGCCGACAGCAAGATCCCTCGTGATCGGTGCGGTGACCAGCTTGCTGACATCGCCGTCGGGGGACTTGTAGCGGAGCTTGAGGAAGCCGAGCTCATCGCTTACCGGTCCCGGCGCGGCTGACGACGCATAGCGCAGCGGATCGACCGCACCGCCGGTGCCGGCCGGCGTAATCTCATAGAGCGCCGTTACAGTGTGGCCGGCGCCGATCTCGCCCGCATCCACCGCGTCGTTGTTGAAGTCCTCGCGATTGAGCGCGCGGGTCTCGTAGCCGATCAGCCGGTACTCGCTCACCCGCGCCGGGTTGAATTCAACCTGCACCTTCACATCCTTGGCGATGGTGATGAAATTGCTGTCGGCTTCGTCGACCATCACCTTCTGCGCCTCGCGGAAATCGTCGATGTAGCTGGCGTTGCCGTTCCCGTTCTGCGCCAGCGCCTGCATCAGCGCGTCGTCGAGATTGCCGCGGCCGAAGCCGAGCACGCTGAGCGAGATACCTGTGTCGCGTTTGCCGGCGATCAAGGTCTTGAGTGCGTCCGGCGTGTCGATGCCGACATTGAAGTCGCCATCGGTCGCGAGGATCACGCGGTTGACGCCGCCCTTGATCATCGCCTGCTCGGCCACCTGGTAGGCGAGCGCGATGCCCTCGGCGCCCGCGGTCGAGCCGCCCGCACCGATATTGTCCAGTGCCGACAGGATCGTCGCCTTGTCACTCGCCCTGGTCGGCGGCAGCACTTCACCGGCCGCGCCCGCATAGGTCACGATCGCCACTTGGTCGTCGGGCTGAAGGTGATCGACTAGGAGCCCGAAGGTGCGCTTCAGGAGAGGCAGCTTGCTGGGCTCGTCCATCGAGCCCGAACTGTCGATCAGGAACGTCAGGCTCTCGGGTGCGCGCTTGGCCGGCGGGGGGACATAGCCCTTGATGCCGATTTCGAGCAGCTCGGTCGCCTTGTTCCACGGCGTCGGGAACACGGTCATCGTCGCCTTGAACGGCGTATCGAGGCTGGTCGGCGCCGGGTAGTCGTAGGGGAAATAGTTGATCATCTCTTCGAGCCGCACGGCATCGGCCTCGGGCAGGCTGCCGGCTTCGAGCACTCCGCGCACGTAGGAATAGGACGCCGTGTCGACATCGATCGAGAAGGTCGAGACCGGCTGCTCGGCCGTCACCGTCACGCGGTTCTCGTCGAACTTCTCGAAGGTATCGCCAGAGGGCTGGGTGTTTTGCAGGCCGAGCGCCATCCGGCTCGCCGAAATCGGCATCGGTGCAACCGTCGCTAGGGCATCGGCGGCGGTGTCGCTCTCAGCCTCGGGACTCGCGGGCGCCTGCATCGCCGCGAGCGATGGAGGCTGCGCATCGGCCAGGGGAGCGACCGCGGCGACCGGCGCCGGAGTATTCTGGGCGGCGGCTTTCGGCTTTTCGACGCCGAGCGCATTGGCGGCGTTTGAAGCGACAACAGTCCCATCCGGCCGAATGCCAACCGTGCGGACGCGCCGGTTGGCCAGGCCGGCTTCCGTCTGCCCACCAGCGATCGACGCGGCATCACTCGTCGGCGCCGCGCTCGTCGCAATGCGCGTCAACAGCTCCGGCTCGGCAGGTCCGTGCGACGTCGTCGAATAAAGTTGCGTGCCGAGCGGCAGCAGCACCAGCGCCGCGGCGACCGTGCCCAGACCCGCAATCCCCGCGCCAAGGCTCCACCGGCTGGTAAACCAGCCCCATTTGTTCGCGCCACCGTCGACCTTGCGCGGCGCGACCTGTGCCGCATCGAACGCCACCAACGCCGCGTTGAGGGCGAGCTTCTTCGCCTCGGGCGAGGGCGCCGGAACATGGAGCGAGTTGAGCTTCAGCAGGGCTTCGTCGGTCATCTTGTCGTCCTTCATCACAAAAGGCCCCTAAGGGTCTTTTTGGCTTCGTGTATGTGCCAGGAGACGGTCGCCTCCTTGCACCCCATGATCGTGCCGGCTTCGGCGTGGCTCATGTCCTCGCCATAGACCAGCATGACCGCTTCGCGCTGTTTGTCCGGCAGTGCGCGGACGGCTGCCCAGATTTCGCCTGCGGTGGTCGCTTCCTCCTGTCCGCCCGGATCGTCTTCGGGATGCACCAGGGCGAAGGCATCGACGTTTCGGGCGCGACGCCCGCCGGCGCGCTGCAGGTCGCGCACCATGTTGAGCGTCACCCGGTAGAGCCAGCTGGTGAACTTCGAACGCCCATCAAAACTCTGGATCGCGGTCGCGAGCTTGATGCACACCTCCTGCGCGATATCCTCGGCGTCCGACTTCTTGCCGCTCCATTTGGCGGCGATGCGATAGATGAAGTCGTAATGCGCCTCGATCAGCGCGCCGAACGCCTCGCGGTCGCCCGCCCTGGCCTTCGCCACGAGCAAAGTGCTGTCGTCGCTCGCGACCGACCGCATGGAGACTGTTGCCGCCTCAGGCGCCAAAGCCAGTGACCCGTTCACCCTCAAGACCCCTGAATTGGCATCTTTGCAGGTGAGACGCCACGGCGGCCGCCCTCCTTGGGGCGCGATTGCGATATTTTGTGCCGCAATTCCGGCGGCCCATGCTTGTCATGACTCGGAACGGGGAGCCGCTCATCCATTTGTGCCAGTTGCGAGCTGGGTCCCCGCTTTCGCGGGGATGACACCTCGGTTAAAAGGCACCGAAACGGATCGACTTCCATGCCCGACCAAAAACCGCTCTCTGCCTGGACCATGACGCCGGCGCGGATCACCATCGTGGTGCTCGGCGTTCTGGCGGTTGTGATGATCGTCAGCGCGATTTCCGGCGGAGTTGCCAATTTCGCCATCCTGCAGCAGGCCAACACCGATGCTTCGGCGAGTTCCAGTGCCCCCTGATCCGCTCGATCCGATGAAGCCCGCCGGGCTGACGCCGGCGCACATGCCGATCGTCGTGCTGATGATTGCGCTGCTCGTCGCCGTCATCCTCGGCGTCGGCGTAGGGGCGATCAACGAGAAGACCTTCGAGCAGCCGGTCACCCCGCCGGGTGCGCCGATCACGGTGCCTTGAAGCTTACGCCACCAGCACCTCCGGCACAGCTTCGGCGATGAACCCGCCGCCCAGCACTTCGCTCTCGTCGCTGTCGTCGGCGTAGAACACGCAAGCCTGGCCGGGCGAGATGCCGTATTCGCCGGCGAACAGCGTCACGAACACCTCGCCGCCGATCATCTGCACCGCGCCCTGCTGCGGCGGACGGGTCGAGCGCACCTTCACCTCGACCGGCAGGCCGTTGCCTCCGATCGCCGAGCCGAGCGGCACATCGCCCAGCCAGTTCACGTCGCGCAGGCGCACCCGCTTCGTCATCAGCGCCTCGCGTGGCCCGACCATCACCCGGTTGGCCTTGCGGTCGAGCTTGACGACGTAGAGCGGCGCGTCGGCGGCGACGCCGAGCCCCTTCCGCTGCCCCACCGTGTAATTGACGATGCCATCGTGCCGGCCGAGCACGCGCCCGTCGAGATGGACGATCTCGCCCCCGGTGACAGCTTCGGGATGCATGCGCTTGATCACATCGGCATATTTGCCCTGTGGCACAAAGCAGATGTCCTGGCTGTCGTGCTTGTCCGCAACTTCGAGGCCGAGCTCACGGGCCAGTGCACGCACCGCCGGCTTCTCCATGCCGCCGAGCGGGAAGCGCAGGAATTGCAGCTGCGCGTCGGTGGTCGCGAACAGGAAATAGCTCTGGTCGCGCGAGGCATCCGCGGGCCGGTAGAGCCGCCGCTTGCCGTCGACCAGCCGGCTCTGCACGTAGTGGCCGGTGGCGAGCACGTCGGCGCCCAGCTCCTGAGCCACCTCCATCAGGTCGACGAACTTCACCGACTGGTTGCAGGCGATGCAGGGCACCGGCGTTTCGCCCTGACGGTATGCATTTGCAAACGGCTCTATAACGCTGTTCTTGAAGCGCTCTTCGTAGTCGAGCACGTAGTGCGGGATGCCGAGTGCGGCCGCCACCCGCCGCGCATCGTGAATGTCCTGCCCGGCGCAGCACGCGCCCTTGCGGTGCGTCGCCTCGCCGTGATCGTAGAGCTGGAGCGTGACGCCCACCACGTCATAGCCCTGGCGCGCGAGCAGTCCCGCCACCACCGAGCTGTCGACGCCGCCAGACATCGCGACAACCACGCGCGTGTCCTCGGGCCGCTTGGGCACATCGAGAGAATTCAGATCCATCGTCTCATCCAGTTGGGGGTCAAGGCCCCAGTGAACGGCGGCTCTATAGCGAGAGCGGCCACAACGCGCAAATCTCGCGTCGACAGTGCGTGATCGGCGCTTTCGGAGGCTGCGGGACCGCTAGCGGGGCATCGACGTGGTCATCGCCTTGGCGGCGGCGATGGCCGCACCGCGCATTTCGGCAAGTCGGGCGGTGTCGGCGCCGGCGAGGAACGGGATCGAGAGCGCGGCGATGGCGCGGCCGTCCGGCGCAAAGACCGGGGCGGCGAAGGCTTCGATCGAGGGCGAGCTTTCGCCCTTGTCCTGGGCCCAGCCCTGCCGCCGGATGCGGGCGAGCTCCAGCCTGAGGCGGCGCGGGTCGGTGATGGTGGTCTTCGTGTAGGCCTCGAGCGGCGCCTGCAACAGGTGCGCCTGTTCTTCGGCCGGCAGGTAGGCCAGCAACAGCTTGCCGGCAGCTCCAGCGTGGATCGCCATGCGCTGGCCGGGCACGACCGTCAGTGCGTATTCGCGGCGACCAGGGGCAGCAGCGAGGACGAGGACGCCGTTTTCGACGATCACCGAGAGCTTCACGCCTTCACCGGTCTCAGCCGCGACGCGCTCCAGGAACGGCTGGCCATAGGCCACGAGGTCGACCTCGTGCAGGTTTGTGGCAACGTGCGAGGCCATGCGCAGCAGCCGCCCACCGAGATGGTAGCCGCCCTCGTCGTCGCGGCGGACGACATTGTGGGCGTGGAGGGTATTGAGGATCCGGTAGACGCTGGTGCGCGGAAGTTCGAGGCGGGTCGAGAGCTCGCGGATGGTCAGTCCATCGGCGTGCCGTTCCAGCGCGCCCAGCACGTCCATCATGCGGTCGATGACGGGGATGGTATGCTTGAGAGCTGCGGCGCCGACTTCGGGCATCCTTCGCCTCGCTGGTTGACACTCGAACGGGCGACGCCGATAGCATACGAATTTGAACTCATCCAGTTCAAATACGGATTGGTCGGGAGGCAAGAATGAAGATCACGGCCCAGAAAATCTTCACGGCCAATGTCAGCCGCACGAACTTCGTGTTCGTCAAGCTCTACACCGATGACGGCATTTCGGGGGTTGGCGAAGCGACGCTCGAGTGGAAAACGCTGACCATCGTGGCGGCCCTCGAGGAACTGGAGCGCGTGCTTGTCGGCCGCGATCCGTTCGCGGTCGACGCCATCATCGAGCAGTTGCACCGCGATTCCTACTGGCGGAGTGGAGCGGTGTTCCGCACGGCGATCGGTGCCGTCGAGGCGGCGTTGCTCGACATCAAGGGCAAGGCGCTGGGCGTGCCGGTATTCGAGCTGCTTGGCGGCAAGTACCGTGATCGCGTCAAGTGCTATGCCAACCACTGGTTTCAGCGCGCCACCACGCCCGACGACTATGCGCGGAACGCCAAGCACGCGGTGGAGGTGATGGGCTACAAGGCGCTCAAATGGGATCCGTTCGAAGACGCAAATCTCGAGATGGACCGCGCCGTGTTCAATCGCTCGATCGACGCCGTTGCCGCGGTGCGAGATGCCGTCGGGCCCGATGTCGACCTTATGCTCGACGTCCATGGCCGGTTCAACGTGCCCACCGCGATCGCGATGTGCAAGGCGATGGCGCCGTTCGATCTGGCATGGATCGAAGAGCCGGTGCCGCCGGAGGCGATCGATGCGCTTGCCGACGTGCGCGCTCACTCGCCGGTTCCGATCGCTGCGGGCGAGCGTGGTTACGAGCCGAAATGGTTCCTCGAGGCGTTCGAGAAGAAGGCGATCGACATTGCGCAGCCGGACGTCTCGCATGCCGGCGGTCTCGCCGAGACCAAGCGCATCGCGCACCTTGCCCACTGGCACATGATTCCGGTGGCGCCGCACAATCCGGTCGGGCCGGTGATGAATGCCATGACGCTCCACACGGCGGTCGCCATCCCCAACTTCATGGTGTTCGAGACGGTGAGTGTCGATGTGCCCTGGCGCAAGGAACTGGTCAGGGAATCGCTGGTGTTTGAGGGCGGAGCCATCCTCGCGCCGACCGAGCCGGGGCTCGGGGTCGAACTCAACGAAGAGGCGTTTGGAAAATACCCCTACCAGCCTTTCGATGTGCCGCTGTTCGACGGCTCGATCAATGTCCACGGCGTGGCCGAGGGTGACGCCGTGATGAGCAACCGAAAGGCCTCGCGTTGATTGACAGGGCGGGGGTCCTGTCGCACTGTTACGTATCGAATTGCTCCAGTTCACCAATGAACTGATGGCGCCGGCCTAGCGCGGCGACCTGGGCGAGGCGGCAGCGACCGCAGCAAAGGGAGGATCATATGCGCCTGAAATCCACAGTCTCAGTATTGACGCTCGTCTCAGCGCTAACATTCGTGACGGCCGCCTACGCCGGCGACGTCGTCTGGTGGACGCCGAACTGGAGCCAGGCGCGCGCGCAGAAGCTGGCCGACGACTTTCATGCGGCCAATCCCGATATCAACATCAAGCTGCAGATCACGACCAGCAACGGGCTGCCGCAGCAGGTGATGACGGCGCTGCAATCCGGATCGGGCCCCGACATCATCGAGGTCCAGCACGGCTGGGTGGCCGGCTATGCCCAGAACGATCTGGTGCTGCCGCTCGACGACACCATCCAGGACAAGGACGATTATAACAAGGCCGTGATCGCCGAGGACACCTACAACGGCCAGCTCTATGCGATCCCCTATCGCATCGAATGCACGGCGCTGATCTACAATCTGGACGACTACACCAAGGCCGGCCTCGACCCGAACAATCCGCCCCAGACGTGGGACGACTGGGTGGCGGCCTCCAAGAAGATGACGGCCGACGGCGTCTACGGCATGGCCATCACCGGCGGCGGCGAATTCGGCAACACCATCACCCGCGCCTTGCCGCTGATCTGGATGAACGGTGGCGACATCATCTCGGCCGACGGCAAGAAGGCGGTGATCAACTCGCCCGAAGCGGTTGCTGCGATCAAGTTCTACACCGACTTCTACACGAACAAGATTTCACCGGACTCGACGCTGCAGAACGACGGCGTGGCCGATCGGCAATTGTTCATCGCCGGCAAGGTCGCGAGCTATCTGACCGGCCAGTATGACATTGCCCCGATTGCCCAGGGGGCGCCCAACCTCAAGATCGGCGCATTCATGACGCCGCATCCGGCGGGCAAGCAGACCGCCGGCATCCTCAATGGCTGGAGCTACGTGATCCCCAAGGACGCGCAGAACCCGACGGACGCCAAGAAGTTCCTGCAGTTCCTCAATACCAAGGACAACATGGGCTTCTTCACGGACACGTTCCCGGCTCGCATCTCGGCGCTTACGCTGCCGCGCTTCCAGGATCCGTTGCTGAAGCCCTTTGCCGGCATGCTGCAGTATGGGCGGCCCACGCCGATCACGCCGCACTGGGTGCAGATCAGCCAGGCCATGTTCAACGGCATCCAGCGCGTGCTCGCCGGCCAGCAGGACCCGCAGGCGGCGATGGACCAGGCCAACCAGGAAATCCAGGCGCTGCTTGACCAGGGCTGAGATCACAGGGCTTCCGCGACTCTTGCGGAAGCCCGCTCACAAGGTGTCATCCCGGCGAAAACTGGGAGCCATTTCTCCTCTCGTGTGCGTGGCTAGTTGGGTCCCAGCTTTCGCCGGGACGACGTCGCGGATTGAGGAACGCTCCTGCGATGCCACCACGCAGGATGAGGGGGCGAGATGAAGGGTCGCGTCGGCTTTCTCTTCGTCTTGCCTGCGATCCTGGTGCTTCTGGCGCTGATCGCCTACCCGATCGTCTATACCGTCTACCTTTCGGCGGTGGACGCGCACGGCAATTTCACCGGCAAGAATTACGTCAACGTGCTCGCGCCCTATGTGACGCGGCAGGCATTCTTCAACCTGATCTATTATGTGGGCGGCTCGATCGTGTTCCAGGTGATCCTCGGAACGCTGACGGCGATCCTGCTCAACCTCGAGTTCTGGGGGCGCTCGGCGGTTCGCTCCATCGCGCTGATCCCGTGGGTCGTGCCGGGGATCGTTGCGGCGACGACGTGGGCCTGGATGTTCCACACCGAGTTCGGGATCATCAACTACATGCTGGCCGGCGCGCACGTCATTCCCGCCCCGATCGGGTGGCTGACCAATCCGGCGACGGTGATGCCGACCCTCATCGCCATCAATGTGTGGAAGCTCTTCCCGTTCGTTGCGATCATGGTGCTCGCCGGGCTGCAGGCGATCCCCGCCGATCTCTACGAGGCCGCCAAGGTCGATGGAGCGTCGTTCTGGGCGGAGGTCTGGCACGTGACGCTGCCGCAGGTGCGGCCGGTGCTTGTCGCGGTAACGCTGCTGCTCGTCATCTGGGGGCTCAACGGCATCACGCTGATCTACGCGATCACGCAGGGCGGGCCGGCCGACCTCAGCCTGATCACGCCGATCCAGATCTACCAGTTGGCGTTCGTCAGCTTCCAGTTCAACGGCGCAGCGGCGCTGTCGGTGCTGTTCTTCATCGTCGCCGCGATCATCGTCGCCGTCTACATCCGGGTCATTCCGTCGAACCTGGGGGCCGCGCGATGAGCGGCGCCGGCTCGTCGATGCGCCGCCGACCCGAAGCAGCGGTGCTGATCCTCATTCTGTCGGTAGTGCTTGTTGTCGTCTGCCTGTTCCCGTTTGCGTGGATGGCGCTGAGCTCGATCAAGAAGCTGCCGGAACTGTTCACCGTGCCGCCGCACTGGCTGCCCAACGAGCCGACGCTCGCCAATTACTGGACGGTGCTGTTCAACTCCAATATCCCACGCTACTTCCTCAACAGCTGCATCATCGCTGGCGGCGCGACCGGCGTCGCGCTGATCCTTGCGGTGTTTGCGGCTTACGGGTTCGCGCGCTTCGAGTTTCGCGGCAAGCCTTACCTGCAGACCTTCGTGCTGGTCGGGCAGTTGCTGCCGACCGCGGCGATCATCGTGCCGCTGTTCATCACCCTCAGGACCTTCCATCTGGTCAACACCTATTGGGGCCTGATCCTCGTCTACACGATCATCACGCTGCCGCTGAGCGTGTGGATGCTGTCGAGCTATATGCGCAGCATTCCCGCCGAGCTCGAGGAGGCTGCGACCATCGACGGGGCCAGCCGGCTCGGGGTGCTGTTCCGCATCACGCTGCCGCTGGCGCTGCCCGGTGTCGTCGCGGTGGTCGTCTATTCGTTCGTCACCTGCTGGAACGAATTTGTCTTCGCGCTGGTGTTTGCGCAGGACCAGTCGGTCAAGACGCTGCCGATCGGGCTCTCCGAGTTCTCGACCGAGTTCAACACCGACTGGGGCGGCGTGATGGCCGCCTCAATGGTGATGACGGTGCCGGTGGTGCTGTTGTTTCTGGCGTTCCAGCGGCTGTTCGTCGGCGGCCTCACGGCCGGCGCGACCAAGGGGTAGGGGGCGGGGACCATGCAGTATTTCAGCGAGGTCCCGCCAAGGCTCGCGCCGGCGAGGGGGAGGCGTTCAGTCGAAGAAGCCGGCGTCCTCTTCCCGCAGATATTTGCGGGCGGCGTCGGCATTGATGTCGAGCCCGAGCCCCGGCCGCTCGAACACATCGATCATGCTGTCGGTGACGATCGGGCCATCGGGCAGGCCCTCGATGATATCCGGCCACCAAGGCTCGGACGCGACGGGGTATTCAAACGCGACATAATTGGCGGGCAGAGTGGCGCAGACATTGACCAGGGCGCCGAGGCCGAGGAGGCCGTTCGCTGTGCCGTGCGGCGCCATCAGGATCGAATGCATGTGGGCGTGTTCCGCGACCCATTTGAGCTCGGCGATGCCGCCGATATCGGCGGGGTCCGGACCGAGTACGCGCACCGCCTGGGTCTCGATCAGCTCCTTGAAATTGTGCCGGTTGTAGATCTGCTCGCCGGTGTGGATCGGGGTCGAGGTCGACTGCGTGAGCTCGCGATAGGCCTGCGGATTGACCCACGGCACGTAGTCGCCGGTGAGCATATCCTCGAGCCAGGTGATGTTGTAATTCTCGACGGCGCGGGCGAATTTGATGGCGTCGGGGAGCATCCATCCGGGCCCGCAATCGAGGGCCAGAGAGACCTTATCACCGAGAACTTCTTTCATCGCGGCGACGCAGTCGAGCATGTAGTTGAAGCCGCGCTCGCTGATCAGCCCCTGGTCCATCGCGCCGTGATAGGTGGGAGGCTGGGTGAGGCCGTAGTGGAAGCTGGGGAAGCTGTTCTTCATCGAGGAGTGAAAGCTGATCCCCTGCTTGACCATGAAGAATTTCTCAGGCCGCTCGGCCATCCATTTGACGTCGGCGGCAAAATCTTCGGGGCGGTCACCGGCGCGCTGCCGGCGGACCATGCCGTTATAGACGCGCACCTTGTCGCGGACCTTGCCACCGAGCAGCTTGTAGACCGGCACACCCGCCGCCTTTCCCGCGATATCCCACAGCGCATGCTCAATGACGCTGACGGCCGCGCCGTAAGGCTTGAAGCTGCCGCGCTGGCGGATCTTGAGCATCACGCGCTCGACATCGGTCGGATCCTCTCCGATGAGGGCCTCGCGGAAATGCAGCACCCAGGGCTTGATGTACTGCTTGGTGAACTCGACTTCGCCGATGCCGTGAATGCCCGCATCGGTCACGATGCGGACGATGGGATGCCGGCCGATAAGAGCACAGCGAAGGTCGGTGATTTCCATTTTGTACCCGCTCGCGAGCCCGAGAAACTGTGGCTCGATCTCGTCGATTTGACACCGGAGCGGCGGCTCTGTGAAGGGCATTATCGACCCCTACGACATCACGCCTCACCGAAGCGGCACGTCTCGCATGATGAGACGCTCCGCCTAACGCCCTCGAACCAGAGATTGCACACATGATCGACATTCCCAGCATCAAGCGGCCCTCGGCCGACCTCATCGCCCGCGTCAAGGCCGTGGGCGCCGCGACGGCCAGTGCATCGCTGTTCCAGCTGGGCATTCGCGGTGCGCACATGCAGGGTCCGACCTCATGGAATCGCGGCAAGACCATCTGCGGGCCGGCGCTG
>Ga0265339_10000235_pt1 | contig 44859 bp, 49 predicted proteins | sample 4CB219metaG_FD_202085 | JGI IMG/M metagenome (GOLD analysis project Ga0265339, IMG submission 202085) | Rhizosphere microbial communities from Carex aquatilis grown in University of Washington, Seatle, WA, United States - 4-CB2-19 metaG | ecosystem: Host-associated > Plants > Roots >... | reverse complement strand
GCCGTGCCGTCGCCGCCTGCATCCGATCCGGCGCTCACCGCGGAGATCCGCCGCGCCGTGGTGTTGGCGCTCGGCCGCTTGCCGCCCAAATTGCGCATAGCGGCATCGCTGGCCGTGGTTGAGGAGCGCCCGTACAAAGAAGTGGCAAGCGCACTCGGCATCACAAAAGCTGCCGTCAAGCTGCGTGTGTTTCGCGCCATGCGACGGCTCAGAACCGATTTGGAACAACAGGGGATAAGACCGTGAAAAAGCAGAGAACGGGGAACCGGGAGCAGGGAACAGAAAGATTGGAGACTCTGTTGCGTCGAGCCATTCCGCCAATCGAGGACGATCCTGTCCCGCCGCATGATCTTTGGCCGGCAATGCGGGCGCGGCTCAACAGCGACCATCAGCTGGCCACGCGGCTGCGCGCCGTGCCCTGGTTCGACTGGGCACTGGCCGCCGGACTCGCCGTTTTCGCTATTGCATTTCCGGCCGCGGTCCCCATGCTCCTTTACTACCTGTGAGTGCTTTTGAAATGCGGATCAGGTCCGCAGAAAGGAATATCCGCCATGAACCCGCATCCTTATATCCGTGCATTTCTGGCCGGCGTCTTTGTTCCCACCCTGGTGTTGCCCGTTATTCTCACTGGCTTCATCGTGGTCCGGCTGGTGCTGCAGTTTCCCGTGCCCATTGAGCGCGGCATCATCTTCCCCATGGCGCTGGTGCCGTCGCTGTGGGGCATCTGGAACATGCTCTGGCAGCTTCCGGCCTTGCGCTCGCGGGTGCCGCTGGGGATTTTCGGCGCGCTGCTGCCGCTGCTCATGGCGCCGGTTGGCGCCATTGTGGGCGCAATCGCCGGCGTATTTGCCCTCGGCGCAACCGGCGTCATCTGGTTCCAGATCTGGCATATTTCTTACGTGCTTATTGCCTGCGCATTCTGTGTGGCGCTCACCGCGTACTACCTTCTCTGGAAGTACGTCGTGGGGTTCCTGAACCGGATGCTTGGAATCGCGTAAAGCGAACAGCCGCCAGATGGTGTGCCACACCTTTGTGCTGGTGTACGAAGAGCCGCACCTGCGCCGGGTCTTCGGGCCGGAGTACGAGGACTACCGCCTGCATGTGCGGCGGTGGCTGCCGCGCGTTTAATCGCCCATTTACCAGGGTGCTTCCACGCGGTTGGCCTTTGGCGCGCGAACAATGCGCATCAGCGCGGCGTCTTCCAACCAGTTCACCTCGCAATGCTCGCACCCGGAGATCACAGCATTGCCGCCGCCGGCGTAGAAATCGGAATTCATTCGGTTTCGGCACCGCGGGCAATTGATCCTGCGGTCCAGATCCGCGCGATTCGCCGGCGCGGGAGTTTCCCTGTCCGGGTGCTTCTCCCGCATCTCGTCTATGAGCGCCTGCAAAGCGCCCATGGCCACAAGCATGCCGTGGCAGCGCTTGCAGGCATGAATCGGAACGCCGGTAAGGACTGCACTCCACAGCGAAGTGTCACACGACGGGCACTCCAGTTCCGGAGTCTCATCGAGGATCTGCATGCCGGTTTCGTCCGGCGCAAAAGGCACCATGGTGCTGCAGAATTCACAGCGAAGGCTCGTGTTGCCGTTCGCCAACCGCATTGGAGCTCCGCACGTTGGGCAGTTCATTGTTGTTTTCCACACTCCGGGCAGAACTTTGCGCCCGCCGGCACGGGCTTGCCGCACTCCGCGCAGAACTTCAAGGCCGAGGCCTGGACCGCTCCGCCGCGTGCCTGCCCCGGCAATTCCTGCCCCATCAGCGCCTGCGCCATGGCCATTCCCGCGCCCAGCCCCACACCCATCCCCGCTGTTCCGCCGGGATTCTGCGCCGCTTCCTCCAGCGATTCGGCTGCCTCAAATTGCGTCAGCCGACCCACATCACCCGCCATTCCCATGCCGATCCGCTGGTCCATCACCTTCTGCAATTCATCCGGCAGGGACACGCTGGCAACGATGAACTGTGCCAGATCGAGCCCCAGAGCCGCGAATCCCGGCTTCATTGCCTCGGCAATCTTTCCGGCCAGCGCCGACTGGTTCTGCGCCATATCCAGGAACGTCACGTTGCTCTCCGCAAACGCGCCCGCCATCCGCTCCACGATCATGGACCGCAACTGGTCCTCGAGATCGGCCACGCCGTAGATGTCGCGCGTGCCGCTCACGCTGGTGAAGAACAGCCGCGGATCGTCGAGGCGATACGCATAAGTCCCGTACGCGCGCAGCCGCACCGCGCCAAACTCGCGGTCCCGGATGGTCACCGGCGTTGCGGTTCCCCATTTCTGGTCCATCTGCAGCCGCGTGGAAAAGAAGTACACGTCGGACTTGAAAGGCGATTCGAAGTCCTTGCTCCAATTCATCAGGTCCGTCAGGATGGGAAGGTTGCGCGTGTTCAACGTATGCAGGCCGGGGGAGAATACATCGGCGATCCGGCCCTCATTCACAAACAACGCCAACTGCGTCTCGCGCACCGTCAGTTGCCCGCCGTTCTCAATCTCCATGTCCTGCATGGGATAGCGGTACGCCAGCACGCCATCCTCGGACTCGTTCCACTGGATGACGCGGATGAATTGTTTGCTCAGGAAGTCGGTCAGGCTCACGTTCGGCTCCTCGGCGGGATTATTGCACCGGTTCAGGCGGTCAGGCACTCCCACATTGGTCACCAGAACCTGCCTTGCTACGCCTCTGCACAACGGCCGCTTCGGAATTGAGCAGCTTGTAGCAGGTAAGGCGCTGGCTTCGGCGGCGCTGTATTTCGAATCGTGGGCGTTGATGCTTTTCGTGGCCGGATTCCTGATCGTCTGCCACACGTTCGTGATCCTCTGCGAGGAGCCGCACCTGCGCCGTATATTCGGGTCGGAATATTTCTGCGGCTCGAAGAAGTCGCCAAGCCCAGTCCGGTGGGCGTAGACTGAAGGCGATTTTCCAAGGCGACGAACGTGAAGCTGTTTCCCGGAATTCGAGGGACGACTAGCATTGGCCTGGCGTTAGCACTTGGGTTGCATATTGCAATTGCTCAAGTCACCGAAGTAGAGAAGGCGCGGTCTGCGTCAATGCGCAAAGCCTTGAACGAGATCGCGCAGGTGGCGGAGCACTCGAACCAGCGGGTCATCGTTGAACTCAGGACCTCCGGCCAGTATATGTTGCCGGACCCGATCACAATCAGGACAACGGCGACAACTCATGATCCGGTGGGGACTTTGAATGCGATGCTGGCGGGCGATGCGCGCTTTCACGTTTTGACGGATCCCGATGGCGTAATCCGCATCTCCGATTCGCGTGTCGATGAGGGCTTGCTGAATCTACGTATCCGGCACGTTGCTCTTACTAAACTCGAACGATACAACCCTGATATCGCGATGCAAGCGGTGCTGGACTCGCCGGAGGTCAAGGCGTATTTTGAAAAACGCAGAATTGCGGAGTCGATCGACATCGGTGGGCTCATGTCTCCGACGGATCCGAAGTATCCTCATTTGGAACGGGCGCTCGATAAGATGACCCTGCTTGAAATCCTCAAGCACATGCTCGCGCTGTTTAGCCACACCGCGATCTACAACGAGTGCGTCGACGATTCTGGCAAGCGATTTGTGGCATTCGGCTTCTGGGATGCCGATTAGTTAGCTGCCCTCAAAGAAATCCCCCAGCCCCGCCCGGTGCGCATGCGCGGCCATGGTGTCCTGGATGGTCAAAGCGAGGGCCAGCGCATCCCGCCCCTGTCGCGCCGTAACGCGCGGCTGGCGGCGCGTGCGCACGCAATCCAGAAATGCCTCAATCTCCAGCCGCAGCGGCTCGCCCGGCGTCACTTCAGGGTTTACAAACGAAAGCCCCGGCGCCGGTCCCGGCGAAGTTTCGACAGCCGGCCCGGCAAGGGTCTGAGCCAGCGCCTTGATCTTTTCCTTGTCGCCCTGTGCGGCCATAAACTGCGCCAGCAGCGGCGCGGGAATCTGTCCCCCGGCCAGTAGCTGCTGCGCCAGCTTCAAATCCAGCTTGCCCGTGGTGAGGAACTCGGCCGCCGCCGCGGCAACCTGAGCCGGGACCTGCGCCGCTGCCGTATCGTCAATCCGGATCACGACCACGTCGCGCCGGGCGTAGTCGATGGAGACGTACTGCCGCGGCTCAAAAAACCTGAGCTTGCGTACGCGCTCCGTGGAAACGCGCGACGCCGTGAAGTTGGCTACGCAGCCTGACTCGAACTCCACCCGCACATTGGCAATGTCCACCTTGGGCGACACGATGGGCAGGCCCACCGCGCGCACCTCGCGCACCGGAGATGCCGCAAACGTGAGCACGATGTCCAGGTCATGGATCATCAGGTCCAGCACCACGTCCACGTCCAGTGACCGCGGCGTGAACACGCTCAGCCGGTGGGCCTCAAAGAACATGGGCCGCTTGAGCCGCGGCTGAACCGCGAGAATAGCCGGGTTGAAGCGCTCCAGGTGCCCCACCTGCACCACGCGCCCGGCACGCTCGGCATGCGCGACCAGGTCGTCAGCCTCCGCCAGCGTGGCCGCGATGGGCTTTTCCACCAGCACGTCCAGGCCGGCATCCAGCATTGCCGACGCCACCGCGTGATGATGCACCGTAGGCACGGCGACGGTGGCCGCATCCACGCGCGCATCCGCGTGCAGCATAGCCTCCACGCTGGCAAAGACCGGAATCCCGTACTGCGCCTCGGCCGCCGCCGCGCGTCCCGCGTCCGGCTCCACGCAAGCGGCCAGCTCCACTCCGGCGCCCGCCCGCTCCAGTTCGCGGTAAACGCGGAGATGGTTGCGCCCGAACGCGCCCGCGCCCGCCACGGCCACCCGCACCCTGGATTGGCTTGCGATTTGCTTACGCCCCTTTGCCTTCAACCGCCCGCAGGCAGCGCCCGTAGAGCTCCAGCAGCTCGGTCACGTGCTCCTCCGGCTTGCCCGCCGAGCTCGCCGTGAATCCAGTTGAGGGCGCCGTGGTCCGGCCCACGTTGGCCACGCCCGCCACAAACTTCATAAGATCGAGTGCAATATCTTCATTGCGCCGTGCCCCAAGCCCCGCGTTTACCAGTCCATCCATGTTCTGACTCTCCGAAATCCGATGCTAGCAAATCGCGCCGGTGGCCTGCTCGCCCAGTAGCCGGTCCGTCTGACTTTTCCGCCGGCGCTCAGCGTGTGGTGTTCACATTGGGCGTCCGGCGCCGGTTGCCGCGTGGGTTCTTGCTTCGCTGGTTGCCAGGTAACGCAATGCCCACGCAAACACCAGCAGGACCAGGCCGCCGATCCATGCGCCCAGACTGAATGTTCCCGAAAACCAAAGTGCAACCACTACACCCAAAACCACCAGAATTCCGGCGAGGAACAAAAAGATGCGCATCCCGTAGAGGAATGCAAACGGCAAATAGTGCGCGCCGAGGAGGATCATCAGGGCCGGGAAAAACCAGTTCAAGCAGTATTGACCCACCGGCACCAGAAGCAGCATGGAAAGCGGCAGCACAAATGCGACCTGCATGCCGAGCCAATGGAGAGGGTTTTCTCTGCTCACCCGCGCCGGGCGGCCAGACAAAAGCAGCATCATTTGGGTGAGCGGAAAGATGAAGAATCCTGCACCGACGACGGCCAGAATAGATGCTTTGGGGGTCTCCCACGTGCCTAACGCAGCCGCCACCAGCCAGATTACCGACGAGACAAGCTGCCCCCAAAACCCGCCAGTGTAGACAGATCTGACTTCGCGTTGAGCGTCCCGGATGTCCATTCAAACCCCCTAAATTGACGGAGCATGACTACCCGCTACATTAGCAAACCGCCCGCCGGTAACTGCGTGATACGCTGTCCGATTGCGGACACTTCATCGCCTCATCGGACAATTCCACTCCCCGCGCAGCTTCCGCTCCACCCGCGTAACTTACGCGGAACGCTCCGCTTAACCTGCGTGCTACCATGGCCTTCAACGTGCTTGCCAGCCACGGCAGGTAGCCCCCGCCGCCGAGGTGCCTTCATGCTGTCTCTGGTTCACGATCTGAATTACGCCCTGCGCCAGCTCCGCAAGACACCGGGCACGGCGATCCTCGCCGTCCTCACCCTTGCCCTCGGCATTGGCGCCAACACCGCCATCTTCACCGTCGTCCAGAATGTCCTTCTGCGCCCCTTGCCGTACCCGCACGCGGACCGGCTGGTCAACATCTCGCCCGGGACGAAAGCTGCATTCGCCGGCACCTCCTGGCTCAATTACGTTGACATCCGCAATCAATCGCGGCTGCTGGACACCGTTGCCGGCTACTCGGAAGACGTTACCGTAGTCCAATCCGCAGACAGTTCTGTCAGCGTAGCCGCCCCGCGCGTAACCCCCGACCTATTTTCCATGCTCGGCGCAAAGCCCATCCTGGGCCGCACGTTTTCTGATGCTGAAGGCCAGACCGGCGGACCTAACGTCGCCGTCCTCACCGAGGGCCTGTGGCGCGAGACCTTCCACTCGGACCCGGCGATTGTGGGCAAATCCATTCGCGCCGGCGGCGTCTCCCGCTCGGTCATCGGCGTGCTGCCCGCCTCCTTCCAGTTCCCTGAGAGCATGGGCCCCGACGCCATGCACAATGCCATCTGGTTCCCGCTCCAGCCCACTCCGGAGATGCTGAAAGATCGCGGCTACAGTTTCTTCAGCATCCTTGGCGAGCTGCGCCCCGGCGCCACAGTTGCGCAGTTTCAGCACGAGCTTGACGCCATCATCGCCCGAATCCCCCGCGATAAGAGCGATTCCAAGCTCGCGTTCCGAGCCGACCTTTACCAGGAACTGGTCACCGGTCCTGTTCGCCCCGTCCTATATGCTCTCTTCGGGGCGCTGGGCCTGGTTCTGCTCATCGCCTGCGCCAATGTGTCCAACTTGCTGATTGCCCGCTGCCTGGCCCGGCAGCAGGAGTTCGCCGTCCGCGCCGCATTGGGCGCAAACCGCATGCGCCTTTTACGCCAGATGTTGTCGGAGGGCCTGGCGCTTAGCGTTCTTGGTTGCGCGCTCGGCCTGGCCTTCGCCCAGCTCTCCATCATGGCCATTCGCAAGCTTCCCCCGGGAACCATCCCTCGCGCCGACATCATCGCAATTCACTGGACCGTCATCGTTACCCTTGCCGTAATTGCAACCATCACCACTGTACTGTCGTCGCTGCTGCCCGGGATGCTGGTGGCCCGCGCCAACCCGCAGGCTGCCCTGCAGGCGGCATCGCGCGGAGTGGGAGCGCGCACCGTAAGCGGCCGCTTGAGCGGGATTCTGGTTGCCGGAGAAGTTGCTCTTTCCACCGTTCTATTGGTCGGCGCGGGGCTGCTCTTCCACACCCTTTGGAATCTTGAGCAGGCTCACCTTGGCATCGACGTCGAGCGAGTGACTACCTTCACCGCCATGCCCGCCGACGCTGCCGGCTTCTCCAATATGAGCGTCTCCACCGACACCGCAAACGCGCCGCCCTCGGTAGCAATCCTGGTCTACGCGCCCATTCTCAATAGAATGCGTCAGCTACCCGGGGTACAGGACGCTGCTGTTGTCACGTCGCCACCGCTTTCCGGGATGGGTGTACAAAGCAGTTTCCAGATCGTTGGACGGACCAAGGACCCGGAAGCGCAAACGCGAGTCTCTGCCGCCAGCACCGGCTACGCCCGAGTCTTCGGAACGCCTATGCTCACCGGGCGCATGATCGCCGACAGCGATACCAAGGCCGCTCCACCCGTCTGCGTTGTCAATGAGACATTTGCGAAGAAGTATTTTTCCGGACCGGATCCCGATCGGGCTGCACTCGGACACCAGATCGATCTAGGCGGCAAGGACACCGGCATCGTCAATCCTCCCACGATTGTCGGCGTCATGGCTGACCAGGTCGGCAACAGCGTCGGCGGCGATATTCTGCCTGCGCTGATGCTCCCGCCAGAGCAGGTCCCCACCACCTCGCTCTTCTACCAGGCCTTGCTCAAAACCGTCGTCAGCTTCGCGGTGAAAACCCGCGGCGATGTTCCGGTTGCCAACGAAATGCGCGATCTCTTCCGCCGCGATGCTCCCGGTTACGCGCTGGACCAATTCCAGACCATGCAGCAGGCCGTTGATCAGAGCACCTTCAGCCAGCGACTCGGGCTCTATCTCGTGGGATCGTTCGCCGGGCTCGCCGTCGCCATGGTCATCGCCGGGCTCTACGGCGTGCTCTCGCAGTTGGTCAGCTACCGCCGCCGTGAAATCGGCGTGCGCATGGCGCTCGGCGCAACCCGTTCGAGCGTCGCCGCCCTTGTCCTCAGGCAGGGCTCCATCCTGGTCGGCGCGGGCTTGGTTACAGGCCTCATCATCGCCTTCGCCACCGGCCGCATGGTCGCGAGTTTCCTCTACCAGGTCAAGCCACTCGACGGGTGGACTTACGCCGGCGTGATTGCGGCACTCGCGCTCGTCGGTGTCGCAGCCGCGCTGCTTCCCGCGCGCAAAGCCGCCTCCATCCAGCCCATGCAGGCGCTCCGTGAGGAATGATCGCTGTCGGACAGACTTTCTCAGTACCGCGCGGATCGCGTCAGGGTTGAACTTCGGTCCAGCTGTCAGCAATCCAAAGAGAGAACGCAGATATTTCCCTGGTTGGAACGCTCAGCAGGCTTATTCGTTTCAACCTCATCTTCCGGCATCCAACTCTTTTGAGGTGAATTGCGATGCGTGAAAGAATCGCCCTGGCGCTCGTGTTGACCGGGCTCTTCGCACTGGCCACCGGTTGCAAAAAGCAAGTCGACAAGGCGGGATTCGAATCCGCGATCAACAAGTCCTTCGCCGGCCGGCACGTATGCGTCTGGCCCCAGCCCACCAAGCTGCCTGCTGACATCGACCCCGCGAAAGACGACAGGATCCGTTCTTTTGAAGCCCTCACCCATGCCGACCTTCTTACTCAGGTGTCCGATGAAAAGAAGCGCCTGCTCGGCGGCGCTCATCAAGTCAATATTCTCCATCCGGTCAACACGTACGACCTCTCCGACAAGGGTCACTCTACGTGGACACCCGACCCGGGCCACCCCGGATACGGCAACTTCTGCTTCGGCCACTTCAACGTAACCGCCATCGACAAAGCCACCCCCAACGACCCCTCAAATCCCACCCAATACAGCGTCACTTACCATTACGAGGTGGAAGGCATCCCCGGCTGGGCCAGCACCCCCGAATCGATGAGAGCCTTTCCCAGCATCGCCAAGGACACATCCATCCAGTCAGCTACTGCCACCCTGATCAAAGATGCAGACGGAGCCTGGGCAGTCGCACCTTCCCAGCCCGCGCCATAGATATTGTCACAGAACAAGGGCTGGAGGCGCGCATTCGCGGTCGTGCGCTCGAAGAAGCGATTCCGGTATGAGGGACCCCGTCGAGCACATTCGCGACGTTCTCAATGCGATTGAGGCTTGAACATCAAGCCACTGCGGTCCCATAGCGCATTTTCCCCCTTCCTGCTACCCTTTTAACCATGCAGATCACCGTCGAAATTCCGGACGATCTCGCGACCCAGGTCAGGGCTCGTGGCCTGACTCCGGAGGGCTATATCCGGGCTCTGGTTGAGGAAGCAGTTCGAACGGCACACCAAACTCTTGCGCCGGCCGAACCGAAGATGGATATCGAGACATTCATCAGAGGCATGGCCTCATTCTCTGAGAAAATCCCTCAACTCCCCGACGAAGCCTACACCCGTGAGAGTTTCTATCGGGACCACGACTGATGGCTTCCGCCTCCGGTTACTTGGTCGATACCATAGAAAGCACGATGACGCTCCTGCCCGACAACGAGCGCGTTTCTTCATTATGGCGAAACTTGGTGCTCGTCCATCATGTGTGCGGTGTGCAAGTGCATGACGCACGCCTTGTCGCCATCACGCAGGCACATGGTTTGACTCGCATCCTCACTTTGAATTCCCAGGATTTCTCGCGTTATTCCGAGATCCAGCCAATTCATCCGTCCGAAGTTCCCCTCGAAAGCGAATAACCTTCGAGCATCATGCCCAATGCCTGCCTCGCCCTCGGCGCCAACATCCCCGGCCCCGCCGGCCCGCCTGAATCCACCCTGGCCGCCGCCACTGAACGCTTCGCCACCCTCGGCCACATCACCGCGCGTTCCTCGCTCTACTCCACAGCCCCCGTCGGCCTCGCTGAACAACCCCGCTTCATCAACGCAGCCGTCTCCCTTGAAACCGCCCTGCCGCCTCGCGAACTTCTCGAGCAGCTTCTCCAGATCGAGCGAGAGTTCGGCCGCGATCGCTCCGCCGGCATTCCCAATGGACCACGCACTCTCGACCTCGACATCCTGCTCTACGGCAGTGAAATTATTCACCAGCCAGGCCTCGAAATTCCTCACCCGCGCCTGGCCAAGCGCGCCTTTGTTCTGGTTCCCCTGGCTGAAATTGCATCCAACATCGTAGTCCCGGGCACGGACCTTACCGTGCAACAATTGCTTCAGCAACTGCGTACCGTGCTCCCCTCGGAAAACGATGCGGTTCTTCCACTCCAAAGTTCTATCTGGCGTTCTGGCCGCCGTGTCGATCCTGGCCAATCCGGCGGCGCTTCGACTTGAAGCGCAATCGACTCGCACCGTCACGCTCACCGTGGAGGACGGCTCGGGTGCACCCATTGCCGGCGCGATCGTGCAGAACTCAACCGGTCATTCCGTCGGCACGACGAACCTGAAGGGCCGCGTCGAACTTCAGTGCAATACGCCATGCAGCTTTACCCTGAGGGCTCAAGGATTTGAACCGGCATTTGTATCGCACGCGGAGGACCTGCCGGCAGCTGGGGACCAAAGCGCAATCGTAGTGCACCTCTCACCGGCAGGCGTCTCCGAACAGGTCACGGTCACCGCCTATCGCGCCCCGCTGGGCGACCTCGAAAGCCCGGCGATAACACGACAACTTTCATCGGAAACGCTCCAGGCCTCCGCCGCCGTCTCGCTCGACGGCAAGATGCGCCAGCTCCCGGGCATCGAACTCTTCCGCCGTTCCAGTTCTCTCGTCGCCAACCCCAGCTCGCAGGGCATCAGCCTTCGCGGCCTCGGTTCCACTGCCGCCAGCCGCACGCTTGTGACCCAGGATGACGTTCCGCTCAACGACCCCATCGGCGGCTGGATTCACTGGGAGGAGCAGCCCGAGCTCGCCATCCACTCCATTGAGCTGGTTCGCGGCGGCGCCAGCGATCTCTACGGCTCCAGCGCCATCGGCGGCGTCATCAACATGCGCTTGGACCAGCCCGCCGCGCCCACCGCCGAGTTGCGAAGCACCTACGGCGCGGAAGGCACCTATGAAAACAGCCTGCTCGCGGAAGACAAGCGCGGACCATGGGGCGGCCTCATCGCCGGCACGCTCCTCGGCACCGATGGCTACATCCAGGAAGCACCGTGGCAGCGCGGACCCATCGACACCCACTCGTTTGTTCACTCGCAGAGCGGTCTTGCACTTGCCGATCACACCGCAGGCCCGCTCCGGCTCTTCGCCCGATTCAGCGGCTTTCATGAGTCGCGCGGCAACGGCACGCCGTATCAAGCCAACGGTACGCGCCTGCTGCGCTATGCCACCGGCGCGGATTGGCAGGATCCGAAGGGCGCTTCGCTCACACTGCGCCTCTACGGCTCCCGCGAGCACTATCGCCAGACTTTTTCGTCCATCACCAACACGCCCACGGCTGCCTTCCCCAACTGCGCCTACCGCTGCGGAGAGAGCCCGACGAAGTTCGCGCAGATCCCGGTGAACGAGCTGGGTGCCGCCGCCCACTGGTCGCAGCCGCTCTCGCCCGGACTGCTGTTCCTGGCCGGGGCTGACGTGCGTGACGTGCGCTTCTGGGACAATGAGCAGACCTTCGCAACGTCGACAATCACTGAAACGCACGACCACCAGCGCGACTCCGCACCCTGGATTGAAGCCCTCTGGATTCGGCGTCAATGGACCATCACGGCCTCAGCTCGCGAAGACTTTTTCCAGAATTTCGATGGCCGGCAGGTGGCGAACTCCGGCTCCGGATTCACGCTTACGGCGACTCAGCCGCCGCAGTGGGATCAGCGCGTCTTCGATCCGCGGCTCGGCCTGACGCGAAAACTGGGCGAGCACTGGGCGCTCTCCGCTTCCGGCTTTCGCGCCTTCCGCGCGCCCTCGCCCAGTGAGCTCTACCGCTCCACGCAGGTTGGCAACCAGCTCACCAAGCCGAACGGTTCCCTGCGCAGCGAGCGCGCCACCGGCTGGGAGACAGGCGTGGCCAGCCAGCGCAACTGGGGTGAGATCCGCGCAAGCTGGTTCGACACCCAGATCAACCGCCCCATCGCCGCCGTCACCACCTGCGCCACCTGCTCGCCCATTCTCCTGATGCGCGAAAACCTCGGCCAGATTGAGAGCCGAGGCGTATCCATTGACTTCGAGCTGGCGCCGCGAAGCTGGCTCGGCCTAGACGGCGGCTATCAATACGCCCACGCCACGGTGACTCGCGGCGCCGCGGACCTGGGCAACTGGATTCCCGAGGTGGCGCGCAATATGGCCACGCTCAACCTGCGCGGGTTTCGCCCGCGCCTGGGCGTGATGAGCCTACAGGGACGCATGAGCGGCCGCATGTATGACGACGATGCCAACACGAATCTGCTGCACAGCTACTTCCGTCTCGACGCGTTCGCAAGCCACGATCTGGGGAGCCATCTTCAGGTCTTCGCCGCCGGCGAGAACCTCTTCGACCGCACCATCGAAGTAGGAAAGACGCCCACCACCACGCTGGGAATGCGGCGCGCTGCTCGCGCCGGAGTGCTGATCCGCCTGGGGGAGAGATAGCGCGGGTCGGATGAGGGCACGGCCTTACTTGTAGCGATTCCAAAGCGGCCAGTACTCCGGTCGTCAATGGCCACTCACACCTTGCTGAGCTTGCCGTCCCGCACTTGAAACCGCTCCCCGCGCCACACAATCGTGTTGCCCGCGAACCCCGCCACCCACATCCCCATCGCCACCACGTCTCGCAGCGGCAGCAGCCACAAGTTCTCCAGCACCTGGCGGTCGTACAGAACGTTTGTGCCCACCGCCATGGCCAGCGCCAGGCGCAGGAAGAAGACCATGGCCAGCAGCCACAGGCTTAGCAGGCTGATTCCGCTTGCCACCACGTTGAGCGCGGCCCAAGCCAGCCCAAACGTGAACACCATGCCCGCGTAGCCCCAGGGGCGCGCGTCCCGCACGGTGCGGTACCAGCGCAACTGGTGCTCCACGAAGCCGCGCCAGCGGTACGCCGGTATGCTCGTCTCCACCATTTCGCGCCCCAGAGCTACGGCGTATCCGGCCGCGTAAACCCGAGCGCCCAGCTGGTAATCGTCCGCTAATTGGTCCTTCAGCGCGTCCAGGCCCCCAATGGCCGCCAGCGCTTCGCGGCTCACCGCCAACGTGGACCCCAGGCCGAATCGCACCCCACCCTCAAGCCACCGCGCCAGCAAGACTGCGGGAATAAAGTCGGTCGAAATGCCCAGCGACTCAAAGCGCGACCCGAGGGTGCCGTGCATCCGGCCACGATAGAGCGCCGTGACCAGGCCTACGGGTTTATCCGCTACGTTGCTTCGCTGGTCGCCTGGTCCCTGTTGTTGGAACTCCGCCATCACGCGTTCGAGGTAATGCGGTCCCACGGTGATATCGGAGTCGTTGATCAGCAGGAATTCGTAGCGCGCGTTGGGCGCGAGCTGGATGAGCGTGCTGACCTTGCCGTTGGTTCCGAGACGTTGGGGGCATTCGACCAGATGGATCTGGCGCTCGGGGAACTCCCGTTGGAGCTCGCGCACCGCTGCTGCCGCGGGATCGTCGAACGAGGAAATCCCGAACAGCAGCTCGAAGTCGCCCGCATAGTCCTGCCGGCAATGCGTCCGGAACGCCTCCAGCATGCCGGGGTCAAGCCCTTTGAGGGACTTGAGAATGCTGACGCCGGGCCGGGCCCCCGCCGCACGCGCGCGTCGGCGCCCCAGAAATACGAAAGCGGCCAACAAGGCCGCTACGTAGTACCCCATGCCGGCCACGGCCAGCACCGTGGTCACTCCCTCCACAGCCTGTGCCCAAGCTTGCGGCATAGATGCCAGTGTACAGGGGGCAGGGGCGGGGGACAGTTTTCAGTGTCAGTTGAAGTCCCCCGACTCCGTGGCGCAATCACCGGTGCTTGATGAACTTTCCCGTCTGCAGCTCGCGCATGGCTGTATTCAGCTCGGCCTGGGTGTTCATCACAATCGGCCCGTACCAGGCCACGGGTTCCTCGAGGGGTTTGCCGCTGACCAGCAGGAAGCGGATGCCTTCCGGGCCGGCCTGAACGACGATCTCGTCGCCGCGGTCAAACAGCACCAGCGAGTGGTTTTTCGCGTCGTAGACCGGCGCCGCGTTGGGGTCCATGCCACTCTCGGTCAGCACCGCCTGCGGGTCGCCGGCATCGCGGAATGTTCCTGCGCCGGCAAAGACGTAGGCAAATGCATTGCGGGTGGTTTCAACCTGGAGGCGCTTCTTCAGGCCAGGCGGCACGCTGACGTCCACATAACGAGGGTCAGCGGCCACGCCCTCAACCGGGCCGCGCTTGCCCCAGAATTCGCCGCAGATAATGCGGGCGCGGGTTCCGTCGTCCTCGGTGACCTCAGGGATGGCGCTGGCGGGGATGTCCTGGTAGCGCGGATCGGTCATCTTGAGGCTGGCGGGCAGGTTGGCCCAGAGCTGGAATCCGTGCATGCGGCCGCGCTCATCGCCTTTGGGCATCTCCTGGTGCAGGATGCCGCTCCCTGCGGTCATCCACTGCACGTCGCCCGCGGTCATGCGCCCTTTGTTGCCGAGCGAATCTCCGTGCTGCACCTCGCCCGCGAGCACGTAGGTGATGGTCTCAATGCCGCGATGGGGGTGCCAGGGGAAGCCGGCCAGGTAGTCGGCGGGGTCCTCATTGCGGAAGTCGTCGAGGAGCAGGAACGGATCGAAGTCCTTGGTTTTGCCGAATCCGAAGGCGCCCTGAAGCTTGACGCCGGCGCCTTCAATGGTCGGTTTGGTGGAGAGAATCTCCCGGACAGGGCGAAGTGACATGATAGACCTCCCTGCAGGCTCAGCATTTTGAAGCCTACACCCATTTGATTCACGAGGGCGATATTCGTTGCAACAAGTATTTTTGGCGAAGGCCAGTATCAACGCACGCAGAGACGTCCTGGTCCGGCCTCGGCGCCGCTCCGACTACGGCAGGTGGTCCATGTAGCAGGCGCCATTCGTGTGCTGGGTTGGAGGCGTCGGCGGCGTGAGCCATGGCGGATTCTTGAAGTCGAAGAACTCAGTCATATCCGGCTGCGCCGCGTCCCGTTTAGTAAGTGGCGGCAGATTGAAGCGAGTCTCGATAAGTTTGAGGATTGATGTCGTGTCCGCGACGGTGTGCGACACGTAGTTCTTTTTCGTAAATGGCGATACAACGATGAGCGGCACCCGGTAGCCGGTGTAAATAAAGTCGCAGATCGGACCTGTTCCCTTTGTACAGACATCGCCAGGGTTGAGATCCACGGGCTTGGTGCCGTCAGGGCTCACGGTTGGGTGTGGCGCCACGTGGTCGTAGAGTCCGCCGTACTCATCGTAGGTGAATATGAAAACCGAGTCCTGCCACGATGGGCTCTGCATCAGGGCATTGATGAGCGAGGCTGCGTAATTGGCGCCCGCCTGGACATTGGTTGCCCGCCCGTCATAGCTGGAGGCATGCTCGTCCAGACCGGCGGCAGTTGCCGGCTCAATAATCGCAACCTGGGGCAGGGTGCCGTTTTGCACATCCGCAAAGTAATCCGATATCGTCCCGAAGTTGTGGGGGTATTTGGCCGGAATGCTCTGGCCGAAAACAAATGGTTGCACATAGGTCTGCTTCAGCAGGCATGTGAAATCGTAGGGTGGCCCGGAACAGCCGCTACCCAATGGGTTCACATAGATCTTCCATGTAATGCCCGCTTTCTCGAGCACTTCAAAGATCATGGTTGCGGTCAGCAAGGAAGAATCCTTCGCATTGGTCCCATTCGGATAGACGCGACCCTCCGAGGTGCCCGCGATAATGAATTCCCGGTTGGCGCCGGTCCGGCTCATCACGGGGTGGAACCAACGGTCAGAAGTGGCAAAATTGGAGGCCATGAAGTAGTAGTAGTTGAGGTCATCTCCATCGAAGTACCCCATGGCGCGGACCCCGTTCACGTCAGTGAATTGCGGCCGGTAGTTGCGGCCGTCGTGTGCGGCGACGTACACGAATCCGTCCATTTTGGCGGGAGGATAGAGACCCAATTGATCGTGGAAGTTCCAGATGACATGGCTCTCGTTCCACGAGGGGCTGGTGTTTTCAGTGCACACCGTCTTGAGATGGAATGAGGCGACAGGGTTGCCGGCGTCATAAACGCAGTCGTTCGGGGGAGGAAACGCGGGGTCGCAACCGGGGTTGGTTGGAGGGGGCGCGTATAGAGGCGCCGCGCCAGAGGTGGGATTGAACTGGGGAAGGCCATCGAAGGACTGGTCGGGATAACCGTTCTTGGCCCAGTAGTCTCTTAATGCTCCAAGGTGGTTATCGAATGAGCTATGCTCCTGCACCATGAAAACGATGTGCTTGAGCGAGGCCAGGCCGCTTGCAGATGCGGCAGAGAAGTTCGCCCCCACAGAGGTATCGCTCACCAACGTCAGGCTGCAAGGCGCCGTACCGGAGCAGGCTCCCGTCCACCCGGTAAAAGTCGAATTAGCACTGGGATTTGCGTTCAGCGTGACGGACGTCCCGGTTGCGAAACTCGCACTGCACGTTTGCCCGCAACTTATGTCTGCGGGCGTGCTTGTGACGGTTCCCGTTCCGGTGCCGGAAGTCGTTACCGTGAGTTGAACAGTGCCAGGCGGAGGTGCAGAGGCGCTGAATGTCGCAGTGACTGACGTTTGAGTCGCTAGCGAGATGGTGCACGCACCGGTGCCGGAGCACGGACCCGTCCAACCGGTAAAGGTCGAATCGGCGCTTGGATTTGCGTTCAACGTGACGGACGTCCCGGTTGCGAAACTCGCACTGCACGTCTGCCCGCAACTTATTCCTGTGGGCGTGCTGGTGACGGTTCCCGTTCCGCTGCCGGAGGTGGTGACCGTGAGTTGAACGGTGGCTGGCGGCGCAGAGGCGCTGAATGTCGCAGTGACTGACGTTTGAGTCGCTAGCGAGATAGTGCACGCATTGGTGCCGGAGCACGCGCCTGACCAACCTGCAAACAGCGAGTTAGCGTCGGGCTTCGCCACCAGCGTCACTTGTGTTCCACTGTCGAAGTTCGCAGTACACGCCGCGCCGCAATTGATCCCCGCGGGACTGCTCGTGACGGTTCCCCCACCCGTTCCGGCCCTCTGGATGGTGAGCCCAATTGACAAAGGGGAGGTGTCATGGGGGGCATGGGACGAACCGCAACCAGTGAATAGGATTGAGAGGATCGCGACAGAACAAAGGCGTGAGGCTACTTTCGCTTGAGTCATACAAACGTCCAGTAAATCGGCTGTAATCGGGAAAGGCCGCGATTTGCCGAAGTAATCGGCAAGTCACATGGTTACCGCAGAAACAAACTCTTCTGCAGCTTCGACTGCTGGGTGTGGCCGATTATGGATTAGTCCTTGATTACCTGCAAATGAAAGTGGCCGCAAATCCAGTGTGTTTGCCGGCGTTCTTTGCCCGCATAGGTCCTAATGAGTGCCAGGCAAACACTGTACTGTTAACGAAAATCGTATGAATCGATCCGGGCTTTGGCTAACCAACGTAAGATGCATGGCCTCAAGAACCAGTTGCTCCCGCGCGTGGGACGAAGGCTGGATCAGCGTATTGACTTTGCCGTTCGAGCCCGGCCCCTCAGGGCGCTCCACCAGCCGAATCTCGCGGTGGGGGAACTGGCGCTGCAAATCCCGCACCGTCGCGGAGCTCGGCGAGCGAACTTGCAGCGGCCCCGCCCTCCCTCGTATCATCCGTCGAGAGACACGGCGGGAAATACACGATGAGCGAAGCAGAAGTGAAACACGCCCTGCGCACCAAGGGTAGGCTGATGTCCGCCTCAGAGATTGAGCGCACGCTGGTGCGCCTGGCCCACGAGGTGGTGGAGAAGAGCAACGGCTGCGCGGGCATGGTGCTGATCGGCATCAAGCGCCGCGGCGTTCCCCTGGCCCAGCGCCTGGCCAGTCTTATCTCCGGCATTGAGAAGTGCCCCGTCGACACCGGCGTGCTCGACATCCAGTTCTACCGGGACGACCTGACCACCGCCGATGTGCGCCCCATCGTGACGCCGGGGGCCATTGGCTGCGACATTGCGGGCAAGGACGTGGTGCTGTGCGACGACGTGCTGTACACCGGGCGTACCATCCGCGCCGCGCTTGACGCGCTCTTTGACCATGGCCGGCCGCGCCGTGTGCAGCTTGCCGTGCTGATTGACCGCGGCCACCGCGAACTGCCGATTGAGGCGACCTACGTGGGCAAGCATGTGCCTACGAGCAGCCGCGAGATCATTGAAGTGAAGTTTCAGGAAGTGGACCAGGACGAGCAGGTGCTGCTCGTGGAAAAAGTGGACTGATAAAAGCAGCTTCCAGCTTCTAGCCTCTAGCTTCTAGCGGAAGCTTAACCACTAAGCTCGGCATTCCATCGATCTCGACTTTACGGCTCCACAGGTGGAATTACCAAAGCCGAGCCTCGAAGTTCTTAGCTAGGAGCTAGCAGCTAGAAGCTGATCATGAGCCCTGCCACTGCTCGCCGCACTCTTACCTATCCGCCTGCCTGCGCATCACTGTTGCCTCGTCATCCAGGCTCGTTTCTCTCAGTGAGCGACCTCGACCGTGCCGGCCTCAACCGCGTGCTTCGCCGCGCTACCGAGCTCGACCTCGAGGACCCGGTGATTCGCGATCGCATACTGGCCAAGCGCAAAATTGCGCTGCTGTTCTACGAGTCGTCCACGCGCACCCGCACCAGCTTTGAACTTGCCGCCAAGGCCCTGGGCGCGGACACCACGCTGGTATCGAGCCTGTCATCGAGCATTGAGAAGGGCGAGTCCCTGAAGGATACCGGGCTCACACTCCGCGCTCTCGGTGTGGAGGCCATCATCCTGCGCCATAACTCCTCGGGAGCGCCGTGGCTGCTGGAAGAAGCAACCCGCCTGCCGGTCATCAATGCCGGCGACGGCATGCACGAGCATCCCACGCAAGCGCTGCTGGACCTGCGCACGATTCTGGCCAACCTCCGCCACGGCGTCACCGAAGTGGGCCCGGAGACGCTTGCCAGAGTCACCGTTCTCATCACGGGCGACATTCTTCACAGCCGTGTTGCCCGCTCCAACATGCTGCTGCTGCCGCGGCTGGGGGCGCGCGTGCTGCTCTGCGGTCCGAAGGAACTTCTGCCTGAACTGGCAATCGGCTCGGGCCCCGGGATCGAAATTGAACGCGACTTTGAAGCCGCGCTGCGCCGGTCGCAGGTGGTGATGATGCTGCGCATCCAGGCTGAACGCCTCGCGGGTCTGCAGCTCGATCTGGACGAATACAAGGCTGCCTACCAGCTTACCGGCGATCGCCTGCGCACGCTGGCACCGGAGTCGATCGTGCTTCATCCGGGGCCGATCATCCGCGGGCTTGAAATCACCGGCGGCGTGGCCGACGGCGCACAATCGCGAATCTTGGAGCAGATCACGAACGGCGTTGCGATTCGCATGGCGGTGGTGGAACGCTCGCTGACGGCCGTTGCGGCGGGGGCGCGCTAAGGATTTGTGTGATGACTCGCTTAAAGAAGGTCCGTCGGGTCTTTACTTACGGTGCGGCGGCTTTGGGGCTGATCGTGCTCTACCGATTCACTCGACCAGTGCTTTTCTACATTCCTTCTGACTGTAACTGCTCGGATTATTCGGACCGAGTTGATGGCTTCGCGATCCTCAACCCTCTTCGCAATCGAGCTCCTGAGCGGGCGGCAGATGGCTTCTTGGCGGATGTACGAGATGGAAGAAGATCCACTCACGCGACAGAACTCCTTGCCTCCGAGATGGAAAATCCCAGGCGACATCTGAAGTGGCACCTGCAATTCCGGGAGAATCAAGGGAACAGGGTCCTTCTGTACTACAAACTCGATAACAACGGCGCGGCAAGTGGCGTCAGTGAGTACGGGAGCGAGGGAATGATCGAAGTCGAAAAGATTAATGGAAATTGGGAGGCGGTGAGCTTCGATGCTGTCTGGTAGCTTCAATGACTTAACGACCTGCAGAGCAGAAACGAGAACTGGAGGCCGCGCATGACCACTCTCGCCATCCTCAACGGCCATCTCATCGATCCAGCCGCCGGCGTGGACGCCGTCAAGGACATCCTGTTCAAGGACGGCAAAGTCGCCGAGATTGCCTCGACCGGCAAGCTGAAGCAGGCAGAAGGTGTGGAGTCGCTCGATGCCGCGGGCCTCGTCGTTGCGCCTGGCCTCATCGACATTCACGTTCATCTGCGCGAGCCGGGCCAGGGCTACAAGGAGACCATCGCCACCGGCACCGCGGCGGCCGCAGCCGGCGGTTTTACCGCGGTGGCCGCCATGCCCAACACCATCCCGGTGAACGACACGCCGGAGATCACGCGCTGGATGCAGGCGCCCGAGCGCGGCGCGGCGGTTCGCGTCTTTCCAATCGCCGCGGCCACGCGCGGATCCAAGGGAGAGGCGCTGAACGACTTTGCCGCGCTGAAGGCAGCCGGCGCGGTGGCCGTGACCGATGACGGCCATCCCATTCTCAGAGATTCCATCATGCGCGAGACCCTGGCCGCCGCGGCGCGTGTGGGACTGAGCGTGATCCAGCACGCGGAAGATACGCGCCTGACACAGGGTGCGGCGATGAACGCGGGTCCGGTTGCCTTCCGGCTGGGGCTGCGCGGCATGCCCACGGAAGCCGAAACCAGCCTGGTGGAGCGCGATATCCGCCTGGTGGCCGAGCTGCGCGACCAGCGCCCGCACCTGCACGTTGCGCACACCTCAACCGCGGGCGCGATCGCCGCGGTGAGCCAGGCACGCCGCAACGGCCTGCGCGTGACCTGCGAGGTGGCGCCGCACCATTTCCTGCTCACCGATGAGCATGTAGGCATGTACGACACGCACGCCAAGATGAACCCGCCACTGCGTTCTGCCGCCGACCGCGATGCCATGATCGAGGCGATCCTGGACGGCGTGGTGGATGCCATTGCAACCGATCACGCGCCGCACGCCACGCACGAAAAAGAGGTGGAGTTTGAGAGGGCACCGAACGGGATCATCGGCCTCGAAACCGCGCTGGGCCTCTGCCTGCGCTGGCTGCACCACGAGTGGAAGATGCCGCTGGGCCGCGTATTGAGCCTGCTGAGCGCGCAGCCCGCCGCCGTGCTTGGGCTCAAAGGGCGCGGGACGCTCGCGGTGGGCAGTGCCGCCGACGTGGTGGTCTTCGATCCCAAGGCCGAGTGGACTTACAGCGTCACCGGACGCAAATCCAAGTCGAAGAACACGCCGTTCGACGGGTGGCCGATGCTGGGCAAGGTGTATTGGACGATCAGCGAGGGGCGGATCGCGTACACTTCAGCATGACTGTATGAACCATGTAGTTCTGCGATCACGCCTGGGCCGGTCTTTCAATTGTTCTCCAATAAGTGCGGGGAGTGAGGTCGTCGCGCCATGGACAAGCGGGAGTTTCTCAAATCTTCCGGAGCCGTTGTCGCCGCCGGCGTGTTTTCCCACCTCAACCCCGCCCAGCAGCACCCCGCGCCTCGCGAAAACTGGGCCGGGAACCTCACCTATCACGCTGACCATCTATTTACTCCGGCAACCGTCGACGAAGCCCGTTATGTAGTAAAGCGCTGCGACCATCTCCGCGCGCTCGGCAGCCGCCACTCCTTCAGCTCTATCGCCGACAGCCGCTACAACCAGATTTCCCTTGAGCATTTCGACTCCATCGACATCGACGACCATGCCCGCACCGTGACCGTGGGCGCGGGGATCAAGTACGGCCAGCTTGCGCCGGTGATTGACGCCCGCGGCTACGCGCTGCACAATCTCGCCTCGCTGCCGCACATCTCAGTGGCCGGCGCCATCTCCACGGCCACACACGGTTCCGGCTTGCACAACGGCAATCTCGCCACTGCTGTCGCCGGTCTCGAACTCGTCACCGCCGGCGGCGATCTGCTTCAACTGTCCGCGGAGAAAAACGGCGACGCGTTTCATGGCGCGGTTGCCGGCCTGGGCGCTGCAGGCATCGCCACGCACGTCACGCTCAATCTGCAACCGACGTTTCAAGTTGCGCAGTCCGTCTATCAGAACCTTTCCTTCGACCGGTTGCAGAATCACCTCACCGAGATATTTGCCGTGGGCTATAGCGTGAGCCTCTTCACCGACTGGCAGAGCCATCGCGCCACGCAGGTCTGGATCAAGCGCCGCCTCGCCGCCGGCGCCGCCAACGACTGGCCAAAGGAGTTCTTCGGCGCCGCGCTCGCCACCGAGAAACTGCACCCCATCGCCGGCCACTCGGCTGAAGCCTGCACCGAGCAGCAGGGCATCCCCGGCCCGTGGTATGACCGCCTGCCGCACTTCAAGATGAACTTCACGCCATCGAGCGGCCGCGAGCTCCAGACCGAGTACTTTGTTCCGCTGGACCGCGCCTATGAAGCCATCCTTTCCGTGGAGAAGCTGCGCAACCGCATCACTCCACTGCTGTACGTGACCGAACTGCGGACCATCGCCGCCGACAATTTGTGGATGAGCATGGCGTACCAGCGCCCGTCGCTCGCCATCCACTTCACCTGGAAGCCGGAATGGTCGCAGGTGCGCGAGATCCTGCCGCTGATTGAAGCCCAGCTTGAACCCTTCGGACCGCGCCCGCACTGGGGCAAGCTCTTCAACCTTCCGCCCGCACGCATTCAAGCGCAGTATCCCAGGCTCGCGGAGTTCAAGGCGCTTGTGGCCACCCACGATCCCTCCGGCAAATTCCGCAACGAATTTTTAAGCCGGAACCTCTACGCGAGCTGAGCGCGTCCCGTGTCAAACGGCTTGCCAAATCCATCCCAAGACCGTACTCTCCAGACATTCCCGGTAACCAGCTTGAACGGAGGCTCCCATGGCCATCCTGAACATTCCCTGCAACTCCACGCCGCTTTCCGCCGCCGGATTTGAGAACGCGGTCAATGCGCTTGGCATTGACGAGGCCACCTTGTGGGCCATGCTCCATGTGGAAACCCAGAGTTGCGGCTTTCTTTCCAGTCGGCGCCCGCAAATACTCTTTGAGCGCCACATCTTTTCGCGTCTTACCGGCGGCCAGTTTGACGCCACTAATCCCGATGTGAGCAATCCCGTGGCCGGCGGCTACGGTCCAAGCGGAGCCCATCAGTACGCGCGCCTCGGGCAGGCTTACGCGCTCGCACCCGATGCGGCTTTCCAAAGCGCGTCCTGGGGCCTGGGCCAGGTGCTGGGCCAGAACTTCAAGATGGTGGGCTTTGCCAGCGCGCAGGATATGGTTACCGCCATGTGCGACTCAGAAGACGCGCAGCTCGCGTCTGTCGTTGCGTTTGTCCAAAGCCGCAACATCGCCACCGCGCTGCAGAATCAAGACTGGGCCGGCTACGCCCGCGTCTACAACGGCGCCAACTACGCTGAGAACCAATACGACACCAAGCTGGCCACATCGTTCGCCATCTACCAGAACCCCGACCGACGGCCCAACCTCACCGTTCGCGCGGCGCAACTGCTCCTCACCATACTTGGATTCGACCCGCTGGGCATTGACGGCCAGGTAGGCTCTCACACACTTACCGCGCTGCACAATTTCCAAACCAGCCAGGGACAGCCTTTGACGCCGGGCATTGACGCAGACGTTGTGGCCGCATTGCAGGCAGCGCTGCCCGCGGCTCCCGGTCTGGATTTGTCGTAATTGCGCCGCGTTATCCCTTGCGGCGATAAAGGACCTGAAACTCGTAGCCCGGATTGGGGGGGAACATCGCTGCCACGGCGCGCAGCCGTTCCGCCAGCGCCGGCGCAGCCAGCAGCGGATACTCGCGCTCGCGCAGGTCGTGATAATCAAAGTCCACCGCCAGCGACAGGATATAAACTGCCAGCGCATCGCTGAAGGCGGACTCGATGTACAGGTTCCGCGCCCGCTCGTCCACGGTACGCTGCCCGTTGCGGACTTCCTGGGCGCGCCTCCGGGTCTCCCATGCGTCCTGGCTGGTTTCACCGCGCACCTGCGCCTGCGCATGCGACCACGCCAGCGTTCCAAAGTTCTCCGGCACGCCCGCCGCCTCAACAAAGTTATGCGCCACGTTGATAAAGAACTCGAATGCCAGCCCGAATCGGTCCTCAACCAGCCGGGTAGAAAGGAAGACTGCCTCGGTGACCCCGAAACTCGCGTTTCTGTGGCACACCGCGCGGTCACCCAAATCCACCGTATAGCTGGGCGCGATGAGCGTGTCGCCGGTATCGGCAATTGCCAGCGGCACAAAGTAGTAAGCACGCCGCATCAGCGCCGGGGCCAGCGATAAAGGGACCGCCCCTACCAGCCGTTCCAGGTCCGCGTCCGCAATGCGCGTATCTCCCCACTGCGCAAAGTGGATCCCGTTTGCCCCCACCGCCATTTCGGTCTGGGCAGCCACCTTCTCCGCGGGCCAAAGCTCAATCTGTGCGCTGGGTGCCATCGAATCTGTATTCTAGTCGAGCAGGGGTCGATTCTCATGATGCATTCCATACAAAACTCCAGGGCCGCCGGAGGCGCGGTCTTCGGGTTCCCTCTTCGCGGCTTTGGTCTGTTCTCCTCGTTGCTGCTTTCCTTTGCGTCCGCCCTCTTTACCTTTTGCATCACCACCATGGTGGCCATCTTTGTCCTGCTCGCCTGGAGGTTCGCCGGCCATAATCCCAACTTCGCCGATACCTACCTTTATGTCGGTCTGCCTTCAGCGCTGCTGGTGCTTGCGGTTGCCCTGCCCTTCTTCATTGCTGTCTGGATACGGGCCAAGTTCTTCCAGAAATAATCGAAGCCATGCCCGTTCACTCCATCTCGCTTGAAGCTCTCCAGCCTGCTCTTTCCGGGCAGCCGGAGATGCTGCGCGGGTGGTGCCAGGCACTCGAAGCCGGCGGAATTCTCTACTTTCCCCGCACGCCGGTTCCCATCCCGCCTGCCGATCTGGAAATTCTTCTTGGCCAGCAGCAAACCGGAAGCGCGCTGCACAAGAACATTGCCTACAAACCGAACCGCGACGAATTGACCGGCGTCGATGCCAAGTCCTCTCCCGAGCAGGCCGTTCGCGAACTGCACCAGATCATGCGCCGCTACTCAGGCTCGGTGGAAGAATTTCTCACTCACTTCCTGGCGCCTTACCAGAAGCGCTGGGCGCTCGATTACGCCAGCTACCGGCCAATCGAGGAGCAGAACCGTGACCTTCCCACGCGCCGCCGCAATGACCTCCTTCACACCGACGCCTTCCCCACGCGTCCCACTCGCGGCTGGCGCATTCTCCGCTTCTTCCACAATATCCATCCCACGCGCACCCGCGACTGGGTGGTGGGCGAGCCGTTCGCCCGCGTGGTGGGCAACTTTACACCCGCTCATCTGGCTATGCCGCAGGCTGACTCGCCGCTGACCCGTGCGGGCAAATCCCTGGCCCGGGCTAGCGGTCTGGCCGGCCTCGTTCCACAGTGGAAACGCACCCCCTACGACGAGTTCATGATGCGGCTGCACAATGCCATGAAGGAGGACTCGGTCTTCCAAGGGGTCACGGCGCGCGAGTACTTCCAGTTTGCCCCCGGCTCCAGTTGGATGGTCTACACAGAGACCGTTCCGCATGCCGTCCTGGCGGGCCAGTACGCACTTGAGCAGACTTTCCTGGTGGATCCCGCCGCCATGGTCACGCCCGATTCGGCGCCTATCCGCGTGCTGGAGAAGATGGCCGGCGCCACTCTTGCCTGAAATCCAGCGGGCGCGGCGTGGTTGTGTGGGTGCCGGGCTGGACCTGTCTCACGTCATTGCGCAGATCCCTGCCGCTCTACAATATTCCGTCGCATGATCCGTCTTCAGCATTGGACGTGGATGTCGTCCGGGTAATGATTGCAAGCGCCCAGCAAGATCGGCAACTCTCCGAGATCGTCGCAGCGGAGCGTCCGCGCCTGCTTAATTTTGTGCGGCGGCGTTTGGCCAACGAGGCGGACGTCGAGGACCTTGTACAGGACGTGCTTGCCGAACTGGTGCAGGCAAACCGGCTTCTGATGCCGATCGGGCACATGACCGGCTGGCTGTTCCAGGTGGCGCGCAACCGGATCACCGACTTGTTCCGGAAGAAGCGGCCGCTGAACTTCAGCGATGCCGCGGTCACGGACGACGAGGGCGAGCCGATCGAGCTTGAGGATCTGCTGCCTTCGCCGGATGCCGGGCCGGACGCACTCTACCTGCGCCGAGTGATCGAGGAAGAGCTGGAAGAGGCACTTGACGAGCTGCCGGAGGCGCAGCGGGATGTGTTTGTTGCGCACGAGCTGGAAGGGCGCAGCTTTAGTGAGCTGTCCGCGGAAAGCGGCGTGCCGCTGAACACGCTTCTGGCACGCAAACGGTACGCGGTGCTGCGCCTGCGAAAACGGCTGAAGGGCATCCACGACGAACTGCAAGGAAGGGGAGGTGTGCGATGAAAATGAAGAAGGCTTGGATTGCTGTAATTGCTCCGTTCGCTATCGCGCTGTTTGTCTGGATCGGCGGCGAGATTGTGATGCACCTGTGGAACTGGCTGCTGCCGCCGCTGTTTGGGTGGAAGCTGATCGGATTCTGGCAGGCGCTCGGGCTGCTGGCGCTGTGCCGGGTGCTGTTTGGTGGCTGGGGCGGCGGAGGTGGGCCGCGGGGGCGGCGCAACCGGAAGTTCGACGAGCGATGGGAACGCATGACGCCAGAGGAAAGGGAGAAGATGCGGCAGAGCTGGCGCGGGCCTTGCGGGAGCTTTGGCGAGCAGCCCGCCGGCGGTGGGCCCGGCACAGTGGTGTAGACAACCAAGCGAAGAAGGGGCTGCTCCGCGGCATCCCATGTCCCTAAGCCAGGACATGGGATGCCGCATTGACTGGAAGAGCGATGATCGGCCTTCCGCCATCAAACCAGCCGCAGAATGCCGGATTTCGGCCGTCACCATTGCCTGAACTCGGCCCTTAAACGGCAAAGGCCGCGTCCTGGGACGCGGCCACCACCTTCAACTCCCTACTTCCTACTTTTACATTCCCGCCGGCTTGGGATCTTTGGGGTCGTACTGCGCAATCTTCACCTTGCGCGCCAGTCCCAGCTTGGACAAGATCCAGATTCCGTAGAAATTCGGGTCGATCTCATACCACCTGAGCCCGTGCCGCGCGCTCACCGGGTGGGCATGGTGGTTGTTGTGCCAGCCCTCGCCGCCGGTCAGCAGAGCCACCCAAAAGCTGTTGCGCGAGCCGTCCTTGGTTTGGAACCGCCTGCTGCCCCACATGTGAGTGGCCGAGTTCACCAGCCACGTGGTGTGCAGGCCGATGGTGACCCGCAGCAGCACTCCCCACAGCACCATGGCAACGCCATTGACGAACCCGCCGAAGATCCACCCCCCGGCAAACAGAACTACGCCGCTCGCCGTGAGCGGCAGCCAGTGCCACTTGCTCAGCCAGCAGTGGAACTTGTCCTTGCGCAAGTCGGGCGAGTAGCGCGCAAGCGCCTCTATCTGCGCGTGCATCGACTTGCCGAAGAGAAGCCATCCGGCGTGCGCCCACCAGCCGCCTTCCTTGGGCGTGTGCGGATCGCCCTCCTGGTCGCTCAACTGGTGATGCACCCGGTGCGTCGAAACCCAGAAGATCGGACCGCCTTCCAGCGACAGCGTCGCGCACACCGTCATCACGTACTCCAGCCACTTGGGCACGTAGTATCCGCGGTGGGTCAGCAGCCGGTGGTAGCACATCCCGACGCCGACGTTGATGGCCAGCACATAGAGCACCACTGCCACCGCGAACCGCTGCCAGGAGAAGAAGAACAGCGCGGCCAGTGCCCCGGCGTGAAACACGATCAAGGCCACCATGGTGATCCAATTCACGCCTTCCGGCACCGTGGCCGCGCGTCCCATATTCACCTTTTGCTGCGCCGGGATGACATGAACACGCACACTTGCGGTTGAGGTTGGTGCGCCGGCGATCGATCTGGCGGGAACAACGGTTTCGGTTTCAACGGTAGGAGGAACGTGAACTACAGATGCCATTCAGTTTGTGTCCTTGCAAATGAGACGTAAATTGTCCACTTCTATCTAATTGTAGCCTATGGAACGATTTGGGTGGCCGTTAACTTCTCGCTTTGGAGAAATAATCGCCTCTTGCGCCTTCCCCGGCAATATTGCTCCCTGCCTTTGCGCACCCTTCGCACGCGCCCATCGGACGAGCGAAATCTGCGAGAGGCCGGGGAAGCGGGGCCAGCGGAGGACTTCCTCCGCTGCCCCGATTCGGGGTGGGGCAGAAGCACGCGGCGCCCGGGTAACCGCGGGTGGGCTGGTTGACTAACGCGCTTCCTGGTGCCCGGACGGCACCGCGCCGCGATTGACCAGGTGGCTTCTCCGGCCCAACGCTTCTTTCAGGCCATTGTCTCCCGCGCGCTGCGCCATAGATCGATGCCGGCATCGACCGCGTGCTTGTCGATCTCCTTCAGTTCGGCCTCAGTGAATTCGAGTTTGTGCAGCGCGTCCAGTGAGTTATCCAATTGCTCCACGTTGCGGGCGCCGACTAGCGCCGAGGTAACTCGCTTGTCGCGCAGCACCCACGCGATTGCCATCTGCGCCAGCGACTGGCCGCGGCGCTTTGCAATCTCATTGAGTTCCTTTGCCCGTTCGATGTTCTCCGGCTTGAGGAAGTCTTTCAGCATCGACGAGTTTTCGAGTGTGGCGCGCGAACTTTCCGGCACGCCGTTGAGGTACTTGTTGGTCAAAAGGCCTTGCCCGAGCGGGGAAAACGCAATGCAGCCCGCGCCGAGCTCGTCCAGCGTGGCCAATAGGCCATCTTCGATCCAGCGGTTCAACATGGAGTAGCTGGGCTGGTGGATGAGCAGCGGCACGCCCATCTGCTTGAGGATTTCGGCGGCCGCGCGCGTGCGCTCCGGACTGTAGGACGAGATGCCGACATAGAGCGCCTTGCCCTGGTGGATGGCGGTGGCGAGCGCGCCCATGGTCTCCTCCAGCGGGCAGTTGGCCCACGGCCGGTGCGCGTAGAAGATGTCCACGTACTCGAGGCCCATGCGCTTGAGGCTGTCGTCGAGCGATGCCAGCAGGTATTTGCGCGATGCGCCGATGCCGTAGGGGCCGGGCCACATATCCCAGCCGGCCTTGGTTGAGATTAAGAGCTCGTTGCGGAGGCCGCTTGAGCGCTTGCTGACGCCGAAGTCCTTGCGGAGAATCGAGCCGAAGTTTTCCTCGGCGGAGCCGTAGGGCGGGCCGTAGTTGTTGGCCAGATCGAAGTGGGTGACGCCGCGGTCAAAAGCGCGGCGGACCATGGCGCGGCCGGTCTCAAAGACGTCGGCGCCGCCGAAGTTCTGCCACAGGCCGAGGGTGATGGCGGGCAGCACCAGGCCGGAGCGGCCGCAGCGGCGGAAGTTGGCGTGGTCGTAGCGGGAGGGAGCGGGAACGTACTGGGTTTCCATGACTACCCAAGATTACTGCTTCAGGCGCTTGGTCCAGTAGCCCGGGCGGCGTTTGGCATGAGCGATGGCGACGATCTGAATATCATGCAGCCGTTCACGATACACGACCGAAAATGGGTAGCGATGAAGGACAATACGACGGGTTCCCCTAAGAAAGGGAACGCCAATTCCGGGGTTTGAACGCAACTTCCTGAAAGCCAGGGTCAACTCGTCTTCGAACCCAAATGCCGCAGATTGGCTCTCTGACCAATAGCGCTCAAAGGCTTCATCGGATTCGGCTTCCGCGGCGGAGTGGACCTCGACAGGTTTCATCCCTCTTGCCTGGCCCGCCTTCTTGCATCCATGCGAGCCAGCACATCATCGAGGGGGGACATTTGCGCTGTCCCTGAGTCGATTTCATCGAGACGGCGCTTGATCTCGTCATCCCAGGCGGTTTCGATCTCAACAGCGGAGGGCCCGTCACCCTCGATGAGCGCGCTTTCAATCAGCCATTCCCTCTCTTCAGGGGGAAGCTGGCGAACCTGTTCGAGGAGCCGTTGCGCGTTTGGACTCATGGAAGAATTGTAGCGCGATTAGAATATTGACACCGTGCAGAAAGCCTATCAAAACGCAGAAATCGATCTCCGAAATGTCCTTGAAACTCTCGACAAGCTGGAGTCGTAGCGGAAGCCATGAACGTGCACGCTCCCATCAAGAAAAAAACGCGGTAGATTTCCTGCCGCTTGCTCACTCCGCGTTATCGATCTGCGCCCTTTGCAACTTGTCGAAGTAATCCACGTACACGGCTCCATCACGCGGCGGAGCGGGACCGCTTTCTGGAGCGGCTGGATTGGGATTGCTTGCGAGTCATTTCAGCCACCTTTTCAGCGCACCAGAGCTTGATCAGCGATTGGTAAGGAACGTCCAACCGGCGCGCGTGGTTGCGAATCGAATTGAGCACGTCTTCCGGCATGCGCAGCGAGATGGTCTCGGTGGATGGCTTCAGCTTTGGAAAGCTGGCGAGCTTTGCCTTGCTCCAGTCGATGTACTCGGTGCTGTCGTTCGCGGGCGACTCCCAGAAGGCCCGCTCTTCGGCCTCACTCGCAAACTCAGGGGTTTTCTTCAACTGCCTCGGCATATAAGGCTCGCTCCTTTCTGCTCATGTCACGCGCCGATATGGGGCGAATGAGAGTCCCGTTCCCGCGCTCGGTGAAAGTGATGTGAAGCCAGCGATCTGCATCGGTCCTGCCGAGCGCGTGAAATCGGCGTTCCTGCAGGCTGTGTTTTACGTCCTGGGCCACTATCAAAGGCGTATTGAGAAAGGCCTGCTCCACTTCGGGACCTGTGACTCCGTGTTTCTCGTTCTTGCGGGCGTTCCCATCGTCCCAGTCGAACCCCGTGTAGGGCATCTGAAGGCCTTTCTCTGCGACTCCACTTGCCCCAGATAGTGTATATTTCTCCAATATACGCTAATGGAAGATTGATGGGCAACTACTCCGCGTTATCGATCTGCGCCCGCTGCAGCTTGTCGGAGTAATCCACGTACACTGCCTTCCACGTGGTGAAGAAATCCAGCGCTTCGGAGCCCTCGCGGTGGCCGTTGCCGGTTTGCTTGACGCCGCCGAAGGGCAGATGCACCTCGGCGCCGATGGTGGGCGCGTTGATGTAGGTAATTCCAGCCTCGAGATCGCGGATCGCCGTGAAGGCCTTGTTCAGGTCCTTGGTGTAGAGCGCGGACGATAAGCCGTAGTCGATGGAATTGGCGATTTCGATTCCCTGCTCAAAGGTGTCGAACTCGATCAGCGCGACCACGGGGCCGAAGACCTCTTCGCGCGCGATGCGCATGGAGGGAGTGACGCCGCCGAAGATGGTGGGATCGAAGAACGTGCCGTTGGCAAAGTCGCCATCGGTAAGCGGGGCGCCGCCGAGGAGCAACTCGGCGCCTTCCTTGATGGCAATATCGACGTACTTGTCCGAAGTCTCGATCTGGCTGGCATTCACCTGCGGCCCCACTTCAACCGACTCATCCAGCCCGTTGCCGACCTTGAGCTTTTCGGCCCGCTCCACCAGCCGTTCCGTGAAATGCTTCGCAATTCCCTTCTGCAGCAGGATGCGGCTGGTGGCGGTGCAGCGCTGGCCGGTGGTTCCGAATGCGCCCCAGAGCGCGCCATCGAGCGCGAGGTCGAGATTGGCGTCGTCGAGGACAATCATGGCGTTCTTGCCGCCCATTTCGAGCGAGACCTGCTTGAAGGTGGCCGCGGCACGTTGCGCCACCAGCGAGCCCACCTGGCTGGAGCCGGTAAAGCTGATGGCGCGGACATCGGGATGCTCGACGAGCGCGTTGCCCACCGAGCCTCCGCCGCCGTTGACGATGTTGAGCACGCCATCAGGCACGCCGGCATCGACGAGCGTCTGGACCAGGTTGTGCACGGAGAGCGGCGTATCCGTGGCCGGCTTGATGACGCAGGTGTTGCCCGCCACCAGCGCCGGAAACAACTTCCAACTCGGGATGGCCATGGGGAAGTTCCACGGCGTGATCATGCCCACTACGCCCAGCGGCATGCGGATGCTCATGGCGAACTTGTTCTGAAGCTCGCTGGGGGTGGTTTTGCCGAAGAGGCGGCGGCCCTCGCCGGCGACGTAGAAGGCCTCGTCGATGGCTTCCTGCACGTCGCCGCGGGTTTCAGCCAGCACCTTGCCCATTTCGCGGGTCATGTCGTGGGCAAACTGCTCCTTGCGCTCGCGCAGGAGTTGGCCGGCGCGGAAGAGGATCTCGGCGCGCTTGGGCGCGGGCACAAGGCGCCAGGTGGCGAAGGCCTTTTTGGCTGCTGCTACGGCGGCGGCCACGTCTTCAGGGCCGGAGGCGGGAAACTCGCCAACGATGTCAGAGTGGTCGGCCGGGTTGATGTTGAGGAAGGTCTTGCAGCTTTGGGAGGGCAGCCATTGGCCGCCAATCAGATTCAAAAACGATTTATGCGCCATGGAATTCTCCAGGATTGGCCGCGGCAAAGGGAATAAACAACGAGCCGCGGGCAGAATTACGACTGAGTGCGCTTCAGCACTCGCGTTGAGCCCGATATGCGGTATGCTGAAGACAACGGCAAACAGTTGAGTTTATCGCACTGGCTGTACCTTTTGCCCCTGCCTGAAACCATGCCGCACGCCACGGTCCGCTGGCCGTACAATCATCCGTAGGAAGTACCCGAGCAACAATGTCTTTAAACGGTTATCCTTCGCGCCCCTCGCGCTCGCACGGCCTGCGCTCGCTTTTCAGCATGTTTTCGAGCGACCTGGCCATTGATCTGGGCACGGCCAACACGCTGGTCTACGCGGCCGGCAAGGGCATCGTGGTCAACGAGCCCTCCATTGTGGCCATCAACAAGAACACCGGCGAAGTGGAGGCGGTCGGCAAGGAAGCCAAGGAGATGCTGGGCCGGACACCGGGCAACATCGTGGCCATCAAACCCATGAAGGACGGCGTGATCGCCGACTTCAAGGTCACGGAGAAGATGCTCAACTACTTTATCCAGAAGGCGCACAATCGCAAGATGCTGGTGCATCCGCGGATCGTGATCGGCGTGCCTTCAGAGATTACCCAGGTGGAAAAGCGCGCGGTGGAGGATTCGGCGTATCGCGCCAAGGCCAGCGAGGTTTACCTGGTGGAACAGGCCATGGTGGCGGCCATCGGCGCGGGGTTGCCGATTACGGAACCGAGCGGCAACATGGTGGTGGATATCGGCGGCGGGACCACGGATATCGCGGTGATTTCGCTCTCCGGCATCGTTTACTCGCGTTCTGTGCGCATGGCCGGCAACCAGATGGACGAGGCCATTACCAACTACCTGAAGCGCAAGTACAACCTGCTGATCGGCGAGCGAACTGCCGAAGCCATCAAGATCCAGATCGGCTCGGCCTTCCCGCTGGACAAACCGCTGACCATGGAGATCAAGGGCCGCAACCTGATCGAGGGCGTGCCCAAGACCATCACTGTCGACGACAGCGAAATCCGCGAGGCGCTGGGCGAGTGCATCGCCGTGATCATGAATGCCATCCGCGTGGCGCTGGAGCGGACGCCGCCGGAGCTTTCGGCCGACATCTCCGACCGCGGCATCGTGCTTACCGGCGGCGGCGCGCTGATCAAGAACCTGGACAAGCGCATCCGCGAAGAAACCGGGCTGCCGGTTTCAGTGGCCGACGATCCGCTGGCCAGCGTGGTGTTGGGCACGGGCAAGATGCTGTCTGATTTCCGGCTGCTGCGGAAGATCAAGATCGACTAGCGCATGCGCTGCGGCCAATCGCGCGCGCTTCCATCGCAGACGGATCGTGGAGTCCCAGCCTGAAGCTTGTGGCGCCCTGTCTTTCCCGAGACAGGATGGGCCTGATCGGATGAGAGCCAACAGCCCAGAGCGCACTTGATAAGAGAATGGACTGCATATGCCACCCGTGATCGTCATGATGGATGGGAAGTTCTCCCCGGAGGACCTCACCTCGCACGGCGCCCTCGATCTGCGGGCGATCGGCGACAAGGGATGGAGGGCGATTGTCGAGTCGTGCACAGCTTCCGAGCTGCGGCTTTACTACCTGAAGGTACGGTCGCTGGCAGGCGTTGATCGTCTGCGCCAGACCGTAAACCTCAGCATTGAATGGGCCAACAGAGTAGAAGATATTTCTCCGCTCTTCTCGATGTCCTGGCTGCGGAGTCTGACCCTTTATGATTTGCCTCGGATACGTCGACTGGATGGCATTGAGGCATTGGCAGGCCTTCAGGAATTGCATCTTTCGGGAAACCGCGGAAGCCTGAATCCGCCGCTTAAGCTCGATTCGGTGCGGCCCATTGCCACTCTTGAGAACCTGGAGAGACTGGAAATCGTCAACCTTCGACTCGAGGACAACGACATATCCTTCATCTCCTCCGCGTTTCCCAAGCTCAGGTCTCTGAGGCTTTCAGGAAAAACGTTCGAGCGTGCTCAGTTAGCGTATTTGGCAAAGCGGCTTAATGCGCAACTCGAGGACCCGATCCTGGGCAACTGGGAGATGAAGGCAGCTCGTTGCAAATGCGGAAGGAATTTCCACTTGTTCATGGGGCGCCGGATGGGAATGCTCTGTCCGGCTTGTCATGCAAAGAAATTCGATAAGCTCATCAAAGAGTTCGAGCATTCGGGGTAGGTCGAGCGCCACTTGCGCTCCATTGAAACACCGGAATCCGCAATTCGACCTCATTGATTTCTTCGCCTGGCTGCGGGAGTGAGTACGCTCATTGCGAGCGAAGAGCATGGGACGGTCTTCCCACGCGGTAGCCGCTATACTGATATTGCTTTCCGCGTGGTTCTCTCCCGCCTTTGTCGCCATGGAATCCTTCCTTACCCGCTATCGAAACCTCGTCGTGCTCACGGTCCTGCTGGTGGCTCAGATCATCGGGCTGGCGATGCAGGTGCGCCGCAACAGCACGGGGAGGAACGTCTACGACCCGGAGGACAGCTCCGGGGTGCGGCTCATCCGCCTTTGGGCCAACGCCCTGGTTTCTCCCCCCGAGCGCGCGACGGAGTTCGTCAAGAACGGCGTGGGGAGTCTCTGGGGCGACTACTTTGACCTTCGCCACGAGCGCCGGCGGAACCAGGATCTGCAGTCCACAGTGGACCGGCTGCGGCTGGAGCAGGCGGAGATGCTTGAAGACGCGCGCCAGGGCCAGCGGCTCCAGACCTTGCTTGGCTTCAAGGAAAAATACCTTTACTCCACCATGCCGGCGCAGGTGATTGGCACCAGCGGGTCAGACCAGTCGCGGCTCTTCACCATTGACAAGGGCACAGACGATGGCCTCAGCCGCGACATGGCAGTGATCACAGGGGAAGGCATCGTGGGCAAGGTCCGCGAGGTGTTTGGACATTCGGCGCAGGTGCTGGCCATCAACGACCAGTCGAGCGGCGCCGGCGTGATCCTCGTGAATGAGCGCATCCGGGGCATCCTGCGCGGCAACGCGCAAGGCCAGCCGCAGATTGTGGGCATCCTGGCCGACAATCGCATCCAGCCCGGAGAACAAGTGCTGACGGCGGGCGGCGACAAGATCTTTCCCCGCGGGCTGCCGGTCGGCGTAGTGGAAAAGGTGGTGCGCGATCCGGAGCAGGACGGGTTTATCCACGTGATTGTGAAACCGGCGGCGCACCTTGACCAGCTGGACGAGGTGCTGGTGATCACCTCAATGCAACCGCGCTTCAGCGAAGAGCAATTAAAGGACATGGCCCAGAGCCAGCAACTCAAGGGCGGCGAAGCCGAGGAGCTGGACCAGCAGCAGAAGGCCTCCCAGATTCTGGCGGAACGGCTGCCCGGCATTACGGATCCCAATGCGCCGCCGCCGCAGGCGCAGCCCGCCGCGGGCGCAAACGGCCAGCCGGCTACCCCGCCGCAGACCGTGGTGCCCAAGCTGCTGCCGCCCGCGCATCCTGACCGATTTGTGCCGGGTAGCGGGCCCGCGCCAGTCCAGACTGAGCCGGATCAGCAACCGGAGCAGACGGCGCCAAAGACAAAGAAGCCGGCCACGCCGAAAACTGCGCCGCAGCCGAAGGGGGATCGCTAGATGCCCGTGATCATGGCGGACTCACGCCGGGACTTTGAGGTTCACCGCTACCCGGCGCCCCTTTACCTGGTGGTGATTGTGGCGGCGCTGGTGCTCCAGGCCATGCTGCCGCGGGCCGTGGGCCAGAACCACATCTGGTTCGACTTTCCCCTGGTCATCACAATTTACTTCGCGCTGGGCCGCCGCAGCCCCATCCAGGGCATGACGATTGGCTGCTTTGTGGGCATCTTTGAAGACGCGCTTACTCATCACGCCATCGGCATCAATGGCATTGCCAAAACGGTTGCGGGATACCTGGCCGCATCGGTCGGCATTCGCATCGATGCGCAGAATTACCTGGTGCGCGTGTTGCTGAACTTCGCCCTCACCCTGCTTTGCAACGCACTTTATCTCTTCATCTACCGCGGCATGCTGGGGATGGAGCTGGAGTGGAGCTGGCTGACCAGCCTGTTGCAGGCGCTGGGCAATTCGCTCATCGCACTGGTATTCTTCCCGTTCCTTGACCGGTTCCAGAGGCACGACTAACGGCGATGATTCCTGAAGCTGTGATGGAATCGAACTACTTCTTCCTCGAAACTGCCCGGCTTGGCTTCCGCGCCTGGCGCGAAGACAATCTCCCCCTGGCGATGGAACTGTGGACGGACGTACGTGTCACCGGATTCTTCGGCGGGCCGTATTCGCCGGAGCAGGTTGTGGCCAGGCTGGTGCGGGAGATGGCGGACCAGCGCGATTCGGGGATCCAGTACTGGCCGATCTTCCTGCTCGCTGACGGCCGCCACGTGGGCGTCTGCGGGCTGCGTCCGTGGAAGCCTGGCGTCCCCGAGCTGGGGTTCCATCTGCGGCCAGAGTTCTGGCGTATGGGGCTCGCCTTTGAAGCCGCCACGGCGGTCATCCGGTACGGCTTTGGACGGCTCGGCGCAACGGCTATTTTTGCCGGGCACCATCCGGAAAATGTGGCTTCCGGGGCACTGTTGCTGAAGCTGGGCTTTCAGTACGCCGGCGAGGAGGTCTACCCGGTCAGCGGAATGCTGGAGCCAACCTATCTGCTCCACCCGGTCGATGTTTCCGGAGAGGTTGGCAGCAAAATCGGCTAGACTGTGCGCACGGTCCCCCCACTTCCCCGGAGGCAATCCCACATGAACGATTGGAAGTTTGCCCAGCGCGATCCCTCTGAGCAGCTCGCCAAGCTCCACTTCTTTTCCTATACAAAGAAGCACGCGTCCGGCGAAATTGAAGCCCGGATCACCGTGAAGGAGTTCGCCACGGCTGAAACCAGCGTGATGCGGTTCTTTGCCCAGGCCGATCTCGCGCTCAACCAGAAGGCCATGAAATTCCATCCCTGCGGCTGGCACGAGACGCTGCTGGGCGCACTCTCTGAGTGCCTGGTTCACCTGCGCAAGTTCGATTACGAAGGCGTCGAGGTGGAGTGCGTTCAGCCGGGGAACTGACGCGGCTGACGGCGTGCCGAAGGCTTAATCTGTTTATGACAAGCACGCCTGATACCTTCGGGCAGAGGTGAGTCCTTCGACGAGTCAAGACGAGTCCGCCTTCTAAAGCAAGGGCGCAGTCAGGTTCTGCGCATTCCTCGGGAATTCCACTTCCGTGCAGACCTCGTTGACATACGGCGTGATCCGCAAGCGGGAGTCCTGATTCTTTCCGAAGCAGACCCACAATGCGCAATGCGGGAACGGCCTGCCTGGGATGCGATCTTCCGGAAGATCGATGAGGCGGACTTTAGCGATTTCGAGTCCAGGCCTGACCCGCTTTCCGAGCAAGACAGCCTCACGGTGGTTAATATGCTTGAAAACCCTCCGGCTCCAAACGCCAGGTTGCGGGCGGCCATTGCTCAACTGCCAAAACCGGCGCGGTAAGGAAGCAGAGTTTGCATTCGAGCGCCGGACAGCAGATCCCTGTACTGCCTGGTACCAGACAGCTAAATCTGGCTGCCTGCGCGGTCCTTTGCCTCGCGCCCGGGCTTTCCATATTTGAGCCGATAAAGGGAACAGCCGAAATGCGCCAGTCGACTCTGCGGCTGTTGACACGACGAAGTGATGTATATCATGATAGATATCAGAAGGAGTGCACAATGCCAACCCCACAAAAGGCCCGAGTCTTCAAAAATGGCCGCAGCCAGGCCGTGCGCATTCCGGCGGAATTCAGATTCACCGCAGATGAGGTCTACATTGAGCGAAATGCCCAGACCGGCGCTGTGATTCTCAGCGAAAAGCCCCCTCGCCCTTCCCTGAAAGACGTTTACAGGGAGCTGGATGAAGCGGGTGCAGCCAATTTTGAACTAGATCGAGATCTTTCCCTGCCTGTGGAACGGGATTGGCAGTGAACGGATCACGTCCGTTTCTCCTGGATACCAACATTACCGGCTACATCGTCAGCGGTCGATCTCCCCAGGCTCGAAGAGTTCTGGACGAGGTTGCATTGCACACGCCGGTCCTCATTTCCAGCGTCACCGAGGCAGAAATTCTTTACGGCCTTGAGATGAAGCCGGGGGCCATCCGCTTGCGAAGCGCAGTGGAAAAACTATTTGAGATCGTTGAGATTCGGCCGTGGGATTCGTCCGCAGCTTATTCCTATAGCAGGCTGCGCGCCAAGCTCCGGGCCGCTGGCAAGACATTGGCTCATCCGGACCTAATGATTGCCGCGCATGCACTTTCGCTCGACGCGGTCCTCATTTCGCACGACAACGCTTTCCGCAACGTCGCTCCTCACCTGGACATTCGGGACTGGGCAAATGACGTTTGAATTGAGTTCATCTGCTCACCTCTTTAAGCCCAATCTTCTTCGCATCCAACTTTTGAATCCCTGATGCGCTTGTAATACCTCTGATCGATAACTCAAGAACGCAATCCATTTTCGCGCTATCTTAGATAGAGCAGTATGTATTCTGACCGATCCCGCGGCGAAAAACTCTCCGGGCTCAAGTCCACGGCTCTGCAGTACAGCATCCTGGCGATGATGCTGGTGCTGGTGGCCGGCTTGTGGAACCTGCAGGTGCTGGGCGCCTCGAATTACCGCGACCTGGCGCAGCAGAACCGTATCCGCAAGGTGCCCATCATGGCGCCGCGCGGCAAGCTGTTTGACCGCGACAGCCGGCTGCTGGTGGACAATTACCCGTCGGTCTCCTGCTTCCTGGTCCGTGAGCAGAACAAGATCGTGGATGCGGACCTGCCGATGATCGCGCAGGGGCTGAACCTGGATCTGGAACAGCTCCGCGCCACGCTGCGGCACTTCCGCGCCGCGCCGGGCTACCAGCCCATCCCCATTAAAGCGGACATTTCGGCGGACGAGCAGGCGTTCATCGAGGCGCATCGCAATGAGCTGCCCGAGCTGGAAACCATTGACGAAGAGCGCCGCCTTTATCCGCGGGACGGCTTCGCCTCCCACCTGATCGGCTACGTGGGCGAGGTGAGCGAAGACGACCTGAACCAACAGCGCTACGCCGCCTATCAGCCCGGCGACGAGGTGGGCAAGGACGGCGTGGAGGAAACATACGATCAGCTTTTGCGCGGGATAAACGGCTCGCGCGATGTGATTGTGGACAGCCACGGCCGCGAAGTGGGCATCCTGGGCACGCAGCATGCGACCCCTGGGCAGGATTTGAAGCTCACCCTCGATCTGGACCTGCAGCGCGTGGCCGAACAGGATCTGGGCGACGCAAACGGCGCGGTCATCGCCATGGATCCGCGCACCGGCGAGATTCTGGCGCTGGTCTCTCATCCTAACTTCGACCCCAACGACTTTGCCGTGCGCATACGCCGTGACGCGTGGAACAAGCTCATCACCGATCCGCGCCATCCGCTGATGAACAAGGCCATCCAGGACCAGCTCGCGCCCGGCTCCACGTTCAAGATCATCATGTCGGCAGCCGGCCTGCAGGAGGGCGTGGCCCAGGATATGCACGTAAACTGCGTGGGCGGCGGCAACTTCTATGGCCGCTTCTTCCACTGCGACAAGCACCACGGCGTCCTCGACATCAGCCAGGCCATCCCGCTCTCCTGCGACACGTTCTTTTACACTCTGGCGCAGAGACTCGGCATCGACACCATTGCCAGATACGCCACATCGTTCGGCCTCGCGCAGAAGACCGGCATCGACATGCCCAACGAGATGACCGGCGTGATGCCCTCGACGCAATGGGAGTGGAAGAACTATCACCAGAAGTACTACGCGGGCAACACCATCTCCGTGGGCATTGGCCAGGGCGAGACGCAGGTGACGCCCATCCAGTTGCTGCGCGCGCTTTCCGGCATCGCCTCCGACGGCCACTTCGTCCGCCCGCACGTGGTGGACCCGGCGCAGCTTCCCGCGGATTTCCGCCAGGCTGTGCTCGAATCTTTCCCCGGCTCCGGCGACAAGACCGTCCCGCTGAATCCCGACACGTGGGCGACCATCACCGACGGCATGGCCGCGGCCACCACCACCGGCACGGCAGGAGCTTCGCACATCCAGGGCGTGGACTTTGCCGGCAAGACTGGAACGGCGCAGGTGGTGGGCGGCGGCGACACCCACGTGAGGGGCGGGGAACGCACGCCGAACTCCTGGTTTGTGGGCATGGTGCCGCGGCGCAATCCCGAATTCGCCGTGGTGGTTCTCCAGGAGCACGGCGACTGGGGCTCGAACTCGGCGCACATCGCCCAGGCCCTGGTCATCACCTACGTGAACAAGAAGCGCCGCCAAGACCACAACCTGATGCAGCAAGCCGGCCAGCCCTCGAAGCCCGTGGAAGTTGGGGCCATCTGGAGCACCCCCGCCCCAGGCGCCGGCAACAGAAACGCCAAGCAGGCCGACGCACTCCACGCCGGGCACTACTTTGTCACGCCCGCGGAGCCGGCCAGCGCATTGACAATGAAACCAGCCAACTTCGACTCGCTCATCTCCGCAGTGCCTGTGCGCTGGCGCAAGGACCTTCACTGATGCGTCGCTTCATGAGCTTCCGCGACTTCGACTGGGCTCTCCTGCTGCTGGTGATCATTCTGTGCGTCATCTCTTTAATGGAGATCTACTCGGCCACGCTGCACACCAAGTACGCGGACGGCCACTTCCACATCAAGCAGCTCTTTTACATCTGCGGCGGGCTGGGGGCCATGTTCCTTTTCGCCAAGCTTGACTATCACAAGCTGATCGACCTGGCGCCGTGGCTGTACGGGTTCTTCCTGCTCACGCTGATGGCGGTGCTGGTGCCGGGCATTGGACACAAAGCGCTGGGCGCGCGGCGCTGGATCAAGCTGGGTCCGATGCAGTTCCAGCCCTCGGAATGGATGAAACTGGTCATCATCCTGGTGGTTGCGCGCTACTTCGCCAATCTCGGCGGCCGCTCCCTCAGCTGGAAGGAGATCTTCAAGATCTTCGCACTGGTGGGCATTCCCATGCTGCTGGTCCTCAAGCAGCCGGACATGGGCACCTCCCTGATGTACCTGCCGGTGCTGGTCATCGGCCTGTTCCTGGGCGGAATCAACTGGAAGCAGTCGCTGATCCTCGTCGCCGCCGGCTTGGTTTTGGTAGCGGGCGGCTGGTCGAGCGGCAAGCTCCTCAAGCCGTATCAGAAGGCGCGGCTGACCAGCTTCATCAATCCTGCCAACGACCCCCGCGGTGCCGGCTACCAGATACTGCAGGCCAAAATTGCCGTTGGCGCGGGCGGCATCTGGGGCCAGGGCGCGGAAAAAGGCACGCAGACCCAGGGGGCGTTCATCCCCATCCCCCATGCCGACTTCATCTTTGCCGCATTCAGCGAGGAGCACGGCTTCGTAGGCGCGATTTTTGTCCTCCTGCTATACTTCCTTGTATTGATGCGTTTGATTCAAAACGCACAAACAGCCGCCGACCTTGCCGGTTCCCTGATTATCATGGGCATCGTGGCTGTGTTGACCTTCCAGCTTCTGGTCAACGTGGGCATGGTCATAGGCATTATGCCTGTCACCGGAATTCCTTTGCCACTAATGAGTTACGGCGGATCTTCGGTGTTGTTTACCTTCCTGGCGCTGGGCGTAGCGATGAACGTGCGCATGCGCCGGTTCGTAAACTGAGTTGCATTCAAAGGGTTTAGACCCGCGAGCGCTGCCAAGGGGCGTGCCGCGGAAAAGATTGATCAAGTCAATTCGCCGGCCAGGTCCGTGATGGAACCAGAAAAAAGCGCGGCGGGATTGGGTTCATGAGCACGCAGAAACGGGCAAGCCGGTTCAGTCCAGCGGCGCGGGTGTGTCGCATGGGGGATACGCGCCGGCGCCGCCAGCCATGGAAAGGCACGCATCGCGCAGAAGTCAGGGGAAGTGTCACCCCGGCTTCCCGGGCAAGAAGCGCTAGTGCCGGCGCGGGCGGCATAACGGCCCCATACCATTCGATCGCATGGTCGATCTGGTTCTGGATGGCCACAAACTTTCTGCTTTGGGATCAGCCACTTAGACTGTCTGTTCGGCCGGCTATAGGGGCCGAACGTTCTGGTTCGCCGCCTCTGGGTTCAGCGGCTTCCGGCCTGCCAGCGTCTCCCGGTCATCCTGCCATTCCCTTCCCTTCCTCGCATGTTTCGCTCCATCCGGCCTCGCCGCAGGCCCCGGCCAAAATTCGCCGGGCGGAAAGGTACGATGGCCAAAGAAATTTGCATTTCCTCCACGCCGCATGAGACGCGGCTAGCGATTCTGGAAGACGACCAGCTCGCTGAAATCTACTACGAACGCGAAAACGAGTACACCCTCGCCGGCTCCATCTACAAGGGCCGGGTCACGCGGGTCCTGCCGGGCATGCAGTCCGCTTTTGTTGACCTGGGCCTGGAGCGCGACGCGTTCCTTTACGTAACCGACTTCCTGGAGATGGAAGACCAGGAAGAAACAGATGAACTGGAGCGCGCTGCAACCAGCGCCCCGGTGCCGCAGGTACCGCGGGAAGCCCGCCCGGAGCGCGAGCCGCGTGAAGGCAGCGGCGGAGGCCGCGACCGGTTCAACCGTGAAGGCCGCCGGGACCGGCGCCCTGCCGGAGAGAGCGCACCTGAACCCGTTCGCGAAATTGAGCCGGTCCGTGTCGCGCCGGTAGAACCGGCCCCGCCGACGGTGCAGGAAGAGGAAGGCGACGGCGCGGGCGAACCCCGCCGCTGGCGCGGACGCCGCCGGCGCCGCAGCGGGCGCGGCCAACCCACAGGGGTGTCCGGATCTGACCCGGTCGAGTCAGAGGCAGCGGCGGAAACCTACCTGGAACCCGCCGAGGAAGCGCGCCCCCGCATCGAACCACAGACATTTGCGCAACCGCCGGCCGCGGAGCAGGAACGCCCCGGTTACTATTCGCGGGAACCGCGCGAAGAACGCCGGGCGCGGGAAAGCCGGCCGGACCGCGGCAGCCGTCCCGAACGCGGCGGCCGGTCTGAACATGAGTCCAAGCCCTTCGTCTTGCCCGGCGAGTCGCTTTCAAAGTACGGCGGTGAGCCGGCCCAGCCGGCCAGTGGCGCCGCCGCTCCGCCTCCGCCCACGCGGCGCCTCCCAACCTCAAAGCCCTCCACGATGATTGAGTCTCCCCTGGCATGGGACGGCTCCGGTGTGATGCCCGGTGAATCGCTGGCCCGTCATCGCCGCTCCCCTGAGCCGGCGCGCGTCCAGCCCGAGCCGGAGGGTGCCTATACCGACGCCGCAGAGGAGCCGGGCGATACCATCGAGTCCTCTTACCTGAATCCTGAAGAATTGCCTTTGCAGGGTGAGGCGCAGGTTGACGAGGAGATGCTCGACGATGACATGGTGGAGGAGGAACTGCCCGGCGGACCCGCCGGCGCCACCGACGATTCCGATCCATTCGACGACCCATTTTTCACCGAGCCTCGCATGGGCGAACGGCCCGCTTCCGACGACTACCAGCAGGAAGAGCACACCGGCCAACAGCAAGGCGAACCCGCGGATGAAAGCAACATCGGCCATGCTCCCATCCCGGAACCCTCAACTGAGGTGGTAGCCGACTGGATCACTCCGCAAAAGGGCGATCCCGACCGCCCCGATCAGGAAGCCGAATCGGAGCCCGAGGCGGGCGGCGCCGGGCCGGAGGACAACCGCTCCGCGTCACACAACGTTGACCCGTTGCCGCCGAGCGAGTTTCGCCTGTTTGGCATGGGCGGCAAGAAGAAAAAGGATGACGCGGGGGAGCAACCCGCGCCGGCAAAGACACCCGAGCCCTCGGCCTCTGCCGCGGCAGGCGCGGCCAAAACGGGTTCGTCCTTTTCGCCGGGTGCGGGCGTGGTTGAAGTGGAGGTGATCGAGGGCGAGGAGTTTGACTCGCCGCGCCACCATCACCCCCGCCACGACGAAAACGACTTTGACGACCTTGAAGAAGAGGAGAAGCTGCGCTCCCAGATTCGCTCAGGCGAGCTGGGCGAGATGTTGCAGGAAGCCCACCTCGACCACAAGATCCAGCTCAACTTCGACGACAAGGGCGGCGAAGATGATCTTGAAGTTGAAGAAGAAGATGAGGAAGGCGAGGAGACGCCGGCAGTTGCCGGCGCGCCGGCTCCGGGACGCGAACGCCCCGAGCGCGGCGGGCGAGGAAGGCGCCCCGAGCGCGATCGTTCAGGCAGGCGCCCCGACGGACGCCGGCCATCGCGGCGATCCGCCCAGACCTCCGATCTGCCCACCATCAGTGAACTGCTGAAGTCCGGCCAGGAGATCCTGGTGCAGATCGCCAAGGAGCCGATCGCCAAAAAGGGCGCGCGCATTACGAGTCACATCGCGCTCCCCGGCCGCTTCCTGGTGTTTATGCCCACCGTTACCCATG
>Ga0265339_10000233_pt1 | contig 45278 bp, 32 predicted proteins | sample 4CB219metaG_FD_202085 | JGI IMG/M metagenome (GOLD analysis project Ga0265339, IMG submission 202085) | Rhizosphere microbial communities from Carex aquatilis grown in University of Washington, Seatle, WA, United States - 4-CB2-19 metaG | ecosystem: Host-associated > Plants > Roots >... | reverse complement strand
GGAAGGCAGCCGTTATCTCAGCATGGAGCTTTTCACCGAACACAAGAAGGAGGCGCTTCGCACCGCCGCCTAAACACACCGGCTGGCTGACTCGGATGCTTTTGCTGAACTTTCGGCACTTGACCCCACGCTCTGGGAAGAGACCACGGAGAGCCGCCAAGCGCGCGAGCTGCTGGCCTTCCAACTGAAGAACGCATCCACCCTGACCTTCGATACCGGCGGCCGTCCCACGAAGCGTGACCGTCGGGAAATCCAGCGGGTCAGGAACAAGTGGCCATAGACCCGCGTAAGCATTCGTAACGCCGTGGCGGGCTTTCCTGATAGCGCCATCCTTGGCACCACCACGCCGTCCTGTCACCTGCCCTCCGTCGGCATCGTCAGTTTTGGGTTATTCTGGACATGTGCCCCTTCGCGTCCTGAAGGCGATCGTTCCCGACTTATCCGGTCATAGCTCCAGCACCGGGACGTCGTACTACGTTCAGCAACGGACGGCGCTCTTTGCGCGGGTCGCGCTCACGTGCTCGGTCGCGGGCCTGGTCATTCGGACCATTGCCGATTCGCTCAAGGGTCATCCCGAGCGCATCCAGATTTCGGTGTATCTCTGGTTCGCTGTCTCGTCCCTATCATTTCTCAGCTTGTGGCTTTTCTCGCGCGGTGGCCCGCGGCCGCAGCGCCTGGTACGGCTGGCCGAGCTCGCCGCGGTTCCAAGCGCCCTCATCGCAGCAAGCTTCGCGTTTCGGGTGGCGACTCCCAACCTCCTCAGCAGTGCCATTTCGTTTGGCCGCGCCCACCCCAACTTCATGGCTAGTACGGATCGCGGATTCATACGGGTTCTCTTCGAATTCGCTGGTCTGATGATCAGCCTGCTGGTGGCCACGCAGATTCTCGCCATCCGTGCGGCGCTGGTGCCAAGCTCGCTCAAGCATTCGCTGGTTCTTGCGGCCTTGGTTGGGCTGCCTATCTGCATCTTCACGGCTGCCGGCTGGCCGCCCATGCTGCCTCCAATCTTTGTGCTGGCGCGTGAGGATCGAGGCTTTCTCTTCGTCTTCGGCCTCAACTGGTGGCTGTTCACCGGGGCCGCTTGCGGCGTGATGGCGCGCGTGGTGCATCGCCTGCAATCGGAGGTGCAGGTCGCCCAGCGCCTCGGCCAATACGAGCTGGGCGAGAAGGTCGGCCAGGGTGGGATGGGCATCGTCTACCGAGCCCGTCACGCCCTGATGAAACGCCCGGTCGCCATCAAGCTCTTGCCCCCAGAGGCCGCGGGGCAGAATGCGGTTCGGCGATTCGAACGCGAGGTCCAGCTCACCAGCCAACTCAGCCATCCCAACACCGTCGTGATTCACGACTACGGTCGCACCAACGAGGGCGTCTTCTATTACGTCATGGAATTCGTCGAAGGTGCCAACCTCGATCAGGTCAGCATGGCGTCGGGCCCGATGCCGTCGGGCCGGGTCGTGCACATTCTGGAAATGGTGGCGGGAGCTCTCGGCGAAGCCCACGAACACGGTTTGGTCCACCGAGACGTCAAGCCGGCCAACATCTTGCTCGGACCTCGTGGCGGCGAGCCGGATGTGGTCAAAGTCCTGGATTTTGGCTTGGTGCGTGCGATCAGAGCCGAGGTGGATGTGACGGATGCTAACGTTATGGTGGGAACGCCTCTGTTCATGTCTCCCGAGGCGATGCGTGCGCCCGACCAGGTGGATGGCCGCAGCGACCTGTACTCGCTCGGGGCGGTCGCGTACTACCTTCTTTCTGGCTGCCACGTCTTCGACGGCAAGACCGCGCTCGAAATCTGCGCCAAGCACATGCAGGACACCCCCAGGCCGCTGACCGCGCTCGTCCCGGGCATTGACGTCGAGCTGGAGAAGATCGTCCTCAAGTGTCTGGCCAAGGAGCCCGCGAATCGTTTCTCGTCGGCGCGCGAGCTATGCCATGCGCTGTCGCTCTGTCCGTCGCGCCGGGATTGGACTCCGGATGCGGCGAGGGCGTGGTGGGCCATCCACACGAGGCTTCTCCATCCGGTGGATCCGGGCGCCGTCCTCGCCACCGGCGAGTTCGAAAACCGAGACACCGAGCAACGCGCGAAGTGATGTTCTCGTAGCACCAAAGGGTTGCTAGCCTCGCTAGCCCGCCTCGACCGAAGTCGACGTCGAGGTAGCTATCGCCCGCGGTAGCGCAGAATTACCACCCCCGGCGCGTCCGAATGAAAGGGATGCGCGCCGACGCGCATGCGTTCCTCGTAAGTGGATTCGATCCATTCGGCGACCCCTTGCCCCGAAGCCGGCTCCGAGCCGAAGTGCGGGTAGCCTAGCTCGCGCATGGGACGCGAGACGGCCACCACGTAGTCGGGCGGGTGCGCCTGCAGTGCGCGCAGCGGCTGCTCGATTCCGCGAGCAAAGATGGCCGGCAGGACATCGAGGAACGGCTGGGGATTGCGTCTGCGCAGCTGGAAATTGAGCAGGCATCCTTCCGGTACCACGGCCAGCGTCGCGTCCTTCGCCATGGGCTCGCTCTGCAGGAAGTGGCGCGCAGTCTCGAGCAGCGCCGGCTCGGATGACAGGTCGGGCGGGAGCCCGTAGATCCGATCCGCGCCTTCGCCGATGGGCAGTGTCTTCCGCGAATAGGCCGCCTGTGATTGCCGGACAAGATCGTTGGCTCCCAAGGCTAGGAACGCAGCGATGGAGATCCCGAGCCCGCGTTGCATGGCGCGCGTGCGCGCCAGCAGGCAGGGGAGGTTGCGCAGCAAGAAACCCATCAGGAAGGCGCCGGCGAGCATGGCTTGGAAAAAACCGTAGTGATAGAGGCGCGGGGCCAGCGCCATCCGGCTGAGCATCGCCAGCGCTGCCACGAGAAGGATGGCCTGTGCGCGGAGACGGGCAGGCAGCTGCGTCTGGCGGTCCTTGTGTCTGCCGATGCTGACGAGCCCCACGGCCAGGACGATGAGAAGCGCGCCCGGAAATACCGAGGCGACGAGCAGCCACCGCACTTCGCTCGCAGCCATCAGCATGAGAATCGTGGTCACAAAGACGAACAGCCAGCGCCACCGCTTGACGGCAATGTGTTCGCCGGCGCGGAACCAGAGCGCCAACATTCCGACTCCCGCGAGGGCAGAAGCCGTGGCCCAAGCCATGTGAAGAAGGTTCCTCTCCGGCGCATCCCAGCCCAAGAAGGCCGTGTACGTGCCCCGGAAGTACGCTGAATAGCGAAAAGGACCAAGCATGGCAGCGGTGACCAGCCAGGCGGGATTGGGCTCGGAGGTGAGAGCTACCAGGAGCAGCCCGGCGAAAAGTGGAACCGCGGTCGTACCGAGCGCGCAGCCCGCGATCCAGTGCCACGGCGGTCGCTGCCTTTGGACCATCGCCAAGACCGCGCAGGTGCCAAGCAAGGCCGCCGCCGTCAACAGGAATTCCGCCTTGGTCAGGGTCAGAAGTCCCAGCACAGCGCCGGCCGGAAGGCCAGCCACCCAGCGATTGCGCAAAGGCGGCGCGAGCAGATTCGCGAAGAGCAAGAGGAGGGCCATGCCGTGCGTGGCCGCGTGGATGTAAGGCGCGGCATAGTTGTAGTTGCCCGAGGCCACGTAGTCTCCGAATCCGAATACGGCGATGGTGCCCAGGGTGGCCAGCGAGGCTGCGAGAAAGCCGAACGCCCGACGAAGCAGCCGGTGCAAGAGAACAACGACGCCGGCAAAGACGGCGAGGTTGGCGATCACCAACGTGCGCACCGACGCGCCGCCGATCGCAAAGATGCCCGCATTCCAATAGTCCGACAGTGGGCCGAATAGTGCCCGGCCGGGGTGCTCGCCCTGCAGGAGGCGCCAAGGTGTGTAGACTTCGTGGCCGAAATCAATCTGCGGGTTCATCCAGCGCATCCACGAGCTGGCCACCAGCCATGCCGACAGAAGGAGCGCCGAGGCCCAGAACACGGGCCGCGCAAGCTGGCACTTGAGCTTGCGAGAGAGGAGGGGCACCGGCGACTACTGTACCAGATCGGCGGCGCGGGCGAACCTTGCGTCGGCCAGGCTGTCCTTGACCACGAACTCGCCCTGGGCGGCACGCTTCGCTGTCTACGATCTCATCAAGATGGCTTGACCCTCGCGCAATACAAGACAGAATAGGTCCTCTTTAGGGACAGGACATGCCTAGACTTGGTAGCCCATGCACGGTCTCGAGGAAGTGAGTCGGCTGCGTTGGTGTTGGCCGGCACGCGTCCGTGCTTGGTGGCTGGCCGTCGTGGTCGCAGTCGTGGGCTCGATGGGCTGCGGAAAATGGGCAGACAAGCTCGCCTGCGGTGAACAGGGGTGCAGCTTTACCGATGCCGAGTGGGCGCGGGTCCAGGGCTTGGCCAACGTGGGAGCCCAGCCGGCACTTCCCGACCCATCGAACAAGTACTTGCCGGTCGTCGATCAGCGAGGAACCCTCAAGCTGGACGCCATCCACGATCCTGTCGTCCAGCTTGGCTGGAATCTCTACTACGAGCCACTGCTCTCGGGGAGCGCCTACAACCGAGACAGCATGGGCCAGTACGCACCGACGCGGCGGCCCCTTGTGGCCGGCCAGATCGGTTTGAGTTGTGCCAGCTGCCACGACCCACGAGCTGCTGGCTCGGATCTCACCTCCGTGCCACGGCACGTCTCGGTGGGCGCCGGTTGGTACGACGTCAATGCCCAGCAAACCCTGAATGCGGCTCGCTACCCGGTCCTCTACTGGAATGGACGGACCGACACGCTCTGGGCGCAAGCAGCCCAAGTTATGGAAAGCGCGATCTCGATGAACGGCCACCGCATGAAGACCTTTTGGGTCATCGTGAGCCGCTACCGAGACAAGTACCAAGCAGCCCAGTTCGACGCGCCACCAGCGTCCGATCTCGATGCTCTCGCGGCGTTGCTCGGGCCCGCGCCCGATCTCGCGACCACCGACATCGCCGAGCTGAAGGCGCAATATCAAAAGCTCCTGGATCTGCCCGCCGACGTGCTGGCCCAACTCACGCTCCCTCCCCAGGAGATCGTTACGCGTGTGCACGTCAATGCCGCCAAAGCGATCGCGGCCTACGAATGGTTGCTTACGAGCGATGGCTCTCCGTTCGACAAGTACGCGAGCGAAGGTGCCAATTCCTCTGCTCTGTCGCCAGCCGCGGTGCGAGGCCTGCGCTTGTTCATTGGCAAGGCTTCGTGCATCGACTGCCACAACACGCCGCTTTTCTCCGACGGCAAATTCCACAACATCGGGATTCCACAGGTAGGCGATCACGTGCCGACCGTGGCGGCTTGCACAGCAGCGCCTTGCGATTGTAGCAACGGCAATTCGGGGCCCAGCTGCTTGCCAGCCGGCGCCTACGCCGGTCACCAGAAGCTGGTCGATCCGCCAGCGGCAAAGACCGATTTCTATCGCGGCAGCGCGTACGACGACAGCGCTCCGTTGACGAGCGTGCCCGACACGACGGCCCCGCCGGCGAGACTGCTGGGAGCATGGCGCACACCCAGCCTGCGCGACGTGGCCTTGACCGCGCCGTACATGCACGACGGGAGCCTGGCGACGCTTTCCGATGTGGTCTGGCACTACGACCAGGCCGACAGCTCGGGGACGCTCGGAACGTCCGAGCTGTCGCCGCTCACCCTCAGCGCCCAAGACCGCGACGACCTCGTGGCCTTTCTGGAGAGCCTGACGGGCGATCCGGGCCCGAAGGAAATCATCGGGCCGCCCGTGGCCGAGGAAAGTTTCGACGGCGCAGTTGTCGCCGCGCCCTACGACAGCGGAGTGGATAGCCCGTGAGAAGCGCCTATGTCATCCTGCCGTTGTCTCTTTTCGCAACGGCTCTGCCAACCGCCGAGGCCGAGGAAGCGGCATCCTCGGAGAAGCTGCCGCCACTGCCGACATTTGCCGCGCCCCCGCCTCAGGAATCGATGGGCGACACCACGTCGACGGAGAGCGACGGCGAAGCTTCCTCCGTGACGGCCCTCCTGGAGGCGCAGATTCGACAGAACGAGCAGGTCGCGGCCAACAGTCGACAGAACCTTTTGTGGGAGGGCTACATCGACTTCGGTTTCTTCGTGCCGCAGGGAAACGGTGCGGGCTATGTGCAGGACTACGGCCACGCGATTCTCAACCGGCCTCCTTACACCAACTACTCGTGGGTTTTCCTGGGCGACATCCTCGCCCCGACGGTCAACAGCCGCGGCGACGTCGCCGACCTGGGCAATGCTCCCGGTGTCACACGTTACGACAGCATCCACTCGCGAGGCGCGGCCGGCTTCGTGGCGAACGAGGTGAACTTGCGCCTGCGCGCCACACCGGTGTCGAACGCCATCCTCACCACCAGCGTGAACTTCACGCCGCGAACCGGGAGCAATTTCTCGCTGGGCGATTCCTTCGACATGGACATTGCACAGCTCGAATGGCTGCCCACCGATTCGCGCCGCACGTCGATCTTCGTCGGCAAGATGGAATCCGTGCTGGGCATCGAGTACCGCGATCGAAAGTCCGATCGACGTTTCGGCGTTACACCATCGCTCATCTCCCGCTACACGACAGGAACGGCACTGGGCCTCAAGGTGCGCAGCAAGTTCGGGCAAGACGACTGGTTCGTCGTCGCCGCAGCGCTGACCAACGGTTCGAACACGACCGAGCAGTTTTTCTTCTACGACGAGACCGACAGCAACTCGGGAAAGACCGGGAGCGCGCGCCTCGCCATCCGGCCACCTTTGCCGTTCAATCTCGAGCTCGGTATGTCGGGGAGCTACGGCCCGCAAGACCGCTCGACCAGCAACGCGCACGCGATGTGGTTCTTCGGACCCGATCTGATCGCCAGCCTTGGCCCCGTCGATGTCAAGGTTCAGTGGCTGAAAGGAAAGGCACCTGGCGATCCGTCGCAGGACGTCTACCAGCTCGACCTCAAGGGCGGTGGTTACGTCGAGATCGATGCCATGCTGACCGCCTCGTGGGGCATTCTTGGTCGGGCGGAATACCGAAGCGCCTTCATCGCGCTGGGCAGCGACCGGGCGTACGTCACGCAGTCGTGGCGCGCGACCGGCGGCGTGCGCTGGGTGCTTACCCACTGGGCGGTTCTCAAAGCCGAGTACCTGCACAACGGTGAGTACGGCTCCATTCCGAGCATTCCCAACGACGTGTTCACAAGCAGCTTGGTGCTCAGCTACTGAAACGGAGCAACGATGGTGCGTCGATCTTTCATCTTGGTTCTAGGACTCGTGATTGTCGCGCGCCTTCCGGCAGCTGCGCTGGCGGCCGCCTCCGGGGACAGCGCCGCCGACTACAATCGCCTCGCCGCCGATGTCGCCCGCTTGCAACAGGATTTGCGGGAGCAGCGCCAGCTTGTTTTGCAGCTCATGGAAATGCAAAACGCACTCTTGCGCTATTTGCAGTCGGGCGGTGCCAGCGCAGGCAGTCTGCCAAGCCTGCCGGCGCCGGGAGGTCCCACGAGCAGCTCGGCCGAACACCACGGCGAAGGTCGGACGGAAGACCGCGAAGACGCGTCCACCGCACGCGCCTCGGCCTCCACGGGCACCGTTTCGGGTTCGGTCCATATCAAAGGCGGCGCTCTCGGTGAGGCCTACGTTTATGTGGACGGACCGAAGGTCCTTCCGTCGCATCCCAAGAGCATCGAGATCAAGCAAGACCACAAGCAATTCACGCCCGCTCTTGCCGTGGTTCAGGTCGGCACGCGAGTGTTCTTCCCCAACGAGGACAAGGTCTTCCACAACACGTTTTCGCGGACGCCTGGAAATGCCTTCGATCTCGGGACGCTCAAATCCGGCGACAAGCCGAGTCCCGTGGTGTTCGCGAGCGCCGGCCATGTCGAGGTCTTCTGCAACATCCATTCGAAGATGCGCGCCGATATTCTGGTCGTGCCGAACGGGCATTGGGTTCGCGTACGCGACGACGGCACGTTTCAGCTGACCGGCGTTCCGGTCGGATCTCGGCACGTGGTGTTGTGGGGACCGAGGCTCAAGCAGGTCGCGCAACGGCTGGACGTCACCCCCGCAGGAGTCACCGCCACGTTCGCAACCGAGGCCTCGGCGCCGGCCCCGCATCTCAACAAGCACGGAGGGGAATACGGCTCGTATGAGGACTAGCGGCACAAAGGGATCCTGGTTCGCTTGGCTGGCGGTTGCGGCCGGTCTCGGCCTGGCGATCGTCGGCTCTGCGATGCGCTCGTCCGTGCACGCGCCGCCCGTCGATCTGTCGCAACCGGCGCGGCAAGCGCGCGAGCGCATCGAACGAACCCTTGCTTCGCAGGCGAGAGAGCTCGAAGCCAAGGTCGTCGAAGCCGCCCGCATTCCCGAGCTGATCGCGGCGCTGAACATGGGCGCCGACCGCGCCACCTTTCAGGACCTGCTCGAAACCGAGGACTGGTGGGGGCCCTTCCGAAAAGGTTTTCCGCTCAGTGGGGTGGTGCGGGCGGGCGGCTCTCTCGGGCTGCTTTCGCCAGGGCCCGTCGACGACCAGCTCGGAAGCTGGCTGCACGGCATGGGTGACCGCGCGGTCTATTCGGCTGTCTTGCCGGGAAGGGGGCGGGCCTTTCTTGCTGCGCTCGCGCGGGTGACGCCTGCCAAGCGGGACGCGGACGAACCGGTCGCCATCTTGGGAACCTTGCTCGATCACGCCGCTCTGGCCCGCGTCTCCGAGTCCACGGGGGATTGCGTGGGGCTCGCTGACGGGTCCAAGCTCTTGGAGAGTGCCGGCTCCGGCGAGCCTGGACGAGCTCTGGCGCCGCTGGCCGGACGCAAGGACGAGGCGCCGACGGTGATCGAGGATGGCCGGATCGGAACGGCGTGGCCCCTCGGTGCGGGGCTCTCCATCCTGGCAGCGTTCCGGCAACCGCCCACCGTCGCGCCCCCGCCCGGCTATGGTCCCATCGGCTTGATGGCAGCGGGAGCGGTCGTGGCGCTGGCTGGTCTTGGCTTCGGCTTCTCCCGGCGTGGAACACCGCAAAGGCGCCCGTCCCGCCCGCGCCTCGATGCTCGCGATGGGACGGCGGGAGGCTCTTCCGCCACCTCGACCGCGCGTGAGGCAACGCCCTCGCCAGGGCAGCAAGCGAACACGGCCGTGGCCGTTGCCCTGGATGCGCCGGCTTCCTCCCATCGCATGGGGCGCTATCAACTTATCGAACGCATCGGCGAGGGCGGCATGGCCGAGATATTCTTTGCCGTCGCCCACGGCGCCGAAGGCTTCGTTCGCTATTTCGTCGTCAAGCGCATGCATCGCGAGATCGCGCAGAGTCGTATCGCGGTGGATCAGTTCATCGACGAGGCAAAGCTGCAGGCGCGTCTCGTGCACTCGAATATCGTTCCGGTGTTCGATTTCGGTAAGGTCGGCGATGAATACTTTCTCGCTCTCGAATACATCCACGGCAGAGACGTGCACCAGGTCGTGCACAGGCACGTCGAGCAGTTCGGCCGCCCCCTCGACGTCCCGACGGCGTTCTACATCTTGCACGAAGTGATGGTGGCTCTTGCCTTTGCCCACGCGCAGACCGAGAAGGATGGCACGCCGATGGACGTCGTTCACCGCGACGTCGCGCCCGGAAACGTTCTGGTCTCGTACCAAGGCGAGGTGAAGCTCACCGATTTCGGAATCGCGAAAGCGGAAAAGCGGGTAAGCCGCACGGAGGTCGGGATGATCAAGGGAAACTCCTCGTTCATGTCGCCTGAACAGGCGCGCGGCGGGGTCGTCGATCAACGCTCGGATCTGTTCTCGGCCGGCTTGGTTCTTTACCACTGCTTGACCGCGCAGCCGTTCTACCGGGGCGAAACCCCGATGGGCAACTTGCTCGGGGCCGCGATCGGACCGGGGACGGCGCAGTACGGATTGATCGATCAACTTCCGCTTCCGGCCGCCCAAATCCTACGAAAGGCGCTCGCCATCGACCCCGACCAGCGCTACCCCACCGCGATGGCATTCGAGCTGGAGCTTGCACCTCATATGGGAACTCGGGCGGAAACGGGACGCCTGATGGACGTGCTGTTCCCAGCCGAGCTACGTCGCGATTTGCGCTGAGACTACAGGCACTGATCCAGTGTTATGACCTCGGTCGAGCCGTTCGCCCTGGTCAACGTGGCCTCTCCGCAAAGCGCCGTGAATGACAGCGTCTCGGTCTTGCTCTTGTCGGGGCCCGCCGAGAAAGTCGTGGTGACCCTTCCGCTCGACGGATAACAACACGCAATGTTGCCGTAGGCCACGTTGTCGAATGTCGTCGCGCTGGTGACGTGCGCGAGGTTGTGTTGCACGTAGACGGTGCCGCTGACGACCCGTCCGATTCCCGATCCGGTGACCGTGATTCCGCCCGCGTTCGTCGATACGGTGTGATCCCACAGGCGAACGGAATCCACCGTGCCGGTCAGGTGGCTACCATGGATCACCAGTGTGCGGCTAGCGTTGCACCCCGAAGCACCACACGTCAGGACGACGCCGTCGTTGCCTGGAGCGGGCGAGACAGTCGCGTCCCAACCGGTGCCTGCGCCGTTGGTATTGTGAGTGATGGCGTAGTTGTTACCCATCGGTCCAGTCAGTGTGCGCGTGTTTCCGCTTGCGGAGGTCGTACGGGTCAGGCTGCAATTCGCCGCCTGATTGTCCATGAAGGGCGCCCTCGCATCGCAACTGGCGCCGTAAGCGAGGGTGAAGGCGCCGCTCCAAATCGCGGACGCTGTCTTGCCGTTGCCCCAGGTCACGGAGCAGCTGACCGGCGTATACGTGTAGGGATCGGCAGCCGGCCCGCTGTACGGCGGGCTCAAGGTCGCGCCGGCGCAGGTCCATGACGCCGCGAAGGCAGGCCTAATCGGAGTGATGTGGTCCCAGATTCGTTCCCCAAGGCCACGCTGCTGCCGGGGCACGAGCTCGAGACCGAGGGCAGCCTCGCTTTCGGTATTGTTCATCGCACCGCTGACCGCGCTGACCGCTACTTCCGAGCCCGTGACTTCCTCTTTGTCGGTCGACGGACAACCGGAAAGGCCAAGGACGGCCAGGCAGGGCCAAGCCATGGCGACCAAGGGTAGGTTCTTCCATGAAATCATCGATTCCTCCTGCATTCGTGAAAGCTGTCCTTCCATTGGACACGGCAGGACCTGAAAACAGCAAACGCACACGCTCGTGCTTGCCTCCATTGTCCCACGGGTGGCGCGGCCTTGCTCCTACCTCGACCCTAGTCCTTGCGCGGGATGTGTCGGCTGCTAGCCTTTCCGATATGGCACGGCAGGCTACTTCGCAAAAGTTGTCCATAGGCGCACTTTCGTTGGGCATGGTTTTTCTGGCGATGTGTTTGCCGGCTTGCGAATCCTCCGAGCCGGCGAATGGTACGCTCCAATGCGGCACTACGGATCCGCGCTGTCCCTCCGGCGAGGAATGCGTGGCGGCGACAAATACGTGTTGGAAGATTGGTACCTACGACGGTGGCGTTGGCGTGGATGGTGCCGCGAGCCTGGACGGCTCTCTGTCGGTCGAGGCCGGCCATCCGCTCGACAGTGCGCTGCCGGTAGATTTGGCCGCCATTGATGTGCCCCTGTCGTCCGTGGACGGCGCGGGCGCAGCGGACGCCGCCGATATCGCAATCGCGATCGATACGTCGGTCGACCAATCCATCGACGTCGGGAAAGACGCGTCCGACGCAAAGCCCGCCGCGGACATGACTCCCGACGGATTGGCGTCGCTAAGCTGTTCCGAGCTGTCGACCGCTTACGACAGCGCGTTGGCCAAGGCCAGGGTTTGTACCGTGAAATCGACCGGTGCTTGTGCTCAAACCGTCCGCGGCGGTATTCAGTGCGGCTGCAATGTTCCCATCGATGGTACGCAGACATCGGCCATCGCAACCATGGATGCGCTTCGCAAGGCATGGACGGACAAAGCTTGCACAACGGTGTGCCCGGCCATCTACTGCATTCTCTACACGGGCGCGACGTGCTCGTCCGACGGATCGACCACCGGTACGTGCGTCGGTACGCTCACTACACTCTTGACTCCCTGAGCGTCGTCAGGCGCCAAGCATGCGCTTGGGATCGACGACGGTGTCGAACGCTTCGGCCGTCAGCACGCCGAGGGCGACGGCCGCCTCGCGCAGAGAAAGCCCTCGCTCGTGGGCAGTGCGCGCGACCCTCGCCGCTTGGTCGTAACCGAGAGCGGGCACCAGCGCCGTCACCAGCATGAGTGATTGCTGCACGTGCTCGTGAATGCGGTCGCGGTTCGGCTCGATTCCTTCCACGCAGCGAAGGCGAAACGAAGCGCAAACATCGCTGAGTAAGCGCACCGATTGCAGAAAGCCGTGAATGATGACCGGCTTGTAGGTGATCAGTTGCAGTTGGCCCTGGGAACCGGCGAAGCTGAGCGCGACGTGGATGCCCATCACCCAGACGCAAACCATGGCCAATGCCTCAACCTGCGTCGGGTTGACCTTGCCAGGCATGATCGAGCTGCCGGGCTCGTTGGCGGGAAGCTCGAGCTCGCCCAAGCCCGCCCGCGGACCGGACGCTAGCCAGCGCACATCATTGCCAATCTTGAGCAACGCTGCCGCGAGCGAATTGAGCGCGCCCGAGGCCAGCACGAAATCGTCGTGGCTCGACAGTGCGGCGAATTTATTCGGGGCCGACGTGAACCGCCGCCCGGTCAAGGTGGAAAGATCTGCCGCCATGGTCGTGCCCCAGTTGGCCGGTGCGCTCAGTCCGGTTCCGACGGCCGTGCCGCCGATGGCCAGTGGCCGCAATCGTTCCAGCGCTTGCTCGATGGCAGAAGCGGCAGCCCGCAATTGCGTCGCCCAACCGCTCGCCTCGTTTCCCAGGGTCATCGGGGTTGCGTCCATCAGGTGTGTTCGGCCGAGCTTGATGATATCCGCCCACGCCGCAGCTTTGCTTTCGAACGCCCCGGCGAGCGCGCGCAGCTCGGGCAGCAAGCGATCCTCGAGCGCGGCGACCGCGGCCATGTTCATCGCCGTAGGGAACACGTCGTTCGACGACTGCGCAAGATTCACGTGATCGTTTGGATGCACGAGATGCTTGTCGCCTCGTCGCCCGCCCAGCAGCTCGCCTGCGCGATTGGCGAGGACCTCGTTGACGTTCATGTTGGTCTGCGTGCCGCTGCCAGTCTGCCAGATCACCAAGGGAAACTCGTTGCGCCACTGTCCTGCCAAGATCTCGTCCGCCGCCTGCACGATGGCGCCGGCGAGGCGCGCGTCCAAGGCTCCGCGCTTGGCATTCTCCCGAGCCGCTGCCTTCTTCACCAGGACAAGGGCGGCAATGACTTCGTTGGGCATGCGCTCGCCGCCGATGGGGAAGTTGCCGAGCGAGCGCTGGGTCTGCGCGCCCCACAAATGCTCATCGGCGATCTCGACCGTTCCCAGCGAATCGGTTTCCGTACGGCTGGCCATGGGATCCTCCCAGACTGTGCGTCCTACGAGATTCTGGCTAGCGCGCGCGGTGTCTGCAAACAGTCAAGTCGCGGACGTGGTGCTAATACACGACGCCCGGCGGGATCTTGCACTCGGTGGTGCAGTAGACCAGCGCGCCCGCGTCCGTCGACGGTGACTGGTTACGATCGAGGGTCATGCCGTTCTTGCTGCCCAGGTCGCATTCTTCGCCGCGAGCCGTGTCCACCTGCCCGTCGCCGCAGAAGTGCGCCTTGGTGCAGCCGAAGGTACAACCCCCTTCGCCGTACTGCATGCCGTTATTCTTGCCGTCGTCGCATTCCTCGGTTCCGTTGACGATGCCGTCGCCGCAGAACGGCCCCCATTTGCATTGGGTCGTGCAGCCGCCGTAGGCCGAGTCGCTGTTGTCCTTGCCGTTGTCGCATTCCTCGTCGGCGACCGCCACGCCATCGCCGCACGTGGGCGCGCAGACCGAAGCAGCAGCGTTGAAGCCGGTGAGGGTCAGTTTGAACGTCGAGGCGGTGGTATGGCGCTCGGCATGGAAGACCGCGACCTCGTACACGTTGTCCGGCTTCATGTCTCCCAGCTTGGACGCGGTTGTGGTGTCGAGGGTGACCGAGCCTGGCGTCGCCGAGTGAAGACCGCCCAGGTCGACCGCCAGCTTCCGGTTGATGAAGACCCAGAAGTCGTCGTCGCCCACGAAGTCGAGCTGGTAGCTCTTGGTAGCATCGTACTTGAACCAGTAACGGACCTCGCTCGTGAAGCTGAAGTTGTGCTTGCGCTGATTGCCGTTCGCGTCCAGATCCCATGGAATCGCTGGATCGTAAAGGGCGGGAATCTGCGCGCCGGTAAGCTCGGACGCAGAAAAGGGGTCGTTGTCGATGGGGAAGAAGAGCGGATTGCCGTCGACGCCCGTCTTCCATTGTTCGCCATTGGCGCCGTAGCGGTTCACGTAGGCGCCGCTTGCGAGCTTCCAAAGCGCCAGCTTGCTGGCGTTGGGATGATTCACGTTCGCGGTCGAGCGATACCACGTCTTGAAGGTGTCGGCGCTCGCGACGTCGACACCTTGATCCGTCACGCCGGTGAAGACCGGCTTGCCGTCGCTGTCGAGCGTGTCCTTGACCATTCCCACGCACTTCTGATCGCTGCCATTGGTCGGGCAGCCAACGTCGTCGTTGGGTTCGAAGTCCGTGGGATTGTGCATCTTGAAGTCGCGGAAGATGGCTGGCACCAGCATCTTGTCGCCCAGCTCGGGCTGCTTGCAGGTCCAGCCGGACTCGACTTTGCAGTCCTTCGAACAGCCGTCACCACTCGCCGCATTGCCGTCGTCGCAGTCTTCGTTGAGCACGATGCCGTCGCCGCATTTCGAGGTGCAGGCGCCGCTCGAGCAATCGGGTTCGATCTGGCAGTCTTCCGAGCAGCCGTCGAACGGCATGGTGTTGCCGTCGTCGCAGCCTTCGGCGCCTTCCTTCTTGCCGTCGCCGCAGACGGTCTTGCTGCAGACGCTGGGGGTGCCGTCGCATTTCCAGCCGGGCTCGACCTTGCACAGAGTCGAGCAGCCATCGCCGTTTTGCGTATTGCCATCGTCGCACGCTTCGCCGGTGCTCAGGATGCCGTCGCCGCACTTGGGCGTGCACGGTTTGCCGGGCACGCGGCACTGCCAGCCCGTCTCGACGGTTTTGCAATCAGCCGAGCAACCGTCGCCGCTCTTCGTGTTGCCGTCGTCGCAAGCCTCGTCGGAAGTAAGCAAGCCGTTGCCGCACTCCGCGAGGTTCTTGCAGGGCTGGCCCGGCTTCGCGCACTCGTAGTTGCTTTCCACCTGGCAGATCTTGCTGCAGCCGTCGCCGCTTTCCGTATTGCCGTCGTCACATTGCTCGGTTCCGTCGAGGACGCCGTTGCCGCACGTGCTTTGCGGAGTGTCGACACTGGCGTCGGACGGAGGGAGCACGACCGAGATGCCGCTGCCGCCAGCGCCGGTGTTGCCCGTCTGGCCCGCATTACCGGCAGCCCCCGTTTTACCGCCTGAGCCTTCGCCGAGCGCTCCACTGATCGTAGGCGAGCACGCGGCGAGGCTTGCACCAGCGACGACGAGGCAGAGGTGAAAGGTAGTGGCAAGCCCAACCCTGGCGGGGTTAGACGACAATTGCGGTCCGCTATTCCTCATGGATACCTCAGAAGAAGTTGCCGCGGTCTCGACTTGGCGATCAGGAACGACTGGTAGCTAGGACGTGCTCGCGCGGGCGGATGGCGCGATCCGTTGGAACTCTGAAATAGCAGAGCCGTGCGCGCAAATCATCAAAATACACCATCCGCGGAGTCGAATACGAAAGCGTCGCGGGATGTCGAAGGAGATCGACGCAGGCTTGGTCGCGGAGTCGCCGCCGGCCCTGGGCTCGCCGCTAAAGCTCGTTGCGGAGTTGCCGATGTGCAGTAATCCACCTTCGGCCAGCGGAAGCGTTGGCAGATCAAGATTCAATCATGCAACGAACGCAGCAGTTTACGCGAAAGACAGTTTTCACAGATCGACTCGTTCCGGTTCTCAGCGTCTTGGCTTTCGCCGCGTACCCTAGTGAGAGCAGGGCGGCCGATAATGCGACTGGCCAGGCATCGCCCGTACCGGGAGTCAGCGCGGACACGCCCGTCGGCGAAGTTCCCGCCCGCCTGAGCGCTCCCGAGGCCAAGCCGCAGTCTTCCGGCTCCCCGGCACCGCCTACAGTTTCGCAGCCGCCGATCGAGAAAAAAAACACTCCTGCGCAGAGCTTGGCGGCGAAACCGGTCGAGGCGGCGCCCAATCCTCCTGCCACTCCCATGGTCGCTCCGGCGCCCGTGCCCTCGGGCCCGCCGCCACTGACTTGGTTGGGGATAACTCTCTACGGTGTCATTGACGTGGGTCTGGCACACTTGTCGCACGGTGCTCCGGCAAGCAACACTTACGGGCCGGGCTTGCCCTACATCGTCCAGAATTTCAGTAATGACCCAATGACCTCCATTGCTGGCAATGGACTCAGTCAATCGAAGCTCGGTCTTTCCGGTGTCGAACCGCTCGGTCCATGGAATCTGAAAGCGGTCTTTAAGCTTGAAACCGGCTTTCAGCCAACCACCGGCCGACTGACCGACGGACCGCGCTCCCTGGTCGACAATAACGGCCGCGCGAACGCCGACAAGGTCACGGCCGGAGATTCCTCCCGTGCCGGTCAGCCTTTTCAGGGCGCGGCCTTCGCCGGCCTCTCATCCTTGGTTGGAACGTTGACGTTCGGACGGCAGAACTCGCTGATGGCCGACGATTTGATGAAATACGATCCCCAACTCCAGTCTCAGGCCTTCTCGCCCATTGGCTATTCGGGCGCATCAGGAGGGCTGGGCGATACCGAGGACAAGACCCTCGACGATTCGTTGAAGTACACCGTGGGATTCGGCCCCTTTCATGTGGCAGGTCTCTACCAATTCAGTGTTCGCGGCTCTTTGCCTGGGGGCTCCGAGTCAGTCGATGCCGGTTTCGACTTCGCGGGCCTATCGTTCGACTTTCTGTGGGGCCGCGTGCGCGATGCCATCTCGGCAGCGTCGTTGAACGCTGCGCAGAATGCAACCGCCCCCGGCACGCTAGCGGCAACGGTATCCGACAACACAGCTTATGCGCTCCTCGGCCGCTATGCGATCCAGTCCGTCAAGCTTTACGCTGGCTACGAGCATATGACATTTGCGAATCCCAAGGATCCGCTGGCGAACGGCACAGTCACGATTGGCGGGTACCTGCTCAGTACGGTCAACAACACAGCCTTCACCAACCACAAGGTGTTGCAATACGCTTGGTTAGGGGCTCGTCTTTCGATAACCCCATCGCTCGACCTGAGCGGCGCTTACTATCAATTCCGCCAGAACAGCTACAACGCCAACGGCTGCTCCGACAGTAGCGCCACATCCTGCTCGGGCCGCTACCACGACGCTTCGTTCGTAGCGGACTACAAGCTCTCGTTGCGATTCGATCTCTACGCCGGCGTCAACTACTCGCGCGCCACCGACGGCATGGCCTCCGGTTTTCTCAACGACCGCAGCTGGACCTCGATGCTCGGCATACGCTTCATGTTCTAACGACCGACCTTGTCCCTTGTGAAACCGCGTCAGCCGCGCCATCATGGACGACGCAACCGTGAGCATCGCCATGTTCTGGCAAGACGTGTGGCTGGACTTCAGCGAGATCGGCCGACAGGGGCACGGGGCGCAGCAGAAAGGGCATCGACCCCCACGAGTGCTGACTCGTTCGGCGTCGAGAAGCGGACATTTCGTCGCTTCGGGGATAGCGTACGCACGTAGGCGGCGCTCGTTTCCCCGTCACGGCTGTGATGTATTGACTCGAGCCAACTGGGCCATCAGATCGCTTCCACCGTTGAAGTAGTGGAAGAGCTTGTCGCCGATCTCGCCAGAGAGTGCGACCCCGACGAACCAGCCGGCCGCAAAGATGTCCTTGTAGGTTGCGCCTTGATAGCGGCCCACGAGGCCTCCGGTCAGGACGAAGCGCATGGGTTCGCCGCCAACCTCAATCGCGCCGCCGAGCTGAAACACGTCGATCGGGTTCTTGGTCAACGGAATGCCCATCGACGGGCCGACAAGCAGATTGTGGCGTCTTGGCACGAGCGTGCTCGAGCTCTCCGTGACGAGGTTCGCAACCTTGTCGTCGACCGCAGCGCCGCCACACAGTTTCGCAATTTCATCGCGGACATTCGCTGGCCATTCGACGTCTTCTTGACAGAAGATTTGCTTTGCTGCCGACAGCCTTTGCGCGTTCCACTTGGTGTTCAGTACCTCACGCACATCGGAGCGCAGCGTGGAGGCGTGGGCCTCGGCGTCTTGGTACTGCTTGAGCTGATCAAGGAAGTCCTTGTAGATTTGCGTGGCGTCTTCGCTCGTCACCACCGGCCACCAATCGACACCATGGCCGCCGCCCACGCCCACGAGCGGCAGCAGAAGAACCGCCGACAGTCCCGCCATATGCTTGGCCGAGGCGTCGAGTCTCCCCTTGATGTCGGTCGCGTAGAAGAACGACGGCGTGATGATCGTGTGCTCGCTACCGAAGATCTTCGTGGCTTGGTCGAAGATCTTCTGAAATTTGTCTAGTTGCTGCGAGGACTGGATCAGCGCTTCGCTGTTGGCATCGTTGGCAGCCTCGTTCCCTTGGACTTTGTCCGCAGTCAGAGCCGCTTTGTTGGCCTTGACGGATGACTGGGGCGTCCCTGCCGCTGCCGACGGAGCTACCTGTACCGCCTTCGGACCTCGGACCGGTGCCACCATGGCCTTGATGACCTCCGGAGGGAGTGGTGCCTGACTCGTCTGTTGCACGACGGGCGCCGCGATGCTCGGGCTACTGGGCGTCGTCTCTGCGACTGGAGGCACCGGAGAAGTGGGCGGTGCAGGAGGTGCAGGTGGCGTAGGTCCTTGCGCCGAGGCCAATCGCGCCGCCGTGCTCACAACCCCTACGGCAATGACATTCAACAGCCAAGTTTCGACGAACTGTCTCCTTCTGGTCATGGTCTCTCCTTCTTTGCGTAAGGTAATGGCCTGTGGCCTCGAAGCACTGTCGCTATTCCACTCGCTTACCGGCCCGCCCTTGTGACAAGATCAGCTCTGATACCACGACCGACCGATCTCGTACAGTCCTAGGGCTGCCCCGGCGTCCTCACTGAGCCGGCACACGCAGCGGCCCGACATTCCGTCGGCTATCCCTGCGGCGCGAATTCTTCGAAGCGCTTCTTGTTGCTGGCTTTGAGCCAGGCGTCTTCGCCGCGGATGCGGCCTTCTTTGGCGAAGGCGTAGAGGGCGTCGTCCATGGACTGCATGCCGTCTTTCTTTCCGCCTTGGATGATGGAATTGATCATGGGCGTGTTGCCTTCGCGAATGACGTTGGCGAGGCCGGTCGTGCGCAGCAGGAGCTCGAGGGCGGCGACGCGGCCTTTGCCGTCGGCCGTGCGCAGAAGCAGTTGCGACGCTACGGCGGCCAGGGACGAGGCGAGCATCGAGCGTACTTGCCGTTGCTGGTCGGTGGGAAAGACGTCGATCACGCGGTCGATGGTCTTGCTGGCACTGTTGGTGTGCAAAGTGCCAAAGACGAGCACGCCCATTTCTGCGGCGGTGATGGCGAGTGAGATCGTCTCGTAGTCGCGCATTTCGCCCACGAGGATGACGTTCGGGTCTTGGCGAATGGCGGCGCGCAGGGCGGCGGCGAAGCTCTCGGTGTCGGTGCCGACTTCGCGCTGAGAAATGGTCGAGCGCTTGTTGGGGTGCACGAATTCGATGGGATCTTCGATGGTGATGATGTGGCGGTCGTGGGTCTGGTTCACGCGATCGATGATGGACGCGAGGGTCGTCGACTTGCCCGAGCCGGTCGGGCCGGTGACCAGCACGAGGCCGTGCTCCAAGTCGCCGAGCGCGGCGGTGGCGGGCGGCAGATTCAGCTTTTCTAGCGGGATGATTTCTTCGGGAATGATGCGAAAGACGGCGCCGACGCCGTTGCCTTGGTTGAGGTAGTTGGCGCGGAAGCGCGCCACGCCTTCGAGGCCGTAGGCGAAATCCAGATCCAATTCCTTCGTGAAGTGCTCCCACTGTTTGGGCGAGGCGATCTCGCGCAACAGTCCCTGCAAGTCGCTGTCGGACAGGACCGGCCAGTTGGGAACCTTTTCGAGGTGCCCGTGCCGGCGCACGCGCGGTTCCAGGCCGGCGGCGAGGTGCAGATCGGATCCCTTGCTGTCCTTGAGGTAGTGAAAAAGCTCGTCGAGACGTGCCATGCCGGTCCTCAGGCGAAAAGCTTCGGGTCTTCACAGTATTTGCGCGCGGTCTCTTTGCTGATGGTTCCGGCGCGCACCAAATCCAGCAGCGAATCGTCGAACAGGCACATGCCGGCGTTGCGGCCGGTCTGCATGACCGAGCGCAGTTGGAAGACGCGCTCCTCGCGAATCAGATTGGACACGGCGATGTTGACCAGCAGGATCTCCAGTGCGGGCACACGGCGGGATCCGTCGACGGTGGGCACCAGGCGCTGCGAGACGATGGCGCGCAGCGATTCGGAAATCATGGCTCGAATCTGCGACTGCTGATCCGGCGGGTAGGCGTCGAGGATGCGGTTGATGGTGCGTGCGGCGTCGTTGGTGTGCAAAGTGCCGAGCACGAGATGCCCGGTTTCCGCGGCGGTGATCGCCAGCGAGATGGTTTCGAGATCGCGCAGCTCGCCGATGGCGATGACGTCGGGATCTTCGCGCAGGGCCGCGCGCAAGGCGGCGGCGAAGCTGCCGGTGTGCTTGCGCACCTGGCGTTGATTGACCACGCAGGTTTTCGAGCGATGCATGAACTCGATGGGATCTTCGACGGTGATGATGTGGTCGGGGCGATCTTCGTTGATGAGGTTGATGAGCGCGGCGAGAGTCGACGACTTGCCGCAACCTGCTGGTCCGGTCACCAGCACGAGGCCCTGGTGAAAGCCGGTCAGGCGCGCCAGCGAGCTCGGCATGCCCAACTGCTCCAGCGTCGGCGGTTCGAGCGGAATCGGACGGAAGACGGCGTCGATGCCTTTGCGCTGGCGGTAGACGTTGCCGCGAAAGCGGCCGACGCCGGGCAGGAAATAGGCGAAGTCGAGATCGTTGTGGGCGACGAAGTCGGCGCGCTCGTGCTCGGTCAGAATCTCCATGACGAGCGCTTCGGCCTGCGCGGGTTCGAGCGGTGGACTGTTGGATTTGAGCAGTCGGCCACTCACGCGCATCTGCACGGGCAGGCCCGTGTGCACGTGCACGTCGCTAGCGTGAATCTGAATGGCCTTGCTCAAAATGCGATCGAGCATACGGTCGCCCGACGGCCTTGGCGGCGTGGCTGGGGACGCGGTCGCGATGGCATCCCGTTCGCTCATCGCTTGCTGCTGCTGCGCTTGCGCCTGCCGTTGCGCTTCCGCTTCGGCTTGTCGCTGGCGTTCGAGCATTGTCACCTGCGCGCGCAGCAGCCAGTCGAGCTGCGCCTGCGAAACGTAACCGAGCTTAAGGAGAATGTCTCCGAGGCGTTTGCTCGGGCCTAGGCGATCTTGTTCGCGCAAAGCCGTCAGCAATTGCTCTTGCGTGATGAGCTTCGCCGAGACAGCGATTCGCCCCAACAGAGAAGCTTGCGCCGCCGCGGCCATGGCTTAAAAGACTTTGTGTACGACCACGCTTTGGCCTGAGACTTCGATGACCGAGGTGATGGCCGCGATCGCCGGATCGGTCACCGTAAGATTCGTGCTGTTCGCTTCGCACAGATAGGTGCGGGGCAGGCCAGAGGCCAACGCATCACCGCGGGCGACCACGTTGCACACTTCGTTGGTAACGGAGACATTGCGAGCGACTTTGAAGACGTTGGCCTGAGAAACGATTTGCGCGGTGCCGGCATTCGCCGCGTACGCGCCGTCGAGGACGATGAGCGTTCCGCCGGCATTGACGAACGCAAAGAGGGCGCTCTGCCAATCGGTGCCGAGTTGTTTCAGTGTGGCGTCGTCGGCGGCCTCCTGCCCATAGATGAGGAACACGTTCGTGCTGGCGAGCAAGGTTGGCGCGTCGGCAGACGTGGTCGTCGTGCGTACCCATTGGCGGCCGGTTGCTGCGGCCACCTGGGAAATGGCGCCGTCGGCACCCGCAATGGACGTCCCGTTCGCGGCGCCTTCGTAGACCAGCACGCGAACGGGATTGACCGGCCACAGGAAGACAGCGTTGCCAAGGATGCGATTCATGGCTGGGCGATTGTGGAAGTAATCGTGGCCGATGACGATGGTGCGGCCGGTTCCCGCGGCCTCGCATACGCCGCTGCTACAGAGCCCGCTGGCACACGGGATGCCGCAGCCGCCGCAATTGTCGGGATCGACCGACACATCGATGCACTGTCGGCCACAGACCATCTGATCGGCCGTGCACACCAAGCAGTCACTGTTGTTGCAAACACCCGACGCACAGATGTTGTTGCAGAGGCCGCAGTTTTCGGGATCGGAGGTGAGGTCGACGCATTGGTTGTTGCAGTTGACTGCCGGATCCGTGCAAACCAGCGGGCCGGCTTCGCCTTGGTCTGCATCGACCGCGAGCGAAGCCTCGCTGCTCTGCGCGTCCAGGGCAATTGCGCCGCCGCCGTCGTTCGAGCTGTCCAGGCCCGCGTCGAGAGCTGCTTGGTCGACGGCACTTTCATCCACGGCGGCGTCGTCGAGAATTGGCGGGCCGAGGGGCAGGTCGTCGATTGGAGGCACATCGTCGATCAGCGGCACATCACTCGTCAGCGCGCTGTCGGCGGCGTCGGCCAGCAAAGCGATGTCGTCGGAGACGTCGTCTTGGAAGACATCGAGAACGCCGCCAACCTCGGGCAAGGGCTGATCTGCGTCGACGCCACTGTCATCGGCGACCGCTGCATCGTCGCCCGGGTTCTCGCCGGCATCGATCGATTCGACGTCCACCGCGGCCAGGTCCACGGGCATGTCTCCGTCGACAGGTACCGCAGCGTCCGCGACCGCGCACGTGCCCGCCACCACGCAGCGGCTTCCGCACGGCGAATAGCCTTCCGCACACTTGCTACCGACAATGGGATCGAAGCAGGCCGGGAGGGCCAAGAGCAACACCGCCAGCCACAGGCGCCCAAACGTCATGGCGCAATCTCGCTCTTGGTTGAAGTTGCGGGTGGCGGCTCCGTCGGGGAAGGCGTCCCGGGTGGCTGTCGATCGGCCGATGGCTGGGTGGCGGCCTCTTCATTCGTGGCGGCTTCGCCCTTCTTTACAATGACGAACTCCACGCGGCGGTTTTGGCGATTGGCTTCCTCCGAGTCGCCTTCCACGTGAAGCTGCTGCTTGCCAAACGCGCGGACGCGCAGTTTCTCGACGGGAAAGCCCATCTCGACCAGCATCTTGATGACACGCTCGGCGCGCTGGCGACTGAGCCAGACATTGAATTCATCGGGTCCACGCCGATCGGCGTAGCCATCGACCACCAGGTGATCCCATTCGGGATGCTGCTTCCACAGATTGAGCACCGCCGCTAGCGCCGGACGGCCCTCGGCATTGACACGCGCCCGGTTGGTGTCGAACAGCACGTGCTCGGTGAGCAGAATCCGGTCCTCTTTCACCACGATTTCGGCACTGTCTGGGCAGCCGTCTTCGTCTTGGAATCCGTTGACGGTTTCAGGCTCGTTCGGACAGGCGTCCGACACGTCCGGAATGCCGTCCTTGTCGTTGTCTGGATCCGGGCAGCCGTCTTCGTCCTCGAAGCCGTCCTTGTCTTCCGGCTCGTCCGGACACTTGTCGAGAGCGTCGGGAATGCCGTCGCCGTCACGGTCGCTCATCTTCGGCGCTGGGGCGGGTGCAGGCGGGGGCGGCGGTGGCGCTGCCGGATGCGTGTCGTGCAGCACCACTTCCAGTCCGGCCAAGGCAATCTGCGCGTCCGAGCTGTCGAGCACGCTCGACGGCTGCATCACGTGCAGGTAGCGCAACGTTGGTCCGAAAGTAATATTACTTACTCTGAAATTCCACCCGAGCCCCGCCTCGCCGGTAGCGCGCACCAAGGAGCCGGTAAGGCCGGCGCCTACGCCCACTTCGATCCACGGGCCACGCGCGTGCGAATCCACCTCCGAGCCTTGCTGGGGAAGAGGTCGGAAGCGCGCTAGGGCCATCAGCGCGCCGAGACCGCCGGTGCCCGGATCTTTGATGCTGGAATCGCTTGGCGCCGGTCCGTTGGACAGAAAACCGCCGCGCAGGCGTAGGCCCAGCAGCGTCCAGTTTCCGACGGGAATGGCCGCCGAAATCGACGGCATGGCTCCGATGCCGAAGCGATCGCGCAGATGCTGGTTGAGAGGAATCGCCACCGGCAGGTCGCCCGTGACTACGATTTTGTGCAGCTCCGACTCCGATTCAGCCGCCGCTGCGTCGGGCAGCGCTAGCGAGCTGGCCAAGCTGGCCAAGCTGACAACGCGAGCTAGCAGTGTGAGATCCAATTTCATTGCTTACGAGGGATCGCCGGATTCGGCCGGAAGCTTGAACTCGTCCATAGAAATGGAGCGTCGTTGCCGTCGCTGCTAAGCTGGTGCGCATGGTCGTTGGCTCTGCCGTCGTCGCGCTTTCGCTGCTGCTTGCGGCGGGCACGTCGGCGCCGGTCTTCACGGTGGCCATCGATCCAGGACATGGCGGATCCAATCGCGGCGCGCCCACCAAGAAGGCGGACGTCTTCGAAAAGCACCTGACCCTGGCCATCGCCAAACGGGTGCAGCAGCTCCTGGCCAGCGAAAAGAATCTGAAGGTCGTGCTGTGTCGCAAGAGCGACGTACTGATGCCCATCCGCACGCGGGTGCGCTGCGGGAACGAGGCGGGCGCGCGCCTGTTCATCAGCCTGCACGCCAACGCCGCGGGCCCCTTGGAAGCGCCCGGTAGCCAGCAAGGCTTCGAAATCTACGTCTTGCCGATGTCCGAAGTGGACAAGGAAGTCGCACGCGTGACGCTCTTGGCGCCGGACGACAGTGAGGCGGCGTGGGCGGGGCATCAGGTGCGTACGGCCGCAGAGCAGGGCTTGGCTGCCGCTCGTCGCATCGAGTGGCGATTGACCGATACGCTCGGCCGCGCGAAAGATCGCGGCATCAAGCAGGAAGGCGCGATGCTGGACGTGCTGCAGGGATTGGAAATGCCGGCGGTCCTGGTCGAAGTCGGCTTTCTCGATCACGTGGAAGAGGGCCCGTATTTGCTTTCAGAAGAAGGCCAGCGGGTCATTGCCTCGGCACTGGCGGGTGCCATCACCGATATCCGCAGTCGCGAGCTGCGCGGCCTGCGCGAGCCGATGACCACCGCGCCGCGGCCCGGGCAGGCCATGGCACCGGCGCCGGCTTCGGACGGAGCGGCTACGTCGTCGCCATCGACGAAATTGCGCCTGCCTGCCGATCCGTGACCAGAGATGTCGTCACTTTGGACGGCAGACAGGTCGCCGCGGGGGAGGAGTTGATGAAGGACAGCGCGACCGGCGATATGAAAATCGTCGAGCTGAACTTCGCGGTTCGCCCCAAGCCCAGAGGGACGGCGGCGTAGTAGCGGTCTGCCGTGGCATAGCGGCGTGGGCTTCGGACGTCCAACGGACGTCCGTTTCGACGTCCGACTGGGCGTTTGCGCCTCTTGAGAGGTAAATAGGTGCTTGCAATGGCCTCCTTCCGCGGGCATTTCGGGACCAGCCTCGCGTGGCCTGCCTGTTGCAGCCCGCAAAGGCGAAGGCCGCGGCAAGAAACCTCATCAAGGAGCAAGCCACCATGCAACGCCACTTCTTCTCCATCGCTCTTTTCAGCACCTTCGCGTTTGTCGTCGGATGCGCCACCAGCGGAAGCAGCGGAACCACCGAGACAGGAAATGTGGCAAGCAGCGCTGAGAGCCCTCATTCGCGTGGTCTATGCACGCCGACCAGCACCGCGGCGGCGCCGGCGGGTGGGCTGGTCGCGGAGTTTTCAGGCGGCTCCCAGGAACCGGTCCCAGGGCGGATTGTCACGTACTCAATTCCCAAGCTCGCCGACGCTGGCGCCTTCAACCACACGACGGAAGGCAATCTCACCATCAAGATCCATGCGCCGGCAACGTCGCGTCCGCAACTGCTGGGCACGATGTTCCAGTTTGACAGCTGCATCGACGCCAGCGCTTTTACCGGCGTGCAATTCACCATCAGTGGCTCTTTCTCAGGCTGCTCCCTCGTGTACGGCACCGGCGACGTCGCGCACGAAGATGTCACGGTAAGCGGAACTTTTGCGGCTGGGCCGGCCGGCTCCTACGTGCCACAGCACAGGCTCGCGGCCGACGAACTGAGCTCGACCCCAAGGACGATCAAGTTGCCATTCACCAGCGCTGACATTGCGGGCAATCCGCCCACGCCGATCGACCCCGCCAAACTGGTCTTCGCGCTGTGGCAGTTCATTGTCCCGGTGGCGGCCGACGACGGCAGCGCCACGCCGCCGTGCACGGCCAACGTCACGGTTGATGACGTCAGGTTCTACCGTTAGATCGTACTAGGAGAAAAAAGAACGGCCGAGGAGGCGTCGCACCTTGACCTGAACATGGGTTCAGGTACCCTTTCTTGGTGACCGCGTCCGCGCTCGAACAGCTCTCTGCCTTTCTGGTTCCTGCCCACAAGCTGGAAACCAAGCGCGGGCACGTTCCAACGCCGTGGCCGACGCTGAACGAGCTGCTCGGTGGCGGCTGGCAGCTTGGCGCTTTGAACGAGGTGCATGGGCCGCGTTCCTCGGGACGGACCTCGGTGCTCTATGCCTCGCTCGCGGCGGCCTTGCAACGGGGAGCGGTGGCGGCGCTGGTGGATACCGAGTCGGCCTTCGATCCGCGTCGTGCGGAGGAGGCCGGCATTCCGTTGCGGCAATTGCTTTGGGTGTGCGCGCAGCCGAGCCAGACGTTCAAGGCGGCCGAGCTGATCGTTTCTGCCGGTGGCTTCGAGCTGGTGGGGTTGGACCTGGGCGACTATCCGCCGCGCTTGCCCACCGCGGGCTGGATTCGCCTGCGCAATGTCGCCGAAAAGCAAGGCACGGCGGTGCTCTTGACGGCGCGCTTTCCGCTGGCGGGCACGTGCTCGGCCATGTCGTTGCAATTGCGCCAAAGCAGCGTCGATTTCGGACTGGATGCCGGGCGCGAACGCTTTCGGCCGCCGCTGGTCGCCGGCATTTGCAGCTCGGCCTGCGTTTCCCGCGGCCGGCACGGACCGATGCCCGTCGTCGAGTGCGCGTTGTTTTTCCGCCAGCCAAAGGCACAAAGGACGTCTGCGTGATTTTCGGGGAATGTCGTGCGCATCGCCTGTGCCTACGCTCCGCAGATCGCTTTGCAGTCCGTGCTGCGCGGCCTGGCCGAAGCCCACGAACGCGAGGCACCGATTGCGCTCGCCGCGGGTCCTGGCGGACGCGCTTTGATTCTGGCGCTTAATCGCAGCGCGCGGGCTATGGGCACGGTCGTGGGCATGACGGTGACCCAGGCCCGCGCGCGCGTGCCGGGGGTGCGCATCCTGCAAGCGCAGCCTGCGGACGTGGAGGCGGCCGAGGCGGCGCTGCAAGATCTCGGGCTTAGCTTCGCGCCGCGCATCGACGCCGAGCCCGAGCGCGTGTTTTTCGAAGTGGGCGATTTGGGATCGCTTTACGCCGATGAAAAGGCGGTCGCGCACGCGATTCAAAGCCGTGCCACGCGCCTCGGTTTGTTCGTGCGGGTGGCCGTGGCGTCCAGCAAAGGGCTCGCCCGCGTGGGCACGCGCATGGGCGAGACGGTGCTGATTCCCGAGGCCGCGAAAGCCGCGAAGGCGATGCTTGGCGCGGCGGCGCTGGACGTGCTTGGCCTGGACGAAGAAACGCAGCCGGCGCTGAAACAGTGGGGATTGAAGACGGTCGGCGATCTGGCGCGCTTGCCGATCCCTGACGTTTCACTGCGCCTCGGCGGCAAAGGCGCGCAACTTGCTCGGCTGGCCAATGGCCAAAGCGACGAGCCGTTTCTGCCGCGTCCGCCCGCCGACGCCATCGAGGAAGGCATGGACCTCGATTACAGCGTCGATTCGCTGGAGCCGCTGTCGTTCTTGTTGCAGGCGCTGCTCGACCGAGCCTTGCAACGCCTGGAATGCCGAAGCCTGGCGTGTGCGGGGCTGACCTTGCGGCTCAAGCTCGATCCGCGCGGCTTCGACGTGCGCGAAGTGCCGGTGCAAAGCCCCACGCGCGAGACCAGCACGCTCTTGCAGCTCGTGCGCTTGGATCTGGAACGGCGGCCCCCGGATCGCGGCGTGGTGGGCATGACCGCCATGCTGCGGCCGGCGCGCGTGCGTGCGACCCAGATGGATATGTTTCGCGCCGCCGGTCCTGCGCCCGAGCGTTGGGCAGCGACGGTGGCGCGACTGTCGGCGCTGGTCGGGTCCGAGCATGTCGGCATCCCGCGGCCGGTGGACAGTTGGCGGGAGGAAACGGTGGCTGTGGATCCGCCGCCCGCATCGGTTCCGACAGCATCGCCGCGAGATGCGCCGAACGGTCAAAGTAATATGACTAGCATGCTGGCGATTCACCGCTTTCGACCGCCGCGGGACGTGGAAGTCATTGTCGGTCGCAGCGGGCCCGAGGCCTTGCGCGGAAAAGAAACCACGGCGCGCATCGAAATGGCCGCCGGGCCGTATCGCGTGAGCGGCGAATGGTGGGCAGGCGGCGGCTTTTGTCGCGAGTATTGGGACGTGCACGCTTCCGACGGCGCGCTTTATCGCATCCACAAGGATCGCGAAACCAGCAAGTGGTACCTCGATGGCTACTACGACTGATTATGTCGAGCTTCGCTGTCGCTCGGCCTTCAGCTTTCTCGACGGAGCGTCACTGCCCGAAGATGTGGTGGCAGCCGCCGTGGAAAGCGGGCACTGCACGCTGGCGCTCGCGGATGTCGGCGGGCTTTACAGTGCTCCGCGCTTTTTCGCGGCAGCGCGCAAGGCCGGGCTGCGGCCCATCGTCGGGGCGGAGATTCCGCTGCTGGACGCTGCGCCGGTGTTGCTGCTGGTGGAAGACGTGCGCGGTTACCGCAATCTGTGCCGCCTCATCACGCGCATGAAAGAAGGTCGCTGCAAAGGCGAGGGCGCCGCGACGGTGGCGATGCTCGACGAGCATGCGGCGGGCTTGCTGGCGCTCTTGGGAGCGAGCCCGCGCGCGGATGCCGAAGCTTTGGCAGCCATCTTCGGTCGCGATCGAGTTTTTCTGGAAGTGCAGCGCCATTTCAATGCCGAGGAAGAAGAGCGCAATCGCGCGGTGCTGGACCAAGCGGCTGCGTGCGACCTGCGCGTGGTGGCTACCAACGACGTTCGCTACGCGAAGGCCAGCGCGCGGCCGACCCACGACGTGCTCACCTGCATTCACGAAGGCGTGACGGTCGACGAAATTGGTCGTCGTTTGTCATGCAATGGCGAGCGCTTCTTGAAATCGCCGAGGGAAATGGCGACCTTGTTTCGCGATTTGCCAGCGGCGGTGGCAGCCAGCCGTGACATCGCCGAGCGCTGCACGTTCACGCTGGCCGATCTCGGCTATCAGTTTCCTAGCTATCCCGTTCCGGGCGGAGAAACCCAGCAGAGCTTCCTCGAAGCGATGACCTGGAAGGGCGCGGCCGAGCGCTACCAGCCCATGACCGAGAAAGTGCGCGCGCAGCTTCGCCACGAGCTTACCGTCATCGGGAAATTGGATCTGGCCGGCTATTTCCTCGTGGTCTGGGACATCGTCCAGTACGCGCGCCAGCGCGGCATCATGATTCAGGGGCGCGGCTCGGCGGCCAACAGCGCGACTTGCTACGCGCTCGGCATCACGGCCGTGGATGCCGTGGGCATGGAATTACTGTTCGAACGCTTCTTGTCCGAAGAGCGCGTGAAAAGCTCGTGCAGCATTGCCGACCGCATGCCCGACATCGATCTCGATTTGCCGTCGGGCGACCAGCGCGAAGAAGTGATTCAACACGTGTATCGCAAATACGGCAGCCACGGCGCCGCCATGACCGCGAACGTGATTACCTATCGTCCGCGCATGGCGGTGCGCGACTGTGGCCGCGCGCTCGGCTTTTCCGAAGAGCAACTCGGCCGCATGAGCAAGCTTCTGCCTGGCTACATTCTGTACGACGGCAAGCCCTTGTCCGCCTTCTTGGAAGAAGCAGGTTTCCCGACGACCGAGCCGCGCACGCGCTTGCTGGCGGCATTGAGCACGTCGTTGCTCAATTTGCCGCGCCACTTGGGGCAACATTCCGGCGGCATGGTGATTGCGGCGGGCCGTCTCGACGACGTCGTTCCGCTGGAGCCGGCGAGTATGCCCGGTCGCGTGGTGGTTCAGTGGGACAAAGACGACTGTGCCGACCTCGGCATCGTGAAAGTGGACCTGCTCGGTCTTGGCATGCTGGCCGTGCTGGAGGATTCGGCGACGCTCATTCGCGACTACCACCGCGTGGACATCGATTACGCCAAGCTGCCGGCCGACGACGCCAAAGTCTATTCCATGCTGCGTGCCGCGGACACCGTCGGTGTCTTTCAAGTCGAATCGCGTGCCCAGATGGCGACGTTGCCGCGCATGAAACCCGAACGCTTTTACGACCTGGTGGTCGAGGTGGCCATCATTCGGCCGGGGCCGGTGGTCGGCAAAATGGTCAGCCCGTACTTGGCCAGGCGAAATGGACAGCAGCCGGTCACGTATTCGCATCCGTGCTTGGAGTCCATCTTGCGGCGAACCCTGGGCGTGCCGCTCTTTCAAGAGCAGCTTTTGCGCATGGCCATGACCGCCGCGGGATTCTCCGGCGGTCAAGCCGAAGAATTGCGTCGCGCCATGGGCTTCAAGCGCTCGGCCGAACGGATGAAGGCCATCGAGTCCGACTTGTATGACGGTATGACCCGCCAAGGAATCGCGCGCGCCGCCCAAGAAGACATTGTCAAAGGCATTCAGTCGTTCGCTCTTTATGGCTTTCCCGAATCGCATGCGGCGTCTTTTGCGCTGATTGCCTATGCGTCAGCGTATTTGAAAGCCTATTACCCGGCCGCCTTCTTGTGCGCGCTTCTCAATAACCAGCCCATGGGCTTTTATCATTCGTCGACTCTGATTCAGGACGCCGCTCGCCACGGCGTGCGCACGTTGCCGGTCGACGTGACATGTTCGGCGTGGGCGTCGACGCTGGAAAAAGTCGCCGATTCGGATGCGGAGACGGGCGTGCGCCTAGGTCTCAAAGTGGTGCATGGTCTGCGCAAGAGCACCGCCCTGCAGATGATGGCGGCCCGGCCATTCTCGTCGCTGGCCGAGCTCTGTCGTCGCGTCGACCTGAACGTCGCCGAACGCACCAGCCTGGCCGAAATCGGCGCTTTTGCTTCGCTCGGCGGGACCCGGCGGCAAGCGCTATGGCAAGTGTCCGCCTTCGGACAGTCGGGCGAGCTTTATGACCATGCGAGTGTTTCTACTCCGTCGTGCCCGCTGCCCGACATGACAGCGAATGAAGAAGTCTTGGCAGATTTTCACGGCACCGGCGTGTACACCGGCGCACATCCGATCTCGTTTCTGCGCAAGCGCCTCCAAGCGCTTGGTGTGGTCTCTGCGGACGAGCTCTTGCGCACTCCCCATGGTCGCCGCGCGCGCATCGCCGGCTTGGTCATCGTTCGCCAGCGGCCATCGACGGCCAAAGGCTTGGTGTTCATCACTCTCGAAGACGAAACTGGTTTCGCGAACGCTCTCGTGTCCGCCGAGCGCTTCGAAAAGAGTCGCCGGGTCATCGTCACCGCCGAATCGCTGATCATCGAAGGCGTCGTGCAAAATCACGAAGGTATTGTCACGGTGAAAGCCGAAAAGCTGTCCCCGATCCCCGTTGAAGAGGCCGGCATCAACATCTCGCACGACTTTTCGTGACCCGCCCTGTGCCCTACGCCTCTGCCCATCGAGTACACTGACCGAACGCAATCTCGCCCCATGCTTACTGCGCCCAGCCCATTACCCGCCAGCAAAGGTCTCCGCGCCGGCACGCTCGGGCAGGTGGCGACCGTCGTCATTGGCGTGGGCTCGACGGCGCCGGCGTACAGCTTGGCGGCATCGCTCGGTCTGGTGGCTGGGCCGGTCGGATTGCAGGCGCCGGCGGTTCTGTTGCTGTCGTTTCTGCCGATGTTTTGCGTCGCCGTCGCCTACGCGGCGATGAATCGACGCGAGCCCGACTGTGGTACCACGTTTCAATGGGTGCGGCGGGCGATGGGACCTTCGCTGGGATGGCTGGGCGGCTGGGGCATTCTCGTCGCGGACTTGCTCGTCATGGCCAGCCTGGCGCAAATTGCGGGCGCCTATTCGTTTCAGGCCCTCGGTTGGCAAGCGGCCGCTGCGAGCCGCCCCGCCGTGATGGCGGTGGGGATCACATGGATCTTCGTCATGACGTGGTCCTGTTACCGCGGTATCAAAACCACGGCGCGTTTGCAATGGATGCTTCTGTCCGTCGAGCTGTTTGCGCTGCTCTTGCTCTCGGCAGCCGCCTTGTGGTCGGCCTACCACAGCGGCGACAGCGCATCCGTCGCGCCGACCCTGGCGTGGCTCAATCCATTCGCCATCAAGCCAGCAGCGCTAGGCCAGGGTTTCCTCGTCGCGATCTTCATCTACTGGGGCTGGGACTCCGCGGTCGCCGTCAACGAGGAGAGTAGCAATGCGCGCCATGTTCCGGGCCGCGCCGCCGTGATCAGCACGGCGATGCTGGTGCTCATTTATGTCGTCGCTGCCGTGGGGGCGCAGTCCTTTCGCGGCTCGGCCTTTCTTGCCAGCCACGCCGATGACGTCCTGGCCGCGCTTGCCCGGCACGTTCTTCCTGCGCCGTGGGATCGCTTGGTCGCGCTGGCGGTGCTGATCTCCGTAGCCGCGTGCATGCAGACGACGATCTTACCGACGGCGCGCACCTGCCTTTCCATGGCCTCGGCAGGCGCTTTGCCGGCAGTCTTCGGCGCAGTTCATGGCGAACGAAAGACCCCACACGTAGCGACCTGGGCGTTCGGAGCCGCGTCGGTCGTTTGGTATTTGGCGCAAGCATCGCTGGGACCCGACGTTCTTGCCTCGACGATCTCCGCCCTCGGGCTGGTCATCGCCTTTTACCTCGGGCTTTCTAGTGTGGCGTGTCCGCTCTTGCACGGGCGCGAGCTGTTTGGGTCCCCCAAAGTATTTCTGCTTGCCGGCCTTCTGCCTCTCCTGGGCGGCGGCGTTTTTGCGTGGGTCTTCGTCGCATCGGCTTTCGACCTTTGGCGGCAGTCCGGTCCGCGCATTGCGGGGCTGCCCGTCGCTCTCCTCGCCACTGCCGTGCTGCTCGGGCTGGGTGTTTTGCTCATGCTGCTCTGGCGTTGGCGGCGTCCGGACTATTTTCGAAGAAAGCTCGACGGAAGCTCGTCATAATTGGGTGTTCTCATGCAGACTTCGCGAAAATGGTCCGTGCTTCTTCTATTAGCGTCTGTCGCCGCCATTGCTGGCCCGGCCGTCGCTCGGGCCGCCGAATACTACGTATCACCCACTGGCAGCGATACTGCCGACGGAACTCTCGCTGCGCCGTTCGCGACGCTGTCCAGGGCCAACAGCGCTGCGGCGGCGGGCGACACCATCTGGGTGCGTGGCGGGACGTACACCATCACGACGCAGCTCGTGCTTTCCAAGAGCGGTACCTCCGACACCGGTCGCACCAAGATTTGGGCTTATCCCGGCGAGACGCCGGTGCTCGACGCCTCGAAATACGTCACCAGCAATTCTGCGGTCGACGTGCCCGTGGTTCTCGTGACCGGAAGCTGGATGCATCTTCGGGGCCTCGAAATCAGCAACGCCAAAGTGGGCGCCAGCGGTGATCATTCGTATTCCTTGTTGCGTACCAAGAACGCCAGCAACAACACCTTCGAGCTGCTCAAGCTGCACCATGGTTTCGGGCCCGGCCTGTTCATCGATACGGGCACCGGCGGAAACCTGCTCCTCAATTGCGATTCGCACGACAACTACGACAAGGCCGGCAGCCAGGGCGACGGACAGAACGGCGACGGCTTTGGCGTGCACTACCAAAAGACCGGTCCAAGCACGATCATCCGCGGCTGCCGCGCGTGGATGGATTCGGACGACGGTTACGATTTGATTTCGCAAGAAGTCCCGGTCACGGTCGAGGACAGCTTCGCCTTCGAAAACGGCTACGGCAGCGACGGCAACGGCAACGGCTTCAAGATGGGCAGCAGCCAGACCGGCATTCGCCACCTTGTCCAAAACAACGTTGCCTGGAAGAACAAGGCCGCCGGCTTTTATGCCAACCATTCGTCGGGCGGCAACACCTGGTACAACAACACGGCCTACAACAATGGCGTGCAGTACAACATGCTCGCCAGCAGCTTCGACGCTTCCGGTAATATCACCGGGACGATCGTTTTGACGGGAAGCAAAGTCCACATCCTGCGGAACAACGTGGGCTTTCCGAACAAGAACTCGAACATGGACGGAGTCGACAGCGGCCACAACACGTGGGACCTGAACCTCGCCGAGGCCGGCTCCGACTTCGCGAGCACCGACGCCACCGGTTGCGATGGCCCGCGCCAGGCCGACGGCAGCATGCCGGCCGCTTGCACCTTCCTGAAGCTAAAGGCCGGCAGCCCGCTCATCGACAAAGGCGCGGACGTCGGGTTGCCGTTCGTGGGCGTCGCGCCCGACCTCGGGGCCTATGAATACGGTGCCGTGCTGTCCACGGGTGGCGCTGGTGGCTCGGCGGCCGGAGGCTCGGCAGCAGGCGGCAACGCGGGAACTGGCGGCGTTGCTTCGACAGATGGCGGTACGGGTGCTGCCGGGAATGCCGGAGCGGCCAGCGGAGGAAATACGACCGGTGCTACGGGAGCTGTTGGCGGAAACACGGCGGTGGTCGTGGGCGGATCCGCAAGCGGCGGTGGCGTCGTTGCATCGGGTGGGGAGATGGCCGCCGGTGGAATGAGCGGCTCTGGCGGGTTCTCGGGCGTCGGTGGCAGCTCCAGCGCGGGCGGCTCTCGTGTGCCGGGCGGCGCCAGTTCTTCCGGGTGCGGTTGTTCGCTCGGCGGCTTGGTAAGCCAAAGTCATATTACTATGCCGGCGCTTGTTGCTCTTGGGGTGTTGCTCCCACGCCGTCTGCGGCGCTGGTTCGCAATAGCGGTGGCGGGTCGCAGGGCCCCGCGTTAAGGGGGACACTAGCCGCAGAGTCGAACGGATTGAGTGCTGTCCATTCAAACACCACATTGCTCACAAGAAGCGTTACATCAACTGCATCACCCTACACATCGGCGTCTCTCTGTTGCGACAAAGCTTCAATTGGTTGTAAATTTCTGCGACAGTCGTCCTATTGATCTTCGTAGCGCTCGGGAAGGTCCGCTTGCCGTGCGTGAATCGGTAGCCAGGGGGAAGGGCCATGCACGTTCGAACCTCGGATCGGGAATCCCTGTCGCTTGGGTTTGGTGGCTACACGTGTAACTGGGGCGTCCACATGTGCTGTCTCTACGAGACGGACGCGGAACGCGACGAGCTTGTCTTTAGCTTTCTACACCAAGGCGACATCGACGGTGACATCGTTCGCTACTACCATTCAGGAGACAGCTCGGAGACGTTCAGAAAGGAGTACGCGTGGCGCTATCCCGCCGAGGCGACTCATCCCAACTCGGGGGACCGCTTTACTCTGATTTCGTCGGCGCAGCGCAACTATCCCAACGGTCGCTTTGAACCGCTCAGTCAGGACGCGAAGCTTAAGGCAGTGCGTGACCGCGCGCTGGCCGAAGGCTGCCACATTCGCGGCGTGGGCGAGATGGACTGGGCCGCGAGCGGCGTTCCCGGATGTGAGCTGTTGCTGCCTTACGAAGCTCGCATCAATGGCCTTTTCGAGAAGGCACCGCCCATTCTCATCATCTGCATCTACGATCTTCGCAAGTTCTCAGGCGCCACGATCATGGGCGTACTGCGGGCACATCGCTTCTCTATCACCGCCGGAATTGTCGTAGAGAACCCCTACTATGACCCGCAACGCATCCTCGACGAATACGGCGTGTCGTGGCCGCCCCTGAGGTGAGGGGATGGAGAGCCTCGGGCACGATCTGTTGCTGCTCATGCTCAACCTTTCGCGGCTGCGTGACCGCGAGCGGATCATGCGCCTGTTTGTCGAGGCTTTGTCGGCGGCAACACCGAGGGTTTTGGTGCGTTATTTGGAATCCGGGGAAGAGGGCGATGGTGAGGTCGTTGACGTAGCTACGCCGGAGGCCCATTTCGGTCGGATCGCGATCGAGGATCCCACCGTTGCGCTGACGGAGCAGGACCGCGGGCGCTACCGGAACGCCGTCCGAATGCTGGCGGTGGTACTCGAGAACGTCGCGCGAGCCGAACGGCTGGCTTCGGAAAATTTCCGGCTCGACCAAGCGGTTGCTATCCGCACCGCGGAGCTCCAGCGCTCACTTGCGGAAAGCAACGACCTCTATCAAAACGCATCGTGCGGATACCACTCGCTGGATGCAAACGGCATCTACGTGCGAGTGAACGACACCGAGCTTCGTTGGCTGGGCTACGAGCGCGAGGAGCTCGTGGGGACAGTCAGCTTTAGCGAGCTCGTCGCCAGCGAGAGCCAAGACGCCTTTGCCCGTTCCTTTGCCGAGTTGAAGGAACGAGGCGCTGTCCAAGACGTCGAGCTCGAGATCATTCGCAAGAACAATACGCGCATCCCGGTACTGCTGAGCGCCACGGCCGTGGAGGATGCTCAGAAGCGCTTTGTCATGAGTCGCACGACGATCTACGACCTCTCCGAACGCCGCACGGCGGAGCGGAAGTTGCGCGAGAGCGAGGAGCGCTTCTGGCAATCTCAGAAGCTGGAGGCGATCGGGCGACTTGCCGGTGGCATCGCGCATGACTTCAACAACCTGCTCACGGTGATCATCACCTGCTCGGAGTTGATCCTTCTCGGTCTCGACGACGCCGACCCCAAGCGCAGCGACGTGGAGACCATCGTCGACGCCGGCAAAAGGGCTGCGATGCTGACCGGGCAGCTGCTTGCCTTCGGGCGCCGCCGCGCGAGCGCGCCGATTCCCACCGATCTCGGCACTGTGACCGCGGGGATGGAGAAGATGCTCCGCCGCCTGATTGGCGAAGAAATCGAGTTGCAGATCGTCTGTGGCGCGCGCCTCAGGCTCATTCGAGCCGACGTCGGCCAGATGGAGCAAGTCGTGCTGAACCTTGCGGTGAACGCCCGCGATGCGATGCCGGCTGGGGGGCGGCTTCGAATCGAAACCAGCAACCTCGATCTAGAAGAAGGACAAGGCGAGCATCGCCGCTGCATCATGCTGGCGGTGAGCGATACGGGCCTGGGCATTGCACCCGAGATCCGCTCCCGCCTGTTCGAGCCTTTCTTCACGACCAAGGCGGTGGGGAAAGGCACGGGTCTTGGCCTAGCGACTGTCCACGGAATCACGAAGCAGCTCGGTGGAAGCGTTCGCGTAAAGAGTGCCATTGGCCAAGGGACGCGCTTCGAGGTGATCCTTCCGGCCACGGACGACCAGCGCGAGAACGCACCCACAGCGGATCTGGCCCCTCTCCGACGGGAAATGGGTACGCTCCTACTCGTCGACGACGAGCCAACTGTTCGCTCGATGACGGCGCGCGTTTTGCGCGAATCCGGCTACACCGTGATCGAAGCGGCAGACGGCGAGGAGGCCATCCAGCTCGCGGCAAGCACCGAGAGGCTGGACTTGTTATTGACCGACGTCATCATGCCACGCATGCGGGGCGCGGATCTTGCTGCACGCCTCCGACAATCGCGACCCGACTTGAGGGTGCTCTTCATGTCTGGATATCCCGATGACGAGCGCTTTCTCGCGGAGGATCTTGGCCAAGGCTCCGGGACACTCCTCGAAAAACCGTTCACTCTAGGAGCATTGACGAGAGCCGTCGCGAAGCAAGTAACGGCGCTCGCCCTCGTGGGCGCGAAGCACCGAATCAAGTCGCCCAGAGCTTAGGAGCGAGCACGCGCTTCGGGACAATGGCGCTTGTTGCTCCACCTCGTCCGGCGCTGCTAGTTCGCGATAGCCGTCGGCGTCGGCGGCCCCATCTCCAGGTGGAGGTTCGCCACCGAGTCGAACGGATTGGTACGCACGGCGAGCGAGAAAAGGTACGGATAGTCGCTTTGCAGGTGCTGAAAGTAGTCAATCCACTCGCGGAGCAAGAGCTGGTAGGCGCGGTAAATATCGGCTTCGAGGTGCTTGCGATCATGGTCGGACAGGTAGCTGAGATCCTGCCTTTGCGCGAGCTCGTCGGCGAGGTGGAAAACTGCCCAGAGAAGCTCGGTGAAGGTGTCGTGCTCGAGCAAGCTCGGATGTTCGAGCAGGCGCATGAGAAAGTTCCGCTCGTCCAGAAGCTCGGCGCGAAGCATGCCGAGATCGCCACGTTCAGCGTCGATGTGGCTCACGTGCCTGACGACGGCGGTGCGCATGGCTGTGAAATCGGCGCCAGTCGCTTGGTCGCCGACGTGGAGGTGGCGCGCGAGATCGCCGACGCCCTCGTCGAAGCTTCCGAGCAGCTTGAGCAGTGGCGTCCCAACTTGGCTGAAGAACACGCCCAAGACGACATTCACTTTCTTGCGCATGACCTGGCGTTCCCGTGCCGAAAGCAGTCGCTCGAGCACCACTGTCAAGAGCAGTACCTGGATGAATAGGAACGCCACGTCCATGAGGAGGTAATAGACGATGTCGCGTCCATTGTGAAAGAGGACGTAGTGAAAGCCATAGGCCGCGACCGACGAAAGGAACAAGGCAAGCAGCACAGTTGGTCGTTTGGTGCGCACGGGGTCCAGCCACTCAATTTACTTCAATTCAACTGTGCGTAGCAAGGCGGGCCGCGCGATCGCGATGGCCCTGTTTTCCCATCGGACAACGTAGGCCGCCGTCCGTGCCTGATGACGCAAAGAGCGCGGAGCCGCTGGCTGACGGCTCTGTGAGTGACGTGATCCGCTACAATTTTTCGTCGGATGAGAGCAGTGCCGCCAGGACAGGCCGCTCGCTGCCGGCCGGTAACTTTGCCAGCGACTGTAGGTGCGCTACCAAGAAGTCACGGTTGTCCTCGACGGACAAATTCTGCATTTCGAGCGCGCCAATGCGGTCTTCGGGTGAGAAGGCGCTTTCGACCTTTTCCATGGACAGCTTCTCAGGCGCGTAAGCCATGTGGTCGGCCTTGGTCTTCAAAATTGTGTAGTCGTCACCGCGACGCAGCTCCACTGTCACTTCGCCACTGATGGTGGGCGCCACCCAATTGGTGAGCGCGGTCTTGAGCATCATGCACTCGGGGTCGAACCACTTGCCTTCGTACAATAGCCGGCCGAGTCGGCGGCCGAGTGTGTAGTACAAGTCGGTGGTGTCTTCATTGTGAATGGCCGAGAGCAAGCGTTCGTAGCCGAGATGCAGAAGCGCCATTGCCGGGGCTTCGTAAATGCCGCGGCTCTTGGCGTTAATGACTCGGTTTTCAATTTGGTCGCTCATGCCGAAGCCGTGGCGGCCGCCGATCTTGTTGGCCTCGATGAATAGGTCGAACTGTGTCGCGAATCGCTTGCCGTTGATGCTAGTCGGCAAACCCTGCTCGTAGCCGATCGCAACCTCCTCGCTGGCGATGGCGACGTCCGACTTCCAGAACGCGACGCCCATGATTGGGTTGACGATGCGGATCCCTTTGTCGAGGTACTCGAGATCTTTCGCCTCATGGGTGGCACCCAAGCAGTTGGCGTCGGTGCTGTAGGCTTTCTCGGTGCCCATGCGGTAGGGCATGCCCAGCGATTCCAAGTACTCGGACATTTCTTTGCGGCCGCCGAAGCGGTCGACGAACACTTGGTCCAGCCACGGCTTGTAGATGGTGAGCTGCGGGTTGGTGAGCACGCCGTAGCGGTAGAAGCGCTGGATGTCGTTGCCCTTGTGCGTGCTGCCATCGCTAAAGATGTTCACGCCGTCCTGCTGCATGGCGCGCACGATGGCCGTGGTGGTGACGGCGCGGCCGAGTGGCGTGGTGTTGTAGTACTTGCGGCCGGCGGTGTGCAGGTGAAAGGCGCCGCACTGAATGGCGATGAGTCCCTCGCGCACCAGGGCGTCGCGGCAGTCCACCAGGCGGGCGGTCTTCGCGCCGTGCTTGAGCGCCGTCGGTGGAATGTCCGACGGATCCGCCTCATCGGGTTGCGCCAAGTTCGCCGTGTAGGCGTAGACGTCGAGCCCGCTGCGTGCGAACCACGCGACCGCGCAACGCGTGTCGAGCCCGCCCGAGTAGGCGATGCCGATGCGAGAACCCTTGGGTGGAAGACTGCGGTGGATGCGACTCATGCGTAAGCGCATACCATGCGACCCGCCCGTCTCGCTAGCAGGAGAGTGCTCGCTGATTGCGCGATCGTGCGCCAATACCTGCTAGGTTCACGGCGCCTCTATCCGGGAAAGCGGCGCTCGGCCTTCGGGTCCCCCGGCCGACCTACCTCCCGCTCGCTTCGCTCGCCCTCGGCGGGCTTGCGCGGGGACGTTCCGCGGCGGCCGCATGCCAACGGCCCCGCTTCGCGGGTCCACGGCACGCTCGGCTCCCGGGTCCTTACGCGACCGGCGGACCGGTCGCGGGCCCCTGTCCCGACTCGCTGGCGCGCGAGCGCAGACGCTCGCGGCGCTCGTCTACGCCGCCGCGGACCGCTCCCCGCTCCGCCCGCGCGCCGAGCTTGGCTTCGTCTGATGCGAGCTGCCCGTCTGATGCGATCTGGGCGAATTCTTCTAGTGGCCAAGACTCGGTGCTGGCGAGCATTTCTGGCAGTGGCCAGCAGTGTGATGAAGCCAAGCTCGGCGCAAGCCCGCATCAGCCGAGCGCCGCCTTCCCGAATGCCGACTCCTGGGCCCTGGGCCAACGGCGCGTCTACTCGCTCTCCACGAATGCCTTCAATCGGCCCAAGGCCTCCTCCCACTGCTCACCTATCTTCGCCAGGTAATCCTGCGCTTGCCGAAGTCGCTGCGGTTCGATTTGCCACAGGCGTTCGCGGCCGTGCCATGTGTCGCGGACCAAACCCGCCTCGGCCAGCGATTCGAGATGCTTGGTGATGGCTTGCCGGCTCATGGCCCGGCCTTCTTGGAGGCGCGTGATGGAAAGCGGCCCGTCGCCCGACAAGCGAGCGACGAGCTGCAGACGGGTCGGGTCGCCAAGCGCGGCGAAGACCAGCGCTGAGCTTGCGACCTGCGATTTTTGAGAGTTAGGGCGCTGCAAGGTACTCGGTAATGTTCTCGACTTGCCCGGTCCAGCCGCCGTCATTCATGCGGAACGCTTCTTCCCGACGGGACGCTGGCAGCTGTGCGATCGGTGTTGGGCATAGGCAACCTCCAGGTTGCTTATATCTCGGCTCGAACATTAAGCAATCCTAAGGTTGCATGTTTCTTTTTTTCGATGGCGCTAGCTGCCGTGGTCGTGTGCTAGCTTTTCGCGATGAAATACGTGCTTGTGTACGAAGCCGCCGACGACTTTCGGAGCAAGGTCCCGCTTTACATCGAAGCGCACCGTGCGCTCTGGCATCGCTATCGCGCGCAAGGAACGTTGCTGATGATCGGCCCTTTCACCGATGCGCCGGCCGGTGGCGCGATGGGGATTTTTTCGACGCGGGCAGCGGCCGAGTCTTTTCTGGGCGAGGATCCGTTCGTCATTCACGGCCTGGTTGCGCGCCACATCCTTCGCGAATGGAACGAAGTGCTCGTTCCGTAGTGGCTCGGCGAACATCAGGTTTCCGTAACATTGCTGGCGCATAAATTGATCACAGACGTCACGCGCGCCGAGCTGACTATGGAAATAGTAGGGCCATACTAGTTCTTGAATGGAACTAACGGACCTGCTCTTTGCTTACGGCGCGGAAATGAATCGCGCGACTCTGCGCGCCCGCAGCGGCGGCGGCGAAATGGTTTCCGCGGCTTTTCTGTCCGGCTGCAAAATCGCCTTCTTCGGCCATGACCCAGTCTGGGATGGCGGAATGGAAACGCTCCTTGCCGACGACCATGCTGGCGTCTGGGGCGTGCTTTATCGATTGACCGCCGCCGCATGGGAGCGGCTCGACGCGTGCAAAGGGGCGACGCTCGACGGAGGCGGTAGCTACTTCCACTATCCTGTGGAAGTCATGACCTCCGGGGGCGGCAGCTGCTTGGTGCGGACCTACAAGAAGAACACGCACGGCACGCCCTCGTGCCCGAGCAGCGAGTATGTGGCCTTGCTGCTTAAGGGCGCGGCTGAGAACGGCTTGCCGCTCGGCTATCAAGACTTCCTGCGCGCGATTCCGTCCAAGCCCGCGAAGTACGTAGTGCCGCGCACGGATGGAAAGAAGCGCGGCTCGCTGGTCGTCCTTCGCAGCGACGCGGGTTAGCGCCTCACCCACAACGAGACGTCCCCGACTTGGACCATTCTGGCAAACTGCTGGCCGACTTGCGCTTCGATGCCGGCCAGGTAGCTGCAGCCGGGACGCAGAATCAGCGCATTCGCCTCCGCAATCTCGGACAGCGGCGCGGAGCGCACGGCATCTTCGGTGAGCTTGCGCTCGGGCGTTCGCGCCGCCAGTCCGGACGGCGTGAAGATGCCGAGCGAGGGATCGCCACCGCAGCCGAGCCAGGCGATGCGCGTCGGTTGTGCTGCTATTGAGGCATTACGCGGCTGGGGCGCGAGCGCGCTCAGACGACGATCGCCGATGTCTGCCGGTTGCGTGCTCCACTGATCGACGGTGCGGGCAAAGCCGGCTTCGCGGGCTAGCTCTTCGGGGGACATGCCGCCAGCGTCGGGCCACCACACCACGTGCGTAACGCCCATGGTGCGCCACAAATCGACGGTGGCGTCGGGTGTGTCGAGCAGCAGATAGTCGATCGCGCCTTGCCAGCCAATCGTGTCCGAAACCGATTCGTGCAGCAGGCCCAGGCGGTCGTGCCGCTGATGAACCAGGACTTTTGCATGCTCCGGCAGACGCTCGCCCACTGCCTGGAAGCTGCCGCCGTGTAGGTGCCGACGGTCGTCGTACTTGCCGTTCTGCCCGGCGCCGAGCAGGTCCACCGTCTGTTTCAGGACAGAATCGCCGATCATCGCGTGGCTGCGGATGAAGTAGACGTCACCGCCCCAGGCAACTTGAGAAAGAACCAACAGGGCGAGCGCCGCGCGTACCACGACGCCCGTGCGCCACGCCAGGACGAGCGCGGTGACGGTACACGCGACCATCCACGGCAACATCGCTTGCAGAAAGCGGTCTTGGTGGCTCGTTACGAACCACACGGCAATCGCGATGTGAATGCCCGCGATCATCAGCCACACGCGTGCGCGGGGCCGCGGACGTACAAAGAGCAGCAGCGGAATCAGCAGCGTAAACAACGAGCCGAACACAGGGCGTTCTCCGTGGAAGCCCCAGTCGTGCACGACGAACGAAAACGTCGGCAGCGATAGGACTGTCGCCCAGAGCTTTTCCCAAAACGTTCCGGTGAGGATGAACTGCGCATTCCAGTACTCGCGATTGAGCAGCGGCGCGGCTCCGGCGTGAAACGGCCGCGACGGCAAAAAGTTGTGCAGCAGCGGATAGAAGGGATCGCCGTAGTACACCCAGTTTTTCAGCCAGTGCGAGCTGGAGGTCAGAAGGCACGCCAGTGCCCAGCCCAGCGCAGGTCGCAAGCGTCTCGTCCGGACAGTCAGAAACAGAACCAGTAGCGACGCACAGACGAAGAAGTAGATGCCTTGGTACTTGGTCAGAATGGGACCGGCGGTGAGAATTCCGGCGAGCACCGCTTCGCGCGCATCGAAACGACGGCCCAGTCGAAGGAGGGCCAGGCCGAGGGCCGGTGCCCAGAACGCGTGGATGTGATCGGCGCCGGTGACCAGGCTCGAATCGTAAAGCAAGATTCCGGGGAACAAGAAGATCGCCGCCGCTGCATACGGCACCCGGGTACCGCCGAGCAACCGCCGGGCGAGCGCGGAGATCCCTGGCAGCGTTGCCAGGAAGAGCGCCCATTCGAGGTGCGACGACAGCATCACGTGATCGAAGAGCGCTCCGGGCGACTGGAACGCCCACGTGTACAGCAAGCTGGCGAGCTGCGGATAGGCGCCGAGGTACCAGCCTTCGGCGAAGGGCCGGATAGCGCCGCGGGCGACGTATTCTTCGGCGATGGGCAGGTGGTACCAATACGAATCGCCGCCCACATTGAGCGGCGTCATCACCAGCAGATAGGTGGCGGCCAATCCCAGTACGAGCAGTACGGCGGCGGCCGCCTCGACAAGACTGTGCGGCAGATACAGTCGTGGCCCGAATTTCCGAAGATGGCGTCGCGCGAGGCGGAAGTCGCGCCACCCCGAACGTGCGCCTATGCCAATCATCACCGACGGCCACGCGAAGAAGAACACGTGGCCGAACAGTCCCGCGAGCCCGCCCAGAAAGACGCCCGATGCGAACACGAGCACGCCGAGCGCAAATCCGAGAGTCAGCCGTTCGCCCAGGCGCGGCGGCTCGGGAAGAATGACCTTGAGCAGGCGCAGCCCCGTCGAAAGGCAGGCCGCCGAGAAGAAAAGGGCGAAGAGCCAATAGCGCAGGTACAGGAACAGCAACCATTCGCGTAGCGGGTAGTGCTGGTTCGCGACCCACGCGAACACGGCAAGCGTCCCGGCGAGAATGACCGAGAGGGCAACCGTGCGCGCACGTTCGCGCGTCGGGCGGCTCGGTGGGGCGGGCGATCGATCGGGTGGAGCGGCGAGAGGTTCATTGGCCATCGGTGGTCTCGGAAAAGACCACTATTAGACAGGCCGAGACGAGATCCGCAAGGACAGTGCAGAGCTGGTGGCGGATGCTGGTCACACGTGCGAACGCGGCAATCGCCGAGCTGGGGACTGCGCGTTTAGCTTGCCTTGGCGGAACGCCGCCGCCTCAGCAGGAGGAAAGCCAATCCCAGCACCAGCAGCGAGCCCGTGCCGCTCGCCCGTCCGCGTCCTTGGATCGTGCAGGCGCAACCGGACGAATTCTTGGCCGCTCCGTATGTGGAGCTGCTGCCTCCCTGGCCAGCCGCGCTTGCGCCGCCAGTATTGGTCGTCGCGCCCCCGCTGGCGCGCCCGCCCGAGCCTGAAATGCCGCCTGCATTGCCGGAGCTTGTTCCACCGGCGCCAGCGTTGCCGCCCGTCGCGCCACCGCTGCTGCTCGCACCGCCGGCCGCCGTTGCACCGCCGGAACCGGGTGCACCGCCAACGGCCGTCGTACCACCGCTGGCGCCTCCCGATGCATTTCCACTCGTCCCGCCCGACGGGCTTCCACTCGCTCCGCTCGCGCCACCGCGACCACTGCCGCCATCGGTGCCGGTGGTGCCGCCGGTGCCCGTGGCTCCGCCCGCGCCCGCATCGCCGCCGCCGGTGCCGAAATCCGTATCGAATGCCACTCCGTCGAAAGGCACCACGATGACCTTGGTGCCGTGATT
>Ga0265339_10000232_pt1 | contig 45293 bp, 40 predicted proteins | sample 4CB219metaG_FD_202085 | JGI IMG/M metagenome (GOLD analysis project Ga0265339, IMG submission 202085) | Rhizosphere microbial communities from Carex aquatilis grown in University of Washington, Seatle, WA, United States - 4-CB2-19 metaG | ecosystem: Host-associated > Plants > Roots >... | reverse complement strand
GCTGCCGTCAAGGCCCGGCGTGACAATGGCCGCCAGCCCGTTGACCGTTCCGCCGCTGCCGTCAAGGCCCGGCGTGACAATGGCCGCCAGCCCGCTGACCGTTCCGCCGCTGCCGTCAAGGCCCGGTGTGACAATGGCCGCCAGCCCGCTGACCGTTCCGCCGCTGCCATCAAGGCCCGGTGTTACTGCCTAGCTACGCTGCACGGGATTTTTGGTTCTCCGCTCTGCGACCTCTCTGGCCCTCCTGCTAGACTTTTATAGGCCATCTCTTAGGCTGCCTTATACGTAGGAGGCCGGGTTGGGTTGGGAATTAGCTATATTAATCGCCGGTATGGCAGCGGAAGTAATTCTCATCTTTCTGCTTGCCAGAGGCCGTGTCTTTCGAACTCTTCCTGCCTACTTCCTCTATCTATGCTGGAGCCTGTTTAGCGATGGCCTTCTCTACTACGTGAGAGTCAGCTTTCCGCAGAGTTTTTTCAATATCTACATAGCCCAGCTGGTAATTGACTCAATTATGATCTTTGCGTTGCTGGTGGAAGTGGCGTGGAGCGTTTTGCGTCCCATACGTAATGCCCTGCCCAAATACTCATGGGTCGGTATTGCCCTTATGGTTGCGGTCGGCGCAGCCATCTTGTGGCCAATTGCAGGCTTGACCGCGCCCATCCTCAACCCTGAAAGCCGCAACCTCTTCCTGCTGCAGCAGACCACTGCCATCCTTCGAGCTGTCTTTTTCCTGGTGCTGGCTGTATTCAGTCAGTTCCTCTCCATCGGCTGGCGCGATCGCGAACTTCAGATTGCCACCGGACTTGGGTTCTTTTCCATCATCTCTCTTGCCGTCACCATCATTCACACTCATCAAGCCATCGGGCCCGCAGATGGGCAATGGGGCGTACTTTATCACTGGCTCGATCGGATCGTATCGTTCAGTTATCTTGGAGCCCTTGTGTACTGGTGCGTGGCTTTCGCAACAAAGACAGTGGAACGCCGTGAATTTACTCCGCAGATGAAAAGCATGCTTCTTGCGGTCGCCGGCGCAGCCCATACCGCGCGTGTCGATATGGAAGATCCGTCCAATTTGCGTAAATAGTTGGGCATTCGGCCACACACTGAAACTGAGTTTCAGAACCATTTCACTAGCTCCTTTGGAGTGCTCGGCTGTGACACTGGACAGCATTGATCTGGCAATGTGGCTGCTTGCGGTTTTGCTGGAGGGCACTGTTCTTGCAGTCGTTCTTTGGCGGCGAACTTACCGCACGCTGCCGGTATTTGCCTGCTTTCTGGGTTGGTGCTTATTGAGCGACGCCGGAATGGCGGAAATGCAGCGGATTCCCAATGCATATCTGCCAGCCACGCTGGTCAACATGGCGGTAGACGCGCTGTTTCAAATTGCAATTCTTGCCGAGATTGGCCGAGCCGTAGTGCGCTATAACCGCACCGCCCCTCCCAGCCGGGTGATTATTTTTCTGCTTGGTGGGCTGGCCGCCGTCGTTGCCATGATGCTGAACTGGTGGAGGGTGCCGGGCGACTGGCCCCTCTTGAATCTGATTTACATAGTGCTTCTGCAGTTTCTGGCGACCTTGCGTCTCGTCTTTCTGCTGACACTGGTCTGGTGGACCAGCCTGTTCAAATTGCGCTGGCACCCCCGCGAGCTCCGCATTGTTACCGGCCTGGGCCTCTATATACTGGTTACTTTCCTGGTTGTGGTGCTCCACACTCACGACATGGCGAGCATGCAATATCACTGGCTCGACCAGTTTCTGGTGGCCAGCTATCTATGGGCGCTATGCCTCTGGATTTTGGCAACTACAACTAAAGTGGCAGAGCAAACCCCATGAATTCAGATGCATACGAGATAAATATCTGCTACCTTCTGAAAGTACATGGAAGTCCAGCTGGGAAAGTTGCAGCCGATTGCGTCTGCACAGACCCGGTTTGAGGAGTACGAATGATTTTGCCCTTGGTTCAAATCGCAGCACTTGTGGCCATCACGCTCTATCTCGTCCGTTGGAGGATGAGCGTCAGACGCCGCAACGCCGAGACTTGGGATTCCCTCCTGGCCAAATTACGCCTCGACTGGAGCGCTCGAGAACTCAGTGACCAGTTCCTCTGGAAAGAGGGCCTGAGCGCCACACCTGAGGACGCCTGGCGCCGCATGGAAGGCCCAAAAGGTTTGTGGGTCATTTATCAAAATGCCCGGGTCATGCTCGAAATGGCGGACTATGCAGCCAAGCATTGCGAAGGCGTCGATCGACTTCTAGTTGAGACCCTGCACAGCGATGCAATGCAGATTCGAGTCTGCGTTCTTACTGCCCTTGTGCAATATGCTTTCACCCAAGCCAGCGAGGGTGTACGCGTTAACGCCTATCGCGCCGCTTCAATCTACACGGGAATGGCCGCTCGGATGACGCAACTGCTTCAGGAACACGCCGCAGTCCTGGTACCGGATTTCGTAGCAGCAATGTAAGGCGCAACCGCACTCTGGAATCAAACAAAAACCCCGGCAAAGTGCCGGGGTTTTTGTTTGCGCTCAACGCAGCGTCACGTCGCGTTTTCCGCCAGGAACGCATTGATGCGCACATACTCTTCTTGGCTGAGTCTGAAGTTCAATGCAGGAGCAATCTCCTCAACCTGCTTTCCGCTGCGGCCTCCAACAATTGCCGCGGCAATCGCCGGGTGATGCAGCGTCCATGCCACCGCAACAACGCCGGCGGTAACGCCGTGTCCGCCGCCAATCTCGCGTAGCAGTTCCACCAGTTGCAGATTGCGGCTCAGTCTGGGCTCGTTGAATTCAACCGCATTGCGGCGCCAGTCGTCGGCAGGCATGGCCGCCACGCGCTCAGCAGTCATCTTCCCCGTCAGCAAGCCGGATAACATTGGCGAGTAGTTGATAACCCCGATTCCCTGCTCCTGGACGAAAGGCAGTATCTCAGCTTCAATCGCGCGGCGCAGCATTGAGTAAGGCGGCTGCAAACTGGTGATCGGTGCAATCTTCTGCGCGCGCTTCATCTGCTCCACATTGAAATTCGAAACCCCAATCCAGCGAATCTTGCCCTGTTGCTGCAGCTTGGCCAGTTCCCCCCAACCTTCTTCAATCTCCGGGTCGGGATTCGGCCAATGAATCTGGTACAGGTCAATCGTCTCCACATTCAGCCTGCGCAGAGAAGCCTCAAGCTCCAGCCGCACTGAATCGGCCTTGATTGAATTGTAAATGCTTCGATCTTCGTTCCAGCGCAACGCGCACTTGGTAAACACATACGGCTTGTGCGATGTCGACTTGAGTGCGCGCGCCACCACTTCTTCCGAGTGGCCCAGCCCATACACCGCGGCCGTATCAATCCAGTTGATGCCGAGATCGAGTGCGCGATGAATTGCCTCGATCGACTGGTTATCGTCCTGCGGCCCCCAGGCGAATTTCCAGTCGCCGCCGCCAATTGCCCAGGCGCCGAAACCAATCGGGGTCAGTTGAAGGTCCGAATTGCCAAGAGTGCGAAGGGAGCTTGTTTCAACCATGGTCATAGCTAAAACATAGATGATTGGGCCGCGCCAGCGGTTGCGGTTTTACAAAATTGCTGCGGAAAAATGTCAGCGACTCTTTCGGCTCTCGCCTTGAGCCTGAACTTCGAGGTGGTCGCCTGCGGCACCCATCAAGATCAACGAGCGCTGAGCAAACGGCGAATACACCAGCAATGTTGTACAAGCCAACGCGAGGCCAAAATTCATGTGGTTCAGAAGCAGAAACGGCGACAGCGACCAAAGCACATCCAGCAACAGCAAGAAAGGCCACAGCTTCAAATATTTCCCTCGCAAGCCCGGCGCATGAAAGAGCACTGCGCAAATCAGGAACGCGCGCACAGGAATCATAATCGCAGCAGTGAATACCAGCAGAATGTAAACCTGCGTCGCACGGTCCAATGGCGATATGAGTATCTCGATCTCGTGCAGATTTGCGAGCGCTCCAATGTAAAACCCCACATACATTACCTGCAGCAGGATGAAGAGCGCTTGCACAATGCGATGCGGAGCGTTCGGCAGATCTTCCGGCGTGGCCAGCAGCCGTGTCAAGGCGCCTGTCCTTTTGTCGAAGGAATCGAGTGCCTGCTCTATGCGCCCTAACTCTCCGCCGCTGGCTGGTGCCGAGGAGGGCGTGGACGCTGCGGCAGAGTCGAACCGTTCAACGGGAGCGATGAAACGGTAACCTCGGCGAGCAAGCGTCTGCACGTATCTTGAGTCGGTAGCCGAGTCACCCAGCGCGTCACGAATCCGGTTGACCGCTGAATTGACGCCGTGTTCGTAATCGACAATCGTTCCGTCTGACCATAATTCATACACGATCTCTTCGCGCGTCAGCAGTTCGCCCTGGCGCTCAAGCAGCAGCAAGAGCAGTTGAAACGGCTGTCCGTTTAACCGGATCAGCATTCCATGCCGGCGCAGCTCGCCTGTTCCGGCATCCGCCTCAAAGGCTCCGAAGCGGTAGCGTTGGTACTGCCGTGGCCCAGTCATATCTTTGCGTCAAGTGTACTCGATGCGATTCCTCCAGGAATGTTCCCGGCCAATGTACAACTTCCGGCAAGTTACACATGCCTGTGCATTTGCGGTGTGAGAAACATTCCTGCACGATTGAGCCGGCGTGCATTGCTCTCCAACTTCCGGTGGAGTAACGTCCATTCCATGACGCATTGCAACGGGAGCCTTCCGGTTAACAGATCCGCAGACACGCTCGGCTCCGCTCTTCGCAGCACTCTTGTATATTGCGCGATCATTGCCGCGGTTGCGGTTTCAGTTCCCTGCCGGGCCGTCGCGGCGCCCAGACCGGCCGCAGCAGCAAGCTTCAACGCCTACATAAACACGGTTGAGTCACGGCTGGCGCAGCAGCATCGGTCTGCCGGCGGCTTCCTCGCCTCCGAGGACCAAGGCCGCCTTCGCAACGGCGAGCTAATGATCGAAACGCTGGCGCCGGAATCACCGCCGGGTTTCTCCGGAGCCATGCTGCACCACTGGCGCGGAACCGCATTTGCGCCCGGCGCTAAGGCTGCGGATTTCGAACGGCTGATGCGCAATTTCAACGCCTATCCGCAGTACTATGCGCCGCAGGTTATGCAGGCCAGAATCCTCTCGCAACAGGGGGATCATTACCAGGTGGTAATGCGAGTCAAACAGCACCACGTGATCACCGTAGTTTTGGATACTGCCTACGACGTTACGTTTGCACATCCCGATCTTGCCGGGACTGGCACGCTCCGCGGTTACAGCCTCTCGCGCAGCACCACGACCTCGGAAATCGAGTCCGCAGGCACGCCCAAAGAACAAGCGCTTGGCCCGGGCGAAGATCACGGATTTCTCTGGCGGCTCAATACTTACTGGAGCTACGAAGAACGCGACGGCGGACTCTACATGCAGATCGAGTCGGTCTCGCTCACGCGCGCCATTCCCACCGGACTGGGCTGGGCTATCGGGCCGTTCGTTGAAAGCGTTCCCCGAGAATCGCTCGAATTCACTCTGCGCGCTACCTGTAATGCGCTTAAGAAATAACGAAAGGCAAATACCATGAATGCGACTGCGGCAAATGCCAATCATGATTTTCAATCCGCGCAACGAATCAATCGCTCCTTGACGGCCGCAACAGAGAAGCGCGCCCTGGTTTGGATGGCCGGCCACGCGCCGGCATGGCTTACATCAGACCAGCTCACGCTGCTTGGTCTCTCGGCACAGATTGCAGCAGGACTCTTTTACGCGCTCGCGCGCTACAACCGCTACGCGCTGCTGCTGGTGATTGTGTGCATTGCGCTCAACTGGCTTGGCGACTCGCTCGACGGCACGCTGGCCCGCGTACGCCTGCAGCAACGCCCGCGCTACGGCTTCTATGTCGATCACATCGTCGATATCTTTGGATCGGTCGCGCTCATGACTGGCCTGGCATGCTCAGGCTTTCTGCACTGGCAAACCGCCATCGCCATGCTCATTGCATTTTTGCTGCTCTCAAGCGAGAGTTACCTGGCAACGTACACGCTGTCATGCTTTCAAATGTCGCAGGGCTTCTTCGGCCCCACTGAGATTCGCATCCTGCTCATCATAGGCAACCTGGCATTGCTGCGCAGTCCGAACTCAACGCTCTTCGGCCACCGGCTTCTGCTGTTCGATATCGGTGGGGTCATTGCAGCGGCCGGAATGTTTGTGATGGCCGTTGCCATTACGGTGCGGCATACTGCTGATCTCTATCGGCAAGAGCCGTTGCCGTAGCTCCTTCAGTAAGGTTTTCATGGATAGGTATCACAACCAAAGTGGATTCCCAGTTCTCAAAAGCAAGACAGAGGAATCCACTTCAGCGATTGGAAGTTAAGATGTAGGCCACTGGCCACACATCCCAAAAGCGTTCTATCGCTCGGCGACAACTACTGGTCCGGGCGCGCCCTTCGGAGAAGACAGATACCCAGTCACCGTATTCCTGGCGCTCACGTTGTTAACTACGATTTCAAACAACAAGGGATCCTTGCCGCTTAAGAATTGAAGCGGCTCGTTCAGGCTCTTGTCCTTCTTCTCGTATTGCTTGTCATCGGAAAAGACAGCCAGGGTAAACTTGCTTCTCTTCGAGTCAGCTCGCTTCAATTCAAGGCTGACCGTCCCCACCTGTTTCTTCTGCCCTTTGACCAATGTGAACGGATAATAGTTCCGGTCGCCCTTGTGCTTCAGAATCTCCAGCTCTTCGCCATTACGCGCAATCAAGGTACTGTGGCCGTTCAGATCCCCCTTCATCGAGGTCAACTGAGTGTTGGTTTCGGCAAGGTCGCTCTGCGTCTTGGCAACGTCGGTTTTTACTCCGCCCACATCCGTCTTCACGTCGGTCACGGCGCTGGAGACCGCAGCTACCTGCCCCTCGGTCTGCTTTTGCGCGGTTGCCAAACGTGCTGTCGTCTTCTCCCCGCGAGACTCGCGGACCTGCAACTCCTTCGAGCGCGTATCCAGTTGCTGCTGTGTCAATCCGAGCGAAGTCTTCAGCTCGTCCGTGGCAACGTTCAATCGCCCTTCGGTATCCTGCAGTTCTGTCGCCAGCTTGGCGTTCTGAGCTGTGGAATTGGTCATGGCCTGCTGCTGTGCAGCAAGTCTATTGCTCAGGCTGTAACACCAGAGAACCCCGCCGATCCCCAAAAGCATGGACAATGCGATCGCCCCTAAAAGTGCGCCGGAGAATGTCCTGGGAGTCGTTTCAACAATCTCTTCTCTCATGTGATTCCTCTCAATCCTAAGGCTCACCGTACGGCAACCTGCGACAGAGGTCTGCTCCTTATAGCTCACAATGGCCACATTCGCCGAACATCATTCTCAATGGGGCGCCAGCAGCAGAGGGCACAGCTATCCTGCAGCCTCAGCGGCGCTTTCAAAGCAGGCTCTTAATCAGGTTGGCTCGTCAGGGGGACCAGGATTGCAGCCAATAGGCGACCGGTCGGCTATTGGCCGTTAGTTGTAACGCCTCTATCCGCGCCCCACATACGGCATCTTTGTTGCCATCACCGTCATGAACTGCACGTTTGCATCGAGCGGCAGGTTGGCCATGTATAACACCGCGTCGGCTACGTGCTGCACGTCCATTCTTGGCTCGGCCATAACATCGCCGTTGGGCTGCAATGCGCCCACACCCAGGCGCGCGCTCATATCGGTTGCGGCGTTGCCAATGTCGATCTGGCCGCAGGCAATATCGTAGGCGCGGCCGTCGAGCGAGATGCTCTTCGTCAATCCGGTGATGGCGTGCTTTGTCGAGGTATATGGAGCGGAATGCGGCCGCGGCACATAAGCTGAAATCGATCCGTTGTTGATAATTCTGCCGCCCTGCGGCTGCTGCGCCTTCATGATTTGGAATGCCTGCTGTGCGCAGAGAAATGAGCCGGTCAGATTTGCGCCGACTACCGAAGACCATTGCTCGTAGGTCAGGTCTTCAAAGTTGACTCCCGCAACATTGGTGCCGGCGTTGTTGAACAGCACATCAAGTCTGCCCAAATGCTCGCGCACAAAATCAAACAGCGCCTTCACCTGCTGGGGATTGCTCACGTCGGTGGCAACGCAGTGCGCTCGGCCGTCTGTGTCGCCGGCTTGCGCGGCAGTGTCTTTCAGCGCATCGAGCCTGCGGCCCGCCAGCACAACCGTGTAGCCCGCGCTGTGTAGCGTAACCGCCACCGCGCGCCCAATGCCGCTGCCTGCTCCTGTTACTACGGCAATCTCCCCTGCTCCGCTGCCCTGATTCTCGCTTGCCACCGCTGCCTCCGCGACACTGAAATCAATCCACTACAACGCTATCAAGTCCGGGCGCGAGATGGTGTGACTTTTGCAGGAACGCAGGAAGGATTTTGCCGGAAATGCGGAAGGTGCCTGCCTAATTCAGGAACATGGTGCGGTACAAGGTGTCGCGCTGCACCGGCTTAAATCCCGCATCGCGGATGATACGCCGCAGCTCTTCTTCCGTTGTGCAGTTTGAAGTGCCCGCGGCTTTCACAACATTTTCTTCAAGCATCACGGAGCCAACATCGTTGCCGCCAAAGTGGAGGCCGAGTTCCAGCACTTTCAAACCCTGCGTCACCCAGCTTGCCTGCACGTTTTCAATGTTGTCCAGATAGAGCCGTGCAATTGCCAGCACCTTCAGATACTCCACGCTGGTGGCTTCTTCCCAGCCGCGACCGCCGAGCGCAGTGTTCTTCGGCTGAAAGCTCCACGGGATAAACGCGGTAAAGCCGCCGGTCTCTTCCTGCAGACGGCGAACCACTTCGAAATGATTGATGCGATGTTCGAACGTTTCGCCCACGCCGAACATCATGGTGGCTGTGGTCCTCATGCCGAGCTGATGCGCGGTGCGATGAACGCTGACCCAATCTTCGGTGTTGCACTTCAAGCGAGCAATGCGGTGCCGCACTTCATCGTCCAGAATTTCAGCGCCGCCGCCAGGAATGGAATCGAGCCCTGCATCGCGAAGACGCGCAATGGTATCGCGCAAACTCAGGTTGGAGTATTCAGCAATCGCCAGCACTTCTGAAGCAGAAAGGCAATGCAGCCAAATCTGCGGAAAGCGCTGCTTGATTCCAGTGAACAGTCGTTCAAACCAGTCGATCTTGAGATCGGGATGAATGCCGCCCTGCATCAGGACGCCGGTGCCGCCCATCTCCAGTGTTTCGGCAATCTTCTCGTAAATCTTTTCGAAGTCGAGGATGTATCCATCGTCGGACTTCGGATCACTCTCGCCATTCTTCGGCAGCGGCCGGTAGAAGGCACAGAATGTGCAGTACTCCGTACAGTAGTTTGTGTAATTGATGTTGCGATCAATGATGTAGGTGACCACGCCCTCCGGGTGCAGACGGCGGCGCACTGCGTCAGCCTCGAAGCCGAGGCCAATCAAGTCGGGCGAGTTGAAATAGTCGAGAGCCTGTTGGCGAGTGAGTGCCATTGCTTTGATTCTACCAAGTAGATCAATAGTGATGGGATTCAATCCACCACCAGGAATGGGTGCCCCATGTCCGGATTTTCGGACATGGGACAGCAGTGCCCCAGTGGTCTCCTCCGGGTTAATCGACTATCTGCCTCTGCCGGAGCGGAACAGAAACAGGCCGCGCGTCAGCAGCGGCTTACCCTGCGTGCGCGCAAGATTGGAGGCCGTCGAAATCCCGCTAAACAGCACAAAGAAATCGAGGAAAGCCCGCCAGAAACCCTTTTTATTGTCTGTAACCATCCGGGGAAGACCTCTGCCGGTCACGAGCCTTACGCCCGTGCCGCAAACTTCACTCTATTAGAGGAGCGGGAGATCATCAAGGATTCAGTAGGCCACGCAGGTCTGCTGTTAATTTGCTGCTTACGACCAGGTCGAGAATGACCGTCTGCGGGCCCGGGGGTGTTTGCGGCATATTACCTTCCGGGTTGCCGGTGACTGGGCCAAGATCGTAGTTCCATCGACGAGCATGGAATTCCAGCAACCTGGCCGAGTTTTTTGCCTTAGGTGCGCGGAGAAGTGCACTACCGGAGATAATTTGGGGTCGACGAGTACAACCAGTATGGGTCACACAAATGGCGTACTTCATGGGCGTTCAGCTTGCTCTCGCTGTTTTCTGACGCGATGGTCTTGAAACACTTCGTGCAGATTGCGTCGATCGATGCGTCAGGATTTCTCCGATGGGCGAATGGGCTTGGTGTAGTCATTGTCGAACTCCTTGCATTCCACGCTTTACGAATGAAGGAAAGTTCATGGCATTCGGTGGCGTGGATGTCCAGACTAGGTGAAAGGATGCTCGCGTTCTGCTCAGAATTGCTCATTCCTGCTAAATAATCCCTCGCAGTCAACACACCCGTTCACGCCGTTGCGATGCGGTGGTGCCTTTTATGGCCCTTTATAACTTGCGGGCTGCGGTGCATCAGAGAAGTTTTCAATGTTCGTTCAGCTAGAAACTCCTCCAAATAATCCGAAGGTGAGCAATTCAGAACGGACACGTTCCCTGAGCCCTTAGGATGATGGATCAGACCATCATATGGATGACCCCATCATATGGATGACCATTGAGCAGAAGACTGACCTTGAAAGTTGCGGCCTCCCCAAATGCCAGACAGGGCCTGCTTCGCAGTCTCTGTCGCAGGAATTTCTTTTTCCGCTAAGATAGTTTTTTGAAGATTGTGCCCGCGGACGACAGACGGCAGGGCAGACGGGGTTTCAAAGTAATCCCGAAAGAGGTACCATCTCGATGGCCAATACGGGCAGTTCCACATTTGACCCAGCAGTCTTTCTCGCGCATGCCTGTCTTGGCAGAAGCATTGTCGAATTGAAAACGGGCGAGAGATTTTATACCCAGGGAGACCAGGCAGACTCAGTCTTTCATCTTCAGCATGGCCGGGTAAAACTCACCGTGGTTTCGAAATCCGGCAAAGAAGCCACCGTCACGCTTCTCTCCTCGGGTGATTTTGTCGGGCACTCGGCGATGGCGTCGGTGGTTGGACTGCGCTTATGCACGGCGACTGCTCTGAGCACCTGCACAGCATTCAAGATCACGCGGAACGAGATGATCCGCATCTTGCACGAAGAGCCTGCGTTTTCCGACGTGTTCATGAAGTTCCTGCTGGAGCGCGCCATGCGCGCCCAGGCTGACCTTGTCGATCAGCTTTTCAACAACAGCGAAAAGCGTCTGGCACGGATTCTTCTGTTGATGGCTGAGTTTGGAATGCCAGGAGAGCCGGAGCAATTGCTTCCTCACATTACGCAACAGACCTTGGCAGAGATGATCGGCACGACGCGGTCCCGTGTCAGCTTCTTCATGAATCGCTTCCGCTCGCTCGGCTTCATTGATTACAACGGGCGCATCAAGGTACACAGGTCGCTGCTCAATGTGGTGCTGCTCGATCAGTTGCCCGAGCATGGCGCTGCAAAGCAGCCTGTTCTTTCCACCTCGCGAGCTTCTATTGAGTTGTCGTCTAACCGGAAATCACTCTTCCGCCACAAGGTCCGCTAGCTTGCGTAGCGCTTCTGGTGCCAGACCCATGCGGTGCGCACGATCTCGTCGAGCGACGTGTAGCGCGGCTTCCATCCCAATTCTCGCTTTGCCTTCTCTGAGCTCGCTACCAGAACGGCGGGGTCGCCGGGGCGTCGCGGACAAATTTCCACAGGTATCGGATGGCCGGTTACTCGCCGCGCCGACTCGATTACCTCGCGAACACTGAATCCGCTGCCATTACCAAGGTTGTAGATGAGCGGACGAAAGTTGTAGCGACCATCTTTAGTTACGGGGTCCTTCTCAAGCGCATTCAGCGCCAAAAGGTGCGCTTCGGCCAGGTCGGAAACATGAATGTAATCGCGAATGCAGGTGCCGTCTGACGTTGGATAATCGTCACCGAATACCTTGATGGACTCGCGTCTGCCGAGCGCCACATCGAGCACCAGCGGGATCAAATGCGATTCCGGCTGATGCGCTTCGCCGCGCGTAATCTTGCCGTCAGCGCCTTCCGGTGCACCGGCCACGTTGAAGTAGCGCAGCGACGCATAGCGGAAGTCATGAATGAGGTTCAGCCAGCCTAGCATGTGCTCCACCAGCAGCTTCGACTCGCCATAGGCGTTGGTCGGCAGCAGCTTGGCATCTTCCTGAATAGGCACAACTTCCGGCTCACCATAAACGGCTGCGGTTGAAGAAAATACCAGCCGCTTTGGCCCTTCGGCCAGCATCGCTTCAAGCAGAGAAAGCGTCGCCGCGGTGTTGTTGCGGAAGAACGTCTCAGGGACTTTCATTGATTCGCCGGCTTCAATCAATGCCGCAAAATGGAGCACTCCGTCGAATGGGTACCCGGTTTTCCTCGCCTCAATGAAAAGGTTTTCAATTGCAGACCGATCTGCAACTTCACCTTTGACAAAGTCCACTCCGGGAGGAAGAAGATCGAGACGGCCGTGGCTAAGATTGTCATAAACTGCTACGTTATGGCCATTTTGGGCCATCAATCCCGCAACTGTGCCACCGATATAACCTGCCCCGCCGGTAACCAAGATCTTCACAAAAAAGACTGTCCTTTCCAGAGCAATTTCGGTTACCTTGAGTCTATTACAATAGGGCATGACGGGATGTCGGGTAGCTCTTGGCAGGTTACTTCCTTGAGCTGGACGGTCTATCTGTCCTAAAAGAAAAGTTCGTGCAGTTCCTGGAACTTTGCCGGGTGTTGAATTTCCGGCACACATTTTAAGACGCGCAGCGGCAGGCAAGTAGATGCGTGTTTTGATTCGGAAGCCTTGGTAGGAACTTGGAGAGAAAGTATGCACAAACTCCATGCCACGACCGGTCCGAACAGCGCAAGTGGCCCAGAACTGCTGTTTTGCACGTGCTTTACCTCCATCCCTGCGCCCTTCGCCATTATCGGTAAGTTAAGCGCCTTTCGGGACTATGCCGTGGAAACATTGTTGGGGCGTTCGTGTCGGGCAGCAACGCGCCTGGAATCAGCGTGCATTCAATCGCATGGCGCGGGCGCGAGCGTCTTCTCAACGGCAGAAAATTTGGCATTTAGTGGGGAGTATTCAATTTGATTTGCATTGAAATCACGAGCTTGATCGATCAACGCGGTGTTACCGCTCAGTGCGAATGCACGAGTTCCCGTGACCTTGTCACGGCCAGGATGTTGAGCCCTCTCGACGACCGCATGGGAGGACCTAGATTATGGAAATGAATTACACCCCTGGCAGAACCAACTTTGGTCCGCTACCCGAGGCGGAGCGCAGCACAGCTTCGTTTCTGACCAGCACAATTATTAACGGCATAATTCTGGCCGTGGTGCTGTACGTAGGTGCAACGGCCAAGCATGTTCTGGAGCAACATCACTACGAAATGACGGAGCTGATTGCGCCGACGCCGCCACCGGCGCAGCCCAAGGTAAAGCAGCCGCCACCGCCAGAGCTTCCGCCGCCTCCCGAGACTCCCAAGTTAAGGATGGAAGCTCCGAAGATTGAAATACCGAAGCCCAAGCCTCCTGAGCCGAAGCCGATTCAGGTGGAAGCCAAGCTAGCAATGCCGGTGATGAAGGCGGCCAAGCCGGCAATTGTTCTGGCTCCGCAGCCAAAGGCAGCCCTGACAGCGGCTATGCCGGCGCAGAGCCCGCAGGTAAAGCCGTCGACAGCTCCTGTGCACCTTGGAGAGACATTCGGCGTTACGCCCAATCCAAATGCCACACGGCCGGCAACCATCGCAGCCATCGGCAATCCTTATGGCGGAATGCAGGGCCCGGCAGTCGCCCCCCACGGAGTAGTTGGATCAACAGGCATGGGCGATGGACTTAAGTCCGGCTCCAATGCGGGAATGGCCGGCAAAGTAGCTTCTGCCGGAATTCCAGGAGCGACCGGTACCTCAGCGGGAACCTATGGCAAGGTAGCTTCTGCCGGAATACCGGCAGTAACTGCCGCCGCGCCTGCGGTCCAAAAGGTATCTGCCGCACCTGCAAACACGAATCTCGAAGTTATCTCGAAACCTCCCGTGCAATACACCTCTGAGGCCCGGCAGCTGAAAGTTGAGGGAGAAGTTGTATTGCGCGTAACCTTTTTGGCTAATGGTCAAGTCGTCGTCCAGGGAGTAGTAAAGGGACTAGGGCATGGTTTGGACGAAGAAGCGCGCCGGGTTGCGCAACAAATCCGCTTCCGTCCGGCCACCCGCGATGGACACCCGGTCGATTTGACAACAACCATCACGATTAACTTCCAGCTTGCGTAGCAATGATTGAAGCGATCGTGAAAAACAACATTGCCGTGCAGCCAGTAACTGGACGCAACAGGCATAAGCAAGAATTAAGGACGAAGAACTTAGGAGCTTGACTATGAACTTTCGGAAGATATCCCTAACCTTCCTGATTATTACCATCGGAGTGTCCTGCGCTTACGCGAAGAAGACACCCAAATACGAGCAGCCTCGGCAATTGTCCGCCGAACAGGCCGCGTTCGTTGAGAAGGCTGTCCAACGCGAAAAGCTGCTGATCACTGACATCAAGCTGCGTACGCCCCTGGTAGAAACTTACATCCAGGACACGCGCCCCGATGCGAAATTATATGAAGTCCCCGTGGACGATCAGTACATTCTGAGTCGCGTCGACTTCGGCTCCTCGTTCTTCGACAAAAGCTATGCGCCGCGCACGGAGTCCACCACCCGGAAAGGCTTTCTGGGACTCAAGGGATCGCTCGGCGCGGTGATGGGGCTTACCAAGCTGCTCGGCCTGGAGAAGTTTACCTATTCAGACACTGGCTTCATGGAAATGATGTTCATTGATCCGAAGGGCTTCGACCAGCAGCACTACGAGTTCAGCTTCGTCCGCCGCGAGTTCCTTGGCAACGTCAGGACATGGGTCTTCGACGCCCACCCTAGAGTCGCCGGCGAAGGCCGCTTCTACGGCCGCATCTGGATTGAAGATCAGGGCGGCAACGTTGTCCGCTTTAATGGCACCTACACCGGCTCGCCGCACGAGGACACATCCAAGTACTACTTCCACTTTGATAGCTGGCGCATGAATGTGCAGCCGAACATCTGGTTGCCGGTAGCCGTTTACGTTGAAGAAACGCAGCGCATGGAAGGCAGCAAGAATTCCACCGGCCTGAAGGCGCAGACGCACTTCTGGGGCTACTCACTCAAGCTGCCTACGCGTGACAGCGAGAATGTCAGCGTGAAGGTGGACGACGCTGTTGATCGCAGCAACGACTCCACTGACGTAGGTCCGCTGCAGGCCTCGCGCATGTGGGTTACGCAGGCTGAAAACAACGTGATCGATCGCCTGGTTGAAGCCGGCCTGGTTGCTCCGGAAGATCAGGGCGGATACGAGAACAAGGTTCTGGACCAGATCGTCGTCAACTTGATTGTGCCGAACAACCTTGCATTCACTGACCAGGTTCACACCCGCGTACTGCTCACGGACACTATTGAAGCTACCACCGTGGGCAACACGATTCTGCTTAGCCGCGGATTGCTCGACAGCCTGCCGAGCGAAGAAGCGATTGCTTCGGTAATTTCATTGGAACTGGCGCACGTCGCCATGGGACACCACATCGACACGCGCTACGCGTTCAACGATCGCCTGCTGTTCCCTGACGAGTCTTCCTTCCAGCGCATCAACATGTACCACAACGACACCGACAACGCCAGCGCTTCAAAAAAGGCGATGGAGTATCTGCAGGCCTCCATGTACAAGGACAAGATGCCAAACGCGGGCCTGTACTGGGAACAACTCGTACAGCGCAGCCAGGAGCTGAAGGCACTCAACACTCCGAAGCTTGGCGACTCTCTGCTGAAGCCGGATGGCACGGCGTGGATGTCTGAACTGGAGCACATGGCCCCCAAGATCGACTGGGATGATCTGAACCAGACCGCAGCCTTGCCGCTGGGAAGCTGGCTCAAGGTTGATCCGTGGGACGACAGCGTGCACATGCTCGATGCAAAGCGCTATGCGCCGATGAACTCGCGCGACAAGATGCCGTTTGAAGTAACGCCCATCTTCTACAAGCTGCAACGTTACGAGACGGCCCATGCCGCACCGCCTGCGCCTCCGGCAGCTTCACCAGCCGGCAATTCGGCAGCAGCTGATCCGGCGCCACAGCAGCAACAGTCGGCCGGAGATCCGCCTGCTGCGGCTCAGCAACCAGCACCACAGCCGCCCGCAGATACCACTGCAGCGCAGCAATCCGCGCCTGCAACAGCTTCGACACCAACCCCACAGTAAACAGCAACGCCCTTTCGAGTCTCTGGCCGGCGAAATCAAGCTCCGCGCCGTGCCAGAGGCTGCTTTATTGCCTTGACCTGACTACCAGACGGAGCTGGCATTCCCCAGAAATGGAGCGTATATGCCCGTGAAAAGATTTACCTTTTCCTTTTTTTGCGTGATGTTTGCTGCCGTGACACTCCCCGTCTACGCGCAGGTCATGCCGTCCGCATATGAACATCAACCCAAACTATCCGCAGGCGGTTTCGGATCGGCATTCCAACCCAATTACGCCGGCCTTGGCATCGCGCAGTCCAGTGATCCTCTCATCGGCATCGGAGCGTATGTCGATTACAAAATCAACCGCATCATCGGCGTTGAGGCAGAGGGCAACTGGCTGCACTTCAACCAGTACATCGGTATCACTCAGAGCACTTACCTGATCGGGCCCAAAGTGAGCATCCACGAGTTCGGCCGGTTCAACCCCTACGGTAAAGTGCTCGTCGGCATGGGAGGCGGCAGCTTCCTCAACGGCCACACTACCGTACTCGCTTATGGCGGCGGTGTGGATTACAACCTGAGCCGTCACTGGGTCTTGCGCGCCGCTGATTTCGAGTACCAGCAATGGTTCGTAACGCCGCAGTTACATCCGTACGGCGGCAGCGTGGGCCTCGCCTACAAAATCTTCCGCTAAGCCAAGGCCGGCAAGATACAAAAAGGGCTGCTCCTAGGAGCAGCCCTTTTTGCGATTGCATACTTCTTAGCCATTGTGCAGTGTGTGAATTGGAAGCCGGAAAATAACGAAGTCGCTATTCGGGCACACCGGATGATTGGGTGCAGCTTAGCGTTCTCTTGAACCTTTTGTGCATATACGAACATGTGCCGCCAAGAACTATAGCGGTGGCGAGCCACGCCAGAAACGCCAACAAGAGGAGGGCGGGATGCGCCCTGAACTCCTCGCCACCCGTAGGACGTCCATGCGTAAAGTGGCGGCGATAACCTTCCACTACGAACATTGAAATCGCGTAGGTGAGTACTGATCCAAACGCGATGATGGAGGCGGTAAGTATTGCCCACCTTCTTTCCGAGTCCAAGGAAAAGTACGCCAATAAAAACAGTAAAAAGACCGCTGCGGCAGGCTGAACGCCAGGAATCCACCAGCCGTAGACCATCATGGCACTCAGACCGAGAAGCACCAGCGCAAATTGCGTGAACCTATCAAAGAACCCGTAGCAAATTGCCGAGTAAAACCCTGCGCCGCACATCAAGGCTCCCAGAGCGCAGACAGTATTCATGAATGGTTGCCAAGCAACAGATGGCAAATGTTTTGTATAAATACTGACTGCGGTCATGACGAAAAGATTGAGGGCCCAATTCGTCGCGGACAAAACGACAACAACGCCTAAAACCGGCCGCCACAGCGTGCGGATCAGACATCCAGACACCGAAAGCCAAAACCACACAATTCCCTTAGAGCGGCCGATCTCGACGAGATCACCTATCGCAGCGGCAGCCCGTTGCTTTCCTAAAACGGCCCGCAGTAGCTTCTCAGCAAATGATGCTGCTCGCATGTGCGCCCCCAATAAAATCCAAACCCTCAAGTAAACTTTGATATGCCTGATGAGCATTTACCAGCGCCGCTCTGCCGGCCTTCGTTACTGCGAAATAGCGCTTGGGACGGCCTCCTCGCTCTGAAGTGGCCTCGCCCATCCACGAGCGCACCAGATCCTTCTCCTCCATACGATCGAGGGTTGTATAAAGAGCGCCGGGCGTAACTTCGCGGCCAGTGCGCTCCGCGATCTCGGCCCGTATGCTTACCCCGTACGCGCAATCTCGCAACCGCAATATGGCCAGAAGAACTATCTGCTCAAATTCTCCGAGAGAAGCAGGCTTTTTCATTAGAACTACAATGTAGGCATAACAGGCTGGTTTGTCAATAGAAGGCTTTAAATAATCCAATGGAACGCTCGGGGCTAATCGGAGTGATCGGCTCTGGATGGAATGCCCGGATGATCGGAGGAAAAAGTTCGAATAGCCGACGCCTCTACCCTGATGAAATGCAACGCTACCGGCGCCAGCACCATGCCTGGGACGCCCATCAGCTTCTCACCCACAATCAAGCCGACAAGCGTTAGCCACATCGGGCACTTGATGCGTTTGCCGATGATCTTGCTGTTCAGGAAATACTCGAGCTTGTGGATCACCACCAGAAATACCAGCGCATAGATCCCGGTGCGCGCAGAAATAGTGAAACCGACGCACACAATCAAACTGTTGCTGACGATATTGCCCACGATGGGAATCAGTCCGCAAAGGAATACGAACGTGGCCAGCAGTCCTGAGTTCTGGTAATGATTCAACAGCAGGAATCCGGCGGTAAGTGCGGTGTTGATGGCGGAAATCAGAATCTGTGCGCTGATCACCTTGGCGAAGCTGCCGTAAAACGATTTGAACCGCGCCGTCAGTTCGCCAGTCACGGTGAAGTACAGATTTTCCGGCGACTCGGAGGCACTTCGGTCGGTGGTCCAGCCAGAACCGAGAAAAATGCTGAGCGCCACCACAAGGCCGGCCAGCACCATCACAAACTGAAACGACGCCGCTGTTGCGTATTTGCCAATCACGGCGAATCCGTCCTGGGCTTCGGCCAGAGCCTCAGTCTTTAAGCTTGCATAGTCAGTGAAAGGCAGTTCTATATCGTTCTTTTCAGCGAAACCAACGATCGCAGGGATCGCAGTTTCTGCAATCTTTGGAAAGGTGCGGTAAGCGAGATTGGAAAAGTAAACCAGGCCGCCAACGACGGCGATAACCGCAAACACATAGAGCGTAATGCTGAGCCATTTTCTACCACCGATACAGAATATCTGCAGTGCCAGATAGCCGAACAAAGTTGCCAGTAGAAACATGCCCAGATGCAGACCCGCAACCAGAACCACAACAATGGCAATAATGACGTACGAGATACGGCTGTTTCGGTTCATCGCTCGATCACTTGCATAGACAAAGTCCCTGAGACCCTACGTTAGACGGATCAACTGTTCAATCAGGTTCCGCTCTCCACTCTAATCCACGGCCGCGACCATCGGCGAGCCAACAAGCAAAAAAGGGCTGCTCCGAAGAGCAGCCCGTTGTGATCCCTGATTCCTGAAACCTGATCCCTGCAATTACGCCGGTGAAGGTGAGCCCTCGGGATAGCCGGGGCCACCGCGTTCCGGTTTGAGCACCTGCTGCGGAGTGCCGCTGCCAGTATCGGTCGGCGACGCGAGTATGGAACGCATCGGAGGCAGTTCCTTGCCTTCGATCAGCAGCCGTACTTCTTCAGCATCAATTGTTTCACGCTCCAACAGGGCCAGCGACATGCGGTGCATCGCATCAGGGTGCGCCTCCAGAATCGAGTGAGCGGATTGATACGCTTCGTCGATCAGGCGGCGAACTTCCAGATCGATCTGGCGCGCCGTCTCCTCGCTGAAGTCGCGATGTTGGGCAATCTCGCGTCCCAGGAAGATCTGCTCTTCCTTCTTGCCGAAGGTGAGCGGTCCCAGGCGGCTCATGCCGTACTCGCACACCATGCGGCGGGCAAGGTCGGTAGCCGTCTCAATATCGCTGCCTGCGCCCGTGGACATCTGGCTAAGGAATATCTCCTCAGCCACGCGGCCGCCATAGGCCGTTGCCAGGCGGGTCTCGAGATATTCGCGCGTGTAGTTGTGGCGGTCGCCGGGCAGGAAGATGGTGACGCCCAGGGCCATTCCACGCGGAATGATGGTGACCTTGTGGATTGGGTCCGAGTGGTCGCGGAAGTACGACACCAGCGCGTGGCCGGCCTCGTGATACGCGGTTACCCGCTTCTCCTCGTCAGTCAGCAGCATGGACTTCCGTTCGGCGCCCATCAGCACCTTGTCCTTGGCCAGTTCAAAGTCGTACATCGTCACTTGCTTGCGATTGACGCGCGCGGCGTTCAATGCAGCTTCGTTCACCATGTTGGCCAAGTCGGCGCCGCTGAAGCCCGGTGTTCCGCGTGCCAGCACATTCAGGTTCGTGTCGTCTGATACAGGAACCTTCTTCACGTGTACGCGAAGAATCTCTTCGCGGCCGCGAACGTCGGGCAATCCCACCACCACGCGGCGGTCAAAGCGGCCGGGGCGCAGCAGCGCGGGATCGAGAACGTCAGGCCGGTTGGTTGCTGCCACCAGAATGACGCCGTCGTTCGATTCGAATCCGTCCATCTCGACGAGCAACTGGTTCAGTGTCTGCTCACGCTCATCGTGTCCGCCGCCGAGACCTGCGCCACGATGACGGCCGACTGCGTCGATTTCATCGATGAAGATAATGCAGGGCGCATTCTTTTTGCCCTGCTCAAACAGGTCGCGAACGCGGCTTGCGCCTACGCCGACAAACATCTCAACAAAGTCAGAACCTGAAATCGAGAAGAACGGCACATTGGCTTCGCCTGCTACCGCACGTGCCAGCAAAGTCTTGCCGGTTCCGGGAGGTCCAACCAGCAGTACTCCCTTGGGAATTCTTCCGCCCAGCTTTTGGAACTTCTGCGGCTCGCGCAGGTACTCGATGATCTCCTTCAGTTCTTCCTTGGCCTCATCCACTCCGGCCACATCCTTGAAGGTGATCTTCTTCTGCTGCATTGAAAGCAGGCGCGCGCGACTCTTGCCGAACGACAATGCCTTGTTGCCGCCGGACTGCATTTGCCGCAGCATGAAGAACCAAATGGCGCCCAGCAGCACAAACGGGCCAACGTTGAACAAGAGTGGCAGCAGGATGTTGTTCTGCGGCTCCTTGATGCCAAATGTGACATGGTTCAGCCGCATGGCCTTATCCAGCTCGTCGTAGTTGCTGGGCAGGGTGGTGTGAAACTGATCTTTTGAACCCTTCAGGTGGCCGCGCAGCTCGTTGCCCTGGATAGTCGCATCCTGCACCTGCTGGTTCGACACCTTGTCAAAAAGATCGGAGTAGGGAATCTCCGTATCCTTTCCCATGGTCGCGCTCTTATTAACGACCGCCCACAGCATGAGCAGGCAGATCAGGATGAAGACCCAGAACATGATCGTTTTAACGCTTGAATTCACCACCAACTCCTCTTTCCAACCGGAGGAAGGTACGCCGGCCGGACCTCCATCAAATACCCACTACACTCGTTTAGACGTCGCTGCCGTTCGTAAAGTGTCAGAAAGTACACGACACCCGGGCGGCTTTCGCATTGCTGCGCCGCCGGGATGAGTAGTAACCCCGATTGTACTCCCAAGACAGCCGGAATTGCAGACCTCGGCAACCCCTGTCGCCAACGGCATCAGCCCTGTTACCTGGGTCAAAAAAACTAATCGGAAACCTGCATTGGCGAGTCGCTCGACGGGCCAGCGGTGATGGCTACGCCCGGCACCGATTCAAGTTCCACACCCTGCATCCAGAGGATGCGCCCGTCGTGCTCCAGTACCGGCCACAGGCTGCGGCTGGAGCCCGTAACCTTAAGCCTTTCAAGCACTTCTTTCACTTTGCGCGGCCCGCTGGAGTAGCGTAGCCGTACCCGGTCGCCGGGCTTCCAGTTGCGCAGCGTCACCGTGGCTCCGGCGGCGATTCCCTGCCCGGGGTTATGCTCGCTGGCCGGAGCAATATCGACCGCGATCTCAAGCCCAAACTCCGGCGCGTTGATCTTGCAAGGGATACAACTTTTGTACTCGCCCGGTGCTGCTTCAGTTGCGCTCCGGCTCAGGGAAACCGGCCCCACCTCAAGCCGCAGCTCGCGGGGCGTACGCTCGGCGCGAAGGCCCTTTGCCAACTCCAGTTTCTGCCCGGCGCGTCCCGTCAGAGCCAAATCCCGCAGTGCTTCAGTGGCCTCAAAATCCGGTGCGCTGCCCAGCTTGCCCGCTGCGTGCCGCAGCAGCCTTCTTTGCAGCGCAGGCGCAAGCGAAGCAAGCCGCGTGAAGTCGATCGCCAGGGCAGCATCGCCGCCTGAAGCCCTGCCGCCGCCCCGCACCGCTCGTCCCGGCAACAGAATCTGCGGCGCCACACGAGCCAACTCCCCGTCCCACCATGCCTCCTCATCGGCGGCAAGCACGGCCATCTGGGCCAGGTGCTCGCGCAGCCGCGGATTCCACCCGGTCAGCAGCGGCAGCAGTTCGTGGCGAATGCGATTGCGCGTAAACGTCAGATGCCGGTTCGACGAGTCCTCCCGCCAGCTTTGCCCCAGACCAGCCAGATAGGCTTCGACTTCGGCGCGCGTTGTACTCAGCAGCGGGCGCAGAATCATCCCTTCTGGGAATTCGAGCTTCGGAGCGATCCCAGCCAAGCCTTCAGTCCACGCGCCGCGAAGAAATTTCGCCAACACCGTTTCAGCCTGGTCATCGAGGGAGTGCGCCGTAGCTACCGCGTCCAATTCGCCCGTCGCCAGCAGTTGCCGGAACCATGCATAGCGCACCCGCCGCGCAGCTTCTTCCAGGGTCTCCGCCGCTTTGCTGCTGACTGCATCGGCCTGGGCTTCTCTTGCCACGTCCACCCGGGCCTGGTGAAAGGTCAAGCCAAGCGTGGCGGCTAAATTCCGGGCAAAGGCCAGGTCGCCGTCAGCTTCTTCGCCGCGCAGGCCGTGATGCAAATGCGCGGCGTGGACCACCAACCCAAGCTCCGCACTACGCGCGGCCAGCGCACGCAGCAGCGCAACCGAGTCCGCACCGCCGGAAAGACCAACTGCAATGCGCATGCCCGGTTTCAGCATCTGCGCGTCCAACGGGAGCGACCCCGCCGTGATCGTTTCATTTGCCAACATTCCCGCCGGACGTGTCTGTGTTTTATTGCGCGACATCTTCACTCAGAATCATATGTTGGCTGCGCGCCCGCCGCTCGAAAAGCTTGCTTGAACCCGGTTTGAACCGCAGCACGCCTCTTGAAAGCCCGCGCCGCTTACCGCGTCTCTGGATGTATACTCCACACCGTATGCAGGTCTTCGTAATTCTTCCCGCAGCCGGGTTGGGTACCCGGATGGCGGGTCCGCAGCCCAAACAGTTTCTTGCTTTAGACGGGGTGCCGATCCTCATCCATTCATTGCGCGCGTTTGCCGCCGTGCCGCGCGTTACCGCCATCTTTGTGGCTGTGCGCAAGCCTGAAGTGGAACGCGTTCAGGCGCAGATTGCCGAGTACGGCTTTGCCGATCGCGCTCGCGTAGTCGAAGGCGGCGACACTCGTCAGGAGTCCGTTGCCCACGCGCTTACTGCGCTGCCCGCCCAGACTGACGACATCGTCCTGGTGCACGACGCGGTGCGTCCGCTGATTGACGCAGCCACCATCGATCGCACGATTGACGCCGTGATTGAGCAGGGCGCCGCCATCGTCGGCTTGCCCGCAGTCGACACCATCAAGCAGGTGGAACGCACCGCTCACGGCGCGCTTATTACCTCTACCATTCCCCGAGAATACGTGGTGCTGGCGCAGACGCCGCAGGGCTTTCGCTGCGGGCTGCTGCGGGATGCGTTCGCTGAAGCGCTGGCCGACGGCTTTGTAGGAACGGACGAAGCATCAATTGTTGAACGCGCCGGAAAACCCGTAGGCGTGGTGCACGGTTCTCAGGTTAATCTGAAGATTACGCAGCCCGGCGACTTGGAGTTGGCCGAGTTTTATCTTCGCCAGCGCGGACAATCGCACCAGGTTTAAGCAACTGGGTCAGAATTGCAGGAAAGGTTAAAGTAACCCCTTAAATCATGGATATTCGCATCGGATTCGGCTATGACTCGCATGCTTTCAAGCCCGGCGTACCGTTGTGTATTGGCGGGCTCAAGCTTGACCACCCTGAAGGGCTGGCCGGCCACTCCGATGGCGATGTCCTGCTGCATGCAGTAACCGATGCGCTGCTGGGCGCAGTGGCCGCGGGCGATATCGGCAGCTTTTTCCCTCCGGGCGACCCGCGCTGGAAAGATGCCGACTCGGCCATCTTCCTTAACCTGGCCATGGAAGAGTTGCAGAACGCCGGCTTTCGCATTGTCAATGTCGATGCCACGCTGATTCTTGCGGCTCCGCGCATTGGGCCCATCGCCGGAGACATGCGCGCCCGCGTCGCCGACCTGCTCTGCATCGGCATTGACCAGGTAAGCATCAAGGCCAAAACGCCTGAAGGCCTCAACTTGGACCACGTGGCCCAGTGCCATGCGGTGGCGCTGGTTGAGCGCGTTCCCGAGCCTGAAGAACTGAAAACCATGAGTGAAGTGGTTGAAAGCCAGCGCCAGCTTGAAGACGTTGTCGAAGACCTGCTGAGCACCGTGCACGGCGTGCCTAAAAAGCGTGCCGTTGCTCCGGTTTACGACACCGAAGACATTACCTAGGCAGGCTCGAAAGGTTCCGCTCGATCGCGTTGCAATGCGGGTGCGGTCAAAGCAGCGTATGATCTTTCAGTGATCAGTCCGGCCCAATTCGTAAACGGCATTTGGATGGGAATCGTCCTGATCGCGCTGGGACTGCTTCCCGTGCTTCTTCAAAGTCTGACGGATTCGCTGCGGAAGTTCACCGGCGCGTCTTCGCCCGTTCCCATCCCGTCCCGCATGCGCAACCAAACCCAGCAGGTTCCCCTCAAGCAGCAACCCTGGCTTGCCATGCTAGGCGCGGCAATCATTGCCGCCAGCTTCGCGCTGTATCTCGCTAATTAAAGCGGCCACCGTTCCCCCATCCACACGCCTTTCCCAAATCGAATTCCAATCTCCCCGCGCAGGAATTTTGTTCAATTTTTCCGTTGCTAAACCCCAGCTTTCGCTTTACCTTGGCTGCGAGTTCCCAATCTCAATTTGGAGCGTTCTCAATGCTTAGTCTTGCGCTCTTGCTGCAAAGCAGCCCCGACCCCGCTCAGATCCAACGCATGGTTATCGGTATGTTGGCGATTCTGCCCATCCTTATCCTGATTGGTCTCGCCATTCTGGTTATCCCGTTCTGGTTCATCTGCAAGAAGGCCGGATTTTCGCCATGGCTCAGCCTGCTGAACATCATCCCGCTCGGCAATCTAATCCTGATCTACGTGCTCGCCTTTGCGGAGTGGAAAGTTGTGCCGGTGCCGCAGATGGCCTGGCAGCCGCCTTTCCCGCAACCGCCTGTACCACCGGCAATCCCGCCACAGGCGTAGGAAAATTTCAGGTTGCGAACTCCTCATATTGACCCACCATCAGAAGGTGAATGGCTACAGAGAAACGTCTGCCCTGGTGATACGATTGCTGCGCAAGTTTTCGTGGATAAGGAGTCGGTTATGGGCGATTTGTTTCAGCCAATTCACCTGATTGTCCTGTCGGTGTTATTCCTGTTCCCTACCATCATTCTCGGGGTCATTCCTTTCTGGTTCATCTGCAAAAAGGCGGGCTATTCACCACAGCTTTCGTTGCTGAATCTTGTCCCTTTCTGCCTCGGCACCTTGGTTCTGGTTTATTTCCTCGCCTTTGCAGATTGGAAGACGCCGAATCGTCCGACCGTAGCACCCATCCCGCCACAGGCCTGAGACAGCCGACCAAGAGAATGCGATAGCATCGTGAATAGAAAGCAAATAAGTCACGATGCCTGATTCAACTCCAGCGAACACCCCGCGCGTTCGATTTGCACCCTCTCCCACCGGCTATCTTCACGTCGGCAGCGCCCGCACGTTCATCTTCAACTGGCTCTACGCACGCCATAACAACGGCACCATGGTGCTGCGCCTTGACGATACTGACGTCGAGCGCAACACCGACGCCAGCGTGCTGTCCATCTTCGAAGGCCTCCGCTGGCTGGGCCTTTCATGGGATGAGGAATACCGGCAGTCCGAGCGACTGACCCTGCACCGCGAAAAAGCCCAGGCAATCTTCGCCGCCGGGCTTGCCTATCGCGACTTCACCCCGGCCCACTCCGGTGAAGATAATCAGTCCGCTGCTGGTGCCTGGCTTTGCAATCCGGGCATGCGCGAGCTATCACGAGAAGAGAGCGACCGCCGCGCCGCCGCCGGCGAAACCTTCGCCTTGCGCTATCGCGTACCCCGAGGTCGGGACCGCACCCTGAATTTTGTTGACGGCGTTTACGGCGAGCAGTCCAAGCAGGCCGACGACGTGGAAGACTTTGCCCTGCTGCGCTCTGACGGCATGCCCACGTATCACCTGGCCTCCTGCGTAGACGATGCTGATCTCCGCATCAGCCACATCATTCGCGGACAGGACCACCTGACCAACACCTTCAAGCACCTGCTCATCTTCGAGGCTCTGGCTGTCGCGCCGCCGCGCTTTGCGCATCTGCCTTTGCTGGTTGCGCCCGATGGAGCCAAGCTTTCAAAGCGCAAACATGGATCGGTTGTCAGCGTAACCACCTATCGCGACGCGGGTTTTCTTCCGCAGGCTTTCATCAATTTCTTGTGCCTGCTTGGCTGGTCGCCCAAAAACGATCGCGAGTACCTGGTGCTTGACGAGCTCAAGGAACTGTTCACGCTTGAAGGTGTAAACCGCGCCAATGCCGTGATCAACTTTACTGATCAAGACCCATTCGATCCCAAGGCAGTATGGCTCAACTCCGAGCACGTTCGCGCGCTGCCAGTGGATGAGCTGAGCAAACAGCTGCTGCCCTTCTTTGAGAAAGCCGGCATGAAAGCAACGCCGGAGAAACTCGCTGCGGTAACTCCGCTCATTCGCGAACGCATCAAGCTGATGGGCGAGGCTCCCGCTGCGGCCGACTTCTTCTTTATCGATCAGTTGCCGCCGTACGATCCCGCCGAGCTCATCCCGCAAAAGGGCGATGCCGCTCTCGCCAGGCGCGTGTTGCAGACGGCGCTTGAAGTTCTGCCCAATGTCACCTTCGAGCACGACCCGCTCGACCAGGCTCTTCGTGCCGCCGCTGCACAACTCGGCGTCAAAGCTGGCCCCATGTTCCAGCCCATTCGCGTAGCCGTGTGCGGCCGCAAAAACGCGCCGCCGCTTTTTGAAACCATGGCCGTACTGGGCCGCGACGTTTGCCTCGAGCGCATTCGCCAGGCCGTGGCCAACATAGAAACGATCAGTTAAGGAATTGCTGTTATGACGAACGAAAATTCAGGCTCCACCGCACCTAACTCTGAAAGTGCCGACTCGCATACGCACTCTAATTTCTTACACGACATCATTGCCGAAGATGTGCGCACTCAAAAATTTGGCGACGCGCAAATCCAGACGCGCTTTCCACCTGAGCCCAACGGCTATCTCCACATTGGCCACGCCAAGGCTATCTGCCTCGACTTCGGCCTTGCCGACAAGTTCGGCGGTAAAACCAATCTGCGCTTCGACGACACGAACCCTGAAAAAGAAGAGCAGGAGTATGTCGACTCCATCATGGCCGACGTGCGTTGGCTTGGCTTTGATTGGGAGCGCTTGTGCTACGCCTCAGACTATTTCGACCAGCTTTACGATTGGGCGCTCGTTCTCATCAATGCCGGCAAAGCATATGTAGACGACCTGACCGCCGATGAAATTCGCCAGCATCGCGGAACGCTTACCGAGCCTGGCAAAGATAGTCCCTATCGCAACCGTTCGGTCGAAGAAAATCTCGACCTGTTCGGCCGCATGAAGAACGGCGAATTCCCTGACGGCAGCCGCGTGCTCCGCGCCAAGATCGACATGGCCTCGCCGAACGTGAATATGCGCGATCCGGTGATGTACCGAATCCTGCACGCAACGCATCACCGCACCGGCGACAAGTGGTGCATCTATCCCATGTACGATTACGCGCATGGCCAGTCAGACTCAATCGAGCGCGTGACGCACTCCATGTGCACGCTCGAGTTCACCGACCACCAGCCGCTCTATCGCTGGTACATTGAACAGCTCGGAATTTTTCCCTCGCAGCAGATTGAGTTCGACCGCCTGAACATTACCTACACACTCTTGAGCAAGCGCAAGCTGCTGCAGCTGGTGCAGGAAAAGCACGTCAGCGGCTGGGACGATCCGCGCATGCCCACCCTCAGCGGTATTCGCCGTCGCGGCTTTACGCCCGAAGCCATCCGCACCTTTGTCACAGCCGCCGGAGTATCGCGCACCAACGGCAGTACAGACGTTGAAATGCTGGAGCACTTTCAGCGGGACGACCTGAACCACCGCGCCTCGCGCGCCATGACCGTCCTCAACCCGCTCAAGCTGGTCATCACCAACTACCCCGAGGGGCAGGAAGAATTCGTCGAGGTCGCCAACAATCCTGAGGACCCAGCGGCCGGCACGCGCCAGGTGCCGTTCTCACGCGAGCTCTATATTGAGCAGGACGACTTTCGCGAAGTTCCTCCGCCAAAGTACTACAGGCTGTCTCCTGGCAAGGAGGTGCGCCTGCGCAACGCCTACTTTGTCACCGCGCAAAATGTGGTGAAAAACACCGATGGCAACGTCGCCGAAGTGCATTGCACCTACGACCCGGCCAGCCGCGGTGGCAACTCTCCCGATGGCCGCAAGGTGAAATCGACCATGCACTGGGTGTCGGCCAGGCACGCGCTCTCGGCTGAAGTGCGCATCTACGACAAGCTCTATTCCAATCCCAATCCCAGCGATGTGCCGGAGGGCGGCACCTATCTCGACAATCTCAATCCGACCTCGCTTGAGATCATCAGCGGCGCAAAGCTGGAGCCGTCTCTGGCAAACGCCAAAATCGAAGATCGCTACCAGTTCGAGCGCGTGGGCTACTTCTGCCTCGATCCTGATTCCAAGCCCGGCAACCTCGTCTTCAATCGCACCCTGCCGCTAAAAGATAGCTGGGCAAAGATAGAGAAGAAGGTGGGAGCGTAATGACAGCGAGTCAACTATCTTTCACGCCCGCCAGTCTGACGCTCTAGAATGGCCAAGCATGGATCCTGTCCTCTCGCATCTGCAGTGGTTCGACATTGCTGACCCCGCCTCGCCGGAACTCGACGAGCTTGCGCAGCGCTTTGGCCTCCACGAGTTGCAAATTGAAGACTGCCGCCACCGCCCGCAGCGGCCAAAGGCTGAAGAACACGACCACTACATTTTCACCGTGCTCAAGCACATGCACGACCCTGCAGATCTTGAATTCGATGACGTCGATGTCTTCTTCGGTCCCGATTTCCTGATCTCTGTTCATCACGCAGACTCCGCGCTCATCGACGCGGTGCGCGCACGCGCCGAGCAGGAACACACCGACCGTCTTGACCGCCTGTTCTACATGATCATCGACAAGATTGTTGACGCCTATCAGCCGGTGCTCGACAAAATTGCCGACGACACCGCCGACATTGAAGACGTGGTGCTGCAGAAGCCCGATCCGGAAATGCTGGCGCGGATCTTTGCACTCAAGCGCAAGCTGGTGGACTTTCGCCGCGTGGCCGGCGGCATGCGCGAAGTTGTCAACGACCTGATGCGCCGTGAAAAAGGCCTGCTGGGCGATGACCTCGACGTATATTTTCGCGATGTGTACGACCACATCATCCGCACCGTCGAGCTGATTGAGACCTACCGCGATCTGCTGTCAGGCGCACTCGATATCTATCTCTCAGCGGTAGCCAACCGCACCAACGAAGTGATGAAAATCCTCACCATCTGGGGCACCATCGCGCTCCCGCTCATCATCATCACGGGATTCTTCGGCATGAATCTCAAGCTGCCATGGGAAGGCAGTTATCTTGGCACCGCACTTGTGCTGGCGCTGATGGCCATCTCAACAATCGCTGTGCTGATCTATTTCAAAATCAAGCGCTGGTTTTAGTCGCCGCGCTCAGTCGATCCCTACCTCTGTATTACTTGCCAATCACGTCAATCGGCACGGTGATGGTCTTCGGCGGCAGGCATTGCGTGTCATTGCAAGCCTGGTAGCGCAGCTTGCCCTGCATCAGGTGGTTCCCCGCAGGCGAAACAATCTTTGCCTGAATGATGAACTCGCCTGAATACACGCTGAGCTTCGTCTTGGGATCGGAAGGCAGCGTGATCGTAGCGCCGCTTGGATAACTGGCCGCATCAAGCTTTACGCCCTCGCCATCGGGAATCGAAAACACCGTAGGAATCAGATACTCATCGCTTGGCGTGTGCGAGTTGATGTGCATACCCTGCGCAATGCGAAAGTGAAGCGCCACCGCGCTCGATTTTCCAGCCGCAACCGACACCTGCTCAGGAAACAGGTATTGCACAGCGTCATTCTTCAGCGCCGGCCGGCTCTGCGCTCCATCCGGAATCAACTGCGCCTGCAACGACAAAACCACCACGAGGCCCAAAGCTGCAATTCCGGCAAATCGCTCTAATCTCAACATCACTTCCAACCTTCTGAAATCCCACCCCGAAGCTAGCAGCTAAAAGCTAAGAGCTGCCTTTACTCCGCCAGCGCCTTCTTGATATTTGCCTCAATGTCACTTGCCGATGTGAGCCCCATCTGCGCGGCGATCACGTTTCCCTTGCGATCGACAAAGAACGATGTCGGCATCGCATCCAGTCCACCGTATGTCTGGCTCAGACTGTCGCCGTTCACCAGCACTGGATACGGCATGTGCTCCTCGTTGACGAACTTCGCAATGGCAGCCTTTTGCTTTACCCATCCGGCCTTGTCGTCAGCCTTCAGATCATCACCCTCGGTGGATACGCCAAGCACTTCAAATCCCTGCGCCGCATATTTATTGCGCAGTTCGATCAGCCACGGCGTTTCAACCTTGCATGGGCCGCACCACGTTGCCCAAAAGTTCACCAGCACCGCTTTGCCCTTGTAGCTGTCGAGAGAAACCTTCTGCCCCTGCAGATCCTGCAGAGTAAAATCGGGCGCAGGCTTGCCCACGAAAGGCGACAGGTATTTAAGGCCGCCGCCAGTGGGATCGGCCACCAACTCGCCTTTAGCCACGTTGGCCAGCCGCATCTCCGCCGCCTGCTGCCGATACTTCCAGTTGGCCCAGCCCGCCCAGCCAAAAATAGCCAGAATTACCAGTACTGCACAAAGCACAATTGTGTTGCGTTTCAAGGGAATCGACCTCTATGTACCTATTGTACGAGCGAATCTGCGTGTGCGTGAACCATTGCCGCCCTGTGTTCCCTGTTCCCTGATCCCTGTTCCCTGCTATTAAACTGTTAGCATTCAGCCGATGCCCGATTCCAATCCACAAGATCGCCCTGCCGTATCCGCGACTCCCAGTCCTGCCGACCTGGTGCGTACCGAGGCCGCTGCGCTTGAGGCGCTTGCCCGTCGCCTCGATGGCCCCATGGCCGAGCCTTTTGCGCGCGCCGTCGACATGATCCTCGCCTGCGGACAGGGCAACGGCCGCGTCGTCGTCACCGGCATGGGCAAGAGTGGCATCATCGCGCAAAAGCTGGCTGCCACGCTCAGCTCCACCGGCTCGCCCGCGCTGTTTCTTCATCCGGCTGAAGCGGTACACGGCGACCTGGGTGTGCTCATGCCCGGCGACGTGGTCGTCGCTCTCTCCGGCAGCGGCGAAACAGAAGAAATCCTCCGCCTGCTGGCCACGCTCAAGCGCAAAGGCGACGCGCTCATCAGCCTCTGCTGCAATGTGAATTCAACTCTGGCGCAGGCCAGCGATGTCGCTCTCGATTGCAGCGTGGAACGCGAAGCTTGCGGACTCAATCTTGCCCCCACCGCAAGCACCACCACTATGTTGGCGCTTGGCGATGCACTTGCGATTGCCGTAAGTGTGCGCAAGGGCTTCCGCGCCGACGATTTTGCCGAACTGCATCCCGGCGGCAAGCTGGGCAAGCGGCTGGCCAAGGTCAGCGACCTGATGCACTCCGGCGACAACATCCCCGTCGTCTCGCCCGCCACGCTCATGACCGATGTCATCTACGAAATGTCGTCAAAAAAGCTCGGCATCACTACCGTGTTGTGCGATGGCAAACTCTGCGGCGTCATCAGCGACGGCGACCTGCGCCGCCTGCTCGAACGCGAAGGCGGGGCGGCCCTGACCAAGACCGCCGGCGAAGCCATGAACACGCACCCGCGCACAATCGCATCGAGCGAGCTTGCCGCCAAGGCTCTGGCTGTCCTCGAAGAGCGCAAGATTACATCGCTCGTAGTAGTCGACGCCAACGCCAAGGTTGAAGGCATTCTGCACCTCCACGATCTCTGGGGCGTCGAGCTGATTTAACGGCAGCGATTAGGGAAAAGGGATCAGAAATGCTTGCTGATTTAGAGGCAGGTGCGCCACTCTTTTCCCGCCGCCACCTTGCGGGTGCCCCATCCTTCGCGTTCTTTGCGATGGGTGGGATACCACAAATCTCCGTTCTCCAATCCGAACCGAACACGAAAAAATGGGTGCCACCGGTCCGGATCTTCGGACCTGGCACATCCCGCCGCTCTGCCCTTTCCGTGTTTTCCGCCCCACCGCAGAAAAGGCAATAAAAATTGTTCTTAATTTCTGCGCGGCTGGTGTAACGTGTTTCCGGGTCACTTTCCCTGTCCAACCCAAAACCAATTGAGGTCAGAAATATGAAAAGAATCGCCGCAGTTCTTACCCTGGCAGTGGCTTTTACCGCCGGTGCCGTTGTTACAGCGCAAGTGCGAGACTGGCACGATTTGGAAAAGGTGCAACAGCACGTTACTGAGGCGCTGAACGAAATGCAACGTGCCCGCGCCGCCAATCACTATGACATGGAAGGGCACGGAGCGAAGGCTGAGGATCATCTTCGCGCCGCGCAGCGTGAGCTCGATATGGCCATCCAAGCCTCGCACCGGCACTAAGCGAACCGGTCCATTCCTAGTTAAGGAAGACGAGAAACATGCGGGCGCCCCAGGTGCCGCATGCCCATCTACCAATAAGTCAGGGTGCCCCAGGTCCGGATTTTCGGACCTGGGATCGCACGAACCCTAATTTACCGTCGTGTCCCTTCTACGACAACCCGCGTCCTCAGGCTGAAATCTCACAGCTTGATCTCGGCACGAGAGGTATTACTTCTGTCACCGAAAAAGCACCACTTCTTCACAAACCCTTGTACCCAAAAAACAAGGTTTCAAGTATGCGTATAACTACACCCGAAACCACTGTCTCCAGCCCGCCCAATTAACGCACTCGCCGCCTCTTCCCACCCCAACATTTAGAATGGTTTCTGCTGTCATTTGCACCCACGTCCGCTTCTACTGGACGGGAAAGTCCGCACTCCTCCTATGCATCGTTGGTCAAAACTCTTTATTCCCACCCTGCGCGAGGCCCCGGCAGACGCCGAAGTGGCCAGCCACAAGTTCCTTCTCCGCTCCGGCTACATCCGCCAGCTCGGAGCCGGCATCTACAGCTACCTCTTTATGGGGCAGCGCTCGCTCAACAAGATCATAGGCATCGTCCGCGATGAAATGGACACCATCGGACAGGAATTTTTCCTGCCCGCCCTGCTGCCGCGCGAGCCTTGGGACCAGAGCGGCCGCTGGAGCGTGATGGGCGACAACATGTTTCGCCTCAAAGACCGCAAGGGCGCCGATCTGTGCCTGGGCATGACCCACGAAGAGATCATGACCACCATCGCCCGCAGCGAGCTGCGCAGCTACAAGCAGCTGCCGCAAATCTGGTACCAGATCCAGACCAAGTTCCGCGATGAGCCGCGCCCCAAGTCGGGCCTGCTGCGCGTGCGCCAGTTCACCATGAAGGATAGCTACTCCTTCGACATCGACAAGGCCGGCCTCGATAAGAGCTTCGACCTGCATGACGCCGTTTACCGCAAAATCTTTACGCGCTGCGGATTGAAATTCGTCGCCGTCGAGGCCGACTCCGGCTCCATGGGCGGCTCGCAGTCGCAGGAGTTCATGGTCTACACCGACGCCGGCGAAGACCTCATTGCAAGCTGCCCGGTCTGCGGCTATGCGGCCAACCTTGAGAAAGCTATCTCCACGCTGGAACCTGTTACGGAGATGGAAGCGACCGGAGATGGCAAGCCGGAGCTTGTTTCCACTCCGAATTGCGCTGCCATTGCCGACGTTGCGGCGTTCTTCAAGATGTCTCCCGCATCTGACATTAAATGCGTTGCCTACATGGCGCTAGAGCGCGGTCAAAAAGGCGAGCCCGACTCGTGGCAAGGCGTGGCAGCCTTCCTGCGCGGCGATCACCAGGTGAACGAAACCAAGCTGTTGAGCGCAATAGGCGCGGCCGAACTGCGCACCATGGTTGCCGAAGAGTTGGAAAAATATTTCAAAGGTCCGGCCGGCTATTTAGGTCCGGTTGGCCTGACTCCTGACGCAAAGCCGCTTGGCGCGGGACTCACGGTCGTCGTGGACAAGGCTCTGGAAGGCCGCGAGAACATGGTGTGCGGCGCCAACCAGAAGGACTATCACCAGCGCAACGTGGTTCCGGGCCGCGACTTCTCGTGGACACTCGCCGCCGACATTCGCAGCGTGAACGAAGGCGAAAACTGCCCCACCTCCAGCTGCGCAGGCAAGCTTGTGGTCGGCAAGGCAGTTGAGATCGGCCATATCTTCAAGCTCGGCTACAAGTATTCCGAGAGCATGGGCGCGCGCGTTCTCGACGAAAATGGCAAAGAAATTACGCCCATCATGGGCAGCTATGGAATCGGCATTGAGCGCATTCTTACCGCCGCCATCGAGCAGTCGAACGACGCCAACGGTTTCTGGCTGCCGGCAAGCATCGCGCCCTTCACCGTGGTGGTTACAATCACCAACATGACCGATGCCGCGCTGCGCGAAACCGGCGAAAAGGTGGCCGCACAGCTCGACGCTGCCGGTATTGACGTTTTGCTGGATGACCGTGACGAGCGTGCCGGCGTCAAATTTAAAGATGCGGATCTTGTGGGCATTCCTTTCCGTATCAATGTAGGTAAGAAGGCCGCCGCCGGCGTAGTGGAACTGGTAACGCGCGCCACTGCCACCAGTGTTGATGTGCCGATTGCAGACACTTTGGCATTGGTTAAGGAACGAGTGCAAGAAGACTACTTGCTGACCAACCTTGCAGACGCGGAGTAGGCAGGTTTCGCTGCGGCACAGGTTTTTGGTATCCCAGGTCTCAGAATCGGGACCCAGGGCACCCAAGCGGGAACGGGAAAGCTGAAGGCTGAAAGCTGACGGCTGGGAGCTTTATAGAATGGCAGTCAAGATCAAGTTTAGGAAGCCTACGGGGAAGTTTTTCAGCTCGTCGATCTTCCTGCGCTCGATCCTGATCGTCGTCGGCGTCGGCGCGGTCATTTTCTTTTCCGTGTCCGGCTACTACTACAACAAGTACAAAAGCATTGTTGATGAGCGCCTGAAAGAACCGCTGTTTGCAAATACAGCAAAGATTTATGCGGCAGCGCGCGAAGTTCGCCCCGGCCAGAAACAGACGGTCCAGATCATCGCCAATGATTTACGTTCAGCTGGCTACTCCGCCGATGGCGCGGCGCAAGCGTCAGAGCTGGGCACGTACTCGCAGGGCGTGCAAAGCATTACGGTTCACCCCGGCCCGCAGTCATACCACTCGCAGGACGCAGCTACTATCCATATCAGCGATGGCAAAGTGGAGTCGATCAGCGACGATCACGGTCAGGCTCTTTCAAGCTACGAGCTTGAACCGCAGCTCATCACCGGTCTGAGCGAAGACGCCAATCGTACCAAACGCCGGCTACTTACTTACGACGAGATCCCGCCCAACCTTGTGCATGCTATCGTCGCCATTGAAGACCGCCGCTTTTTTGAGCATGGCGGCGTCGATTACATCCGAATCCTGGGCGCGATACTCAACGACATCAAGCCTGGACACCGCTGGACTGAAGGCGGCTCGACGCTGACGATGCAGCTGGCGCGTGGATTTTTCCTTACGCCGGAACGCCGCATCAAGCGCAAGCTGATTGAGATTCTGATCACCTTCCAGCTTGAGCACCGATTTACCAAGCAGCAGATTTTTGCCATGTACGCCAACGAGATCAACCTTGGGCAGCGGGGCAGCTTCTCAATCGACGGCTTTGGCGAAGCGTCGCAGGCTTATTTCGGCAAGGAAATTCGGCAGCTAAGTTTGCCGCAATGCGCAATGCTGGCGGGCATTATTCAGAGCCCCAATCGCCTGAATCCGTTCCGGCATCCTGAGCGTGCCATCGAGCGTCGCAACCTGGTGCTCGACACGATGGTTGAAACCGGCGCCATCACCAAGGATCAGGCGGAGCAAGCCAAGGCGGAACCGCTGCGCCTGGCTCCCGGCAGCGTGGATGCCAGCGAAGCTCCTTATTTCGTTGACCTGGTTCGCGATCAGTTGGTGCAGAAGCTTGGCGATCGCGATTTCAATCGCGAAGGACTGCGCATTTACACCTCGCTCGACCCCGATTTGCAGCGCGCAGCAACTGAGGCTATTGACTCCACCACTCACGAAATCGATACGCGTGTTGAAAGGCTTTATGCGCGCCGCAAAAAGCTGGACCCGAAGCTCAACCTCGTCTATCCCCAGGTTGCACTTGTGGCGCTCAACCCGCACACGGGACAGGTGCTGGCACTAGTGGGCGGCCGCAACTACGGCAATTCACAGTTGAATCGCGTGGTTTCACAGCGCCCCATCGGCTCCACGTTCAAGCCGTTTGTTTTTGCGGCAGCTTTCAGGACCGCAGTACAGGGCACCAACTTGCCGGGACTTACCCAGCCATTTACTCAAGTAACGATGCTGAGTGATCAGCAGACCACGTACGATCTTGGTGACGGCAAGGAGTATACGCCGCGCAATTATGAAGGTGAGTATCACGACCAGGTGACGGCGCGTTATGCGCTGCAGAAATCGTTGAACAACGCCACCATTGGCCTGGCGGCCATGATCGGCTTTGACCAGGTAGCTGCGCTGGCTCGCGATGCCGGCATTAAGAATGCGCGCGGAACACCGTCAGTGGCCATCGGCTCTTACGACGCGACACCGCTCGATCTTGCAGGCGCCTACACCATCTTTGCAAACGGCGGAGTCCATCTTGATCCATGGCTGGTAGCCAGCGTTCGCACGACTACGGGCGACATCGTTAACGATTACACGCCAAGCTCGCGCCAGGTGCTCGATCCGCGCGTGGCCTATCTCGCGACCGACATGATGGAGAACGTGATCGACCACGGCACTGCGGCTGGCGTGCGCGCGCGCGGCTTTACGGCTCCTGCCGCGGGCAAAACCGGCACGGAACACGACTCGTGGTTCGCCGGGTATACAAGCAACCTGCTGTGCATTGTGTGGGTGGGCAACGATGACTACACCGATCTGAAGATTGAGGGCGCTGACGCAGCCGCTCCCATCTGGGCCGAATTCATGAAGAAGGCAGTGCTGCTGCCGCAGTACTCCGATACCAACCCGTTTACGGCGCCCGACGGCATTGAGATTGTCAAACTCGACAAGAACACCAACCTGCTTGCCGACGAGACTTGCCCTGACGATTATGACGCCGCGTTCCTTGCCGGCACGGCGCCCAACGTGCCCTGCGATCATCCTCTCGATCGCCGCAACATCTTCCAGAAGATTTTCGGAATCGGAAACAAGAGCAACTAGCGCAGCAGTTTGCGTCATGCATCACAGCGCGGTTGGCCCGCGCGCGCTACACTTGTGTCCAAATTCTTTCTACCAATGCATTCAGAGGGGCTCGCCTTATGAGTACCGTGCTCTCCGTCCATGCTGTTCATCAAGGCGCGATGCGCGTCCTGGCAACAAATGGCACTCACGAAGTTCTGATGGATTACCCGTTGCAGGCAGGCGAAAAATGCGCTGGCTTCACGCCTCTGCAGATGTTGCTCGCAAGTCTCGCAGCTTGCAGCTTGAACTCGTTGATGGTCGTTCTGAAGCGCAGGATGAATCAGCCGATTACAGGCGTCGAAGTCGACGTGCGCGCTTCCCGAGCCGAGCAGCACCCCACCGTGCTCACGGAGATTGCACTCGATTTTGCAGTGCAGGGTACTGGAGTTACTGCAGGTGCGGTCGCCGCGGCGCTCAAGATCTCAGAAGATCAGCTCTGCCCTGTATGGAACATGCTGAAAGGTGGCACTCCGATCACCGCCACATTTCGGATTGTCGAATCGTAGCCCGGCTATCCATCCACGTCTGAACCATCGGGCATGGGCTGGCATTGCTGGCACCAGAAGGTGACGCGCGCATCTGGTCCTTGTATGCGTCGCCGCACACGGTCACAGCAGCGCCGGCACGGTTCACCGCTTCGCCCGTACACCCACAAACTCGCGCCCGGATCGGCCTCATGCGTTGTGCGGCGATGCCTTCCTCCAAACGTCACGATGGTGTCGCCTGAGTCTACAAGCACATTTGCGCCTACCAGCTTTTGCGCCACGGCCACTGCAGCCTGCAACTGCTCCGGCATGAGCGCGGACACTTTGCAGAATGGATTGATGCCGGTCACAAAGCAGATTTCCGACTTGAACACGTTGCCGACTCCGGCCAGCACTTCCTGGTGCAACAAAACATCACCAATTTCTTCGTGCCTATGCGCGGCTATGCGTTCCACTGCTGCGGAGGCTTTGAAGTCCGGGCGAAGCACATCCATGTCAGGGCGAGGAATTCTCTTGTCGCGTCCAAGCGTTTGCGCCGTGTGCATTTCCGCCACCGGCACTTTGAATCCCACTGTGACAAAGTCGCTGTTTTCAATCACGATGCGCATGTTGAATCGGGGCTGCTGCCAGTGCTCGCCATGGCGATAAATGTGCCAGCTTCCATTCATCAACATGTGCGTGGCCAGCGTTCCTCCGCCTGAGAAGTGGATGAGAAGCCACTTGCCGCGCGCCTCGACACGCTCCACGAGTTGGCCAGCGAGCGGAGTGTCATCGTTGAAGCGAGTAAGCAGCGGATAGGTTGAGCGGAAGACCGTGACCGGCTTGCCTGCCAGCGCGCGACCGAGCGAGCGAGCGGTTCGAAAAATGGTGTCGCCCTCAGGCATCGCCTACTGCACCTCGCCTGTGTTCACGCTATGTTCGTGTCCGTGATGCCCCATCGACATTGGAATGCGGCGCAAGTGCATTCCCAACGGACCTGGATGGAAACCCGCATCCATGAGATAACGCGCCATGGGATGCGCGGCCACCGGCTGTCCGTTAATAGTGGTGATGAGTACGCCCTGGTGGTTGCTGACGCGCATCTTTTCTTGCCCGCGCGAACACATAAAGTGTGCGAGGCCCGCTGCAACTTGACTGCGTTCCGGTTCTTCCGCCGGCAGAAAAACTAGAATGTTTGGATTGCTACGACGCAGCCACGCCACCAGTTGTCCGTTGCGCAGGATGACCTCAGCATACGCAGCGCGTGTAAGAATACGCGGCGCTGTTTCGGAGTCTTCTTCGGCCACCGGCAAATCGGGCCAGCGCAAAACAGAACCATATGGATTGGCCGGATCGGTCGCGGCCAACTGCACAAACTCCGGCTTCTCGGCAGGCGGAGTTGTCCGAAGTTCCCGCAGCAGGTCCACCGCTGCAGGCAGCGCAAACTGCGTTGCTCCAAGACCGGCGACAAAATATCCGCGCCGAATGCGGCCGCTCTCTTCCAGTGCCTTCAGCACGTCGTACACGGTGCTGAAGCCTCCCGGCACATTCTCCGCCGCAACGTGTTCGCGCATCAGCACTCCATAACGGTTGAGCAGTTGCAGAGCCAGCGCATGACTTGCTTCGGTTGCGCTCGGTGCTCCTTCTGTGTTTTTCGCCGCGCGCAGCGGCAGCAGAGACCAGCGGCCCTGCGCAACGGGCGGCGTTGTCCGACGCGAACGGAATACAACGCCGGTCTGCAATCTACGCGGCGCGCGCGCACTCTCGGGCCTGGCTGTGTAGGCACGTAGCGCGTGCAGCGAATCGTTGGTAATGAGTCCGCGCCACACAAGGCTCCACAGCGCTTCAATCGTCTCGCCTGGATAACCTGCGCCTGCAGCCTGGTGCAGCGGATCGAAGAAGCTGGCCCCGGTCGACTCCAATACGGCAAGAAGTTTTTCTTCGCGTTCTGTCAACGGATCAACAATTGGGCGCTGCTGCGCAAGCAGAGGCAGCTTGTCTGCAAGGAACAAAGCAATGCGCCCGTCGCGTTCGCCGATTGGCTCGACACCGGCCCATGCCACTTCGCCGGCGGCAATCAGCGTGTCCAGCCCGTTGGGCGCGTAGTCTGAAATGCGCGCGGGTAGCACCTGCGTTTCAAGCAATGACGCTGGAATGGGCGCGCCCTGCAGACTTTCAATCGCATCCAGCAGTGAATCGAGATTCGCATGTCCGGTGCGCCGCGGCGCAAGCAATCCTTGCCAGTGCGTGAGAAAGCGCGCCAGAGTATGCTGCTCCACCGGCTCCACTTGGCGCCGCAGTTTGGCCAGCGACTTGCGCCGTATCTGGCGCAGAATCTCCGCCTCGCACCATTCGCGATGAAGTCCACCCGGTCTGAAGCCGCCTTCCAGTACACGTCCTTCAGCGGCCAGCAAATGCAGCGCTGTCTCTACCACCGGTGCGTCCAGCGCGAATCGCTCTGCTGCCTCGCGCAACGTGAATGGGCCATGCGTGCGTGCGTAGCGCCGCACCAGTTCCATAACCGGTTGTGCAACCGGTTCCAGCAGCGCCGCCGCAAGCCCTGGGGGTAACGGAATTCCTAACGCATCGCGGTAGCGCGCTGCATCCTCCACGGCGATCAATCGCCGCTCTCCTGCAATCCGCAGATCAAGCAATCGACGCGCGCGTACCAGCCGGTCGACTTGCTCCAGCAACTCCGGGTTCACAATACGCCGGGCCAGTTCTTCTCGCGACAGGTCGCCGAGGCGCAAACACAAATCGTGAATGCCGTCCGCCGAGCGCGCGCGATAATTCTCGGCCAGGCACTGCGCCGCTTCTTCCACTTCAGCAATGGCATCGGCATCGAGCAGCTCGCGCAGGTCAGCTTCGCCGAGCAGTTCACGCAGTTGATCCTGATCAATAGTCAACGCCTGCGCACGACGCTCGGCCAGTGGAGCATCACCGTCGTAGAGGAAGTTTGCCACGTAGCTGAACAGCAGGGACGAGGCGAACGGCGATGGCTTGCGTGTTTCCACAACGTGCACGCGCAACTGGCGCTGTTCGATTGCACGCAAGGTTTCAATGAGCGCCGGCATATCGAACACATCCCGCAGGCACTCGCGATACGACTCCAGCAGCAGCGGAAACGACGGATAGCGCGATGCCACACTGAGCAAATCGTATGAGCGTTTACGCAGTTGCCACAGAGGTGAACGTTGATCGGCGCGACGACGCGGAAGCAGCAGGGCTCGCCCCGCCGCTTCGCGAAATCGCCCGGCAAATAGCGCCGTGGAACCAAGCTGACGCAGCACCAACTGCATTGCCTCGGCCGATTCGATCAGGAACCAATCAGGATTGGGAGGCTCATCCGTGTCAGGGAAACGCAGCACGAACCCGTCGTCTCCCCACAGCGTTTCAACTTCAGGCCCACCGGCAGCGCGAATGCGTGCGCTCACCGCCATCGCCCATGGAATGTGGATACGGCTGCCAAACGGCGTGAGCACGCAAACGCGCCAGTCACCAAGCTCATCACGGCATCGCTCAATCACCACCGTTCGATCATCGGGTACGGCGTCGGTGGCATCGTGCTGATCGGCGAGGTACTGCAGAAGATTCTCTGCTGCGCCTGGATCGAGATCGTGCTCTGTAACCAGCCGCGTGAGCGCCGCGGGCTTTGGCAATGCGCGCAGTTCGCGGACCATTGCGCCAATGCGCCTTCCGAATTCGAGCGGGCGGCCCGGACCGTCACCTTTCCAGAACGGCATTTTGCCCGGCTCGCCCGGTGCAGGCGTTACTGTGACACGATCGTGCGTGATATCGACGATGCGCCACGTCGACGCCCCGAGAATAAACGTCTCACCCGGATGCGATTCGAACACCATCTCCTCGTCGAGTTCGCCAACCCGCACAGCCTTGCCCTCGCTGTAGGCAAGAAACACACCGTAAAGCCCGCGATCGGGAATCGTGCCGGCATTCAGTATCGCCAGCCGCGCTGCTCCATCACGCGCCGTAACTACATTGCGCACGCGATCCCAAGTAAGCCGCGGGCGCAGCTCGGCAAATTCGTCGGAAGGATAGCGCCCGCTGAGCAGATCGAGCACGCCTTCGAACGCGGAGCGCGTGAGGCCGCCAAACGGCGCAGCTCGCCGCACAAGGTCATAAAGGTCGTCGACACTCACTTCGGGCTTTTCTTCGGGTATCGCGTGTTGAGCAGATTTTTCTTCGGCAGTCTCGCCTTCAAAAAACGCCAGAGGCCGGGTTCCTGATTTTTTTGCGGAAGTTTTTCTTTTCCTTATCCCTGATCCTCTTTCCTTGTTCGCTGTCTTCGTGGGCGGGTGCGCGACGATTGCGACAATTTGCTGCGCCAATACATCCAGCGGATTACGCGGGAAGCGCGTGGACTCAATGTGTCCTTCATGCATGGCGCGTGTGACCGCGGCGCACGCTACCAGGTCCGCCCTGTACTTGGGAAACAGAATCCCTTCGCTCACCGCATCCACATGGTGGCCGGCGCGGCCAATGCGCTGCATACCGCTTGCCACCGACGGCGGCGATTCAATCTGAATGACCAGGTCAACCGCGCCCATGTCGATTCCGAGTTCCAAAGTGGACGTGGCGCAGAGTGCGCGAATCTGCCCTGCCTTCAACTGCTCTTCAATCACCGAACGCTGCGCGGCCGCAAGCGATCCATGATGCGCGCGCGCGATGGGTTCGCCTGCCAATTCGTTCAATGCGCCGGCCAGCCGCTCAGCTACCTGCCGGCTGTTCACAAAAAGAATGGTGGAGGTTCGCTCGCGAATAATCTCCAACAACCGCGGATGAATCGCATTCCAGATAGATACGCGCCGCGGCATTTGCGAAGCAGGCCCGGATGGAATGTCTTCCATTTCGCCCAGCCGCGCCATGTCTTCAACAGGAACCTCGATGCGCAATTTCAACTGCTTGGGCGCATTCGCGTTCACCACCGTCACGGGCCGATACGTGAGCCCCCGGGCGTCCTCTGCCAAGGCATCATCTGCGCCTTGAGCAGGCACCCGCTTTTCTGATCCCTGATCCCTGGTCCCTGATCCCTGTATTTCCACGCCACCGAGGAAACGCGCAACTTCTTCAAGCGGCCGCTGCGTGGCTGAAAGCCCGATACGTTGAATGCGTCGCTTTGTCAGAGCCTCAAGCCTCTCCAAAGAGAGCGCAAGATGAGCGCCGCGCTTGGTTGGGACCAAAGCATGAATCTCGTCGATGATGACTGTGTCTACTGTGCGCAGCGCATCGGCCGCCTGCGAAGTCAGCAAAAGGTAGAGCGACTCCGGCGTTGTAATCAGAATTTCGTCAGGCTGTCGCGCAAATCGGGCGCGTTCCTTTTGCGGCGTGTCGCCGGTGCGCACACTGATGCCCGGCTCGCGGAAGGCCACATTCATGCGCCGCGCCATATTCGCCATACCCGCAAGAGGGGATCTCAGGTTGAGCTCAACGTCCACCGCTAGAGCCTTCAGAGGAGATACATAAAGAATGCGGCACCCTCTTTTCGTCCCTTCTGGCGCGGGATGAAGCATTAAACGATCGAGGCACCACAAGAAAGCAGTCAGCGTTTTGCCGGTGCCGGTGGGCGCAAGGATCAATGCATTTTCGCCGCGCGCAATCACCGGCCATCCCATGCGCTGCGGAGCGGTAGGAGCATCGAACACAGCCTTGAACCATTCCGCCGTTACCGGATGGAAACAGGCAAACGGATCGGCGCTCGGATTGGGCTGGTTTTCGGGATTCGGCCACTCGGCGGGCATACATTTGAGGATAGCGCATGGCGAACAGGAAGCGAAGGAAAACTGCGCGTTCGAATACGTTCAAATTGGCAGGAGGTTTGTCCCACTTGGGACAGAAAGTTCTTGATCTTTGAAATTGGAGACGGCGCGAGGGCGGGATACGGTGCCGCGAAACGGAAAATAATTATTCGGCGCGCGACTTTGTTCACCGGCAAACATCCAACTGCAAGGAAACGTTGCACATTCTCTTTAGGTATCTGGTATTTTGGGGCAGTCCTTCCTTTGTGACTGAATTGTCTACCTTGCTTTGCTTCCGTGGTCAGCGAATTGCATCCCATGGACTCGTCGAGCTCATCCATGCGAAACCATCTTGGGACATTTCTCGACGATTACCGCGGACACCCCCGCGATATTGCCGTGGTGCGCCACCAGGGCAATCGACGCAGAGTGACCACGTACGGCGAACTAGTTCGTCTGGCCGGGCGCTTCGCATCTGAGCTCGCCCGGCGCGGAATTGGCGAGGGCGATCGCGTGCTGCTGTGGGCAAAGAACAGCGCAGAATGGATTGCCGCCTTTCATGGAAGCATCCTACGCGGCGTGATTGCCGTTCCGCTGGATGCACACGGGGCAGCAGAGTTTGCCGCACGTGTAGCTGCAGATGTTTTGCCAAAATTGGCCGTTGGCGATGCCGCACTGCTGGCGCAGCTTTCGCCGCATGCCCTTGATTTCGACTTGCCATGCCTGGCCTTTGAAGACTGGCCAGAGGCGCTACCAGAAGAAGAAGCGGGGCCGGTTGCGGGCCTCTCTTCCGAAACGCCGCTGCAAATTCTGTTCACGTCAGGAACAACGGGTGAACCTAAAGGCATCGTGCTCACACACGGCAATGTGCTGGCCAGCATTGGGCCAATTGAACAGGGTGCCAAGCCCTATATGCGCTATGAGCGGCTCGTGCATCCGCTACGGATTTTGCACACGCTGCCGCTGAGCCACGTGTTTGGCCAGACGATGGGGCTTTGGGTTCCGCCACTGCTAACCGCCGAATTGCATTTTGAAGAACGCCTGGTAGCGCCGCGTCTGATTGAGACGATTCGTAGCGAGCGCATTTCAGTTCTGGCTGCGGTGCCCCGCGTCCACGCCCTGCTCAAAGCACATCTAGAACTCACCCATCCCGATCTTATGAGTTTGCTGGACATGCCGAAAAGGATCGGGGCTGCGCGCCGCTGGTGGCGTTTCCGCAAAATTCATCGTGCCTTCGGACTCAAGTTCTGGGCGCTCATCTCCGGCGGTGGTGCTCTGCCCGGCCCGCTTGAGCAGTTCTGGAACGCGCTTGGATTTGTTCTGGTCCAAGGCTACGGAATGACCGAAACAACCGCGCTCATCACGCTGAATCATCCCTTCCATGTAGCGCGCGGAACCATCGGCAAACCGCTGGCCGGACGCGAAGTCAAGCTGGGACCCGACGGTGAAGTACTGGTGCGCGGCGCATCTATTTCTGACGCCACGTGGTCGGGCGGAAAGCTGCACCAGCGGGAAGACGAGTGGCTGTCC